>Ga0209382_10012384_pt1 | contig 10540 bp, 7 predicted proteins | sample SoiMetdeltSBSDD5_FD_187599 | JGI IMG/M metagenome (GOLD analysis project Ga0209382, IMG submission 187599) | Bulk soil microbial communities from a Populus tree surrounding site in Tennessee, USA - Soil MetaG P. deltoides SBSDD5 (SPAdes) (version 2) | ecosystem: Environmental > Terrestrial >...
CTGAGCGCTGTGGCGTCGGTGATGCGGTTGAACGGCGACCCGCACGGTGCCGAGGCGCTCCTTCGCCAATCCCTCGACTTGAACCGCAGGCTACGAGGAGACGATCACGCCAACACCGGGGCCACCCTTCACGATCTCGCGCTCGTGGCGTCGGCGCGTGGCGACGTGACGGCTGCGGAATCGCTGTTTCGTCAGGCACTAACGATCTGTCGCAAGGCACTCGGCGACAGGCATCCCGCGGTTGCAGCGAGTCTGAGCGGCCTCTCCCACGTGCTCGCCGCAGAGAAGCGGTATGACGAAGCCACAGTCGCGTTGCAGGAAGCCGTTCAGATCGTCCGACTCTCTCTCGGAGGCGATCATCAGTGGGTCGCGCTCTATTCGAGCAATCTCGCGGCTGTGCAGGTCGCCTTGAAAGACCCTCGCGCCGCGGAGCCGCTCCTTCGCGACGCTCTCCGAATCAGGCTGCTCTCACCCGACATCGTGCCCATGCGTCGCCGCACATTTGTTGAAGACGACTGGAGCATCGGCGGTATCAAGAGCCTCCTTGGCGAAGCCCTGATTGCCCTGCGGCGCTTCGACGAGGCCGAGACGGTCTTGCTTGAGGCGCGTCGCGATCTCGATGCGATGTCCACGCCGCGCGACAACGATCGTGACGTCACCATCAAGCGTCTCGTGCACCTGTACGACGCGTGGGGGAAGCGCGACAAAGCTGCAGCCTCTCGCGCGCAACTCACCGCAACGCGACAATCACTGCAGCGGTAGTTACGTCTGTGTGCGCGTGCGTGCGGGGCTGCACTTTGTCAAGCTCGAGATCGAACGCTCAATGCCGCTTCAGACCGAGCGTCCGGATCCGCTTGTGCAGGGCCGTGCGCTCGGTGTCGAGCAGCCGGGCGGCCGCGGCGACGTTCCAGTCGGTTTGATCCAATGCTTGCTGGATTCGTTGGCGTTCGGCAGAATCGCGCACTTCCTGCAATCCCGCAGTGACGCGCGCGACCTGAGCTGATCGCAACTCGAGCGGGATCGCGTCCGCGGTGATCCGATCCCCGGTCGTGAGGATGGCCATCCGCTCCACGACGTTTCGCAGCTCGCGGACGTTGCCTGGCCACGTGTAGCGGCGCAGCAATGCGACGGCATCCTCATCGATCGGCCGCGGACGAAAGTTGTTCCGCGCGCAGAACTCGGCCAGGAAGTACGGCACCAACTCGTCGATGTCCTGCAGGCGCTCGCGCAGTGCCGGGACGCGAATCGGCACGACGCTCAGCCGATAGTACAAATCCTCCCTGAACCGGCCGGCCGCCACGAGCTCGTCGAGCCGGCGGTTCGTGGCGGAGATCACTCGCGTCGACACCCTGATGGTCTGCTCTCCGCCGACACGCTGAACCTCGCCACCCTGCAGCACCCGTAGCAGCTTGGCCTGCGACGCCTCGTGCAAGTCGCCGACTTCGTCGAGAAAGATGGTGCCGCCATCAGCCAGCTCGAACTTGCCGCGCCTGAGCGTCGCTGCGCCCGTGAATGCCCCCTTCTCGTGACCGAAGAGTTCGCTCTCAATCAGGTCCGTGGGAATCGCCGCGCAGTTCACTTTCACGAACGGACCTGTCGCGAAGGGACTCTGGCGATGAATGTGGGCCGCCAACAGCTCTTTGCCCGTTCCCGACTCTCCCGCAAGCAGAACCGTGACGTCTGATCGCGCGACCTGCGTGGCCTGCTGAACGGCCTGCTGAAACGCGGCCGACGATCCCATCATCTTTGGCGCGTCACCGATCAGATTCCGAAATCGCTCGTTCTCACGCTGGAGGTCCGACCACTCGAGCGCGTTCTTGACGACGAGCAACACGCGATCGCGCGCCAGCGGTTTCTCCAGGAAATCAAAGGCGCCGTTCCGCGTCGCCTGAACCGCATCCGCAACCGTACCGTGTCCCGAGATCATCACGGCGGCCGATCGCTCGTCCCATTGCCGAACCGTTCGCAGCAAGTCGAGGCCGCTGCCATCGGGCAGCCGCACGTCGAGCAGGTACACGTCGCCGATCGCCTGGCTTCGTGCCGACGTGAAGCCCGCCGCCGAGTCGAACACGCTGACGCGGTAGCCTTCTCCCTCCAGAATCAACCGAAGCGACCGGCCGATGTTCGCCTCATCATCGACGATGACGATGTGCCGTTTGCGTGTCATGAGGGAAGCGTGATCCGAAAGGCGGCGCCACCGAGCTCACCAGGAATCAACGCTATGTCTCCACCCGACAGGAGCGCGTTCTTCTTTGCGATTGAGAGTCCCAGTCCCATGCCGTGTTTCTTGAACGTAATCGTCGGTTCGAACAGCGTCGCGGTGACTTCCTGGCTCAAGCCAGGTCCCGAATCGTGAACGTCGATCGCGATGCGTTCACCATCGCCTCGCGTGAACACGAGAACCGAACCGCCCTGACCGGCGGCCTCCGCCGCGTTCTGCAGCAGGTTGGTCAGAATTCCGTTCACGAGATCGGGCGAGGCGTGCGCGCGCAGACGCCCGTTGGCGAGCCTCAGATGGTACGTCACGCCGGGATGTGCAGGTCGGAGCAACGCGACCCGCTCGGACACCACCGCGTTGATGTCGAGCACCTCGGGATGGACGAGCGGTTCGCTCGCGAACTCCGAGAACGCTCGCACACGCCGCTCGAGCGATTCGATCTCGCTGACGACGATTTGGACCGCCTGGTCCATGAACGCGCGCTCGGAAGCTGGTTGCCGTGCCTGCATTTCCTCGACCGTCAAGCGGATCGGCGTCAGCGAGTTCTTCAGCTCGTGCGCGGTCTTGCGCGCCAGCGACTGCCAGCTCGCCATGCGTGTCAAATGGACGAGTCGCTCCCGGTTTTCCTCGAGTTGATCGGCCATGTGGTTGAACGCATCGACCGCCCTGCCCACTTCATCACGCGGCGCATCGTCCGATGGTTTTCCGGTGTCCAGTCGGCGCGACCAATCTCCACCGGCAAAATCGGTCAGCGCTGCCGTGAGCTGCCGGATCGGCCGGCTGACACGGTGCGCGATCAATATCAGCGGAAGGAGCGAGATAAACCACGCGATGCCAAGCAGGACGAGCAGGGCCAGCGTGAATCCGCGCCGCAAGTCGCGTTCTTCGATCGCGTTCACGAGCCGGCGCGTTTCTCTCACCTGCGTGGAGAGTTGCTCCATGCTGACACCGCCCAGGTCGCGGCTATAAATCTCGACGCCAGGCTGGCGGCCCGGTCCTTCCGCGCGCCGCATATAGTCGACGCGCTCACCGCTGGCACCCGACACACCAAAGCGTTCCTGCTCGCCGCTTTCCCAGAACGATCGGACCGGCTCCGGCCACTCCTGCGTGTTCGCCGCCGCGTATGTCGTCGGTTGTCGGCGGCCGGCGAGCGCGTCCTGTTTCAGCGCGTCGCGCTCGCGTTGGTAGAACTGCTTGGCGGTGGTCTCGAGCGTCCGCGAGAGCCGATCCAGCTCCCCCGTGGTCGCATAGCGCAGGCTGCGGTCGAGGAGCGTTGTGGTGATCCAGACAGTTGCGCCGAACGGCAGGAGCGTCGATATCAGGAACGCTGCGATCAGGCGATTGCGAAGAGTCATTGCGGCGAGTGCGATCCGCCCTTCCGCAGCTTGAAGGGACCTGCCTCGAGCGCGTGCGACGACGACTCGGTCTTGCGGCGGCGACTCAGGACGTCGATCAGCCCCTGCAACGTGTACGCAGAGTCCTCTTGCGACGCCGAAGCGTCGCCGTCCAGGATGCGGTATTCGAGCCGGATCCAGAACGGCACATCGCGTCCGAGCGCGCCGAGTGTTCTGACGGGAATCGTCAACTGCTCGACGCACCACGCTTCGGCTGCAGCCAGCACCAGGTGCGAGACAGACTGGGTACGCGCATCCACCGCGGTCACGGCGAATCGTTCCTCCCAGAGATCGTAGCTCAACGCGAAGATCCGCCGGGTCGTCGTCGAAGGCGACTTCCCCGGGGCGGCCAGGATCATAGCGACGAGCTCGACGCGCACGGACCGGCCATCTCTCAGCCGATCGAGTGGTTCGCCCTTCAGAAAGCTGAACGACGGCGCGCGAATCTTCAGCAGGTCGCCCACCGCATCAACCGACACGGCTTGCGCCGACGCCCGTGCGACGGGCCACGTCAGCACGGCGAGCACCACAACAGCCGCTCGCCCTGACCGCCCTACCACTTGATCCCCACGCCGGACACGCGAAGGCCCATCGTGAAGACGGCCCGCACGTTGTCCGTGTTGAGCGGGAACCCTACGACGAAGAAGGCTGGTCCTGCGTGAAAGCCAAAGCCGGTCGACACGCGGACCTTGCGCTCAGTGTTCGCGTCCCACACGGAACCAACATCGAGAAAGAGCGCGAGGCCGGTATAGCGATACTCGATCGACGAATACGCCATGCGGTTGCCACCGACGGGCGAGATGTCGAACTTGTCCCAACCGCGGAGCGTCGTGGAGTCGCCGAGCGCGAACCGTTCGAAGAGCGGCGGCGTGCCCGTGATGCCTCCCGCCATGCCGCTCGCCTGCACTTGGTGTCGCCCGAAGTGATACCGGTACCAGGCCTGGCCGAGATACCGCGTGTACGCGAGATCACTTTCAAGCTCGCGGGAGCCGGCACGGACGCCAAAGCTGCCCTCGAGCCGGTGCGTCGCCTCTGATGCATCCTTCCACGACTGGTTGTAGAAGACCGAGGCGACGGCGGCGTTCGCCATTTGGGACTCGGTCTCAGGGAAGAGCGGTTCCAATTCCGAGATGCTCACGCCGCCAGCGACGCTGAGGTTTGGACTGATCGCAAACTTCACCATGGGCGTGATCGTGGATCGCGTCTCATACGCCGCCGGGATCTCTGGATGCAGCAGAAGCGCGTCGAGCGTGGGGCTCCGCCAGTCCTGATCGAACCGCGACCATTCAAAGCTGGCGCCGAGCCGCCGCGTCCCGAGCTTCGTTGCTTCGAAACGCAAACCAAAACCCGAAAACTCCTCGATCAGATCGTCTGCGTTGGCGATCGCGAAGAGCGGCGTGACACGGACAGGGCCCTTACCGATAGCAAGGTCGATGAAACTTCCCCATTTCTGGTCGGAGTGATAGACGACGTTCGACTTCAGTGGCTCGAACCGCAACCATGGCGGAGGTGCCTTCTTGCGTGCCTCGAACACCAGCCGAATCCGCTCCTTTTCGCTGCCACGCTGCATGCGGCGAGAGAAGTCATGTTGCGGGAAGTCGCGTTGCAAACGCTCCTGGAACCTATCCGCGTCGCCAGCGTCGAGGCGCGTCCCCACCAGACTCTTCAAGGCGTCGCGCAATTCCTGGGTCAACTCCGTTTCGGATAGTCCAGTAATCTCCGCATCCTCGATGACGTACCTGTCGTTGATGTTGGGGTCGCGCTCGGGCTCGTCGCGACGCCCCATGAGAAAGAAGACCCAGACTTGCCCGCCCGCATCCCGTGTACTTCGGACGGCCACGATGTAGCGAGGTCGCTCAGCCTCGATGCGCGCCGCGAGTTCGTCGAGGCGCTGCTGGCTGAGGGGCGTGCCTGAGAGCGCGCGGATGTCCTGACGCAGACCGGGGCTCAAGCGATCGATGTCGAAGCCGTTCACCTGCACCGAGGTGATGATCGTCCCTTCGGGAACGACGGACTTCTGATCGGTGACGGCTTGCGGCGCGACGGCGACCAGGGTGATGAGCAGGGCAAGTGTTCGCATGCCCGCGTCAACAGCAAGGAGTAGGCCCATAGCAAAACTGTTTGCGCACAAGAAGATAGCGCAATCCAACCCGTGACGGTCAGTCACACCTGTGCGCGATGCGCCACGCCTCAAAACGCACCGAACTTCCGGCGGATCGGCACGTATATACGGTTCAATATATACGTTGGGGCTCGGGGCTCGGGGCTCGGGGCTTTGAAATGGTAGTCGCTGAATTATCAACATGGGCTCTGCCACACTCCCCGCGCACTGGTTTCAGATCCTGCTTGCGCTCGCCGACAAGGATCTCCACGGCCTTGCCATCACCAAGGAAGTCTTCGAGCGGACGGACGGGCACATGCATCTCTGGCCCGGTAAGCTCTATGGCGCGCTGAAGAAGATGCTCGACGCCGGTCTGGTGATCGAGACCGACGCGCCAGCGGGATTCGAATCGGGCGGTGGACGTCCTCGTTTCTATCGCATCACCCCGTACGGCCGCCGCAGCTGCGCCGAGGAAGCAGCGCGCCTAGCGCGCTTCGTCGACGCGGCGCGTGCCAAGCGCCTCATCAAGAGACCGGGGACGACATAGTGCCGCGCACCGGACCAATGCTCCAGCCGATCTACCGCGCGATCCTGCGGCTCCTGCCGCACGACGTGCGCGTGGAGTACGGCGCAGAAATGGAAGCGCTTTTTGTCGAGTGCTGTGAGCGCGAGCGGCACCGTAGAACGCTCTGGGGCGGGCGGCTCTTGTGTCTGAAGGGCCTCGTCGATTTGCTCAGCTTCGCGTTGCGCGCCCGATGGAGTCAGCTCACGTCGAGATCGAAGTCCGATCGACGGATAAGGAGGGATGCTGTGGTCCTGCACGATATTCGCGGCACATTACGGTTGATGCGGAGCCAGCCGACGCTCTCGACGGCCATCGTTCTGATGCTCGCGCTTGGCATCGGCGCAACGACTGCGATTTTTAGCGTTGTCTATGGCGTGCTGCTGAAGCCGCTGCCGTTCCCGGATCCCGATCGCATCGTGCAAGTCACCGGCTCGCTACCCAGTCGCGGATGGACCAGCATATCCCTGACCGAGGCGAATTTCTGGGACCTGCACGACCGCAATCGCACGCTCGAGGAGTTTGGCATTCTGTCGTTTGAAAGTTTCACGCTCACCGGCGTTGCCGAGCCGCAGCGAGTGTCGGCCGGAGAGGTAACAACTGGATTCTTCCGTGCGCTCGGCGTGAGGCCGATTGCCGGCCGTCTCTTTGAAAAAGGCGACGACTTGCCCGGCCGCGGCGATCGCCTCGCGCTCTTGTCACACCGCTTCTGGACGGAACGCTATGCCGCGGATGGCTCGATTGTTGGAAGGGCGATCACGCTCGATAACCAGCCCTATTCGGTGATCGGCGTCCTCCCACCTGGCACTCCGTGGCTCGACATTGCCCAGGTGTTCGTCCCGTTCGAGCGGAGGCCAAAGCCCAATCGCGGCAGCTTCGAGTACACGGGAATCGCACGTCTCAGGGACGGTGTCACGCGTGAAGCGGCGCAGGCCGATCTGGCCGCGATCTCGAAGTCACTCGAGAGCGAGTACCCGACAACCAACGCCGGACTGACGACGTTGCTCGAGCCGTCGAGAAGGTGGATCGCGACAGACCAGGTACGCCGCACGCTCTGGATTCTCCTCTGGTCGGTCGGTCTGCTTCTCCTGATCGCATGCCTCAACGTCACCAACCTGCTTCTGGTCCGAGCATCGGCGAGAGCACGTGAAAACGCCGTCCGCACCGCGCTCGGCGCGAGCCGCATGGATCTCGTCCGAGAGCGCCTTACCGAATCGCTCATCTATAGCGTGTCCGGAACCGCAATTGGCTGGTTGCTCGCGACCTGGATGCTCCGTGGGCTGCAAATGCTACCGGCCGGAACGGTGCCACGGCTCAGCGAAGCCTCGCTCAATATCTGGGTCCTCGCCTTTTCATCGGCGGCAGCGCTGCTCGTCGGACTTGTCACGGGGCTCGTTCCCGCCTTGCGGACGCCGATGGGCAACATCGTCTCCGCGCTTCGGCCGGGCGCGCGCGGGTCCGCTGGGGATCGCACTCAGACGCGGCTCAGAAACGCCTTCGTGACCGCTGAAGTTGGGCTTGCACTGCTGCTGCTCGTCGGCGCGGGACTCCTCGTGCGCAGTCTCATCGGCGTTCTCACCGTCGATCGTGGGTTCACCACTGCGAACCGCCTCATGGTGACGGTCAGCCTACCGTCGTCGTACGGAGCGGCGCGGCTGACACAAATCAACGAAGACATTCTCGCGCGCCTCAAAGCGATTCCGGGTATGGCTGCAGCGGCGGCAGTGAACGTGCGGCCGCTCTCGCGAGGCAGTGTGGGCCTCGGGCTGGCCGCAGCGGACAAACCGGACACGCCCGGCGCACCCGTGCCTTGGGCGACATGGCGCGTGGTGACGCCAGACTACTTCAAGGCGATGGGCCTCAGGCTAATCGCGGGGCGCGAGTTCACGAGCCAGGACCTCATCGCCAAGCCGTGGCGCACGGTCATCAGCAAGCGCGCCGCCGATCTGTTGTGGCCCGGTGAGAACCCGATTGGGAAAACGGCAATCCTGTGGAAAGGTCAAGGTAACCGACCGGCGGAGATCATCGGAGTCGTGAGCGACATGCGCGAGCGCGGTCTCGAGCAGGATCCGACACTGGCCGTCTACTTCCCCGCCGGCGGCGCGATGGACGCGACGACGCTGCAGATCGTGATGCACACGACCGGCCGTCCGGAGGACGCTGTGCCCGCGGTGCGAACCGTGATCAGGGACGTCGATCCAAATCTGCCTGTTTCGAACGTCCGGACGATGGACGAGATCGTCTCGCTCTCACTCGCGACGCGTCGGCTCACGATGTGGCTGCTGGCAGCGTTCGCTGGACTTGCGCTCGTCCTGGCGCTGGCTGGTGTCTATGGCGTGCTCGCCTATTCGGTCTCCCGCCGCACGGCGGAGATCGGTGTCCGGCTTGCGCTTGGCGCCGAACATCGCAACGTCCTTCGCTCGGTCGTCCTCGCCGGCATGCGGCCGGTCATCGTCGGCGCGGTAATTGGTTTGGCCGCTGCTATCTGGCTCTCGCGGTTCATGGCCAACCTGCTCTTCGAAGTACGGCCTCACGACCCCGGAACCTACGTCGCTATGGGCGCCGTGGTCACGATTATCGCGCTGCTGGCGTGCTACATCCCGGCGCGACGCGTGCTCCGCATCGATCCGGCCGTCGCGTTGCGGGTCGAGTAGATCGACTGCGCCCGCGGAGCTCGGTGATGCCGAGTCGTCCGTCAGCGTGGCCGCAGAGGTAGTCGGCGGTACGGTTCTCGCACTTCTGTCTTCAGGAGGGACCTCATGCATCCTGGGATTCGGGCCGTTGCCATCGCCGCCACGCTTCCCGCACTTGCACTTGCGCAAACTCGTTCGGGCGATGCCACGCTCAGCCCGATGAGCAGCGTCCGTATCGAACAACTGGCCACGCTTGAACTGCCGTGGGGAATGGAGTTTCTGCCCGACGGGCGGCTGTTGATCACGGAAAAGCCGGGGCGACTACGGATTTATGCGGACGGCAAGTTGTCTGCGCCGATCGAGGGCGTGCCGAAAGTTGCCTATTCAGGAAAACAAGGTGAACAGGGCGGCTTGCTCGACGTCGCTGTCGACCCGGAGTTCGCCCAGAACAGCCGGATCTATCTCTCGTATTCCGAGGAGGCGCCGAATAACTCCGGCGAAAAGGACCCTGGGGATCCGCGTTTTGGTAAGTCCTCCGGGGGTGACGACCGGCTGATGGGCGGCGCCGTGATGCGGGCAAAGCTCGACGGCAACAGGCTGTCCGAGACGCAAGTGATCTGGAGGCAAGAGCCAAAAACGATCGGCCGTGGACACTTCGGGCACCGGATTGTGTTCGGGCGCGACGGCATGATGTTCATTACGTCAGGCGATCGCATGCGCTTCGATCCTGCCCAGAGCCTTCAGTCGAACCTCGGCAAAGTCATCCGCATCGATCGCGACGGATCGATTCCGAAAGACAATCCGTTCGTTGGAAAACCGGATGCGCGCGGCGACATCTGGAGCCTCGGCCATCGCAACATGCTTTCCGCCACCATTCATCCCGAGACCGGACAGCTGTGGCTTGGCGAAATGGGACCGCTTGGCGGTGATGAATTGAATGTTGTCGAGCGCGGCGCCAACTACGGCTGGCCTGTCGTCAGCGACGGCGATAACTACGACAAGTCGCCCATTCCCGATCACACCACGAAGCCGGAGTTCAAGACAGCAATCCGAACGTGGACGCCCGTCATCGCGCCGTCGGGTGCGATGTTCTATACGGGTTCTGTCTTTCCATGGCGCGGCACTCTCGTGTTTGGCGGCCTCTCCTCGAAAGCGCTCGTTCGCTTGACGCTTGATGGCACAAAAGTGACGGCGGAAGAACGGATCGACATGCAGCGCCGCATTCGGGATCTCATTCAAGCTCCCGACGGCGCCGTGCTCGTGATCACCGACGATCCCAAGGGCGAGCTGCTGCGTTTGACGCCGGCCTCAACGAGCCGGCGCTAGTGATCGGATGACTCGCTTCGCGTCGTAGAGATACAGCAACAACCCGGCGCACAACCCCCAGACGGCGCTCGCAACGCCCCGTCTGCGGGTGCGCCGGGCCGTCGTCATCGACCCAATGCGCTCGATGTGATGGAACTCCGAGCTCCAGCAGATCGAGCGTCGGAACACACGACGAGGTCCGCTGTAGCCGGCGGTTCCGACGTCGTGGAACATGACGATCCCGCCTTCGATCAATTTGGGCAACCAGAGTTCTGTATCGCGCCGCACCGCCTCGTACGAGTGATCGCCATCGATGAACAACAACTC
>Ga0209382_10012385_pt1 | contig 10539 bp, 9 predicted proteins | sample SoiMetdeltSBSDD5_FD_187599 | JGI IMG/M metagenome (GOLD analysis project Ga0209382, IMG submission 187599) | Bulk soil microbial communities from a Populus tree surrounding site in Tennessee, USA - Soil MetaG P. deltoides SBSDD5 (SPAdes) (version 2) | ecosystem: Environmental > Terrestrial >...
AGGGGACCTTGTAGACGAACGCCGACCGGCCAGAGAGGTCGACCGCCACCTGCGCGAGCGTCTCGTCCATCGGCACGATCGCCCATCCGTAGCGGCCGATGCCCTTCTTCTCGCCCAGTGCTTTCTCCAGCGCCTGGCCCAGCACGATGCCGACGTCCTCGACCGTGTGGTGCGCGTCCACCTGCAGGTCGCCGTCCGCCTCGATGTCGAGGTCGATCAGGCTGTGCCGGGAGAGCAGGTCGAGCATGTGGTCGAAGAACCCCACCCCCGTGTGAACCGACGCCGCCCCCCTGCCGTCGAGGTTCAGCGACAGTTCGACCTTGGTCTCCTTGGTGAGGCGCGAGAGCTTGGCGGTTCGGTCGGAATGGGGCATGGTCGTTTCTCGGATCGCGATCAGGCGGCCTTTTCCGCGGCGGTGAGGGCCTTGATGCCGGCCAAGAGGGCGTTGTTTTCCTGGCTCTGGCCGACGGTGATGCGGATCTTGTCGGCAAGGCCGGGCTTGTCCCAGTGGCGGACGAGGATGCCCTGCTGCTTGAGGCCCAGGTACACCTCCTTGCCCCGGCCGTTGGGGCTGGCGGCGAGGATGAAGTTGGCCTGACTCTTGGCGACCGTCCAGCCCATCTGCGTCAGCTCGCTGCTGATGCGCTGCCGCTCGCTCTTGACGTGCTCCCACGACCGCCGGGCGTACTCCTGGTCCTCGATCGCGGCGGTGGCGGCGCAGATGGCGATGGCGTCGCAGTTGTAGCTGTCCTTCACCTTGGCCATCTGCTCGATCACGTCCGGCCGCGCCACCGCGAAGCCGAACCGCAGCCCGGCCAGCGAGTAGGACTTGCTCATCGTGCGGCAGATGACGACGTTGCGGTGCTCGCGCACGAGCGTGAGGCAGTTGTCCTCGGCGAAGTCGGCGTACGCCTCGTCGATCAGCACCAGGCCGGGGAACTTGCGGGCCAGCTCCTCCACCTTCAGCGGCGAGACGAACGTGCCGCTGGGGGCGTTGGGGTTGGCGAGGTAAATGGCGTTAGCCTCCGTCTCCAGGAGTCCGTCGATCGGCAGCGCCCAGTCCTTCTCCCACGGCACGGAGACGTAGTCGGCCTGCTCGAGGCGGGCGAGCACGGGGTAGAGCGAGTAGGTCGGGTCGGGCGACGCGAGCACCCCGCCGGGCGGCACGAACGTGCGCGTCGCGATCGTGAGGACGTCGTCGCTGCCGTTGCCGCAGAGGATCATTTCCGGCGTCACGCCGAGCACGCGCGCCGCCGCCTGCCGGAAGCAGGTGGCGAGCGGGTCGGGGTAGCGGCGGAGCATCTCCGGCTCCACCTGCGAGATCGCCTGCATCACCTTGTCGCTGGGGGCGAAGGGGTTTTCGTTCGTGTTGAGTTTCACCACGCGCTCGCCGGCGCCGGGCTGCTCGCCGGGTGCGTAGCCTTGCATGTCCCGCACGTTGGCGCGGACGAATGGAGGAGCCATGCCTTCATGATACCACGCCGACGCGGCGCGCGGGTGAAGAATGTGGTGACGCGGCGGGCGGTGACGCGGTCGCCGCCGGCAACGCTCACAACGACGCGCTACTCCGTCTTGCGGATCTTCGCGCTGACCGCGTGCGCGTCGAGTCCTTCGGCGGCGGCGAGGGCAACGATGGTCGACTGGTCGCGCGCGAGCCCCTCGGCGTCGTACTTCACGACGCTCGTGCGCTTCAGGAACTCGTAGACGCTCACGCCGCTGGAGAACCGCGCCGTGGTGTTCGTGGGCAGGCAGTGGCTCGGCCCGGCGACGTAGTCGCCGGCGGCGACGGGGGAGAACGGGCCCATGAAGACGGCACCGGCGTGCTTCAGCTTCCCGAGCAGCGCCTCGTTCTCCTTCGTCTGGAGGCTCACGTGCTCGCAGGCGAAGTAGTTGGCCAGGTCGATCATCGCGCCCAGCGTCGGGCCGACGACGATCCCGCTGTACTCCTTCAGCGCCTTCTCGATCGCCTTGGCGCGGCTGAGCGACTTGATCTGCTTGCCGATCTCCTTCACCACCGCCGCGGCCAGCGGGTCGGAGTTGGTGAGCAGGAAGCAGCTCCCCGGGTCGTGCTCCGCCTGGGCGAGCAGGTCGGCGGCGATGTACTGCGGGTTGCCGGTCTCGTCGGCGATGACGAGGATCTCGCTGGGCCCGAGGAAGCCGTCGGCGCCCACGCCGCCGAAGATCGCCCGCTTGGCGAGCTGCGAGTGGCGGTTGCCGGGGCCGACGACCTTGTCCACGGCGGGGATCGTGTTGGTGCCGAAGGCCATCGCCGCGATCGCCGCGGCGCCGCCGACCATGAACACGTCCTTGAGCCCCAACTCGTGGCAGGCGGCGAGCACGAGGTCGCTGCGGCCGAAGCGGCTGGGGGGCGTGCAAACGACGATCCGCTGCACGCCGGCCACCTGCGCCGGCACGGCGAGCATCACCAGCGTAGACGGGTAGGCGGCCTTGCCGCCGGGGAAGTAGATGCCGACGCTGTCGAGCGGAGTGAATTTCATGCCCAGCGTCGCGCCGTCGCGCAGGAGTGACGCCGGGGACTTGGGCAGGAAGTGGGTCTGGTATTCCCGGACGTTGTGGATCGCCCGCCGCAGCGCGATGATCTGCGGCTGGGGGACCCGCCCCACCGCCTGCTCCAGTTCCGAGGTGGGCACGCGGATCTGGGCCTGGGTGAAGTTCGGGTCGTCGAACTCCTTGGCGATGTCCACGAGGGCGGCGTCGCCGCGCTTGGCGACGTCGGCGATGACCTTCTGGGTCTCTGCCGCCTCCTTCGCGAACTGTCCGCCGCCCGTCGCGAGCTCGATCGGGTCGAGCCGCAGGCGGCGCAGCAGCGCCTCCACCTTCTGCCGTTCCGTGGCGACCGCGGTGTGATAAATCGGGATCATGTCGGGGTGAACTCTAAGGGGTTATCGGGTTACGTCCAGATGGTTCGGGCCGGGCGCGAACCGGGCGCGGGCCATGGATCACTTATCGTCCGTCTCCCCTCCCAACATTCCCTGCTCGCGCATCTTCTGCCGCAGCCTGGCGACCTTCTCCGGGTCCACCTTCGGCTTCGCCTGGGCAGACGCGGCGGGCTTCGGCGGGACGGTGGGCATCCCGAGGAACTCCTTGGGCGTCCCCGGCGGCGGCTCGTCGGTGATGCCGGCTAGCCCCTTGAGCCCGGGCGCGTCGGCGGGCGGCCGGTGCGGGACCGGCTCGGAGGGCGCTGCTTCCTGCGGTGTTGCCTCTTCGGGGGCCTTGGGCAGCTTGCCGAAGCCTTTGACCGGCTCGTGCTGCGGCACTGGCGTCGGACGTCCGGCGCCGACGCGGGAATGGTAGAACCACACGCCGAACGGGAATACCACGAGGAACATCACCCGGTCCCACTCGCCCCGCTCCACCGCCTCCGACGTCTGCTCGAACCAGCGCAGCATCGACGTCATCACGAACACGGCCAGAACGGCCAGCAGCAGCCAGGTGAAGCAGCCTTGCATGGCTGGTCTGTTTCCGTCAGCGGGGCGCGGCGAGGAAGTACAGGTAAAAGGCCATGGCCAACATGATCGCGCCGACGACGATGCCCGCCCAGGCGAGCTTGTCCCCGTCGGTCTTCGCCCGCCAATCGGGCGCGTCAGGATTGCCGGCGCGGGCGCGGGCGATCTGCCGCAGTGCGACGACCCCCAGCGCGATGCCAGCCAGCGTGTCCACCAGGAGGGTGCCGAGGTGGGTGAGGCTGAACACGCTCAGCACGACCGAAGCGACCGCCAGCGGATTTTGTCGCTGGAGCCGCAGGCGCCAGCGCATCTCGCGCGCCTCGTCCCGCTCGGAAGGTCGGCCGAAGATCGCCATGGCGGCATTCTACGCGTGGGGGTTATTTGAAGTCGTACACCTGCACGCGCTTCCAGTTGGGCTTGTTGCGGGCGATGAACTGCACGTGCAGTTCGTGGGCCTGGTAGACGTCGTGGCCGGCGGCGTCGTCGAGGACGACGGTGAGGCCGACGTCGTAGGAGTTGTCCACGACGTCGCGCGGCGTCATCGCCGGGCGGCCGGCCCAGATGTGGCGGACGGTGGGGATCTTCCCGAGGTAAGCCTTGCAGTCCTCGACGAGCTGCCGTCGGGCGGCGTCGGCGGAGCCCTCGCGCATCCAGAAGAAAACGGTGTGGACGAACATGGGCGGGGATTGTCGCGGGCGCTCGCTCGAAAGCAACGCCCCTTGTAGCGCAGGCATCCTGCCTGCTATTCCATGCGTTGCAGGCAGGATGCCTGCGCTACAAAAAAGAGATGACGCGCGTCCTTCAACTCCTCGATGACTCCCGCGACTTCCAGGCGCATCGCAGCGTCGAAGTGCTGGCGCGCGGGGACCTGGGGCCGGAGTTCGACGTGCAGGTGCGCACCATCGGTCGCGGCGGCGAGTTTCGCAACGTCACGTCGGCGGTGCGCGGGCTGTGGCGGCAGCGGCCGGACGCGTTCGACATCGTCCACGCCTGGGGCCGCGCCGCCCTCACTTCGGCCGCCGTCGCCGGGCGGTGGCGGATCGCGTTCACGCCGTCGCGGTTCCTCGGGCCGCGCGGGGTCGGGTGGGTGCGGGCGGTGATGGCGTACCGGGACGTGCACGTCGTCTGCACCACCGCCACCCAGCGCCGCGTCTGCGTCGAGCGCGGCGTGCCGATCGATCGGGCCCACCTCGTCCGCCCCGGCGTCGAGTTCGCGCGCGTCCGGCGGCGGCGGGACCCGGACCTGCGGCGAAAGCTCGGCTTCAGTGACGAGGACGTCGTGGTCCTCGCCGCCGGCGAGTCTACCCGCGCCGCGGCACACGAGGACGCCGTCACGGGCGTGGCCATCGCGCACTACCTCGACCCGCGGTTCAGATTGCTGCTGTGGGGGCGCGGGGTGCGCGCGGGGCACGCGGCGCGGCGCGCCGCCATCGCGGTCAGGGGTGGGAACCTGGCGTCCGTCGCGGAGGCACGGCTGGCGAGGGCGGTGGAGTTCGAGGAACTGCTGCCCGCGGCGGACGCCGTCGTCGTGACGGCGCGCGGGCCGGTCACGACGCTGCCGATCGCGATCTGCATGGCGGCGGGGCTGCCGATCGTGTCGACGGTCACCTACACGGTCGCCGAGCTGCTGGAGGACCGGCACACGGCGCTGATGACGCCGGCCGGCGCGCCGCGGCGGCTCGCCCGGCGGCTGGTCGAGCTGCGCGAGGACGCGGGGACGCAGTGGACGATCGCCGACACCGCCCGCACCGAGGCGTACGAGTACTTCTCGCTGACCCGGTTCCTCGACCAGTTCCGTGCCGCGTACCGGCAGATCGCAACGGGAGCCAAGGTGGAAGTGCCGGAGCCGGCGCCGGGGGCGGGACGAAGGTTTCACGGGCGGGTGTGAGAGGCGCTGTGGCGCCGCTGGGTTGATTATTGACGGATCCGCGGCTGCGCTTGTCGGCTGAGCCTCCGCGCTACGCCGCGGCGTCGCGCAGGGAGCCGCAGCGACCGCAGCGCAGCCGCGGATGGCGCGGGGCGCGCCTTGCGAAGGCTCTTACGGGCAAACTTTCATTTTCCGAAAGAGCTTCGAAATTTCCCTTTACTTTTTGAAAGGTCTCCGGCAGACTCCGTCATAGAAGTGAGGTAGCCGATTGGACCCGTCGCCGAAGGTTTCGAACCTTTGTCCGTACTGCGCCGCCGCCATGGCGGTGACGCGGATGGCGTGCGACCGCTGCAACGTCTCCATCGACGCGACGTTCCCGATGTCACGGCTGGCCAGCCTGCCGGTGGAGCACCAGCGGTTCATCGAGATGTTCGTGCTGGCCGGCGGCAACCTCAAGGACATGGCCGAGCACGTCGGCGTCTCCTACCCGACCCTGCGGTCGCGGCTCGACAAGGTCATCGAGTCGCTGCGGGTCGAGATCGGCAAGACCAGGCCGGTCAAGGGGAACCCGCTGGACGCGCTGGACCCTGCCCCGTCGAAGGACCCGAACAAGCCGCAGGCCGCCGACGCGGCGGCGCGGCTGATCAAGAACATTTAGGCCACTAACGAATCAACCCGGCCGACTCAGGCGGCGCGCCGCACCGCCGACTCACGCCGTACCGCGCCGGCGCGCCGCGAGACTGAAAAGATCCACGACCCCGAGGCGTAGCCATGGGCACCGAACCTCTGTTGACGCGCCCGGACGAGAACGGCGCGGCCCGCGAAGCGGACGTAGACGTAGCACTTCGACGCACCACCGGTCCGGCCGGCGAAGAAGCCCGGCTGGACGAGGCGATGCGGCGGGCCGACGACCTGCTCCTCGACTCCCTGCGCGACGAAGAGGCGCGGCGACGCGGCAGGCGCCGGAAGGTCGTGCTGGTGTCGGTCGGTTTGGGAGGACTCGTCATGATTCTCGCAATATCCGCAGTACTCCTGGGACTCATCGCCAACGACGGCGCGACGCGCGGGAAGCGCGCGGCGCGGCCGGGCGGGAGTAGTGAAGAGCAGGCCGCCGCCATCGCGCAGCAGGGGTGGGCGCTGTGGCAGCGCGGGGAGGCGGAGGCGGCGCAGGCGAAGTTCGCCGCCGCCGTCGAGCTGGACCCGAAGAACGCCAACACGTGGAACGGCCTGGGCTGGAGCCGCATGCGCAGCGGGAAGTACGCGGAGGCGGAGAAGGCCTTCGCCGAGGCGGTGAAGCTCGAGCCCAACCACCCGGCGGCGCTTAACGGGCTGGGGCAGGCGGCGCTGCTGCAGCGAAAGTACGACGAGGCGGAGAAGCACCTGCTCAAGGCCGCGCCGACGGCGCCGGCCGCGTACTTCGGCCTGGCCCGGCTGTACCTGCTCCAGGGCAAGTACGACGAGGCGGCGAAGTGGGCCGAGAAGGCTGCCGCCGAGGCGCCGGACGACGCGGAGATGAAGCGCGTGGCGGATGCCGCGAAGGCGAAGAAGGTGGACGCCGACCTGCGGCGGCTGATCGAGCCGGCGGCGCCCGCGGAGGCGGTCTCGGACGACGTGAAGCGCGGCTGGCAGCTCATGAACCGCGGGATGCAGCGGCAGGCGATGGAGGCGTTCCGGGCGGCGCTGAAAACGAACCCGAACGACGCCAACGCGCACAACGGGCTGGGCTTCGCGCTGCTGAACGCGGGCAACGTCGCGGAGGCGAAGAAGCACTTCGAGGCGTGCCTGAAGCTGGACGCGAACGCGGCGGGCGCGATCAACGGCCTTGCCCGCTGCCTTAAGGCCGAGGGCAAGACGGACGAGGCGGTCGCGCTGTGGGAGAAGATGGCGAAGCAGTTCCCCGGCGTGAACGCCGCGACGGTGGGGCTGGCGCAGACGTACTACGAGCAGAAGCAGTACGACAAGGCGGTCCCGTACCTCGAGCAGGTGGTCGCCGCAAGTCCGGAGGACGCGGACATGAAGCGGAAGCTGGAAGTGGCTCGGAAGGCCGCGAAGTAGAAGGAAGTGAACCACGAGGCCACGAAGGGCACGAAGCGATTCACTTCGTTCCACACCCTCCTCCAATCCGACGGTGGAGGGCACGTGGGACGAGAGCAACCGCTTCGTGTGCTTCGTGGCTTCGTGGTTTTATTCGCAACCCGTGCTACTGCTTCCCCCCCGCACGGGCGGTCGGCGGTTTGGGGGCGGGCTTGGTGGGCTCGGGCTTCTTTTCCTCCTCCTTCTTCGGCGGGGGGAAGCCTTTGCCGTCGGTGGCGGCGTAGGCGAGGAGATTGCGCATCACCGCGGTGGCCGTCTCGGGGTCGTAGCCGAGGACGCCGTCGACCGGGTTGCCCACGAGGCCCGCGCTGAGGTCCTCGCGGCTGTAGAAGACGGCGGGCCGGCCGTTGACCTCGATCGCGGCGACGCGCGGGTTGTTGAGGCGGCCCACCAACCGCCCCTTCGCGTAGTTGCGGTAGCCGACCTTGTCGATCTTCATCTCCGGCAGGTTGTACAGGCCGTGCGTCGGGGGCAGCGGCGTGACCAGCGCCTTGGCGGCGCCACCGCCGAAGAGGGTGGCCAGTTCGTCGGCGATCGTGTCGGCGAATTCGGAGGAGCCGCCGGCGGCGTCGACGATCAAGGTCCCCCCGGCGTCGACGAACTGCTTGATCTCGTCCTTCTGCGGTTTGCTGAGCTTGACCTTCGTCGTGCCGGTCAGGTGGGCGATCTTGTGGCCCTTCAGCTTGCCGCCGCCCAGTTTCACCGGTTCGGTTTCGAGCGTGGCGACGCTGGCGTTCCTCAGGACCGTGCCCAGCCGCCGCCAGCCGCCCGGCTCGGGGTCGGGGTTGTTGCCGATCAGGAGGCGGGCCACCTTGATCGCGTGCTCCGGCTTGCCCTTGTCGTTGTCCTGGACGATATAGGTCTCGCCCTTGAAGCGGCTGAACGCTTCCTTCACCGAGTAGAAGTAGGCGTTGGCGGGGAGCATGAACAGCTCCTCCTTCTGCCGGTCGAGCTGCGCCTGCCACGCCTTGGACAGGTCGTCGCTGGGTACGAGGACCATCAGCTCGCGGACGCCGTTGCCCAGCGACAGCACCTTGGGCCTGCGGCGCCACTTCTCGGCCGGGAACTGGCCCTTGAAGATGGCGTGGCTCTGTTCCAGGTCGCGGAACTCGTACGTGGGGAACAGCTTGTGCCCCAGGGCGGTGAACGAGCGGGCGAACTTGTTGTTCCCGCAGTCGGCGTTGCCGAGGATCATGCCGCCCTCCTCGACGTACCGACGGAGCTTCTCCATGTCGTCCTGGCCGAACGCCAGCGGCTCGCTGCCGGCGATGTAGAGGATCGGGGCGTCGTGCAGCTCGTGGGCCTGCACCTTGAGGTTGACGACCTGCCAGTTGACGTGCTCGTTGTCGAGGGCGCGGCTCATCCACTTGGAGAAGTTGGACAGGTCGCGCGGCCGCTGGTTCCAGTTCAGGATGGCGCCGTTCTTGGCCGGGATCGCGTACTCCAGCTTGTTCATCATCACGCGGCCGCGGCCGCGGGTGAGGAAGTAGATGCTGAAGCACGTGTTGGGGATGGCCTTGGCGTTGTGGCCGCCGTCCGGGTCGCCCCAGGAGCCGTTGGGCTTCTGGTGCTTGACGAGGAAGTCGGAGCCGTACTGATACCAGTCGAGCTTGCCGAAATACTTGCGGCCGCTCGCGACGCCGATGCGTTCGACGCCGTACATGCCGTAGAAGTTGCCCTCGAGCAACTGGCTGACGTTGCGGTCCATGAACGCCAGGCCCATGTCGATGTTCGTGTTGTTGACGTTGCCCTGGCAGTCGCGGCGGAGGTCGACGAGGTAGTCGTGGGTGATGAAGAGGGTGGCGACGCCGGCGGCCGTCATGGTGGCCGTGCTGTCTTTGCGACCGTCGTTGTAGCCCCACCCCCCGTCGGGGTTTTGCTGCTTCTTCCAGACGGCCTCCTGGAGTTCCCAGAAGTCGCGGGGGATCTCGGCGCCGCCCTGCTCGGTGGCCCAGACGCCCAGGACCGCGTACTGGCTGTTGCTCAGGTCCCAGTGGCCGTTGTGCTTGGGGAAGTAGCCCCAGAAGCCGAAGCCGTTGGCGTTCTTCTTCTCGATGAAGCCGGTGAGGAGCAGGTCGCGGTCGCGCTTAATCGCGGCGCGGATCTCGGCGCGCTTCGGGTGCTTGTCGGGCAGGAACGGCCAGACCTGCGCCCGCAGGCCCACCGCGTACGTGCCCTTGATCTTCTCGGAGTTCTCCGGGTTGAGCAGCCAGTCGATCGCCTTGGCCAGGCGCGCGTCCTTGGGGTCCTCGCCGGCGGCGAGGAGCGCGTAGGTGGCCATGGCGGTGAGGCCGCCCCACTGCCGGCCGGCGACGTCGGCGTTGCCGTCGCCGCGGGGGGCGGGGGCGAGTTCCCAGTCGCCGGTGTCCCGGTTCTGGATGTCGTAGAGGTACTTGACGGCCTTCGCGACGGCTTCGTTGACCTTCTGGGGGGTTGCGCCGCGGGCGGGAGCCGTAACGGGGGCGACTGAAACAAGGACCAACGCCACCCACGCCGCAACGATGCGCCACCGGAATCTGTTGCTCATTCGCGTCACCCTCAACCGCGCCTGCCCAATGCCGCACCGGCTCCCGCTACTGCCCGCGCCACAGGTACAGCGGCCGGGGCGTGGTGAACTCCGTCAGCTCGCGCAGCAGGTCTGAATCGATTGTAACGTTAATGTTCCCACCCTTGCCGCCGCCCGAGGCGAACGCCCCGATACCTTCGGACTTGCTCGAGAGCAGGACCTGGAGGAACGACGGCGGGTCGTAGTAGCGGACGACGGTCGGGTTGGAGAGTCCGGCGGCGGTCTTCGCGTGATTCTGCGCGTCTTCGGCGTAACCGATCTGGTCGATCAACCCCATGCTCAGCGCCGCGGGCGACGTGAACACTTTTCCGTTGGCGACGTCTTCCATGTTCGCCTTCAGCTTCGACGAGCGGCCCTTGCTGACGACGTCCTTGAACTGCGCGAACGCGCTGTCGGCCAGTTCCTGCATGTACTTGGTTTCCTCGGGCGACTCCGGGCGGAAACTGGAGCCGGCGTTCTTGAACGTCGCGCCGGTGGAGACGATGGTCGTTTCCTCCACGCCGTACTTCTCCATCAGCTTGCTGAAGTTGTAACGGGGCATGAGC
>Ga0209382_10012386_pt1 | contig 10539 bp, 12 predicted proteins | sample SoiMetdeltSBSDD5_FD_187599 | JGI IMG/M metagenome (GOLD analysis project Ga0209382, IMG submission 187599) | Bulk soil microbial communities from a Populus tree surrounding site in Tennessee, USA - Soil MetaG P. deltoides SBSDD5 (SPAdes) (version 2) | ecosystem: Environmental > Terrestrial >...
CGCCTAACACGCGTTATCCGATGACAAGCGCGAGCCTCTCATTACGAGATCTCCGACTTGATGGGTGCACCGGGGTCCCCTACGCGAGGATGGTGCTAGCAATCAGGTCACGCTGGACGGCATCGTTCCCCGCCACGAGGTAGCTCCCGTGCGGGTCGCCATCGCCGAACGACGGGACCTGGAGATCGCGGTCAACCTCGAAGGCCGGGCTCAACCAGGAGCCGATCAGGTCACCGCGCGCGTCGATGTTCATCCAGGCCCCGAGTCTGTCCGGCTTTCGGCCCGAGGGGTCCTCGAGGAGGAAGCGCACTAACCAGAGCGGGCTGCCAAGGGTGAAGAGGTGCGCTACGCTTAGATCGGGCGTCTCCTGCTCGAGATCAAGGAGGGAGTCGTAGGCGACCACCGTGCCCCAGCTATGGGCGATGATCGAGATGCGGAAGTCGCTGCTGGCGAAGGGACGGAGGATCTTCTTGGCCTCCTCCTGGACGGCGGCGCGTACACGGGGGCTGACGAGATACGCGGTGAAGTCGCCGATGTACTCGTCCACCCGCGGGAGCCAGTCGAACACGCCGCGCTGCCGGGATGCTCGCTGCACCGCGGACCATTCGATCGTGTCGCGAGTCGCAGCGCCCCGGCCACGCCGGAGGGTCGGGTCTGGTGGTCTGGCCTCGCCGAAGGCCGAGGCCCGCGCGACCAGGATCGCCTTTAGCTGTTCGCGGACCTCGGCCTCGGCGAGCTGCTCGCGCCGGCTCAGCCTGATCGGCGCCCGGTCCCCGCGTCGCTCCTCGCGCATCGCGCGGCGGGCGGCGTCGAAGACGGTCTCCCAGACGACCTCCACGTAGCTCTCGTGGGGGAGGGCCAGGTGGGTGTTGAAGCTCTGCTCCCAGGGGGCAGAGTAGCCGGGTCGATGGTCGCCAATACCGTGAACCCAGACGACACGGTGTTCCATATGCCCCTCCGATCTCCTCCGGCACCTGACCGCCGCCACCGGCAGCTTGTCGGTTCCGGATGGCCGCGCAGGTCACGAGCAGACCTAGCCAGAGCTGTGGGGCTCTCCCTCAGATTTGGTGAAGCGTGGCCGACGTGGGGTATGGTCGCTCATCGAGGGCTCTGGCCCATCGCGCATTGAGCTGGAGGCCGCAACGGCGATGCAGTCGATGCCTGAGGAGCGCGCCTTGGAGGCAGTTGCGCGAGCGGTGCATCGAGACGCGGACACACCCGGGCGTCGGCGGCGGCCACCGTCCGCGATCCGCATGGGAGCGGCTGATACTTGGTCGCTTCGCGTTGGCGGCGATGCGCTGATCCTCAAGCGTTACCGGCGGGGGCAGGATGAGATCGACGTGGAGTGGGAGCACACCTTCCTCGAACGACTCGCCGTGACCACGTTCCCGGCTCCCCGACCCATTCAAGCCCTCGCCGGACGGAGCTGGCTCCGTCTCGATGACCGGGTGTGGGGGACGCTCACGTATCTGCCGGGCAGATCGTTGTCCTGGGAATGCCGACCAGGGTTGGACATGGCCGGGATGCTCCTCGCCGAGTATCATCGCGCGGCGCGGTCAATCCTGGTGGATCACCAGCGGCCGAGCGGGGTACCCCTCGCGGACCTGGCGGATCGGGCGCCATGGGACCGTCTGCCCGCTGCGCTTGGAGAAGCGGACCGGACTCGCGACTTCGAGCGCCTGCTCGACGAGCTGGGCCAGGAGCTTGACGCGATCGACTACGGCTCGGTGGGGCAGTTTGTCATCCATGGTGATTGCACCACGGATAACATGCTCATCGGCGGGACGCCGCCGCGAATGGTGGGGCTCATCGACTTCGGCAACGCCTATGTCGAGGGCCACCTGGCCGACATCGGGGCCGGCCTCTGGCGCAGCGGGCGCGCGGATCCAGCCGCCATCGGGCTGGACCCGCATCGTGTCGCCAGCTTCGTCGCGGGCTATCACCGTCGGTCGCCTTTGGAGCCTCGGCTGGTGCGTGCCGTCCCGACGCTGATCAAAGCCAGGGGCCTGCAGCTCATCGTCCGGTGGACTAGAAGGGCACTGCCGGGAGAACTATCCACGCTGGTACCCGTCCTTACACAGACCCTGGATCGGGTGAAGTGGATCCACAACCATCAGCGCGAGCTGGAGGCGGCGACCGCAGGGGCGATATCTGTGTAGCACGACCGGCCACCACTAAACCCTTCACCAAAAGAGAGGGTGAGCCAGCTGTGGGTACACATAGCGTCACTATCTCTGTCAATCGGCCGCGCTACGAACGGCTGACGGCATCTTCGAGGTCAAACAGCAGAGCCTGGGGCGATCGGCGCTCTGATCGACGTCTCCGATGTCGCCTGGGTTGGGGGATCGCTGCCTGCCAGTAGTCGAATCCCACCTCAGGGAGCAGCGGTTGCGGCGACCTGAATCGAGTCGCGTAGAGCACTTGGCTGGTCACCGAGGCCAGTTGACGACGGTCCCGTCGATGGCTCACCGCGTAGTGGGCCAGCGGATCCTCGCCATACTGGAGCGTCAAGTGCTCCTCCGTCAGCCAGACCATCGCAGATCGTCCCACCAAGCTGCGCTCGCCGTAGAGCCGCCAGTTGCGGAACCGCACATACCCCTGCTGATCGACTCGTCGCCAGAAGCGAGCCGGGGCGAAGATCCGAGCTAGCTCCTCCTCCTCGCGCTGCCGCCCAGTATGCCAGCCGAGCACGTCTTTCGGAGATCGTCGGCCATCCTGACGCTTCTGGTGAGCCCAGTGCTCCTGGGTGTTGTAGTCGTGGACCCACGCTGCGTGGAGCTCCTGCAGCTCCTGCCAGGTCTGGGCTCGGCCGAAGTCCCAATCGGCCATCCGTCGCTGGACGTTGAAGGCCGTCTCTATATAGGACTGCCAGGGCTGACGCCGGGCGATCTGCTCTTTGGCGATGCCCAACTCCTTATAGATAGTCATGACCCGCTTGGCGCGGAAGACCCCACCACCGTCACTGACCAGGGTATCGGGCGCACCATACTCGCGCACCGCCATCAGGAGTACCGCCAGGAAGGCAGTCGTGTCCTGGGTCCGGGAAAGCGTGCTGGCCACGATCAGGCGGCTGTAGTTCTCCAAGATCGAGATACAGTACACGTTGCCGCCCCCGAGCTGGTGATCCAGGTAGCGGATATCCGTCGTCCAGTACTGGTGGCGGTGGGCTGCCTTGAAGGGCATCGCCTTGGGCTCACGTGGCTTGGCCTCAGGTCCTCGAAGTCCGTACAGCTTGCGGTTGCGAGCTAGGATCCGCCCGCAGGTCCTGGTGCTCAGGATGATCCCGAGCTGCTTGAGCGCGACGTGGAGGCGGAAGGCACCCAGCTCGGGGTTCTGCTGGAGCTTGCGGGCCTCATTCATCGCCCACAGGGTCGCCTTCGTCGCCACCTGGTGGGGGATCGGCGCCTTGTCCTCGAGACCAGCGGGCCCCTCCTGCCACCAGCGCTTCATCGTCTCGTAGACGCGTCGGCGCGTGGTGCCGAGATAGCCCGCGATGCTGGCAATGTTCCAACCCTCGGCATGGAGGCGAAGGATCGCGCCTCGCCGTTCAGTCGGGTCAGCCGTCTCCGCATAGCGCGGAAACCGACGCTGAGCTCCAGCAGGGGCGGGCTCAGTAGCCAGGATCTTCTTGATGGTTGTGCGGCTGGGGCGCCGCTCGAAGCGGACCTCGCAGATCGTGGCCAGTTCATTCGCGCGGAACGGCGGATACTCGGCCTTGAGCTGGACGATCGTCTGGCGGATGGCGACGGGCAGCGCTCGCTTGTCTTCGACGGGCTCGGCCTCGAAGAGGCTCTGCATCCCGAGCTCGTCGAAGCGGCTGACCCGGCGATAGATCGTGCGGGCTGAGACCCCGGTCTGCTTCGACCGCTCGACGGGGGGCGCGCCGAAGACCACGACGGGGCGGATCAGCTCATAGCGAGTCTGCTCCGGCCAGTCGAGCTGGAACTGGAGTTGCTGCCAATCATCGGTCGGCTCGAACAGTGCTCGCTTCCGGCTGGCCATCCCAGATCCTACCCATCCCAGGAGGCGACGCCCTCACACTCGGGCTCTCAGGGTAGGAGGTCCGCCACCGATGCTGCCACTATATGTAACCGTCTACTGCGAGCAGCACAATCGGCTCCGAGGAGGAGACAGGTGTCACAGGTGGGGCCAGCGGGCCAGATCGTCATCCTGAACGGTACTCCGCGATCCGGGAAGTCCAGCATCGCCGCCGTAATCCAGAACACATTCGAGGGCGTGTGGATGAACCTGGGGGGCGATCGGTTCAAGGCGATGACCCCCGACCGCTACCAGCCTGGGATCGGGCTGCGGCCTGGAGGCGAGCGCCCGGATCTTGAGCCGCTCATCGTGGTCCTCTACCGCGCTATGTACGAGGCCATTGCTACGCACAGCCGCCTGGGTCTGAACGTCGTGGTCGACGTCGGGCACCATGACGTCTATTCTGTGCCACGAGGGATTCTCCCCCGATGTGCACGGCAACTGAGCGGCCTCTCCGTGTTGTTCGTGGGCGTCAGGTGCCCCATCGAGGTCGTCATGGAACGGCGGCTCGCTACCTGGGGCGTCGGCCTTGCCGACGATGGCTCGGTCCCGAAGCCGGTGAGCCGGTGGCAGGAGGCTGTCCACCTGCCAGGTATCTACGACCTGGAGGTCGACACTTCGGTGCTCAGCTCCGAGGCGTGCGCCGACTTGATCCGCCAGCGCCTTGAGAATGGTCCCCCACCCTCGGCCTTCCAGCGCATCGCGGCCATGGCCTCAGGATAAGGCGCACGCGTCTCCGATGAGTCCGGGGCGCATGACATCGATACTGACACTATATGGACCCGGAGCTGTGGCCAGGTCTGGGTCACGAGGGCATCATGCCAGCCTAGAGAGTCGCTGTGGTCGTGCTGCTGTGCTACCGTACGTCGCGTGATGCAGTAGGGCCCAGCTCAACCCCCGGGCCGCGCCCTGGCCTTTGCCTGAAGAAAGGCGAGTAACGCTTGGAGCGCCGGGTCATCGACGGGCTCGGTTATCTGCACTGTCTTCCGCCGATCGCCGGTGTCCACCGTGATGGTGTACTGTCGCGTGTCGCGACCGCCGGGCCGCCCCACGACTGCGGGCAACGCGAAGAAGTTCGCGGCTTCGATCAACCGCTCAAGCTCGGCGGCTTCCTGGGGAGCCAGGTCGGCGCCGTCGATCACGATCGGTCGTGCCAGGCCTGGCAGGTAGGCGATGCCGGTGCTCGGCATCTTGAATTCGACACGCATGGGGGGCCTCGTTGCCGGTGGCGGAGTGGGGAGCCACGAGCAGTGCAAGCTTATCACGAACACCAAAGCGGCGTTCGCGAACAGCCACCCGACGTCTGCGGGAGCCCGGAGAGGGGACCGCACGTCTGAACTTGGCTCCGAGGGTACTACCCACTGGGACCGAGCATGCAGGAGGCGTACCACCCGGTCAGGTCGCGGCCCCAGCCGCAGAACCCCTGCGCCGTCCGTGCATGCTGGTCCAGTCCGCGAGGGTAGGGATCCTGTGAGACTAGGCGACGTCGATGCCGACCTGGCCCCAGGCCTCTCTCACGGCTTGCACCTCCGGGCTGTTGAGGCCGTAGAGCGCGCCCGCGTTGGCGACGGTCCGGTTCGCGAAGCGCACGAAGCCCGTGTTGGGGCGCACCCGCGAGTCCCGCAGCGTCTCGTACCAGATGCGGCCAGCCTTCTCCCACGCATAGCCGCCGAGCCGTGTGGCGACCAGGTAGAAGGCGTGATTGGGGATCCCGGAGTTGATGTGGACACCGCCCTGGTCTTCGAACGTCCGGACGAAGTCGTCCATATGTGCGGGCTGGGGATCCTTGCCGAGCAGCGGATCGTCGAACGCCGTGCCGGGCTCCTTCATCGAACGTAACGCGACGCCCTGGAGATTGGTCCCGGCGAACAGCTCCGACCCGATCAGCCAGTCCGCCTGCTCGGCGGTCTCATTGCGGGTGCGCTGCTTGATCAGCGAGCCGAACACGTCCGACATGGATTCGTTGAGCGCGCCGGACTGGTTGAAGTACATCAGCTGGGCCTCATCTTCGGTCACGCCGTGGGTGAGCTCGTGGCCGATGACGTCGAGCGAGGCGGTGAAGCGGTTGAAGATATCGCCATCGCCGAAGACCATCTGCCGGCCGTCCCAGAAGGCATTGTCATAGCCCTGCCCGAAATGGACGACCCCATCGAGCGGCAGGCCTTCGTCATCGATCGAGTTGCGTTCGAGCACATCCCGGTAGAACTCGAACGTCAGGCCGAGCCCGTCGTAGGCCTCGTTCACGGCCGCATCCTGGCTCGACGGCCCCCCCTCGACCCGGATGACATCGCCCGGCAAGTTTTGCGTGCCGTGGGCATCGAAGATGGTGCGCCGCGGGCGTACCTCCATGACCTCCAGCCTGGGCCTCCGCGCCGCCGCTCGGGCCGGCTGTGGCGGCTGCGCCATGCGTAGCGCACGGAAGGTCTGGTCGGCAGCAAGGGTCCGCTGTGCTGCTGCACGCTGCGGCGGGCTCCCGTTCTGCGCAACGGCGCGATGAATATACGGAGGCACGATGCGGCAGCGGGGATGCTGACCCAGTGACGTGCGTGACATGACGAGCTACCTCCCCAGCGTAGGTCTCGGATGACGACTCGGGAGCCTCTCGGTGGACCTCCCACCCCAGGGCGGGAGGTCCACTACCTAGCATACTGCCTGCCGCCGCATGCCACATCCGTAGAATCCCGTAGGCGGGGACGTCGCCGGGCTCGATCGCCCGCAACGGTGGCGTCAACGGATCCGAGAGCCCGGGGTGGCAGCACCGGGGCTACGGTGGCAGCTACAGCGGGAGTGGCCACAACGCTGCTCCCTATCGCTCCGAGAGTTATGGCTCTGGCGGCTATGGTCGCCAGGAGCGCCAGTTGCACTCGGCGATCTGCTCGACCTGCGGCCAGGGGGCGCGGGTGCCATTCCTTGGTTGGGCTCGGGCGTGATGAGCGCCCGAGTTGGGGCGACGGTCACGAGAGCTTCAGATAACGTCGTCGCCCAACACGCGTTATCCGTCATACCGGCCGGCCCGGATCGATCGATCCTTCGGCAGAACGGGCGGCCTCACCCCGCCCGGGTAGAGTGGGTGAGCCGCCTGGCGAGCCGCTGAACGCCCGCCGGGGTAAGGTATTGCTCCCGCCCTACCGGCGGCGGCGCCAGAGCGCCAGGCCGGCGATCATCGCGCCGAGGCCAGTCACTGCGGCGGGTAGCGAGGCGTCGAGCGGCAAGGTCACCAACCCAGTGCGTGGCAGGGCCGCCGGCGATGCCACACCGGCCGGCTTGGCTGCGGGCGCCTGCGCCGGGGCGGGCTTCGCCGCCGGGGCGGGCTGTGCAGCCGGAGCCGGGGCTGTAACCGGGGCGGCCGGCTTCGCGGCGGGCGACGGCTGGGCAGCCTGCTCGGCCGTCGTGCTGAATGGCGCGCCCCTCGGCACCACGGCTGCGGCGACGAGGCGGGTCCGCGCAGTGCCCATATTGTGACCGGAGTGCAATTGGAGTGCGGGCTCGACGAAGCCTCGAGGGGCGCTGACCTTCTGCTCGGTAGCTCCCTCACGCAACGTCAATTCGCCTTCGAGCACGGTGACGTAATTCGGTCCGGGGTGGAAGTGCACCGCAGCCGATGCGCCGGGGGCGTATTCGACAAATCGCAAGACCAGGTCCATCGGAGCGGGCAAGCCAATGGCGTCCGTCCTGAGCTGGGCGAACGTGGTGGGGCCGGGCGGCGCGACACTCTGGGCACCGCCCTCGACAACGGTAGTCGGCGTGGCGCCCTTCGGCAGCACGAAGGTGACCACGACACGAGCCGGGGCCGAGCCCTCGTTGCCAGCGGCATGCGGCGTGTCAGGATTGTCGATCCATCCTTCGCCGGGTTTGAACTTCTGGTCAGCACCGGCCATGCGGAGGGTAACCTCGCCCTCCAGGACGGTCACATAGCCGGGCCCGCCGTGGGTGTGGACCGGCGTCCATGAGCCGGGGGCGAAGTCGAGCACCAATTGCACCACGTCGGCTAGGGCGGGCGGGTCGGCAGCCTGGAACCGCTTCTCAAACACGGTGGTCGGGCCCATCGGCTGCCCGAGCGCGGCGCGAGTCGGTAGAACCAGGGTCAGCGCAACGACGATGGCCGTCAGAATAGGGAGCCACCTCATGTTCGGTCCTCCTCGCGTCGCCATCCCGTGTGAGCGAATGGTCGAGTGACCCCCATGATAGGACGTGGATCTCGCGTCGTCCACAGGCCTCTTGAGCCTCGGCTCCCGCCATACTCGGCGGTGGAGGCGGGCTCTCCCCAGGTGCACGGAGCCCGCGACAAGTAGCTCAGTATACGCTTCGCGGCTCGTCGGGCGAGCTCGCCGAGGTGCGGGGCTCATGCTCACTCTCGCCGATGGCGCTGATGCCGATCGGCATCAGCGAAAATGCGCACGAGCCAGGAGTCCGTGGTCAGGTCTGAAGCTGGCCTCTTGATTCCTCCGCTGCTTTCAGATAATGTCAGCAGATAATAGGCCTTATGCGAAGAGATAGTGCGGTTGCGCAATTCGGCGGATGCTCAGCCTGCCGGCATGATGGTTGAGCGTTTCCTTCGAGTCGAGCAGCACGGCCGTCATGCAGAGGCGAGTAGTAGTGCAATGCGGCTTCTCGCCGCCTCCCTCGACTAAGGCCCGAAAGACTGTTCGCATAATTGTCCGATCCGGCTGCGGCGGCCCCGACTCGCAATGTCCGGGCTCCTGGCGAACCCCTCAACAGACCACTCAGTCATGCGGAACGGCGGAACCGCAGAACCTGTCCGGGACGGCCGTGGTCATAGATGGAGTCCACATCCTGACCCGCCCGCATCCCGGGCACGGCACGCGCGCCACCCCCCGCCCGTCCACCGACTCGACCGGCACCATTGGCCGAAGCACGCCTTCGCGCACCCGACCGAGGACGGCGCGGCAAGAGCGGCAGGTCCAGGCCGTCGTGTGGCTCATCGGCCTGCCCCGGGTACTCGTTCGCAATGCTCGCCAGGCGGACGTTCCTTGTCGTCACGACCGCGTCCGCCGCTGGACCATTCACGCGCCGCGGCTCCTAAGCACATGAGCATAAGTCTTCTGGTGCCCCTACTCGAAGGGAAAACCGTGCCGAACTTATGGACAAGTGCTTAGCACGGCACATCCTCCGGGTCAGCGCCGTCTCGATCAGCGACCGCCGTACCACCCCGTCCCCCGTTGACCGCCACGTCCGGCGGCATCCCTCGCGCCGGCCGCTCGTCACCACTGCTGACCCGGACTTGTTCGTCGCCGTTGTCCGCTAGCCGCGCGCTCATGAACTGCACTTCGTTGGCGAGCACGTCCTCGACGGCCCGGGCGATCATCGCGGTGGTGTCCTGGCCCGACATGCGAAACGCCCGCTCCCTGCCCCATGTGGGGCTGTGAGAGCGGGCGCTTTCGCGGTGGCTCTGTTAGATCGAGGGTGGCCTGTCAGCGGGCCTCGATCCCGTGCGTATCAGATTATCGCTGAGCGTCTGTTGACGCCGTCTCCTTGGTACCGAGTGCGTACCGCCTGGCGATCGCCACGCTGATCGCCCCGAAGCCACGCAGGACGTGTGCAAGCCCTCGGTGAACCTCAACCCAGAACTCACGGTCAGTCATCGGCGTTCTCCTTCCGCCGCCGCCAGAAGTGCCTGACGTAGTGACGGGACCGATTCTTCAAGTCTGAGAACTACGAACCATTGGCGGAAGCCTTCTTTCGCGCTGCTAGCCAGAAGCACAAGACGGGGTGTCTCCACAATAGCTAGGAGCATGGTGTAGTGGGTCCGAAATTCAAACGCCACGTGGAACGAGCACCGTGCTGGTTGCTCCGCCACGCATCTCCAGACTATCACCGGCCTCGGATCGAGGAACGATTCCCACGTGGACGTGATGCTCTTGCTGGGTGAGGCGCCTTCCGAATTCAGCACCCTGCCAAAGTCGGCGACATCAGGTCGGTTCGTCACATCCACCATGACGATCGGTAGGTTTGGAGGAATCGAAGTATTCGGAAACTCCATTGCCGACTTAGCCAACTGCAGCGGCAAAGCATCGAGGAGCAATTCAGCCAGTTGCCGAAGCCGGGACTCCGCGTCGGCAGAGTCGCTCACGTCAGGCCCCCTTCTCGACCGGCGGCGTGTTGCTGGCGCGGCACATCAAGCCGGCGCCGGCCGTCCGCCTCTCGATGTAGGCGACGGACTCGCGGACCTGGCCGGCGCCGTCGATCACCAGCTCGATCGTCACGTCCCTGACGCGGCCCACCGGGTGTTTCGGGGCAGGGTGCTCGTTCGCGATGGCTGCGGCCACAGCTTCCGTGAGTCGGGTCACCAGGTCGGTCACCATCGCCACCCTCCATCCAAGGTGCGCCTGATGGACCTGCGCAGCCCCACTGCCCCCTGGTTCAACCACTCGGCCATGCATGCGGCGCTGCACGTCTGCACGGTCGAACCATCGGCCGGATGGACGATGACCAGCACATCGATCGGTGGCGGCAACGGCTCGAAGCACCAGGCGCACACGC
>Ga0209382_10012387_pt1 | contig 10539 bp, 11 predicted proteins | sample SoiMetdeltSBSDD5_FD_187599 | JGI IMG/M metagenome (GOLD analysis project Ga0209382, IMG submission 187599) | Bulk soil microbial communities from a Populus tree surrounding site in Tennessee, USA - Soil MetaG P. deltoides SBSDD5 (SPAdes) (version 2) | ecosystem: Environmental > Terrestrial >...
CGGCGCACCCCTCCCATCCTGAGATTCGGTGAGAAAGGCGGGCTAGGCAGGCGCGAAAAAGGGCGCTCTGCCGATGTGGATCCCGGCAGACCGCCCCTCGCGTCGAGATTGACGCACGGCGCGGTCCGGGGTGGCTCCGACCCGGAGGCGTGAAGTGGCTCCGCCGAGATGGTGGCACAGGCTCGAGCTGTGGCTGTCCACGACCAAGCGCGTCGATGGGCTGCTGTTGGCGACACTGGCGGGAGACGAAGATGCCCGGGCGGTGCTGTGCCGTGTGGAGGCGGCGCTTCTCCTCATCAAGCTGTGCGACCGGCCCCGGTACAATCGCCTCATTCGCGACCTCGAGCGCGTGGACGTACAGGTTCAGGTATACAGCGCATGCTACGTCCACTCGATCAAGGCCTGCAAGCTCGATACCCGGTACGTCCTGTCGCAAGAATCGTCCTTGGAGGACATCGCCTCCACAATCGTGCACGAAGCCACGCACGCAAGGCTTTCTCGCCTCGGGATCGGCTACCACGAGAAGCTGCGAGCACGGGTCGAGATGGCCTGTGTGCGCCGAGAGATCGCCTTTGCAAGGAGATTGCCTGACGGCGAGCGGGTGCGGGAGAACGCCGAGTACGCGCTGCAATGGTGCAGCGACAGCCGCAATCTGACCGACGAGGCGTACGAGGAGCGAAGAATGCATGGAGCAGCCGAAGGCCTGCGCTCTCTCGGGTGCCCGAACTGGCTGGCGCGGGCCTTGGTGGCGGCTGCAGCTCGCCGTGGGAGGGCGATGCGCCTGACGCGCCGCCTCATGGGGCGCGATCGAAACTCGGAGTAGGAGGGCATCGCCGACGGTCATGTGTGCCCAGCGGCGATCCGACGCGACAGGAAGTCCTCGACGGTTCGGGCCGCAACTTCGCGCGATACGAATGCCGCGCCGACGGCGCGCACGAGGATCAGGGTCAGCTGGCCGTCGCGGACCTTCTTGTCCTGGGCCATGATCGTCATGAGCGACGCGGCGTCCGGCGAGGGCCCGCCGGGGATATCGGCGATGCGCGTCGGCAGGCCGACGGCTGCGAAATGGGCGGCCACGCGCTGCGGGGCAGCCACATCGACGAGCCCCAGCTCATGAGAGAGCTCGAAGGCGAGGCAGATGCCGATGGCGACCGCCTCGCCGTGCAGCAGCCTCTGCGAGTAGCCGGCCCAGGCCTCCAGGGCATGCCCGAACGTGTGGCCCAGGTTGAGCAGCATGCGATCGCCGGTCTCGGTCTCGTCGCGCGCCACGATCTCGGCCTTGCCCCTGACGCTGGTGGCGACGACGCCCATCAGGGCACTCCTCTCATGTGCGAATGCGGTGCGCCAATCCTGCTCGAGCGCGTTGAAGAATGCGGCATCGCCCAGCAGGCCGTACTTGGCGGCCTCGACGTAGCCCGAGCGGAACTCGCGCGCCGGCAGGGTGGCGAGCAGGTCGATATCCGCGAGCACCAGGCTGGGCTGATGGAAGGTGCCGACGAGGTTCTTGCCCTGGGGGGTGTCGATGCCCGTCTTGCCGCCCACCGAGGAATCGACCTGCGCCAGGAGCGTGGTTGGAATCTGGACGAGGCGGATGCCGCGGCGCACCAGGCTCGCAGCCAGGCCCGCAAGGTCGCCGATGACGCCGCCTCCCAGCGCAACGACGAGCCCGCCGCGGCGCTCCAGCCCCATCTCGAGCAAGCGACTGCAGAGGTTGGCGAGGGCGCCGAAGCTCTTGGTCTCCTCGCCCGGAGGCAGAATGACGGTGCCGGCATGGCGGCCGAGCGCCGCCAGGTCCTGCTCGAGCGCACGCAGATGATGCCCGGCAACATTCTCGTCGGTGACGACGGCGCATCTGGGCGCGCCGAGCCGGTCGTAGATCAGGGTTGCGGCCTGTGGCAGCAGGGCGGCGCCGATCAGCACATCGTAGGAGCGCTCGCCGAGCCCGACCCGGACGGTGACGGGTTCGCCCGGCGGCGCCTCTTGCCTGCGATCTGTCTGCCGCGATGGAGCTGAGGTCATGGCGACGGCACCTAGCAACTGCCGTGCGGCTCCGCAAGCAACGGACTGCCGGACAGCGCGTCAATGATCTCGCCGACGATGATGTCGTGCGGGACGTCGCGGCTTTCGACGACGATATCGGCCGCTTCATAGAGCGGATTGCGCGCGGCCATCAATTCCCTCACCACGCGCTCGGGGTCGCGGCCCTCGAAGAGCGGCCGGTTGCTGCGCCTGGCGATGCGCCGCACCAGGATCGGCACGTCGGCCTTGACCCAGATCGAGACGCCGTGGCGGCGGATGTTCGCCCGCGTCTCCTCCGCCAGCAACGCTCCCCCGCCTGTCGCCAGCACCCGGGGGCCGCAGGCGAGGAGACGCGCAATCACCCTGCGTTCGCCGTCGCGAAAGTAGCCCTCGCCGTGGTCGGCGAACATTTCCTTAATGGTCTTGCCCGCCGCGCGCTCGATCTCGTCGTCCACGTCCACAAAAGGCAAGTCCAGCCGCGGCGCGAGACGGCGTCCGATCGCCGACTTGCCGCACCCCGGCATGCCGACCAGCACGATCGATCTGGAGCCGAGGCCCTCTCGAATCTGGCTTTCGCGCGAGACTTCGGTCTGCTCTTCTTTGCCTCCGGGGGCGAATCGCATCATGTCTTCCTGAGGTTGTGCCGTTTCGCACCTCGCCCGCCCGGCGATCTGGCCGTCACGACCATCGCTCGGCGGGAACTGTTTACCGGTCGGCAAGGCCGGCAGATTGCTGGGAAACACAATAGCGCCATTGTAGGCTGGAGCGCCATCGCACCCCCCAGCGCAATCCGAGAGCAGCTTTGCCATATGCCTAGTCTCTTCCGGTTTCTCACCGTTGCCGGGCTGCTGGGCGCAATCGTCCTCGGCGGACTTCTCGCGATGGCCATGCTCCTGGAGCCCGACCAGAGGGAGATATCGACCTCGGTGCCGGGCATCAAGATCCGGCGCTGATGCGATAGACCATGCAAACTCGGGATCGCGAGCTCGTCGGCCGGTTCAAGGATATGCTGAGCGCCGAAAGGGGGGCGGCGGACAATACCCTCCAGGCCTACGGCCGCGATCTCGACGAGTTCCTGGCATTCCTCGCGGCGCGAGGCCGAGCTCTTGCGGCCACGATGCCCGCCGACATCTCCGCCTACCTGCGCGCGGCGGCCGAGGGCGGCCTCGCCCCGGCATCGCGGGCACGGCGGCTCTCGGCCATCCGTCAGCTGTTCAAGTTCCTCGCGACCGAGGGCGAGATTGCGGAGGATCCGGCGCGGGCGTTTGCGGGCCCGAAGAGGGCGCGCCCGTTGCCGCGGACGCTCTCGGCCGCCGAGGTCGACCATCTGATCGAGACGGCGCGGTTGCGCGTCGACGGCACAACGGGCCGCGAACGCGTGCGGGCTTTGCGGCTGCACGCTTTGATCGAGATGCTCTACGCCACCGGCATGCGCGTGAGCGAGCTCGTGACGCTCCCGCGATCGGTCCTGACGGGAGACGGCCGCGTGCTGACCATCAGGGGAAAAGGCGGTCGCGAGCGCATCGTGCCGCTGAACCAGGGGGCCCGCGCCGCGCTCGACCGCTATCTGAACGTCGGGTTCGAGGACGGCGTGGCGCCGATGCTCAGGACGAGGTGGCTGTTTGCATCGCGGGGCGTGCAAGGTCACCTGACGCGCCAGCGCCTGGCTCAGGAGTTGAAGGAGCTGGCGGCCGAGGCCGGGCTCGATTCCGCGCGCGTGTCGCCGCACGTCCTGCGCCATGCCTTCGCCAGCCATCTGCTGGATCGCGGCGCGGACCTGCGCTCGGTGCAGCAGCTCCTGGGGCACGCCGATATCTCCACGACCCAGATCTATACCCATGTGCTGGAGGAGCGGCTGAAAAGACTCGTGTTCGACCACCACCCTTTGGCCGCAAAGGGGGGCAGCCGGAAGCCATAGGGCGCCGGGCCTGCAAGGCACCGGGCCGGCAACAGCGGTTAACCCGAGTTGCCTTGACTTATCGGGCAGCTGGCCGCAAATGTCCGCTGAAAGCGACCCTGGCGCGCGCTGCACTTCCCCCGCAAGAAGCGACTGATGGACAGACCCGTCACCGTCCGTACCTACCTCGACTTCGAGAAGCCGGTCGCCGAGCTCGAAAGCAGGATCGCCGACCTCAAGGCGATCGACGGCGACGACGATGCGGTGTCGATCACGGACGAGGTGGCGAAGCTTCAGCAGAAGGCGCATCAGGCGCTGGTCGATACCTATGCCAAGCTGACACCCTGGCAGAAGACGCAGGTGGCGCGCCATCCCGATCGGCCGCACAGCCTCGACTACATTGCCGCGCTGATCGAGGACTTCGTTCCGCTCGCGGGCGACCGCTACTTCGCGGAGGACTCCGCCATCATGGGCGGGCTCGGGCGCTTTCGCGGCCGCTCGATCGTGATCATCGGCCACGAGAAGGGCTCCGACACGGAGAGCCGGATCAAGCACAACTTCGGTATGGCGCGCCCGGAGGGCTACCGCAAGGCGGTGCGCCTGCTGGACCTCGCCGAGAAATTCGGCCTGCCGGTGCTGACGCTGGTCGATACTGCGGGCGCCTATCCGGGCATCGGCGCAGAGGAGCGCGGTCAGGCCGAGGCCATCGCGCGGTCTACGGATCGGTGCCTGTCGCTGGGCGTGCCGCTGGTTGCCGCGGTGATCGGCGAGGGCGGTTCGGGCGGAGCCGTCGCCATCGCCACCGCCAACCGGGTCCTGATGCTCGAGCATGCCATCTATACGGTGGCCTCGCCGGAAGCGGCGGCCTCGATCCTGTGGCACGACGCTGCACGGGCCATCGACGCGGCCACCAGCATGAAGATCACGGCGCAGGACTTGAAGAGCCTGGGCGTGATCGACGCGATCATCCCCGAGCCCGTGGGCGGGGCGCATCGCGACACAGCCCTCGTGTTCCGCCGCACCGGCGATGCGGTGGCCAAGGCGCTGGCCGAGGTTTCCGGCCTCAACCCGGAGGGGGTCCGCCGGCAGCGCCACGAGAAGTACCTGGCCATGGGGCGCAACCTGTGATCGCGCTGGCGTGTGGCGATGATGCAACGTCGCACCTCCGCCGTTTGGGCGTGACGCTCGGTCCGTTGTTGGCGAACTGCCGATGCGGTAACCTCCCGTTAACGCAAAATGCATACCTGCATTTGCGATCCAGCCACCCACTGACGCCTCGGGGATATGCGCATGGGTTCCGTCGTCTCGGGGAGCAGCCTCGATCGTGTGCGCCGCATAGTGGTGCTGGTGGCTCTCGGCGGCCTGCTGACAGCGTGCGCCAGGATCGACCTGGTGGGCGCCCCGCACCTCGCCCCGCTCCCCAACGAGACGGCCATGCTGCTGGGCAAGAAGCGCATGGAGCTGCAGGCGCCGGTGTTCATCCGCGTCTTCAAGGAGGAGTCGGAGCTCGAGGTCTGGAAGCAGCGCGACGACGGGCGCTTCTACCACTTCAAGACCTATCCGATCTGCAACTGGTCGGGCGAGCTGGGGCCCAAGCTGAAGGAGGGCGACGGGCAGGCGCCGGAGGGATTCTATACGGTGGCCCGTGAGCAGCTGAACCCCAACTCGAAGTACCATCTGGCGTTCAATCTCGGTTATCCCAATCCGTACGACAAATCGAACCGGCGCACCGGGGATGCCCTGATGATCCACGGCGGCTGCGGCTCGTCCGGCTGCTATGCCATGACCGACGCGCTGATGGAGGAGCTTTACGCTCTGGTCCGCGAGTCGTTCGCCGGCGGACAGGATGTGGTGCATGTCCACGCCTTTCCCTTCCGCATGACGGCCGGCAACATGGCCCGGCACTCCAAGAGCAAGTGGCGTGCCTTCTGGCGCACCTTGAAGGAGGGCTACGACTATTTCGAGCTGACGCGGCAGGTGCCGAGCGTGGCCGTCTGCAATCGCCGCTACATGGTCAACGTCAAGATGCCGTCGGGCGCCGACCCCGGAAAGCTCAATCCGGCGGGAGCGTGCCCTGCCTTCAAGCGGCCGCCGCCCAGCCGGTTCACGCCGAAGCCCGGCGAGCAGGTCGCCGAGGAGCGAATCGTCGTGCCGGGGAAGAGGCTGCGGTCCGCGGCCCGCCTGGAAACCGACGCGCCCATGTCCGGGCCGATGTCCGGGCCGATGTCCGGTCTGACCAAGGCGCCGGGCTCGCAGACGCCCTGGTGGCGCAGCCTCTGGCCGAAGGTTGACATCTTCGGCTCGACGGGCAAGTGAGTGGCCCTGAGCGGCCGCTGACCGGTTGCGGCGGCGGTCTCGATCTGTCCCGCGCCCATGAGCCCTGCGCCCATGAGCAAAGTCTGGCCGAAGCTCTCGCTCAGGACTTGGCTTGCGCTGGCACTGCTCGCGGCTGCCGCCGCGAGCGGGCTCCTGCTGCTCGCCCGGGGCTGGGAGCAGCTCCAGATCGACGCCGAGCGCACCCGCCGATCGGCCTACGCTGCGAGCGGCGCGCGCCTGCCGGGCACTCCCGATCTCGACGACTTCAACGGGCGTCTTGCGGCCAACGGGCTCGAGCTCGGAGCGCCGGTCTTCATCCGCATCTTCAAGCGTGAGTTCGAGCTCGAGCTCTGGATGAGGCGCGGCGATCGCTTCCATCGCTTCGCCGTCTATCCGATCTGCAACTGGTCGGGCGGGCTCGGCCCCAAGCTTGCGGAAGGCGACTGGCAGGCGCCCGAGGGTTTCTACACCGTCGACGCCAGGGCGCTCAATCCCGGCAGCCGCTGGCATCGCTCGTTCAATCTGGGCTTTCCCAACGCGTTCGACCGCACGCACGGGCGCACCGGCAGCTACCTGATGGTGCACGGCGGCTGCGCATCGATCGGCTGCTATGCCATGACCAACGCCGTGATCGACGAGATCTGGCGCGTGGTGACCGCCGCCCTGAAGCAGGGACAGCGCCGCTTCCAGGTGCACATCTTCCCGTTTCGCATGACGGAGGAGAACCTCGCCCGGCGCGGCAGCGGGCGCTGGGCCGCCTTCTGGCGCGACCTGAAGTCCGGACACGATGCGTTCGAGGACACACAGCTGCCGCCGACGATCGCCGTCTGCAACGGCCGATACGCGGTTTCGCCGGGTTCCGCGGGTGCGGATGGCAGCGCCGAGATCGTTGCCGGGTGTCCTGCGGGAGCCGACGTGAAGACTTGAAGATGCGCGGAGGGGGCCCACGTGCCCCATCAGCGCAGGCTCGCCACATAGTGAGCCAGGGCGCGGATGTCGGCGCCCGACACGCCGTACATCACCCCGTTCATGCTGGTGTCGATGCCGGAGCGGATGCCGCTGCGGTACTCGACGAGGCTCTTGATCAGATAGTCGATGCGCTGGCGCGCAAGGCGCGGAATCTGCTCCTGGCCGGCGTAGGTGGCATGATGGCACGAGCCGCACCGCAGGGCCTGCGCGAGCCCGGCGCCTCGCGCCACGACGGCCTGGTCCACGGTCTCGCCGCTCGGTTCAGGCTCGAGCCTGGCGTAGTGTGCGGCGAGTGCGACGATCTCGTCGTCCTTCAGGCCCTTGACGAACGGCTCCATCACCTCGGAGCGGCGCACGCGCTCGCGTATCAGGATCATCTGATTGGTGAGGAACAACTCGGGCTGGCCGGCCAGCGAGGGGATGTTCTCCATCTTGGAGTTGCCGTCCTCGCCGTGGCAGGCGGCGCACTGCTTCAGCCGGTCCGGCAGGGTGTCGGCAGCAGCGATGTCCGCGAGGGCGGCGACGCAGAACGCCGCCGCCAGAGCGACGAGCCATTGGCTTCGGCGGCCCCCGATTTCGGCCGCATGGGCTCGGAGGCTCGACTCGCTCCGGGAGGTCCCGGATAGCCTCGCCCTCGGCCCTGCGGACCTGGGCTCGGCATCCGGGATGACGGGCAGGCGCATCACTTGCCGGCGGACTTGGTGCCGTAGGTGATGCGGTAGACCGCGCCGTTCTGCTCGTCGGAGACGAGGAGCGAGCCGTCGGGGAGCTGCTGCACGTCGACGGGGCGGCCCACGAACGAGTTGGACGCCTTGTCGAGGAAGCCCTCGAGGAACGGTGTGATGGTCGCCTTGTTGCCGGCGATCTTGGCCTGCACCACGTCGTAGCCGAACTTCTGCTCGCGGTTCCAGGAGCCGCGCCGGGCGATGAAGGCGGTGTTCTTGTAGGCCGCCGGGAACATGGCTCCGGTGTAGAAGCGCATGCCCAGCGCCCCGGCATGCGGGCCGAGGGTGGCGGCGGGCAGCGTCACGCCGGCGCAGGGATTGGGCCGCTTGACGTTGGGGTCGGCGACGCCGTTGGCATGGCAATAGGGGAAGCCGTAGTGGGCGCCCTCGGCACCCTTGGCCACGCGGTTCAGCTCCTCCTCGGGACCGTCGTTGCTGATCCAGTCGGGGCCGTTGTCGGTGAACCACAGCTCCTTGGTCTGCGGATGCCAGTCGAAGCCCACCGAGTTGCGCACGCCGCGGGCGACGATCTCGATGTTGGAGCCGTCGAGGTTCTGGCGCCGGATCTGCCCGTGCATGCCGGTGTTGATCTCGCACACGTTGCAGGGCGAGCCGATGGCGATGTAGAGCTTGTTGTCGGGCCCGACGGCGGCGAACTTCCAGTTGTGGTGCACCGACTCGGGCAGATTGATCTGCTCGCTGATGTCGGTCACCTGCGGCTCGTCGAGCTTGTCCTCGATGCCGTCGAAGCGCAGCGCCTTGTCCACCGTGATGACGTAGAGCGAGCCGTTCTTGAAGGCGAGGCCGTTGGGCTGCTTGAGGCCCTCGGCGATCACCTTGTGCGTGCGCTCTCCTCCCTTGTCGGTGATGGCGTAGACCTTGCCGATCGCCCGTGTGCCGGCAAAGATCGTGCCCTTGTCGCCGCGGGTCATCATGCGCGCGCCGGGCATGCCGTGCGCCCACACCTCCAGCTTGAAGCCCGCCGGCACCTTGAGCTTGGCAACCGGGATCTTGTCGGGCGGCGTCACCGTCAGCGGCGTGGCGTGCGGCTTGAGGTTCTTGTCCTGCTTGGTCTTGGCCAGGAGGGCTTCCGACATGTCGAGAGGATTGGCGGCCGGCCCGCTGGTCGGCCGCGGCTGCTTCTGCTGGGCGTGGACCTGGATCGCCAGAGCGGCCGCGAGGAAACCGGCCAGGCCGATCCCCGTTGCAAACAATGCTGTTCTTCGCATGTGGGCGTCTCCCCGAAACATCATTGCTTTGTCTTTGCAGGTGCGAGGCACGACGGCCTTGCGCGCCTGGGGCAGGATACGCGAGGGCCGTGCGTTGTTCCAGGGCTCTCGGGCCGATCGAAGGATATGGGCTTAGATACGGCCGCACCCTCACTGCGCCGACGACATCAGCACCCAGACCGCGTATCGCGCCGCCTCCGCACCCGGCGTTCGCCTGGGATGGCTCGCCTTGCCCGAGGCGCGCTTGGCCGCCACGCGCGCCAGGTGGCGGCAGCGCCTCTCGCGGCGGCAATGCGGATCGCCGCAGGCGCCGGGGTCCGGGCAGGCGAGCCGCAGCACGGCCTCGGCAAGGCGGAACCGGGCCTCCTCCCGGTCCTCCGGTGTCATCGGTGGCGCCGCACGGCCGGGTGCAACCTTGCCGTGCGCCGCGCGCAGCATGACCTGGAATGCCGACATCGCATCGTCGACGGTCGGCTTGCCTGCGGGTGTCGTCACGTGAACCTCGGCTTGGTTGGGGTGTTGGAAAACGGCGCACGCGCCGTCCGCCCCGTCGGCCGTGGACCGGCGAGGGTGCGACGGGTACGCGGGCGCCGCATGGGCAACCCGGGGGCCGGTTGTCCTCCGGCCCCGGGAGGCTTCGCGAAGCCTCCCTGAGAGCCCCTTGCAGGGCTCCCTGGGACCTTATGGGGTCCCCTGGGTCGCCTTGCGGCGCCCGCGTTGGCGGCGATTTCTGTCCCGGTCCGCTCTTCGGCCCGCGTCGGTGCCGATGGTGTCAGACCCTCCGGGTCCGACACCATTGCCGACACCATGACGTAGCGCAGGCCATGCAGCCGTTTGGCAGCCGGCGGTTCCCCGCCATTGCTGGCGCTTCCCCGTCAGCGGGCTTCCCGGGCCTCCTGGATCTCGGGCCTCCGTTCAGGCCGTCCTTCCAGGCGCCGGCCGCCTGCAAGTGAGAAGGACGGATCGATCCACGTCCCGTCGCAACAGGCGGCGCCGTCATTGTCCCATGGCCGGAACCCACCCGGACAATACTCTGGACGCACAATCGGCAATGAGCGTTAACGGAATGTATGCCGCTTGTCATGCCGGGCTCGCGCGACAGCGCCAGAGCCGCTACAAAAAACTAACTGTCGAGACAGAGCGAGGTCCCGGCCGCGGCGTACCCTCCCCCTTGCGGGGAGGGTGGCGCGTCGCCGCGAAGGCGTGCCTTCGCGGCGAGGCGCCGGGTGGGGGTCCCCGAGGGGAGCAGAACATACGACCCCACCCGCCGGCCTTCGCCGGGGCGGGCTCCAGCCCCTCCCCGCGTCATGTCGAAGACATGCCTTCGGCATGATGGGGAGGCGAATCCCGGTGCGGCTGTGGTGGGGGATCGTTTCATCCGCTG
>Ga0209382_10012389_pt1 | contig 10538 bp, 9 predicted proteins | sample SoiMetdeltSBSDD5_FD_187599 | JGI IMG/M metagenome (GOLD analysis project Ga0209382, IMG submission 187599) | Bulk soil microbial communities from a Populus tree surrounding site in Tennessee, USA - Soil MetaG P. deltoides SBSDD5 (SPAdes) (version 2) | ecosystem: Environmental > Terrestrial >...
GAGCAAGAAGCTCACGAGCCACCCTGGGCGGGAGAGTACCTGCGGAAGGAAGGGAATCTTCGCCAGCAGATTGCCGCTGATAAGCTCCTTCATTCCGTTCCGATAGTCGCGCTCGCGGATCCCGGAGACGGGTGTGTCGATGGTGACGACCAGCCCGGCGAACCCGGCGACCCGTGCGCGTTCGATGACAGCTTCGGCGGCGGCACGCCCGCCCATGAGGTAGAGCTGGTAGAAGACCGGGCCGGAGGAGCCGGCCTTCACGTCCTCCAGCCGGTGCCCCGAGATCGTCGAGAGGATATACCCGGTGCCAGCCTTGCCGGCTTCCCGAGCGGCAGCCACCTCGCCGCCCGGGTGCATGAGCCGGCTGTATCCCACCGGGGCGAGCAAGAACGGCAGGGACAGGTCGAGGCCCAGAACGCGAGTACGCAAATCGCAACCCGAAACCGCCACGGCATGGCGCGGCCGGAATGTCACGTCCTCGAAGGTGCGGCAGTTCTCGCGGAGGGTGACCTCGCCTTCGGCGCCTCCGTCTAGATAGTCGAACACGGCCCGGGGCACTCTGCGACGTGCCAGGGGCCGCAGATCCTCGACGCAGACAACCTGCGGGGACGCGACCTTGCGGAACGCTCTAGGCATCATCCTTCCACCCCTCCGCCTTGAATTGCGAAACGCGCACGGGTTACAGAGACAAACGAACGGCTTCAGCACGCATACCTATTAGGTCTACTGCCGAATGTCCGGCGGTGTATCACGTTTGCTCTTTTCGATCCCACAACAACGAAGCCGCTTGAAATATCCCCCGGTTGCCAAGATCGTGTCAAGGATATTAATCCGGCTTCTCTTACCGCAGTCGGACTGAGGCCCTCAACACCAAAATCGGTCTGTCTTCTTCCGGGATGAGATTTAACGATACTCGGATAGGCACGCAAATCCTTCCCTCTACTAAAAAGAAAAAAGGCCGCTCATTGGCCTGCCTAATTAAGAAGAGAACTATAAAGGACCTTCCAACAACAGCCTTCGAGCTGAGGCTTCGTTACTTTCTTTCGAGAGACTTACACTTTCGAAGCATGGTCGGTTTGGCTTCGGTGTAATCAATCCATTCTCTCTTTGCTTCTATAGATCCTCCCCCCTGAGATCCTCCCCCCTGCTTGAGTCCATTTTTTTAACATCGTCTTCCGTCGGGATGTAGCCACACAGTCGGCAGAAAAGAAACCCCCAAGGAAGATGCATTCTGCTGAGAGTAGACCACTCACTTAAGTCATGCCTGCATTGCTTCCTCTTACTCATGGACCTTCTGGCACACGGCCGATATTGACGTAGTCCTTCATAACAGCCCCCTGTCCGAAAAGCTGTAGTAACGATCCGCGCCCAGAATGACGTGATCGAGCACCCGGATTGCGAGCATCTCGCCGCACTCTTTGAGGCGGCGCGTGATTTCGTGATCCTCCTGGCTTGGCATTGGGTCGCCGGACGGATGATTGTGGACAAAAACAACGGCCTCGGCCCTAAGATCAAGCGCCGCAGCGTACACATCGCCCGGCCGAATCAGCGTTGCAGTCAATGTTCCAGTCGAAATCACTTTGTAACCGTTGATACTATTCTTGTTGTTTAGCGCAAGCAGAAGAAAATGTTCTTTGTCGGCGTCCAGCTCGGCGAAAATAGGTCTCGCAACGCGCACCACATCGTCGGAGGCGCCGGTACGCTCGCCCTGGTCGCACACTTCCAGACGCACCTTGAACGTCGTCACGGTGTAACGCATGAAAATCCTCCTTTTAAAGAAATCTAAAGGAAGATTAGCAATGCGAGGTGATGGCAAAAGAAGGGGAAAATTGCCGGAAGGGAATGTCTGACAACGCTGCGGCTCTGGATGGCTTCAGTTGTGCCCGGTCATGATTTGTACTAAGGGAGCATCAGGATTTCATTAACTTCAGAAGAGAGAGTGACGGGATGAAGAAAGTTGAACATCCATCGAGGCGGGTCGGATGGAGACAAAGATGGTGTGCCAGCTTGGTGATCGTGAGCGCTATCCTCCTCCTTGGAACAGGGGCGTCTGGTCTCGAGACCATCTATCTGGCAATCACTCCTGGAAAAAACTTTCAGCATGTTATCTACCCCATTGCGCAGGAGAAAGGTTACATGCGGGAAGAAGGAATTGACCTCAAGATCCTCATCATGGGAGGTACCCCCAGCATCCAAGGATTGCTTGCCGAGAGTATCCAATTTACCGTCGCCGGCACCAGCGCCTTAATCGCTGTCGGAAAAGGCACCGCTCCCCTGAAGGTTGTACTAGCCGTTAACGACAAGGTTCACCAGTGGCTGTTGAGTAAGCCCGATATCACCAGCCCAATGAGTTTGAAGGGGAGGCGCATTGTCACCGGCGGTGCGGCGGCTTCAGCCACATTTATGCTGAAGCAGATATTAGCTAGGCACGGCCTCGATCCCAACCGAGAAGTGGCTTACATCCATCAGACGGGAGGAAACCAACTGCAAGCCCTGTTGGCCGGAGCCGTAGACGCTGCCATCGTGGGCGTCCAGGAACGCTACGTCGGCGTCGATGCTGGCATGAGGGAGCTTTTGTTTCTCGGAAACGAGGTGAAGAATTCCTGGGGGACACTGGCGACCAGTGACCGCCTGATTAAGGAACAGCCCAAGCAAGTCAGCGGTTTCATTCGGGCCGCCGTAAAGGCGCTGCGTCTCATTTGGCAGGATCGGGAAACCACCATTGTCGCCCATGTGAAGTTCTCCGGCGTGGACCGGTCTTTGGCAGCGCGCATGTATGACGATCTGATCGGCACTTTCACCCGCAATGGAACAGTAGACGAGGAGACTCAAAAGAACGATCTCGCTATCATCCGTCAAATCGCCAACGTATCCGAACCTCTTCCGATCGGCCGGGCGTATGACTTCAGCTTTGCTTACGCGGCCGAGCGGCAGCTTAACCAGGTAGGCTGGCGTCCCTAACAGGAAGCCAGGTCCTTCAATGTAGTATCCTTTGTAAGACTGCATCGGCATCGCCTTTCAGTGCAGTTTGTTCCTGCCTGCTTCCGACCAGCTCCTTGAAGGCAGGCTTGTCGGTCAGTGTTTCCGCACGAGCATTAATCATCCGGTTCCCTATGGTAGGGTCTTTGGCCCAATACGGAATCAACCCCATCTCCCTAACGATTCGCAGCCTATCTCTGCTACTTCTTTCATTATTTCAAACAACTCATTCACTTCCGTTAGGGCGCACATGCTCACTCCGCATGATGGCTGGGGTCATATTTTTCTCTGAGACGGATCTGTGTGCGGGATAGACTGCTTGACATATATATCTTACATATATAGATAGTCAATACATAAATCATCTCCAAAAGTAGCAATGGAGATAGCTCATCACCATTATGCATCGCTCTGGGTGAGATTTTTAATTAATAATTCTCTTTCACATTCTGAGAACATTCGGTGAAAAGACTCGTATTAGAAAACTCCTCTTGAAAATACTGGTTGACTTCAAATTAGGAGATAGCAAACATGGAATCGGAAAGAAGCAGTTCTCAATACACCAAGTATCAGACAGGCCTCGGCGCAGACGAAAAAATCGCCTTCCTTTTTGAACCGGATACGCTTCTGTCCGCTCAGTATTTTGAGAATTTTCGCAGAAAGACTCTCTTGGAGCCAGAGAAGAGGCTTATGTTAGCGGTCTTGGAAGATGCCGTTAACTGCTTCCAGGAAAATCTCTTGGCACAAAGCGGGAGAGGAAAGAAGCTTTTCGACGAGGCGGAGGAGTGGATCCTGGACGAGGGGAGCGATTGCATTTGTGCGTTTGAGAACATCTGTGAGGTTTTGGGATTCAATCCTGAATACCTGCGTCGGGGTTTGGTGCGCTGGAAGGAAAAGAAACTATCGCAGCAGCCGAATGCCAAGGCTTGGGAAGAAAGAAAGATGGTTGGGTAGGCCGTGAGCGACAACTATAAAGTTAAGGTTATCCCGGACGAGCAGCTCATCAAAGATTATAAAGATCGATAGAGTACTGGAGAGGAATATTTATGAACTCCTGGCAATTTATCTTTCTACAAAGCAGAGCGAACCATGGCGCGTATGACGGAGATAGGCTCCCCGCGCAAATTTGGGACTGGCCCCAGGGGACTTGGTTCCAAAAACGGCGGCGTTATCTGCGAGAGGCAACGTCAAATACTCCAAACAATAGAGCGGAAATGAAACAGAAACCCCGGCCGGTCGTTTCCGTTAGACTGAAATACAAAACCAGAAGTTTATGACATAAAGCTTTCTATTATAGTATAGCTTGCCGAGGGTCCGTCTCCATGGGGATGCTAGGCCGCAAACTCCCGCTCGAAATCCCGGCCCATGGCCTCCGCGTTCAATGCAAAATCATCTGTAGATTTTGCTGCATGATCTCCCGGGGGATCGCCGTGTACATCAACCCCCCTGCCGCCGTGATCGTTTTCGGACTCCACTCTTTGATCCGCGCCGCCAAGCAGATCGGCCTTACAATCTCTCCCAATGTGCTGGCGCGAGAAGGTTAGTCAAGTCAGTGTGCTGAGCAAGTTTTTAAAAAGCACCGGGAGCTACTGCATAAGATTTCGCCCCGATCTTTTTTGCCGCGACTGTTTCAAGAGGTTAAGAAAATCTTGACCATTAAGAGAAAGAGGTCTCTCTTTGTGATAGACAATAAAAGTTTTAGTCTCCATCTTCCTTAACTCTGGAATTTTGATAGTCTTAACATCACCTCTTTTAATCTCGGCCTTCACGTGATCTCGCCATAGAACCCCCAGGCCCAATCCTTTCATAGTAGCCATCTTTACGGTCTCGCACGATTCACATTCCATCAAGATATTTAGCTTATAACCTTGTCGTTCAAGCTGCGCCAAAATTTCCCAAGTCTTACTTTCCCGTGCCGTTTTTCTGATGATAAGCGGGCCGCGGGCGAAATCCGCCAACGTCAATTTCTTCTTTTGAGCTAATGGATGTTTGGCGGACACAAATGCTACCAACTTCTCTTCACGGCATGGTTCCACCTCGAGGAGTGGAGAGTTAGACGGCCTGGTGATTACTCCAATTTCGACTTGAGACTTCAGAACGAGACTTTCAATGACAGGATTACTGTCAGTCCTAACCGTAATGTGAACAAGAGGATGATTCTTTTTGAAAACCGCTGCGAGTGAAGGGAGAAGCGATGCCGACGGACCAGAAGTGCCGCCAACAACGAGCAATCCGGTCCTAACGATGGAAGGCGCAAAGTCAGATTTTTCTCCTAGTCTTCCTATCCTCAGCAGAATTTCTCGGACATCTGTCTGGAACAACAAGCCTTCCCGGGTAAGCTCGATCCCTCTGCCTATCTTTCTATACAGCTTTATTCCACACGACTCTTCTAACGATCTCACCTGATGGAAAACAGATGGTTCACTGACATGAAGTGCTTCTGAAGCCCTAGTGATGTTGAGATACCTGGAGACAGCCTCGAAGACTTTAAGCTGGTTTAAAGTCATGGCGTCTGCTCCAACCCCGGCTGGGTTGATCACAAGGTCCCTGAAGAGGGTACCCAAAAAACGCATAACGTAGCTGTAGGTAGAAATCAATAGACGGAACCCTATTGAAAGCTATGCATAAAAAAATATTGGACAACTTCTTTATTTTCAAAATAAAGGGATACAAAAGGAGGGAACAAACAACGAAGCAGAGTATACGAAGAACGATCAGGAGTGTGGGACAGGGATTGGCATTCCTCATTGCGGCCGGCCTTTTGCTTGGAGGAATAACAGCCGGTGCCCAGGAGGGCCGCCCAATCATCGGGGCCCTGCGCGTACCACTCAATGAATTACCCCAGATCGAGAACTTTGACGTCATCGGCCACCATCCGCTACCGAACCCGGGAGGGTCGATCGCGCGGGGCTGGAATGGCCCGATCGGCATCTCAGGCAATTGTCTCTACGTCGGTAACCGCATCGGCAGACGCACTGGCACGGGGCCGGCTTTTGGGACTCCCGCCTTGACTTCCGAAACGCTCATCGTGGACATCTCTGACCCTGCGAACCCGCAACCAGTGGCTGCATTGCCGACGATACTAGGTTCGACTTCGCGCGAGCTGCGTACGATCCAAGACATGAACACCCTGATCATTATGAACTTCCGCGATCCAGATGTAGCTCCTGACGAAGGTGGGACCTTCAACAACTACCAGATTTACGATATCTCCGACTGCCGCAACCCTCGCCTAATGCGCACGATTGAAATCGGCCGCGTCCGGCCGCACGAGTTTTTCCTTTGGCGAGATCCAAACAACCCGGCACGGTTCCTACTCTACTCTTCCATTTTAGGCGGAGACGCCAACTTCGTTGAGCCGTCCCTACGTGTCTTCGAGATCATAAACCCCCCGTCTGCGGCAGTTAGACCGGTGGCGAGCTTCACGTTAACGCCGGCGGTCCCGCAGGTTGAACCTGTCGATCCGGCTGACTATAGGGATGACCACTTCGTATTCGAAAATAAGCCGACTACCCAGGGCAATACTCTTCACTCGATGTCGGTATCGCAGGACGGGACGCGCGTCTACATGGCGAACTTGGACGCCGGTTATTTTATCCTGGACAGTTCGCACCTGGCTCAAAACCTCCCCTGCACAGCGAATACGCAGACCTTCGATGAGACGAGCAATCTCAATCCGATGCTCTGCCTGCGCAAGATCAATCCCGATCCCAATGCCAGGGTTGACCGCACTCCGCCTTTTGGTGGCATCCACCATTCGATCTACCCGGTCCCGGGCCGGCCTTACGCGGTGACCGGGGGCGAGCGAAATGGGACCACCACCTGCCCGTGGACCCCGGGGCAGATTCTCGATATCACCAACGAGAAAAGTCCCCAAGTGATTTCTCAGTACATGGTTCCGGAGAACCTTCCGGAGAACTGCTTCGTAGGCGGGCCCGGAGATCCTGCCCTCCAACGAGAGTTCTCCACTCATCAACTGTTGGTCTTCCCGAACATCTTCTTCAACTCTTGGTATTCGGCTGGTCTCCGCGCGTGGGACATCTCCATCACTGCTCTGCCATCCGAGGTGGGTGTGTTTGTGCCAAGACCGGAGGATCAGGTCGTCGAGCGGTTCCGAAATAGCCCGGACGTATGGACGTGGCCCTTCCCTATTCTACACAACGGGCTGATCTACATCACTGACGAGAACAGCGGGCTCTATGTCTTGAGGTACACTGGGCCCAGGGCCGATGAGCTGCCCCAGCAGGGCACGTTCTTGAGCAATACCAATTTCCGCTAGGGGCCGGAGAGGACAGGAACGAAATCGGTCAACTTAAACTGGAGGTAGTAACATGGGGATTGAAAAACTTTGGTTTCTGACATTTGCCATGATGCTACTGACGCCGTTGGCTGTGGCCAATGCGGCGGACTTACCCGACCCACTTATGGCCGACTTGTCTATTACCAACACCACCTTGCCAAACCCAGCGACTGTCGCGAAGACCTTGACCTATGGGATGAATGTCATTAATAACGGTCCCGCTGTGGCCACGAGCGTCCAGGTGAGCGACACGCTGCCGCCCGGGGTGACCTTAGTGTCCGCCACCTTTAATTTCATGGGTGGAGCGCCGACACCTTGCACTGGCACGACTACGATCACCTGCAACATCGGCACGATGGGTGTGGGCAGGCTTCAAGGCGCTGCCGTCTTCATCATCATCAGGCCCCAGGAGGTCGGCACGCTCAGCAACACTGCTACGGTAAGCGCGAACGAGAATGACCCCGACCCTACTAACAACACGGCTACGGCAGTCACGGCGGTGGAGGCGCGGGTCCCTGATCCGACAGTGGAGGATCCCAACCTAATGGTCAGAACAGTGGTGAGTGGCCTGACCGAGCCGACCGGCATGGCGTTTCTGGGCGACAACGACTTCTTGGTGCTTGAGAAAAGTACCGGGAAGGTGAAGCGGGTTGTCAACGGAGAGGTCCAAAGTACGGTGCTGGACCTGGCGGTCAACTCCTTCTCGGAGCGGGGGTTGCTGGGGATCGCCCTGCACCCGGACTTTGCCAACAACGGCTTTGTGTATCTGTTCTGGACCTGCCGCGGACCTAGTGCCGGCGAGGACTGCGCTGAGTTATTTGGTGATGACACCGCCAACCCCTCGGAGGTACCGCTGCTGGGCAACCGGGTGGACCGCTTTATCTGGAATGGATCCACGCTAACACTTGAGAAGAATCTCATCCGGCTGCGTGCCTTTCAGGCTGATGTAGGGCAGCCGCAGCGGGGCAATCATGACGGTGGCAAAGTCCTCTTCGGTCCTGACGGGAAGCTCTACATCTACATGGGCGATAACGGCAGGCGCGGCTGGATGCAAAACGTCACAGAAGGATTCGGCCCCGATGGTCAGGACGATCAGTTTGGCGGGCCAGAGCCGGACAACGCCCACCTCACAGGGGTCATCTTGCGACTCAACGACGACGGCACTACCCCGGCGGATAACCCCTTCTTCGGCGTTACCACCGGCGCAGGCCCGGAGGTAGATGCAAACATCGACAAAGTCTTTGCGTATGGCATCCGCAATGGCTTTGGTCTCGCCTTTGATCCGATGACTGGCCAGCTCTGGGAGTCGCAGAATGCCGACGATGCCGGTACCGAGATCAACCGCATTGAGGCGGGCTTCAATGGAGGCTGGGTACAGATTATGGGGCTGTTAGAGAACATCGCCGATTATAAGGCGATCGAGACGAGTCCACAGTATTTCGGACTGCAGCAGATTCGCTGGCCGCCCACGCTGATCGCCGACTCGCCGGAGGAGGCGCTCGAGCGCCTGTTCATGCTTCCAGGCGCACGCTACACGGATCCGCTCTTCACTTGGAAATTCGAGATCGCGCCAGCGGGCCTCGGCTTTGTGGTCGGTAAAGAACTGGGAGCGGAGTTCGAAGGAGACTTGATTGTGGGCGGGGCCAGGGACTTCCTGTTGGATGGCAACCTGTTCCGCTTCAAACTGAGCGACGACCGCCTGGATCTCGTCTTCAGTGATCCGCGGCTAGAGGACCGCGTGGCCGACAATTTCGACAAGTTTGATATCACGGAGAGCGAAAGCCTGCTGTTGGGCAAAGGCTTTGGGATCACCACGGACATCCAGACCGGCCCCGACGGTCACCTGTTCGTCGTCTCGCTAACCAAGGGGACGGTTTATGAGATATTACGGAGACCCTGAGAATCAAAGGATAGGGGCTCGGGTTCTTTGCACGTCATTGAAGTGACGCAGCATTGTGCCAGATTACTGGACGTAATCAGACTAAAAGCCGATTTGGATTTCATTGTCGGAGCCGTCGCCGAGATAAGCCGACCGGCCTTTGTCGCCGCCTATGGCAGCTCACTTAATAGTTCGGCCTCGGAGAATTTTGGACGAGACTTGCAATGGAGTCGACATTCCCCTACTCGCTCGCATCGTACCGGCGAGGAGTACGCCCCGCATACCTCGAGCACAGGAGGATTGTCTTGCTCGACTGAGTCGAGGCGCAGGCACAGACAGCCATGGAGCGGGGCAAGACGATTGACGCAGGGGCATGAGCAGACGCCGACGTGGGAGGGCTGGGGGGGCAAGGGATGACTGAACTGGAGGAGCACCATGCAACCTCACTTCCTCACGGCTGTCCTCTTCGAGTCGCTGGTCGGGACTGCGCTTGGCATTTTTTTGGGGATCCACGGTGGGTGGATCGGTCCTTGGTTGGTTGAAACCGTGCGCCCAGGAGGACCAGGCGAATACCAGATGACATACTCGGCATTAGGGCTGCTGGGAGGCTCTGTACTGGGCATCGCCGGAGGCGTATACGCCACTGGCCGCGCGTTGGGTCAGACGGGCGCGTGGTGGGCTGCGCTTCTGGGGAGCCTGCTAGGCGCTGTCCTGGTTGCTGTCCCGATGAGTGGGATCTTGGCTCTGCTCGGCCCCGTGCTCCCTTTCCTCATCATGTGGGGTCTCATTGGAGGCGGGGCGTTGATCCTGGCACTCGCAGGCTACAACCGCACGCGGAGATTGCCGCCGGGCGCGTGGTGGGGGGCTGTGCTTCTTGGCAGCCTGCTAGGGGTTGTCCTGGGTTATGGCATGTGGGCTGTGCTCGGCTCGCCGTGAGCGGTAGATTTCCGCCGAGGAGATAGCCCTGTCCACCACCTGGGGCACCACAACGACGGAGCCGTTGTCATCAAGACCGCCTGCGAGTGCGAGGAACGCGGGCAAGCTGTATGCCGTCTCTGCGGCTGTGAGTTGCAAACACGCCGGTGGGGTGGCGGGTGTCATGTCGGCGTCTGTGCCAGTGCGCCGCGCCGAACCTCGCACTGGAGCCGACGCCCAATAGCCTTCGCTCCTGCGTCGCTGCGGCTATCGGGCGCGGCTCACCGCGGGCGTTGAGGCTGTAGAAAAAGTCCCGGGCGCAACCGAGTACAATTTAAACGAGATATGAGCGACGATCTTCCAAATTCCGACGTCGCTGACCAACTACACGACGATCTTCTCGTAAAGTGGCTCACGGACAGCAACAACACAGGATTTTCGAACAACTTAGAAAAAGGAACGAGC
>Ga0209382_10012392_pt1 | contig 10536 bp, 12 predicted proteins | sample SoiMetdeltSBSDD5_FD_187599 | JGI IMG/M metagenome (GOLD analysis project Ga0209382, IMG submission 187599) | Bulk soil microbial communities from a Populus tree surrounding site in Tennessee, USA - Soil MetaG P. deltoides SBSDD5 (SPAdes) (version 2) | ecosystem: Environmental > Terrestrial >...
TGGTTCAAGCATCCCAACTATCTGATCGTAGCGCTGGAGATTGCCGTGGTTCCGCTGGCGCTCGGATTACCGGAGTTTGCGCTGGTCTTCTCGATCGCAAATGCGGCGTTGCTTGCTTACCGCATTCGTGTCGAAAACGACGCGCTGGCTACGTCGATCATATTCTAAAAGAGGCGAGCAGCGACCAAGTTCCAACTGAGTATCAATCTGAACACAGCGAAAGCACTCAGCCTCTATGCAATGGGCTCCGCCGCCGGACCGATTCCTGCGCAGTCGCCACGAGGAGTTGATCGCTCACGTCAGTTAACGCGGCTTGGCACGGATGTCTGCTTCGGGAGTAGGCGAACATGAGCGAACGTCACAGGATGCCGCCTTTTTTCCTTGGGGGGTGGGGCGCACGTCGCCAAGCATCTCCTGCTCGTTGATTCCATCCTAAAACCTGCACCTATCGGCACTCTGGGCGGGTGCGCGACATCGAGCTTAGCGAGGGTACGGTACGCGCTCGTGCTGGCGATAGTGCGTCCCCGGCTCACGACGCCGTCTCGTCCCGCGATCTATTTTGAGGATCTAAAGAGTGCGGCAAGCACTGGCAGCCCAAATTTGCGCTTGGGCCAGAGTCTGACACGCGTCACCAGTTCGGCGCGAGACGTGCCAAGAAATAGGGAAGTGATGAAAATGAAACCGAATACCTGGAACAGCCTGATGCTCGCAACGGCAGGAATACTCGCGCTCACCCTGGCCAGCCAGGCAATGGGGCCTTCAGCTAATGTGCGGGGCACGATTGCGAATGTCGATGGAAATACTCTCGAGATTAATCAACAAGGTGGCGGGCCCGTTAGGGTTCACCTCGCGGACAATGCTAAAATCGTGTCAGTCGCCAAGGCGAGTTTATCTGACATCAAGCCAGGAAGCTTTATCGGTACTGCCGCAACACCGAGAACCGATGGCACGCTGCAGGCAATTGAAATCCATATCTTTCCCGAATCGATGCGCGGGACCGGCGCAGGAAACCGCGCGTGGGACCTCGCCCCAAAAAGCAGCATGACCAACGGGACTGTTGCTCAAAGACCCAACAAGGTCGCGGAAAACAAAGTCAGCAAAGTCGAGGGAAACAGCCTCACTGTCGAATACGGCGGCGGCACCAAAGTCGTCACTGCAACTCCGGGCACTCGGGTGGTGACCCTGGTTCCGGGTGATCGCAGCGAACTAAAGCCAAATGTGAAGGTATTCATCCCTGGAGCAACGAAAGATGCTGATGGCGTATGGCAGGCAGATCGCATCACCATCGGCAAAAATGGAATCTCTCCACCGATGTAAAAAGCCATCTGTTTCCGGCTGCGGTTCCCCCGATACCTAAGCTATTTAAAATGTCCGCTTGAATCTCTCACAAAGGAGACATCGCCATGATTAGTCGTCGTATTTTCACTGCCGCACTCGCAGCGGTGTCTATGGGAACACTCGAGGCGGCCATGGGAACGCTGATGCCGCGGTTGGCACGTGCCGAGAACGGCTCTGCGGCTCGCAATGTCGTTCTCGTGCACGGTCTGTTTGCGGACGGATCGTGCTGGTCCGAGGTGATCCCGCGATTGCAGGCAGCAGGCCTGAACGTGACTTCCGTGCAGAACCCGCTGACAACCTTGGACGACGCGGTGGCGGAGATGCAACGCGTGCTGGACCGGCAGGACGGGCCGACCGTGCTGGTGGGGCATTCCTTCTCAGGCATGATCGTGACGGAGGTCGGCGTCGATCCGAAAGTTTCCGCTGTCGTTTACGTCGCGGCGCGGGCTCCGGATGCGGGAGAGGATTACACGGCGCTAGCCAAAAAATTCCCTACACCGCCCGCCTCGGCAGGCATTGTCTTCGACGGTGAAGAGGGAAGGCTGACAGAGGCTGCGTTCCTACGCGATTTTGCCGGCGACCTGCCTGAGGCCCGGGCGAGGGTGCTCTACGCGGTCCAACAGCCTTTTCACAAAGCGCTTCTGACCGGCAAGACAAAACACGCCGCCTGGCGTTCAAAGCCGAGCTACTATGCGGTCTCGACGGAAGACCGCACCATCAATCCGGATCTCGAGCGTTTCATGGCCAAGCGAATGGGAGCCAAGACCATCGAAGTGAAGGCAAGCCATCTGTCCCTGATCTCTCATCCCGACGATATTGCCAACCTGATCCTGCAAGCCTCCGGACGCTCCGGTTTATGAATACACGGTGTCAGGTGAATCCGGGACATGCACCGGCAGCGAGATCACGAGCTGAAGCAAACCGCTGCTGGCGAATGCTTCGACAAACCCATGGGGTTCACCCCGTCGGCTGGCGACCGACAAAGCGGACATAGCGGGTTAGCTAGAATGTCGTGTATCCGCGTTAGCGCGGTCAGGGGAACCATCTGATAACGGCGATCCTTGATCCCGGTATTCGCCAGTCCGCCGCGGAAGCTTTCCGCTAGTTCTTGCGCAAAAAAACATAATCTGCCGCATATTGGGCCGCCCTTAGTTTGCCAGCTTGGTCGCACGTGCCATTCAGCTTGCCACCTTTGGTATTGATCCGCTGCACGGTGGTAACTCCGGTCAAGGTCCCATTTCCGCGCTGTGCAACCACGTTGAGCTTCAGCCACGGAATGTCGTTCGCGTCGGCGCCGGGCGCGTCACCAACGACCTTACCGACAATTGCGCTGCCGTCGGCCAATTCCCAGTTTGGACCGGCATAGTGGCGACCGACAGTGTTGCCATCAGCAATGAGCGTCGCAATCGGTTCGCGAAACTGCCAGACGAGCTTGGCATCAGGGCTGGCTTTGCATTCATAGACCTGCGCGCCCTCGGCATGAACTTTCAGCACCACCGCTTCTCCCGGAGCGGCAATCGAATTCGGGACTTGGGCCGTGGCCATTGGTAAGAATGCCAGCACCCCGACCAGCGTCGGCAACGCCAGGATTGAGTCTCTTGTGTCCATTGCGGACCTCCTACCTTCGAGAATTTTTTTACCTCGCCGCGTGCGCGCGCCCGACGAAAACGTCATCGTTCCGATCGGTAAGCTCAGGCGAGCGAGGTGCGCCCAATACTGCACATATGCCCCCTCGCCATCCGCCGCCACCAGCGTCAAGAGAAATAAGCCCGGCTCGCCTGAGAGCCGCGCCAAGTCGCAGGCCGGAATGATCCGCTGCGTGGGCACATAAAGCTCATCGATCTGCAGGACAGGGCGTGTGAATGCTACCAGACAATCAAATTGAACTATGGCGCTTTGCTGCACTCAAAATCCGACAAATCGTACATCGAACGAGCGACGATCGCTGCGCCAGTCGCGACCAGGTACTTGGACCACAATTTCGATACTAATAGTCCTGTTTCTGCCCCGTTGTTTGCGGCTGTGACTCCGGAATGACGTCGACGATCTCGCCCGTCATCTCATTAATTAAAAGAATTTGGTCTTTCATTTTCGCGTACCCGTAGTCGGCAAGCTGCGGGACCTGGTGGGTCAACTCCGGCGGAAGGCCATCCGGCGTGACGTCTGTCGGAAGTTTAGCACCGATTTTCGGCATGAAATCTTGCGCGGACTTGACCTCTGTGTGCTTGGTCAGCAACGTCTGTCGAATTTGCTGGCGCTGATCATCATTCAGATTCAGCTTCGGGAGAGATGGGTTCTGCGGCAGACTGCCACCGCTCTGTTCAACGGCGCCGCGTATGTCATCGGCGGCAGGCGCCGAGCCGGTCATCGCCAACAGCAAGGCTGAGCACAGAAAGAGCTTTCGGGTCAAATGCATGGTGGCTCCGGGGTTCCGCATCAAATTAGATCGCGGGACGAGACGGAGTCGTGAGCCGGGGACGCACTTTCACTAGCACAAGCGCGCACCGTACCGTCGCTCAGGTCAATGCCGCGCACCCGCTTAGAGTGCCGATAGGTGCAGGATTGAGGATGGGATCAACTAGAGACATGTCCGCTTTACCCCCAAAAAGCGGATATTGAAGACGGGTGCTGGCATGAGGCGGCGTGAATTTATTGGTGTGCTCAGCCTTTCCGCCTAGTCATTCAATTCGCCGCGCGTCCTTGATAATCTGATTGAAGCGCCGCAGGCCTCCTGGGAGCGCAGGTTCTGGATGTCCAACCAATCACCGTTTTCGTTACTTGCCACACCGATCACTTTGCCCATTGGGACGATCGCGCTGGCGATCGGCATATTTATCCTCGATACGCTCACCGACGTCGAGGTCGCTGTCGGTGTTCTCTACATTCCCGTCGTGCTGGTCGCCGCGCGCATTTTCAAGACGCGCGGCATTGTGCTGGTAGCACTGGGTTGCGCCGCATTGGCACTTTTGGGTCATTTTATCTCCCCCGGGAACCCATGGAGCACGACAGCCATCCTTGATCGCCTGCTCGGTCTGGTAGCTCTAGGCTTCACGACCTTCCTCGTCGCGAAAAACCGCTCGGCGGAGGAGGCGCTGGCCGAACGGGCGAAACTACTCGACCTCACCCACGATACGATTTTCGTGCGCGACACAAAGGACATCATCACGTATTGGAATCGTGGCGCGCAAGAAATGTACGGTTGGACACAAGCGGAGGTTCTCGGCAAAGTCACCCACAACCTCCTGCACACGATCTTTCCCGAACCCCTCGAACAAATTAACGCAACCTTGCTCCGCACCGACCGCTGGGATGGTGAGTTGGTGCACAGCAAGCGCGACGGTACGCAGGTCGTTGTGGCGAGCCGCTGGTCGGTGCAGCACGATCAACAAGGCCGCCCAATCGGGACGCTGGAAACCAATAACGATATAACTGAACGCAAGCGGGCGGAAGAGTATCTGCAACGGCAGGCAACCCTGCTGGACCAGACTCATGACGCCATCATCGTGTGGAAATTTTCAGGCGAGATCATTTACTGGAATCGTGGCGCAGAACGCCTCTACGGCTATACCGCGGAAGAAGCGACGGGCCGCAGCAGCCATGACCTTCTCCGCACCGAGCATCCGATGCCGGCGGAACTATTCGAGGCAACGATCGAACGCGACGAAACCTGGCTCGGCGAGTTGCGGCAGACGACGCGCGATGGGCGCAAGGTGGTCGTGGACAGCCGGCACGTGCTCGTGCGCGCACCGGACGGCCAGCGCCTTGTTATAGAGACGAATCGCGATGTCACCGAACGCAGGCGCGCGGAAGGGGCTTTGCGACGCAGCGAAGCGCATCTGGCGGAGGCGCAGGCGTTGAGCAAGACCGGCAGCTTCAGCTGGGTCCCAAACGCCGGCCCGACGGAAGAACAATTGTACATGTCGGATGAATGGTTCCGCATCCGAGGCTACGATCGACGCATTCCGATGACACCCGAAGTCATGTTTGAGCGAATCCATCCCGACGACCGGGAGAGGGTGCAAGAAGTATTCAACCGCACGTTAGCTGAGGGCCGCGGGTTTGACATCGAATTCCGGCTAGCCCTGCCGGATGGATCGGTAAAGTACTTGCATTCGGTCGCCCGCGCGCCGAGGGGCACAAGTCGCCAGGAAATCGTCGGCGCCGTGATGGATGTCACCGCAACCAAGCGAGCCATGGAGCAGTTGCAACATGCGCAAGCGGAACTTGCACGCATCACGCGATTGACGACGATGGGCCAATTGGCGGCCTCCATTGCGCACGAGATCAACCAGCCGCTGACGGGCGTAGTGACCAATGCGCACACGGCGCTTCACTGGCTCGATGCCGAGCACCTCGATCTCGACAAGACGCGTATGGCGGCAGAACGTATCGTACGAGACGGCCAGCGCGCCAGCGACGTCATCGGCCGCATCCGTGGAATGATGACCAAATCGACACCGCAGGTCGCCAAGGTCGACATCAATGGCGTCATCGACGAGGTTCTCGCCTTGACCGAGACCGAGCTACGCATGCATTCAGTTGTCACGTTCACGAAATTGGCGCCAACGCTCGCGCCTGTTTCGGGCGACCGCGTACAGCTTCAGCAAGTCATTTTGAACCTGGTGCTCAATGCGATCGACGCTATGGCGTCCTTTTCCGGCCGTCCACGAGTCTTGCGCATCGGTTCACAACTCCAGACCGGCGGCGAAGTTCTCGTCTCCGTGCGTGACAGCGGCCCGGGCTTGGATCCCGAGACGGCCGAGAAGATCTTCAGTCCCTTCTTCACCACCAAGGAAAAAGGGATCGGCATGGGGCTTTCGATTTGCCGTTCCATCGTCGAGGCGCATGGCGGGAGACTTTGGACTGAGCCGGGCGCACCGCATGGAGCCATTTTCCAGTTCACGATGCCACCTGAAGCGAGCGGCCGCGTATGAAGGACGCACCACCCGTTGTCGTCGTGATCGACGATGACCTGTCGGTTCGCGAGGCGATCCAAGGCCTCCTCGAGACGGCCGACTTGCGAGTCGAGCTGTTCGCGTCGCCGCAGGATTATCTCAAAAGCAAGCGCGAGGACGTTCCGGGGTGCATCATCCTGGATGTCAGGTTGTCGGGATCGAGCGGCCTCGATTTCCAGCGCGAGTTGGTCGGAACGGGTATTCACACCCCAATTATTTTTCTCACCGGCTACGCGGATGTTCCGATGACCGTGCAGGCCATGAAGGCCGGCGCCGTGGAGTTCCTCACCAAACCCTATCGGGACCAAGCGTTGATCGAGGCCGTGCTTGCCGCAATCGAAAAGGATCGCGCGCGGCGCGGGAGCAAGCGCGCACTCGCTGACCTGCGCCAGCGGTTGGATTCACTGACTGAACGCGAGCGCCAGGTCATGGCGCTGACCGTTGCTGGCCAGCAGAACAAGCAGATCGCGGGCACGATTGGCATTCGCGACGTCACCGTCCGGGTCCATCGCCGGCAACTGATGCGCAAAATGGGTGCCAAATCAGTCGCCGAGCTAGTCAGGATCGCGGAACTGCTGCGCAACGAGGGCATCGACGTCTGAGCCCTCTAAACGAAACGATAATCCAGTCATCCGAACGAGAATACATTCGATCCTTTTGCCAACCAGAGTTTCGCTTGGACAATAGATTTCGCGAGCTTCTAGGCGCCATATCGACATCAAAGCCGGAGAAGTCGTTTGAGCGGAACACCCGTTGTTTCAATTGTCGATGACGATGAATCGGTCCGAACGGCAATCGGGGACATGGTGGAGTCGTTTGGGTTCACGGTTGGCGCATTTGCGTCGGCGGAAGAGTTTCTACGCTCCGAGCGCCTGCATGATACCGCGTGCCTGATCCTCGACGTCCAAATGCCCGGCATGACCGGTCCCGAGCTGTCTGCTCGTCTAATGGCATTGGGCCATCACATTCCGACCATGTTCGTCACCGCCTTCCACGACGCCCGCATCCACGATCGCGTGATGAAGGCGGGCGCCGTTTGCTGCCTAGCCAAGCCGTTCAACCGCACCGAGTTCCTGAACTGCATCCGCTCGGCCCTGCGAGACCGCCAGTCGGGAGAGCAGCCGTCATGATCGTCGCGAAATCCCCAGTTCACGATTGTTCCGCGACGGATCATGCGGCGACGCGCGGGCCTGCATTCGCGCGCGGTCTGGCTCTCGTCGGCGGCACCGACATGCCGGAGCTGCGCTGGCTGCGTGATGGCACCTAGTAAATGCACGAATGCGCATAACGGACGCCGGCTCTCTGGCGACGTAACTTGGAGGACACAGTGATGGCCCGCACAATGACACTGCCGATCGCCTCGACTGCGTCCGGTCATCCCCGCTATCGCGAGGAAATTTGGCGGTTCCCGATACTGGAACCGCAGCAGGAATACATGTTGGCGCGCAGCTGGCGGGAGCACGGCGACCGCGAAGCAGCGCACAAGCTCGTCACCAGCCATTTGCGACTCGTTGCCAAGATCGCCATGGGCTATCGCGGCTATGGCCTGCCGATTTCCGAGGTCATCTCGGAAGGCAACGTTGGCCTGATGCAGGCCGTCAAGCGCTTTGAGCCGGAAAAGGGTTTTCGCCTGGCCACTTATGCGATGTGGTGGATCAAGGCCGCGATCCAGGAATACATCCTCCGTTCGTGGTCGCTGGTGAAGATGGGCACCACCACCAATCAGAAAAAGCTGTTCTTCAACCTGCGCAAGGCCAAGAGCAAGATTTCAGCGCTTGAGGAGGGCGATTTGCGCCCGGATCAGGTGCAGACGATCGCCAAGCGTCTCGGCGTCACCGAACAGGACGTGGTCGACATGAACCGGCGTCTGGGCGGCGATGCTTCGCTCAATTCGCCGATACGCGACGACGGCGTAAGCGGGGAGTGGCAGGATTGGCTTGTCGATGAGGCGCCCAGCCAGGAGCGCATTCTCGCCGAGAGCGAGGAGAGCGACAATCGCCACAAGGCCCTGGTCTCCGCGCTCGACGTGCTCAATGGGCGCGAGCGGCGCATCTTCGAGGCTCGACGATTGGCTGACGACCCGATCACCCTCGAGGAACTTGCGGCCGAATTCCGTGTCTCACGCGAACGCGTGCGCCAGATTGAGATGCGCGCCTTTGAGAAAATACAGAAGGCGGTGAAAGCTCGCATCGGCAACATCGGACGCCAGCCCGCAGCATTGGCGATCGATTTCGAGGTGTGCCATGTTTAAAGACGAATCTCCTCCAGATAATCTCTCGTCACAATTGGACTATGAGGGGTGGAGAGATTTGCTCCGCTTCATGAGTGGGCGGTACTACTCGGAAGGGATCGAACCCATTTCCTTTGCCGGTTGGGTGCGCCCTATCAATGTCCGTGGGTTCACGGCACTTGATATCGGCTCCAACGCTCAACGGCTCGAGCGAACCTATCAAGATGTTCGCCGCGACGGCGCGGACCACTACTTCGCGCTGTTTCTCGCCAGTGGCCAGCTAGCGATGATCCACAACGATCAAGCCGTGCGACTGGCGGTGGGCGATGTTGCACTCGTCGATGCGGCTCGGCCCGTGACATACAGCGCCGATAACGACAGCGAGCCATGGAATACCGTATCCCTTAGCTTGCCGCGCCAGTCGCTGGTTTCCCATCTCGGATTCGAACCGCAGGGCGGTCTTTACCGGCGCAGCGGAACGCCCGCCGGACGCCTGCTCTTCGACCTCATTCGCACCTCCGACAATGGTGAAGGATCGATGCTCTCGCCAGCCGATCCCTACATGCAGTTGGCGGTCTACGATCTCGTCGGGGCGCTGTTTGCACCGCCCGAGCCGTCGTCGGGCTCACGCCATGCGGACAAGCTATTCGCGCGTATCAGCAGCATCATCAAGGATGGCTGTGCTGATGCGAACTTCGGTCCTCATGAGGTGGCCACCGAAGCGGGGATCTCGCTGCGCTACCTTCAGAAGCTTTTTACCGAACGCGGTTCAACCTGCAGCGATTTCATATATTCGCTTCGTCTGGATCAGGCGGCCCGCCTTCTGCATCGCCGGGGATCACTGCGAGCGAGGCAGCCGCTCAGCGAAATCGCCTACGCTTGCGGCTTTCACGACTACACTCATTTCGCACGAAAGTTTCGGCAACGGTTCGGTCACCCGCCCGGTGCTCACTCTGAAAGTCTTGGTCGCTCGAGCGACGAAACCCTGCGCACCAGTCCCAGTGAACGGGCGTCCCCGGCTCACGACGCCCAACTGAGGGCTACCTAAATCTTTTTACAAATGCAGCAACAACAGCAATCGCTTTTGGGCTGCTTCGTACCAAGGAGACGGATAATGACCAATATAGCCAAACTTGCCCTCATTGCCGCAGTTGCGGCGGTGGGCTTTGCATCGCCAGCGCTCGCTAAGGCAGGCGTTCATAACGCTGGCCGGAATGGGCTCCATGCATATGCAATGGCGCCGCAGCACGCTCGCCGGACAACACTCGATGCGGCGAGGGCCGCCGCGATTCACGAGTGCAATATCGAGGCGGATAAATACAGTCCCATCACCCAGCTACGGAACCAATTTGCGGTGCACGGAACCTGCATGGCCGAACATGGGCAGCGGTTCGAATAGTCGGTAAGTGTTGTTGCGTGGTTTGTGCATCGCATCTCCACCACGCTCATGGCTCGCACCGACGAGGTAGTCGAATGAGGTGCGGATGTCCGCTTTTGGCCCAAAGCGGACATCGGCCAGTATCTCACGTTTCAGTAGCGAAGCTGGTTTACCGCACACACCGCGTCACGCCTGCCAAAGAACTGGCGAACGGAGTGGCGCATAGGATTATGCCGCTCCCCGGTAGGGTGTCTTCCAGTCGATGGGAATATGCGAGTCAAATCACGTATCAGGAAGGAAAGTGGCGCTATGAATTTTGTTAACGTTGGACGCGAGAACTCCATCGCATCTATTTTGCTGGACTCTGCTGAAGCAGCACCGAGGCCACTCTGGCTGGCGGCGACAAGCGCTAGTCCCGTCGACCTCTACTATGAGGATCACGGCTCCGGTCTACCGGTCGTACTCATTCATGGCTGGCCGTTAAACGGCGATGCTTGGGAAAAGCAGACCGCTGCTCTTCTGGCGACCGCCGCGGCTTCGGCCGGTCCAGCAAGCCAGGTACCGGTTACAACTACGATACCTTCGCCGCTGATCTCGATGTGTTGTTGAACACGCTGGATCTAACGAACGTATCG
>Ga0209382_10012397_pt1 | contig 10534 bp, 11 predicted proteins | sample SoiMetdeltSBSDD5_FD_187599 | JGI IMG/M metagenome (GOLD analysis project Ga0209382, IMG submission 187599) | Bulk soil microbial communities from a Populus tree surrounding site in Tennessee, USA - Soil MetaG P. deltoides SBSDD5 (SPAdes) (version 2) | ecosystem: Environmental > Terrestrial >...
CGCTCGGGATTGATCGACGTCTGGTACACCATCTTCAGCTTCTTCCCGTCCTTGGCCCGGATCCCGTCGCCTCCGCGCTTCCACCCGGCGCTGTCGAGGATCTGGTTGGCCTTGTCGATGCTGAACTCCCACTTCATGTTCTTCGAGCGCACCCGCTCCGGCGCGTTCAGAAAATTGGCCGTGCTCTGGCCCAGCCGGCCGTAGATCTGCTCGTGGATCGACGCGCGGTCGACCAGGAGATTCATGGCCTGCCGCACGGCGGGATCGAGCAGGAAGGGATGCTTCGTCTTCACCGAGGAGCGCTCGCCGTCGACCTCCGTCCACGGGTCGGTCTGGTTGAACTGAATATGCTCGATGTTCCCGGCGACGGCGATGTCGACCTTGCCCCGGCCGCCCTGCTCGAGCCGCTTCAGGATGTCGTCGGCCACCTGCATGTTCCAGGCGAAGTCGTACTCACCGGTCTGGATCACCGCGCGCGCGGCGGAGGCGGCGTCACCACCACCCTTGAGCTCCAGCTGGTCGAAGAACGGGCGGTTGGCCACGTGGTAGTTCGGATTGAGCTCGGCCCGGACCATGTCGCCCGGCTTGAAGTCGACGAACTTGTAGGGGCCAGTCCCGATCGGCTTCAGGTTGGCGGGCGCCTCACGCGACTTGCCGCCCTTGAACGCCTCGAAGAGATGCTTCGGGATGATCTGGCCCGTCGGTCCGCAGAAGGCGGCCGCCCAGAACGGCATCGGCTGCTTGAAGGTGATCTTCACCGTGTGCGCGTCGACCTTGTCGATGGTCTTGATGTCGCGGTACTGGCCCTGCGTGGTGGCAGCGGTACCGGGATCCATCACGAACTCCCAGTTGAAGACGATGTCGTCGGCCGTGAACGGCTTGCCGTCGTGCCAGGCGACGTTCTTCTTCAGCCGCCACGTCACCGACGTCCCATCCCGGCTCACCATCCCGTTCTGGACGCTCGGCACCTCGGCCGCGAGGACGGGAACGATGTTCCCCTCGGGGTCGTAGCCGGCCAGCGGCTCGTAGAAGATCCGCGAGCCGTCCTGATCCTTGGTGCCGGTGGCGAAGTGCGGGTTGAGCAGCGTCGGCGCTTGCCACCACAGGACCTTCACCATTCCGCCGCCGCCGCGCTTCGTCGGTGTGAAGGCGGACCGGCTCTGCGCGTGCGCGAGGCCGGCCGAGGCCAGCATCTGCCCCGCCAACGGCGCCGTCAGCCCGAGGCCGACCATCGTCTGCACGAACGCGCGCCGCGACAGGCGGCCCGCCTTGACGTCGTTCAGCAACCCACGCAGCGCTTGCTCGTCCATTGGGTTCCTCCGTTACGCCGCCGCCAGCATGCGGACGGCGACGTCGATCGCTTCGATCATGCTCTCGGGATTGGCGATGCCCTTCCAGGCGCGGTCGAAGGCGGTCCCGTGGTCCACCGAGACGCGCAGGAAGGGCAGGCCCACCGTCACGTTGACGCCGGACAATCCCGTCCAGCGCTTCGTCTGCTCGTCGTAGTTGAAGCCGAGCGTCTTCACCGGAATGTGGCCCTGGTCGTGGTACATCGCGACGACGATATCAAATTCTCCACCGCGCGCCCGGGAGAACAGGGTGTCGGCCGGCAGCGGGCCCAGCACGGTCATGCCCTCGGCGCGGGCGGCCTCGATGGCCGGCACGATGCTCAGCTTCTCCTCGTCGCCGAAGAGGCCGTCCTCGCCGGCGTGGGGATTGAGACCGGCCACGGCGATGCGCGCGTCGTGGCGGCCGAGGCCGACCATCGTCTTCCGCGCGAGGCGGAGGGTTTTCAGCACACGCTCTTTCGTCACCAGATCGGGCACCTGCCGAAGCGCGACGTGCGTGGTGACATGGATGACGCGGAGATCGTGACCGAGGAGCAGCATGGCGAAGTCGCGAGTGCCCGACAGCCGCGCCAGGATCTCCGTGTGACCGGAGTGCTCCATGCCGGCCGCCGCCAGCGCCTCCTTGTTGATGGGCGCGGTGACGATGCCGTGGATCTCGGCCGTCTGCGCCAGCGCGACGGCGCGCTCGATGTACTCGTAGGCCGCCTTGCCGGCGGCGCCGCTGACGGCTGCTCGCGCGAGCGAGTGCATGTCGACATTGGCGAGGTCGAGGACCTCGAGCGTACCGTCCGCCCATCGGCAATCGCCGACTCGCGCCACCGCGTGCAGCGCCAGCGGCGAGCCGATCAGCTCGAGCGCGGCTTGCATGGTGGCGGTGGCCCCAATCACCACCGGCCGGCTGTCCCGGCGAACCGCGGGCGCCGCGGCCGCACGCGCGATGATCTCCGGCCCCACGCCCGCGGGATCGCCCATGGTGACGCCGAGGATTGGCCGCTTCACGCCACCGCCTCGCGGGCGAGGGAGATGAAGAGCTCCGGCTCGCCGAAGCCGCCGGCCTTGGTCACGAGCGTCAGCGCGGCGCGGCCGGGCAGCCGCAGTCGCCCCATGGCCAGGCCCGGCCGCGGCGCACCGTCGAGATCGATTCGCTCGGCGCCGAGCGCGCGATACAGGGCGACCGCGGTCTCGCCGCCGGTGACCAGCACGACGTCGTAGCGCTCGGCCTCGAGCCGCTCACGGGCGAGCGCGACCAGCTCCGCGATCGCCGTCGCCCGGTCCGCCGGCGCATCGGGCGTTGCCAGCACGGTGAGACCGCCTTCGCGCGCGAGCTCGATCTGCCGGCGGGTGGCCGGATGGAGACTGCCGGCGACGATCAGCCACCGCTCGCCGGCGGGGACCTCGACGCGCGGCGCGAGCAGGTCGAGCCGGCGGGCGAGCGCGTGAGCGAGGCCGGCGGCGCCGACGAGCAACGGCGCGCGCGGCTGGGCCAGCGCCGCGTCGGCGAGGGCGTCCAGGTCCTCTTCGGTCTCCGCGTCGGCAACGACGACGGTGCCGCTGAGGCGTCCGACCTGCTCGGACAGCGCGGTGCGCGAGCCGCGCACCTTGTCGAGCGAGATCCAGGCCAGGGGCCGATCGAGCTGCGGGCGCAGGAGGTCGACGACGCTGGAGCTCCCGGTCGCCGCCGGAAAGTCGGGATCCGCGGCCATCGGGGTCTCGGCCACCGGCACCGAGCCGACGCTCAGGATCCGGTCGACCACCACCCGTCGCTCGGCCGGCAGGGCGGGGCAGACGAGGGCGCTGCTCTGGCTGCCGGCGCGCATGAGCGCGTCGATCTCGGGGCCCACGCGACCGCGCAGCGTCGAGTCGATCTTCTTGAACATCGTGCCCTTGAGCCGCCCGGTGGTGGTCCGCACGCGCCGGGCCGCTTCGCCGGCCTCGAGCGCGCGGGACTCCGTGTCGATCGCGCGGACGCGCGCGCTCGGCGCCGGCGCCGGCCACACGGTGACGGGGACGGCGCCGCTGCCCGCGAACAGCGCGCCGGTGTCGCAGGCGCCGGTCAGGTCGTCGGCGACGATGGTAAGAGGCAGGAACGCACGTGGCGTCGTCATCGGGGGCACACATAGTAGCAAAGCGCGGACGGCGGCGGCCTGGGGTCTTGGCGGTATACTCGGCGTGATTTCCGATGCCACGAAAGACCGCGCTGCTGCTCGCTCTCGTCCTCGTCGTCGCCGCCGCGGGAGTCGGCTTGCTCGCGTCCGCGAAGGCGCCCGCGCCGGAGTCCTCGCCGGCGCCGCCCGCGGGTGGCGGGGCCGCCACGGCGCTCGCGCCGTCGACGGGGTCCGTCGACGCCGCGCTGCGCGAGCTCGATCTCGTCAAGCCGAGCCGGTCTCGTCCCGCCGACGATTTCACGCTGCCCATGCTCGGCGGAGGGACCTTCCGCCTGTCCGAGCACCGCGGCAAGGTCGTCCTCGTCAACTTCTGGGCGACCTGGTGTCCGCCCTGCCTCGAGGAGATGCCGGCCATGGAGCGGCTCTGGCGCAAGCACAAGGACGCCGGCTTCCTGCTGGTCGCCGTCTCCGTCGACGCCGACCCTCAAAAGGTGGTGCCGTTCGCCGTCCAGCACACGCTGACCTTCCCGATCGCCTTCGACGCGAAGATGGCCGTGGCCGAGCGGTACGGCGTGCGGGCGCTGCCGTCGAGCTTCATCCTCGAAAAGAACGGCGATCTGGCCGGTCTCGCGCTCGGGCCGCGCCACTGGGACAACAAGGCCTCGCATCGGCTGATCGAGGCCATGGCGCGCTGATGGGACAGTCGCTCGGCGTCGCGGTGGCCTTCAGCGCGGGGCTGTTCTCGTTCCTGTCGCCGTGCGTGCTGCCGCTCTTTCCGTCGTACATCTCCTTCATCACCGGGATGTCGGTCAGCGATCTCACCGCCGATCTGTCGGCCGCCGCGCGGCGGCGCGTACTCCTGCACGCGATCGCCTTCGTGGTCGGCTTCTCGGTGATCTTCGTCGCCCTCGGCGCCTCCTTCAGCGCCGCCTCCCAGGTGCTGTTCGCCTATCGCGACGCCATCCGCCGGGTGGGCGGCGCGCTCATCATCCTGTTCGGGCTCTACATCGCCGGCGTGCTGCGCATCGGCGTGTTCGGGCGCACCGCGGCGTGGCAGATCAAGGAGAAGCCCGCGGGGTATCTCGGCTCCTTCGCGGTCGGCGTCACCTTCGCCATCGGCTGGACGCCTTGCGTGGGACCGATCCTCGGCGCGATTCTGTCCCTGGCCGGCACCGCCGAGACCGTCCAGCGCGGCGTCGGGCTGCTCGTGGCGTACTCGGCGGGCCTCGGCGCGCCGTTTCTCCTCTCCGCGCTCGCGCTGGGGCCGTTCCTCACGCTCTTCAAGCGCTACCGCCCGTTCATCCCGGTGGTCGAGCGGGCGGCCGGCGTGCTGCTCGTGATCGTTGGCGTGCTCGTCTTCACCAACTACTACGTCGTCCTCAACTCCTGGGCGATCTCCCTCACCCCGGAGTGGCTCCTGAAGCGGCTATAAGCCCTTTGGTCCACGTCCGCGTTCCGGCGACCTCGGCCAACCTCGGCCCCGGCTTCGACGCGCTTGGCCTCGCCCTCGCGCTCTACAACGAGGTGGAGGCGCGCGAGGCGGACGGCGTCACCGTCGAGGTGAACGGCGAGGGCGCGGGACGGCTTCCCACCACCGGCGACAACGTGGTGGCGCGCGGAGTGCGGCTGGCCTACGAGGCCGCCGGGCGTCCGTTCAAGGGCGTGGCCCTGCGCTGCGTGAATCGTGTGCCGACGTCGCGCGGCCTCGGCTCGAGCGCGGCCGCCTGGGTCGGCGGGCTGGCGGCGGGCAACGCCCTCTGCGGCGGCGGCCTGTCGCGCGAAGCGCTGGTGACGCTCGCCACGCGGGCGGAAGGCCACCCCGACAACGTGGCGGCCGCGCTCCTCGGCGGTCTCAACGTATCGTGCGTCACCGCGGACGGCGGCGTGATCGCAGTCGCGCTGCCCGTCCCGGCGCGCCTCACGTGGGTGACGCTCATTCCGGAGACGATGAGCTCGACGGCGGAGGCGCGTGCGGTGCTACCGACGACGGTGCCGCGTGCCGACGCCGTCTTCAACGTCCAGCGCGTGGCGCTGCTGCTGGCCGCGCTGCAGTCGGGGCGCGCCGACGCGCTCGGCCCCGCGCTCGACGACCGGCTGCATCAGCCCTATCGCCGCGCGCTGTTTCCGTGGATGCCGGCCGTGGTCGCGGCCGCCCGCGCCGCCGGCGCCCTCGGCTGCGTGCTCAGTGGGGCGGGGCCGGCGCTGCTGGCGGTCATCGCCGGCGACGGCGCCGCCGTGGCCGCCGCGATGGAAGCTGCGCTGCGGACGGCGGGCATCGGCGGGACCGCGCGCGCCTTTGCCGTGGACCTGAACGGCGTCATCACGCGAGAGGGCTAGCCCCGTCCGTGCCTTGACGGCCGCGAAGTCGCGGTGCTAACACGGTCGGCATGACGGCGTCCGGTGGTGTCCTGACCGATCGCGATCTGCGGGCGGCCGTCCAGGCCGGCGCCATTGCCGCGTCGGCGCCGTTCCGGGACGAGCAGTTCCAGCCGGCCAGTCTCGACCTCCGCCTCGGTGCCGTCGCCTATCAGCTTCGTGCGAGCTTCTTGCCGTTTCGCGAGACGGTCGAGCAGCGCCTCAACGACGAGCGCGCCAACAATGATCTCGTCATCGACCGCCTGTCGCTTCAGGGCGGCGCCACGCTCCAGCGCGGCTCGGTCTACCTGGTGCCCCTGCTCGAGTCACTGGCGCTGCCCGCGGCCGTGCGCGGCCGCTCGAATCCCAAATCGACGACGGGACGACTCGACGTCTTCACGCGGGTCATCACCGACGGCACGCCGCGGTTCGACGAGGTCCCGCCGGGGTATCACGGGCCGCTCTACCTGGAGGTCTCGCCGCAATCCTTCCCGGTACGCGTGCACGCGGGCGGCTCGCTCAACCAGCTGCGGCTCCTGGAGGGGCCGACGTCGATGTCCGACGCCGCGTTGCGCACGCTGTACGCCGAGCGGCCGCTGCTCTACGACGACGAGGATCGGCCGCTGCCGCTCGAGCGTGTCGCGTTCAACGATGGGCTCTGCATGGGGATCGACCTCTCGGGCCGCATGACCGGCGGCATCATCGGCTACCGCGCTCACCCGAACCCCCCCGCCGTCGACCTGGCCCGCGTCGGTCAGTACGACCCCGCGGACTTCTGGGAGCCCATCAAGGCGAGCGTCCGCGACGGCTACATCCTGGAAGCCAACCGTTTCTACATTCTCGTGTCGAAAGAGCGCATTCGCGTGCCGCCCGAGTTCGCGGCCGAGATGGTGGTCTACGACGCCGGCGCCGGTGAGATTCGTACGCATTACGCGGGCTTCTTCGACCCCGGGTTCGGATTCGGGGACGGGAGCGTTCTCGGCACGAAGGTTGTTATGGAGGTGAGGGCTCGCGAGGTGCCGTTCATGGTGTACGACGGCCAGACCTCGTTCAAGGTGTGGTTCGAGAAGCTGCGCGGGCGGCCAGACCGGGTATATGGTGTGGGCCTGGCGTCGTCCTACCAGCATCAGACACTGAGCCTGAGCAAGCATTTCAGAAGGTAGCGACGCGGCCCAACCCCTCGGTTAGAATGAGGGCGTGGCGGGGTGAGGACTGTGGCACACGGTCATTGAGCCCGATGGAGGGCCACATGGCAGAGCAGAAAAAGAAGGAAACGCGCCCGACGAAGCCGAACGAAGGTGGCGGAGATGGTGCGGCCGCCAATCCGGAGCTCGCCAAGAAGGGCAAGAAGATCAAGGAAGACATCGACAAGCTGCTGGACGAGATCGACGACATCCTCGAGGAAAACGCCGAGGAGTTCGTGAAGAGCTACGTCCAGCGCGGCGGCGAGTAACGGATGCCGATCTACGAGTACCGCTGCCGCGGCTGCAGCAAGGAGTTCGAGAAGTACGTGCACGGACCGTCGATCAAGGTCGCGTGCCCGACGTGCGATAGCGGCGATGTCATGCGCAAGCTCTCCGTGTTTGGTCTGCGGAGCGACGGGCCTGTCTCATCGGCGATGACGACCGGGGGCGGAGGGTGTTGTGGAGGTGGCGGCTGCGGCTGCCACTGATCACGTGAGGCGTCAGTGATCTGCGAAGGGCCCGTCAGGGCCCTTCGGCTTTCCTAGCCAGTGGACATCCGGCGGCTCGAGATCTTCGCGAAGGTGGCCGAGCTCGGTAGCTTCTCCCGCGCCGCCGAGGCGCTCTTCCTGACCCAGCCGACGATCTCCGAGCATGTCCGCGCGCTGGAGGACGAGCTCGGCGTGCAGCTGCTCGACCGCCTCGGACGCGGCGCCACGCCGACCCGCGCTGGTCAGCTGCTGCTCGGCTACGCGCACCGCATGCTGGCCCTCTCACGCGAGGCGCACCAGGCGCTCGATCGATTCCAGGGACGCATGAGCGGCGAGCTCGTCGTGGGAGGCAGCACGATCCCGGGCGAGTACGTGCTGCCGGCCCTCATCGGCCAGTTCAAAGCCAAGTACCCCGACATCCTGATCTCGTTGCTCATCGGCTCGACGCGACAGGTCGCCGACTGGCTGGAGGAGGGCCGCGTCGAGCTCGGCGTGGTGGGCGCCCGACCGGCCTCGCGCGCACTCGAGGCGAAGGAGCTCATGCCGGACGAGCTCGTGGTGGTCGTTCCGTCGACGCACGCGTGGGCGACGCGTCGCACGGCCACGGTGGCCGATCTCCAGAAAGAGCCGATGATCGTGCGCGAGCGCGGCTCCGGCTCACGCGAGGCGATCGAGCACGCGCTGCACGAGGCGGGCCTGTCGCTGGCCTCGCTCCGCATCGCCGGTGAGATGGGGTCCACGCAGGCGGTCAAGCAGGCGGTCCGCGCCGGTGTCGGGATCGCACTCATCTCGAAGCGGGCGGTGGAGGACGAGTGCCGGGCCGGATTGCTCGCCTGCGTGAAGATCAAGGACCTCCGCATCGCGCGCGCCTTCCATCTGATCACCCACCGCGACCGGACGCGCTCGCCGCTCGCCCAGGCGTTCGTCGAGTTCGTGGAATCGCAGCCGCTGCCACGAGCGTCGTAAGCGACATGAGCAGTCATGCGCCGAGCGGCAAGCAGATCCGCCTGACCTCGTACGCCGCCTGCGCTGGCTGAGCCTCCAAGATGGCTCCTGGAGATCTCCAGGAGGTGCTGTCGGTGCTCCGAGGTCCCGGGCTCGCGGTGGAGAATGCCCGCCACCTCCTCGTCGGCCTCGGCGCTGCCGACGACGCGGCCGTCTACCAGGTCAGCGACGAGCTCGCCATCGTGGGGACGGTGGATTTCTTTCCACCGGTCGTCGACGACGCCTATACGTGGGGTGCGGTGGCGGCGGCCAATGCCATGTCCGACGTGTACGCGATGGGCGGCGAGGTGATGTTCGCGCTCGCCGTGGCCGGCTTCCCGCGGGAGCTCGACAAGGCGGTCGTGGCCGAGGTGTTTCGCGGCGGCGCCGAGAAGGTGGCGGAGGCGGGGGGCATCATCGCCGGCGGCCATACCGTCGTCGACGCCGAGCCGAAATATGGGCTCTGCGTCACCGGGCGCGTGCACCCGACCCGCGTGCTGATCAAGGGCGGTCTCCGGCCAGGCGATCGGCTCTTTCTCTCCAAGCCCCTCGGCACCGGGGTCATCACCACCGCCGGGAAGGATGGCGTGGCGAGCGACGAGGTGCTCGCGGGCGCCGTCCGAAGCATGTGCCGGCTCAATCGCGTCGCGGCCCAGGTGGCCCGCGACTTCGGCGCCACCGGCGCCACCGATATCACCGGCTTCGGCTTCCTCGGTCATGCGACCGAGATGGTCGTTGCCTCCGGCGCCGGCATCGCCGTCGATGCCGGCCGCGTTCCGCTCCTTCCGGGCGCGCGCGCGCTGGCGGAGGCAGGGCATTTCAGCGGTGGAATGAAACGCAATCGCCGGCACGTCGAAGCCGTTCTCGGCTCGCGTCTACGGCTCGGCGCCGACGTCCCCTCGGTGCTCGTGTCGCTCCTGATGGAAGCCGAGACCTCCGGCGGGCTGCTCTTCTCCATCCGCCCGGATCGGGCTGACGGCGTACTCGACTCCTTCCGTGACGCCGGCGAGGAGGCGTGGGAGATCGGCGTCGTGCTCGCCGAGCCTGAGGTGCGCGTCCGGGCCTGACGTCTATCGCGCTGCCCGATGGGGGCGCGCGGGATCAATCGAGTCCACCGATTTGCCTTCGCGGGGAATCCCTATACGCTCAGCCTGTCTCGTAAGTCTGGGATCCCACGTGGAGGTCAGATCGATGCGAAAAGCGTGCGCCGTCGTCGTGGCATTCCTGTGCCTGGCCGTGGCCGGCATGTCCGGCGCCTACGTGCCCGACGTCCTCAAGGTATCGGCCATCCCGGACGAGAATCCCAGCGAGCTCATGCGAATCTACGCGCCCTTCGCCGACTACCTCGGCAAGGAGCTCGGGATGAAGGTCCAGTTCACGCCGGTGGTCGACTACGCGGCCACGGTGGAGGGCCTCGCCGCGAAGAAGCTCGATCTCGTCTGGTACGGCGGCTTCACGTCGGTGCAGGCTGTGCGGCGGACGGATGGGAACGCGCGGCGCCTCGTGCTCCGCCAGGAGGACGCCGAGTTCAAGTCCGTGTTCATCGCGAAGCCGGGCGCCGGCATCGCGAGCCTCGAGGATCTCAAGGGCAAGACCTTCGCCTTCGGCTCCGTGTCCTCGACGTCGGGCCACCTCATGCCGCGCTACTTCCTGCTCCAGTCAAAGGTGAATCCCGAGAAGGACATGAAGCAGGTGGCGTTCTCCGGCGCCCACGACGCGACGGCGCTCTGGGTGGAATCGGGCCGCGTCGATGCAGGCGCTCTGAACTTCCTCGTGTGGGACAAGCTGGTGCAGCAGAAGAAGGTCGACCTCGCGAAGGTGAACGTGTTCTACACGACGCCGCCCTACGTCGACTACTGCTGGACGGCGCGCGCCGATCTCGCCCCGGCCATTCAGGACAAGCTCACCGCCGCCTTCCTCAAGCTCGACGCGGCGAACCCCGACCACAAGCGGCTGCTTGATCTGCACCGCACCAAGAAGTACATCAAGGCCAACGACACCGACTGGAAGACCATCGAGGACGCGGCGGTGGCGGCGGGACTGCTCAAGTAGTGTACGAACTCGACGGC
>Ga0209382_10012398_pt1 | contig 10534 bp, 14 predicted proteins | sample SoiMetdeltSBSDD5_FD_187599 | JGI IMG/M metagenome (GOLD analysis project Ga0209382, IMG submission 187599) | Bulk soil microbial communities from a Populus tree surrounding site in Tennessee, USA - Soil MetaG P. deltoides SBSDD5 (SPAdes) (version 2) | ecosystem: Environmental > Terrestrial >...
TCCGACATGGCGCCCGGCGCAGGCGCCCTCAGCGTTCCCGGATATTTCGTCGGCGGCGCGATTCGATTGCATAATTTTGCCGGCAAAATCGAGGATCAAAACCGGGAACTGAATGGCGTCGAAGGTGCGCTGCCACTCAATAGCCGATTGTCGCACGGCAAGCTGCAAACGCGCTTGCCTCTCTTCCGCTTGTTTACGCGGAGTTATGTCGCTGATCACTCCGATCCATTTGTAGGAGACGCCGTTCTCATCCCGGAGCGTCATGCGGCGGTCGATCCAATAGAGAAATTCTCCGTCTTTACGCCGGATGCGGTACTGCTCCTGTAGCGGTTCGCCAGTCGCCAGGTGGCGCTCAATCGCGGCTGTCACCCGATCGAGGTCGGAGTGGTGCAGCTCCCGTTCCCAAAACTCGACCGTTCGTAGAAATTCTCCCGGCTCATAACCCAAACGTTCGGCGACATTACCGAACCATTCCATGCGTCTGTCTCTGATGTCCCATTCATAAATCAAATCGCTGGCGAGTTCGGCTGCAATGCGGAAGCGTTCTTCAGATTTCCGCAAAGCTTCTTTCGCCAGTATGCTCTCTGTAATGTCACGGTTAGTGCCCCAAGCGCCCAGGATGAAACCGCCTTCGACAATGCCGCCCAAATTATTCAAGAAGTATTTAGTCCCACCCTCCTTATCCAATTCAACCGTTTCCGCATTGGTCAACTGATAGCCAGATCGGATGAAGTCACGCAAGAACGTGATATTCTCCGGATTTGAGCTTACGACAATGTCGCCAAGGCGAATACCGATCATCTCATCAGGACTTGAGAAGCCGTACATCCGCGCCATTGCGCCATTGCATTCAGCCAGATAACCATATTGATAAAAGCATTCTATCTGCTCGTCCTCGGAGTAACTGATCGGGACAGGCTGCTCAAGCGCAAAGCGCCATATCGCTTCCGAACTGTTCACGACGAAAGCGCGGTAGCGCTCTTCGCTCTCGCGCAACGCTTTTTCCATTAGCTCGCGTTCGGTTGCGCGCTCTTGCAGTGTTTCGTCAGCTCGTAGAAGCCCTGTTGTCCGCCCCTCAGTTCGCGCTTGCAATTCCTCACGCTCCCTTCGGAACGACTCTTCGACATGTTTGTGTTTAGTGGCGTCATGCGTGACTTTCACGAAGCCGCGCAGGTCCCCGGCTTCGTCCAGGAGCGGCACGACCACACTGCTCCCCCAAAAACGCGCGCCGCCCTTACGAACATGCCAGTGTTCGCCTTCCGCCCTGCCCTCGGTCTCGGCAGTCTTAAATTCCAGCTCGGCCGCGCCACTCAAAGTGTCCTCAGGGGTAAAAAAGATGGAGGCCAGCTGCCCGATGATCTCTTCATCAGAGTATCCATATATCAACTCGGCGCCAGCTTCCCAGCTCGACACACACCCGTCTCGATTAATTGTAAAGACAGCGTAGTCTCTCACAATGGCCTCTACTCAACCTGATCTCTGAACCTGTTCCGGCAGGCAACTTGAACCGGAAAAGACAATTTGGTCAAAAAGCTGGGTCCTCATACGCTGATACTTATGATGACCCCTTACACTAGATTGTAGTTTTGCAAAAGCAATTTGCCAAACTGTTCTGGGAGTTTGTGAATCTGCGGGCGGCGGGTGGCCACGCCCGCCTGTTACGGTGTGATATTCCCAACACCCTCTATCTCCTTCGACTTAAGGAAATACTGTGAAAGATTTTCCGTTTAAGCGCCCTATCTTTTTCGCCTACCGTGTGACGCCAATCTCAGCTTTGCTCTCAACTTTTTCTTTTTCGGCGGAAGCTTGCCGGCATGGCGGTCGCCAAAATTGATGTAAAATTGATGTAATATGAGAAAACTTGGCGTTCTATCTTTGTCCTTATGTGGATTGTTCGTGTGCCTTCGGCTGGCTGGCGCATTCGCGAAATTTCAAACCGCGTCTCTTCACCGAAGACACGCTAAGCACAGAGGAGACAAGCTATGTCCTACAGCATATCGAGCTTGCTGACACGTAATCTTCACGACGTCTTCGGTGAAAACGACCCCGCGCGTCGGCGCGCGGCCATCGACGCGATCTTCACCGAAGATTGCGTGTTCTACGAACCTGGGGGCGTCCACCGTGGCCGCGACGAGATCGATCTCGTCGCGGGCGCGATCAAGGCTACTCACCCTGACTTTCGATATCAGCCAATTGCCGAGCCCGAGGAATTGGGCGATGGCGGGCGGATCCAATGGGTATCGGGCCGCCCTGGTGAGGCGCCAGCTTACGCCGGGACGGATTTCATCATTGCCCGGGACGGCCGGATTGCCGCAGTTTATCTCTTTTTCGACAAGCTATCCTGAGCTTCCGCAAGGACACGATTGTTCGTGTCCTTGCGGGAGCCCGGCTAGCCCGCCAGGCGCGACAGCGAGGCGTGTTCCATGCCGAACCCGGTGATTTCAGCACGCTTCCGAACAAGCGATTGCGACCGACGGCGCTCAGCGCGATCAGGATGCGCCGCGGCTGTAGCGCTGGCGCTAGGCGTTCGTATGTAGTCAACGTTATGGATTCACATTCTCAACATGGTTTCTGGTATGAATTGAAGCCTAAGAAATTGGCTAAGAAGAACAGAAATCACCCTTGGCTATTTGCCCAGTACCTCGAAACTCGGTCCCAAAGAGAAGACGGGAATTACTATCTAGCTTTTTTATTCCGCAACGAGGATCGAACGGTCTTCGGTATGAAAGAATATTGGGAGTGGCCTAGAATAGATTTACGCGATCTTGCAACTCATGTTGTGCTTAACGCAGAGTTTAGGAAAACCCTGATTTCAGATGACCCCATGTTGCCGAAGATATGGAAAAAGCGTTAATTCGGCTCTCAGCGCCGCGCCTAAGAACGGCATGCGCCCGACGTCCCTCCACGCCGTCTCCCATGTAAGGTTGAACGAGGGCACGGGTGATGCCCAACGGCGGCCGGCCTACCCTTTGCTTCACGAATATACAGACGCTAAAGCAGCTTTAGTTATGAACAGGCCGATATAATCGCTTCTATATCTTTGTCACTTCGGTGAGCGGGTTTGACGCATTACAAGTTACGATCAATCGAGTTACGATGGCCTTTCTTTGCGCTCTATTTCTCTCTCTTCCGCCTTATGGCGAAGCGGCCGACCTTTATCTGGCGTCGGGTCCTTCACTAATCCATATGACTTTCGACCGTCGTGATCTTCTGGCAGGTACTCAGTGATTGGCAACCCTTCTTCGTTCACAAACAGCAAGCAATGGCAATATTTATAGATCTGCATGTCATCACAGGCGCAAATCCAGGTGCGATATTTGATCTCTTCCGTTTTGTCCGGGTAAAAACGGCATGGGCACAAGGGTTTACCTAAGGTTTCGTGGTGATTTGCTAAACCGAGCACGACGGCTTCCGTCACATCTTTATCCGGATGTGTCATGGTACCCGATTTTGCACAGTATTTTTCGACAAAATTCTCTATACGCTGGATGCTTTCTTTACTAACCTGTCTTTTCATAATTAAGTCCTCCACCACTTATATTCTTTACTTCTACCTCAATCTGCCCTAATTCCCACCCCGCTACTCTGTTACTTCGTTCTTCCTCAAATGCTTCCACACTTTTGGCGGAGTGATCGGAATCTCAATATGTTATACGCCGAGACGCCAAAGCGCATCCACTACCGCATTGACGATGGCGGTGGGCGCTCCGACAGTCCCAGAATCCTCAACGCCTTTTGCACCGAGCGGATGGTTGAGGCAGTCTTACTTTAGCGGACACGAGTGTTGCTTAGCAATCGTGTCCTTTCCTGGCCTTCTGCCAAAGTTTTCTCTCGCTTCTGTTCTTTGGTGAGGTTTCGGTAAATCGGCTTGATCACGGGTTGGTCTTTAGTCAAACGGATTTACCGAAGCCTCACAACCATGCCGTATTTCACCGCTCTGCCGCCTAATTGGCGCTTTTGGAGAGTAGACGCCTGCAGGAATTCGCTGAGAGTTTGAGGCGCGTTGTCGGTCGATTCTGCGCGAAAGCCGGGCGGGAAACGGGGCGCAAAAATGTGGCAAGCCGAGCGGGCCGCAGCTATGTCTCCGTTGCGCATGTCCCACTCAGCTTGCCATTAATACTCCTACACATTTGCTTGACGCGCATGGGCGCAACTCCGGCGCCGAAAATGACGGTGTTGAATGTAGGGCATTTCGCCGGTTCGGGCGCGGGACATGCCCCGAAACGCCCCACAGTTTTTGCGGCCGGCGAGTCCCGAAATTCCACACCGTCGGCGAAAGCTCGCGGTAAGGGCGTATTTGCCGTCCAATCGCAGGGAAGAGCGGGCATTCGTGGCGGGATTAACGCGTGTGATAGGCTGCATCGTTGCGCTTCGCCGTGTTTTTTCGCGTTTGGGAGCTTCGGCGGTAATCAAATTATCTTTTGGCGTTGGGAGCGCAAGGGGGCTGAAATGAATGAAGAAGATCCGATCTCGACCGCCATCGGAGCAATCGTCAATGCCGGCGCGCTCGCCGGCGCGGCGACGCTGGTCTGGCGCGCCGGCAGGGTGATCCAGGCCGCAGGCGTTGGTTGGCGGGATGTGGAAGCCAAACTGCCGATCGAGCGCGACACCTTGTTCCGCATCGCCTCGATGACGAAGCCGATCACCTCTACGGCGGCGCTCATGCTATTCGAGGAGGGTCGGTTCGCGCTGGACGACCCAATCGCGCGTTGGGCGCCGGAGTTTTCGCAGATGCGCGTCCTGCGCTCGCTCGACGGCCCGCTCGACCAGACCGACCCGGCAGAACGACCGATCACTTTCGAGGACCTGCTGACCCACCGGTCGGGCCTGACGTACGGAGCCTTTCATACGGGTTCTCTCGCGAGGGCCTATGAGGAGGCGTTGGGTGGCGAGGTTGACAGCCACGTGGCGCCCGATGACTGGATCGCAGGGCTCGCCGCCCTACCCTTAATCGACCAGCCTGGGGCCGCATTTCACTACGGCCACTCGACCGACCTCCTCGGCCTGCTCATCGCGCGCATCGAGGACGCCCCGCTCTGCCACGTGCTCGAGCGCCGGATCTTCGGTCCGCTCGGCATGAAGGACACCGGCTTCACCGTCCCTCCGGAAAAGAGAGGCCGGCGGGCGGGGATGTACGGCTTCAACGAGGCGGGCAGCTTGGTTAAGCGACTCACTGCCACAGGACGCTCGACGCTGCCCGAGCGGCCTGCGGACATGACCTACGTGTCCGGCGGAGGGGGACTCTGGTCGACCTTGGATGACTACCTCGCCTTCGCGCGGATGTTCGTAGGCGCGGGAGCGGTGGATGGCCTGCGGCTGCTGCGCCCGGAGACGCTCGCGCTGATGACTTCCAACCGCCTGACCGAAAGACAGCGAGCCAGTTCGAAGTTGCTGGGTATGCCGATCTTCGCCGCGGGTCATGGGTTAGGCATGGGGGTGGCGGTAGTGATCGAGCCCGAAAAGGCCGATCCGATCCGGTGCGGAGGCGGCGTGGGCTCGGTTGGCTGGCCTGGCGCCTGGGGTGGCTGGTGGCAGGCCGATCCCAACGACGACTCCGTGTTGATCTTTCTGGCGCACAACATGGTCGAGCTAGACCAGTTCGCCCAAGGCATCGGCCTTGGAGTCTTTGACGCCATCGCGCAGTTCCAGACCTTAGCGTCGGCGCCGCCACGATAAAGACGCGCGACAGGTGAAGACCGGTTTGTGTGAGCAGATTAGGCATCACAGATTGGATTCACTTTGTCACGCCGCGCCCGACACAGATCACCTACTTCAAAATCTAAAAGGTTTAAATCTAAAGTGAGCCTGCGGCGAGCCGGTATGGCTTAGGCGACGCCGGCTCGCCGCAGGCTCACGATAAAACTCATCAGACGCAGACTTGGGACGCTCCAGAACGCGGGCTGGCTGCCCGCGCTGGAAACTGTCGGCGCCGTTCCGCCAGCGCTCAGAGGCGACATTGCCACAGACAGACTTGAACCCCTCGGCGCGTTCGTGGCCGTGTGTGTTGTTCTTGGGGTCTGGACTCTGCCGAACGCGCTGGCCTTCCACGAGGCGCGCGCGCAGTTCTTCGAGGTGGACACGAAAAGCCGGGCTTGTGACCCGGCTTTGAGTTTGCGGGGAATAGAAGCGCGTGTGATAGGCCGCATCCTTGCGCTCTGCCGGGCTCCTGCGCGTTTTGAGAATTGGGCGCCGTAAGTATTCGCGGCAGCCTTCGGGCGCGTTGCAGGTCGATTACGCGCAAAAACGCTTTTCGCCTCTCCGCCTCCGCGCCGATCAAACCGCTCGGCGCTTATAACCAGGGTGTAACATGTATCTGTCGAAGCAAGGAGGGCGAGGTATGACAGACAGTGTTTGGAACATTGTGTTGATTGTGTTGATTACGCTGGCGGCGGTAGGGGCGATTGCTCTCATTAGTTTCATCGACATGGGGATGATGGGTGGAATGATGGGCGGAGTGATGAGTTGCGGCGTCGGTATGGCGGGCGGATGGCTGGTCGGGTTTCTGTTGATTGCCGTAATTGCGGGCGCAGTCATCTTGCTCTTGCGCCAAAGGCCGCAGCATTGAGCGACACTGAGGTTGCGGCGTGACGACACTCGCAATTTCTCCGACTCCGCGCCAATCGAAGCCGCATGCGCTTCTTTGGAGGTCGTTTGCAACTCACTTGTAACTCGCTCGGCTTTTTTGGGGAGGTTTCTTCAGGACATACAGGTTCGAGCCGCGCTAAGTTCCTGCGCGTTTGTAGAGTTAGGCGCCGTAAGTATTCGCTCAGAGTTTGAGAGGCCTTGTAGGGAGATTGTGCAAGAAGCCGGTCGGAACGTTTCTTGCTGAGCTCCGTAATTGGCCGGGGCTTCCGGAGGAAAAATGAACCTTCAACTTCAGATGGAACAAATGTCCGGTTATCTCGTCGTAAGGTTTATTGGCGTGGCCGCGCCTGGCGAAGGATTGCAGCAATTTGATTTAATTGCTGAACATTGCAAGCTTACGAATAACGATAGACTTCTCATTGACGGTACGGGATTCACTGTAATACAACCCCAAGCTCTGGACAAATTTTTCATGGGAGAAAAATTGGTGATTTTCATGCGCTACGGAATAAAAGTCGCTTTTGTCACCAGACCGGAGCGAATTGATTTACTAAAGTTTGCAATGCTAGTGGCTCAGAATCGAGGGGTAAAAGTCGAGGCATTTACGGACTCCCAGTCGGCGGAAGAGTGGCTGTTGAAATGACCTCCGGAAGCCGAATGCGCCACGGCTTTCTATCTCGCCGACTCCGCGCCAATGGAACCTGCCGCACGCCGGAGTGATAAGCCAAACTGGCGCAAATCTCTCCGGCGGCATTAGCAGGCGCCCCAGACGCAGGCATGTCAAAAGGCCGGGTCATCGCCCGGCCTTAGCGCGATCAGTTCTTTTCCTTTCTATCTCGACATGCGTATTTCCATAGAGCTTCTCCAACAGAGCCGGGAACTATTTCCATCCAATCAAGATTCTTCTCTTTTTGCTCAGCGCCGTCCTTGTAAAGCCAGATTCTGGTTCTGGACGCTCGCCGCTTGCAATCGTATTCATCGACGGCTTCCTTAGTGGGCGCCGTATCGCCAGTCTGCTGTCTAATAGCTAGCTTGGGATACGCAGCGCTTTCCGCATCTGTAAACCTGTAGCTATCTCTTGCATGGAAGATAGTTATTTCTCCCGTCTTCTTATTTGTCGTAGAGCCAATATATTGCCATAAAGGCCCGTCCTGCGCTTTTGACAATGAGTAAATCACGAATACCGTCAAAGCCATCAATAGAATCTGAGTCAGTCTTTTCATTTCCAAACTCCTTGCGCGTCGAAGCTCGCGGTCTATTTGTGGCGTCCGTAGTGGTCGCCTGTGCGCGTGTTTCGATAGCGTAAGCCTTTGTGTTTCGTTTCAATGGTTTTAATCCGCGCCTCTGCGGTGAAAGGCAAACGCGCGAAGCATAATCGACTCGCATGGAGAGTCAATAGCGAGTCGAACAACAAAAAGCCGGGCGCGAACCCGCCTTCGGGTTCTCTTGCAAATAAACCAGACATCTGGTCATCAATGACTCTTACCGTGCGAATGAGACCCATGTGAAAATCAAAGGGAAATGGTCTTACCTCTACCGCGCGGTCGATTCCGCCGGCCAAACAATCGCCTTCATGCTCAGCGCCTGAAGGGACGCAAGGGCCGCCAAAGGACAGATTGAAGGAGTAGGCAAAGGCGCCATCCAGGGGCAGGTCAAATTCGTTTGGCACTGAGTTTGCCTATGAGTGCGACGTCGCTCTGCCAGGCCTGGGTACGAAGCGCCACTCAGTACAGGCAAATTCGCTCCTTGATACAATCTGATGCGCAACCATACAGGATCTTGTCGCACATTCCCAATCCCACATCGACCTTCATTGTCCAACAGGAGCGCGGGGGCATCCAGAGAATTGTGGTCCGGGGACTTGACATCAGAGCGGTAAAGGATCGGCTCGCGCCAACCATCCCGATGATTACGGTAGAGAACTGAACGGCAGTGCAGATGCTCATCATCCCTAGGCATATAGCATGACCACGGATATCGCTGTCGAATCCGCTGGTGGTTCGTCTACGTCAGCAGGCCAAGAGCCGGCGGAAAATCGCCTATGCGTTAGCAGTCAGTCGAGGCGCATGGCGCCTGCGTCAGAACTTATCCCGAACAGTTCAAAACGTCCTTGTTTCATCCCCAGGAAATCAAAGACAGGAGGCGCGCTATGGAAATTGGCGTTGTGGAGAGAAATCCTGACAGTAATAGTCGAAACGAGCCCCGTCCCGACAAGCGGCGTTCAGATTGGGGTTCCCACTTCTGGTGGGGCGGCAGTGGAAGGAACCCGTCATGCCCATAGACGACCCGGACATTATCCCCTCTCCTGTAGACCCCGACTACGAGTGCATTCGCCAGGATCTGCTAGACCTGACTGGCGATCTGGCCGAACCGCCGACCGGCCAGCAGACCGAAGAAGATCTTCTCAAAGCGGACACGGTATCGCTTGCAACATCTTGACAAAATCATGCCGGCGTTCCTGTAGAAATGACGTTCTGCAAACAATGTGACGATTTAGAGCAGCGCCGAGCTGCAATTTGAAGGGAGAACAAATGATAGACTTGCAAGAACTCGCTTTGCGTAAAGCGATTGCCAATCGTATATCCGGTGGCGTGGATCGAGATGAAGTCCGCGAAGTCTTGGTTGAAGAGGCGACTTCCTTGGACGCCATGGCGGCTGCCCCGCTGCCTCCATGCGCCCAACCGATCGAACGACGTCCATCGATCTTGCCGCGAGGCGTGGATTGGGGGCCGGACGATGCGGCGCCGGTGGAAGCGCCGATAAATCCAGAGCCCTCACCCGACGCGGCTCTGCCACAGGCGGACTGGCTTGTGATTACGTGGACGAGTGATGAGCATCGTGCGCTCGCGCGCGTCTTCACGCCGACCAACCCGCCCGGCGGAGAAACAGATTTCAATAAGTGGTATGACTATCGAAGAAATTTCGGCGCTTACCGTGACGACTTGCGATCTCACCAATTCGATCCTCATCCGGCGATCCGCACAAACCGTTTGGGCCGGTTCTATCGTTCTGATGTTGGAAGTCAGTCCGTTCTATTGTTTAAGTCAGAGCTGCACCTAAACCAGGACGGTCCGCGAGCGTATCGAGAAGGCCGACCGCTGCCGTTGGTTCGTATGACTCAGCAGCTTGTGAGAGAAGTTCGGCCGAAGTATCTCATTTCCACGGGAACCGCCGGCGGCGCTTTCGACAATCACAATCTTGGCGACACGGTTGTCACAACGGCGGGGATGTTTCATTGCAACGACCCACTAGACTTCCGCACGGCGGATTTCAATTGCAAACGATTCGGAATGGATTATTGGGTGCGCGACACGTTGTTTTCGCGAGCCGAGAGCCTGATGAGCGCCGTTCAAGAGTACCCCTTCGGCGTTCCTCATCCGCGATACCCGCAGACCCAGCCGGTGAATCTGCCGACAGTCACTCCGCGCATTCACCAATTTCACGACTTGCCGATCATTACTACAGACTTCTTCGAGTTCGGAAATACGGAGAACCGCCTGGACCTCATGGGCTGCGCCGTCGAGATGGATGACGCGCTCATCGCCAAGGCCATCGAGGAGCTTCCAGCCGCCGAGCGGCCACGATACGTCTTTATCCGAAACATTTCAGACCCGGTGCTCAATGGTCAACTTGACCGATCACTTCAGATCATGTGGGCGGTTTACTACTACGAAAACTTCGGGCTGTTAACCAGCTTCAACAGCGCGCTGGCGACCTGGGCGGTAATCGCCGGCAATCCCTAGATCCTTTTTTATTAGTGGACGCGACATGAAGTTACTTCTCGCGCCAAATACCAGAACTCACGTTTGTATTTCGGCGGGCCGGGCGGAGTCGGCTGCCCATGACGTTCGTCAGTTCCATTCGCATTGATTCACGGGTTCTGTTGCAAATAGGCAAAGGCGCCATTCAGGGGCAGGTCAAATTCGTGTCGAATCTCTTTATGATTGCC
>Ga0209382_10012400_pt1 | contig 10533 bp, 8 predicted proteins | sample SoiMetdeltSBSDD5_FD_187599 | JGI IMG/M metagenome (GOLD analysis project Ga0209382, IMG submission 187599) | Bulk soil microbial communities from a Populus tree surrounding site in Tennessee, USA - Soil MetaG P. deltoides SBSDD5 (SPAdes) (version 2) | ecosystem: Environmental > Terrestrial >...
AGCTTCGGGGTCAGCATCGGCGTCGGCACCGTCGAGCTGAACACCGAACAGTTCTCGCCCGACGGCAGGTACACCGGCCGCCTCCCCTCCAGGCTCGCTCCCGGGATCCACAACGTCACCTTCAGCCTTCCCCCCCGCGAGGCCGTGCTGCCGAACGCCTTCACCGTCCTGCCGGGCACCTGGCCCATGGGGTACCGGGTGGAGCTGAACCCGATGAGCGGCGCCCCTCAGCGCGGGGTCCCCTTCCTGGTCGACCTCACCGCCCTCGGGCCCGGAGGCTCCACCTCCACGCGCTTTGCAGGGACGGTGGAGTACATCATCGAGGGTGCCTGGTCGCTGCCGAAGACCAGCGAGGCCTTCACCAGCGGCCAGCTGACGGTGAGCGAGACCGTGTACGTGACCGGGGCCTTCACCTTCAGGGTGACGGACGGAGGGGGCGGGACCGGGAGCCTCCCGATCACCGTGAACTGACGCCGCCCGAACGCAGCAGCCGCAGCGCCTCCGCCATGTCCTCGGGCAGCGGCGACTCCAGGCGCGCGGGGGCGATCTTCTCCAGCTTCGGCACCTCCAGGAGCGCGGCGTGGAGCGGCGTCCGCGCCAGCACCACCCGGTCGCCCTCCCCGCCCAGCTCCGCGGCGGAGAGCGGGCGCGGCCGGCCGTACTGGGGATCCACCAGCAGCGGGTGCCCCAGCGAGAGGAGGTGGACGCGGATCTGGTGGGTGCGGCCGGTGAGCGGCTCGGCCTCCAGGAAGGTGGCGCCGGCGAACGTCTCCAGCGGGCGGACCACGGTGAGGGCGGACTTGCCCTCCCCGCCCCGCGCCGGCCGCATCCGCCCGCGGCGCGCCGGGGCCAGCGGCACCTCCACGCGCTCCGGCTGCGCCAGCGCCCCCGCCGCCAGCGCCTGGTACACCTTGCGGACCAGCCCGCGCTCGAAGGCCAGGGAGAGCTCCCGGTGGGCGGCGGCGGTGCGCGCGAAGAGCAGCACCCCGCTGGTGTCGCGGTCCAGGCGGTGGACCACGTAGACCTGGTGGCCCAGCTGCTCCTCCAGCCGTTCGCGCAGGGAGGGCTCGCGGTCCTCGCCGCGCCCGGGGATGACCAGCGCGCCGGGCGGCTTGTCCACCGCGAAGAAGTCGCCGCCGTCCCAGAGGAGCCGGACCCCGTCCACCGTCACCCCAGGTCCGCGGGCTTCCAGCGCTCGATGGGGACCCCCAGCCCCTCCAGCTGCGGCACCACCTGCTCCGCGCGGCCCACCACCGCGAGGGTCCGGCCCTCGTCGGGGAGGAACCAGCGCGCCGCCAGCTCCGCGGCCCGCTCCAGCGAGACGTCCATGACCCGGCTGCGGTAGCGCTGGAGGTAGTCGTCCCCCAGGCCGTTCACCCGCGTGTCGGCGATGGCCCCGGCCAGCGACTCGTTGGTCTCCAGCCTCAGCGGGTAGAGGCCGCAGAGGTACTGCTTGGCCTTGGCCAGCTCCGGCCTCCGCGGCCCGTCGCGGCGCATCCTGGAGACCTCCTCCAGCGCGACCTCGACGATCTCCCTGGTGGTCTCGGTCTTGGTGAAGGTGGTGATCTGGAAGGAGCCGGAGACGCGCGAGGGGTCGAAGTAGCTGGAGGCGCCGTAGGAGAGCCCGCGGTTGACGCGGATCTCGTCCACCAGGCGCGAGGTGAAGCCGCCGCCCAGCACCGCGTTGACCACCTGCGAGGAGAGGTAGTCCGGGTGCGACTTGCGGAACGCCACCGATCCCAGCCGCACCTGGCTCTGCGTCTGGTCCGGCTTGTCCACCACCACCACCCGGCCCGCCAGCGCGGCGCGCTCCGGGACGGCCAGCTCCGGCGCCGCCGCCGGCCCGCCGCTCCAGCGCGCGAAGGCGCGGTCCGCCGCCTCCACCATCACCCCCGGCTCCGCCGCGCCCACCACCACCAGCTGGGCCACGCGCGGCCCCAGCCTCTCGCGGTGGAAGCGCTCCGCGTCCTCGCGCGTGAACGAGGCCACCGAACGCGAGCCCCCGGCGATGTCGTGCCCGTACGGGTGATCGCCCCACAGCGCCCGCACCATCGCGCGGTCCGCCAGCAGCGCCGGGTCGTCCAGGTCGTTGGCCAGCTGCGCCAGCGCGCGCGTCCGCGCCGACTCCACCTCGTGGGCCGGGAAGGAGGGCTCGGTGGCCACCTGGGCGAGCACGTCCAGCATGGCCAGCGCGTGCTCCGCCGGCGAGATGATGCCGAAGGTGACCACGTCCTCGGAGGTGCCGGCGAACAGCGCCGCCCCCACGAACTCCACCGCCTCGTTGATCTCGTCGGCCGACATGCGGGCGGTGCCGCGGCGGCAGAGCTGGGCGGTGAAGTCCGCCAGCCCCTCCTTGCCCCCGGGGTCCACCGAGCTCCCGGAGAGCACCGTCAGCCGCAGCGTCACCAGCGGCAGTGGCCCGCGCGGCGCCACCAGCACCGTCAGGCCGGAGCCGGTCCTGGTCTCGTGCAGCGGCGGGAGCTTGATCTCCGAGAGCGCCGCCGGGGCCTTGGGGCCCGCCTTCGTCGCGCCCGGCTTGCCCGGCCTCTTCGCGGCCTTCGCCGCCTTCACCCCACGCCGGCTCACGCGTCCGCCTCCTCGCCGGCGTCCTCCGCGGGAGCCTCGCCGGTGGGCACCAGCGTCACCACCGACCGGCGCTCGGGGGCGAAGTAGCGGCGGGCGGCGGCCTGCACCTCTCCGGCGCCGACCGCCTGGTACCGCTCGGCCAGGCCGGAGGCCTGCCGCCAGGAGCCGAGCAGCAGCTCGTAGGTCCCCAGCGCGTTGGCGCGCGAGCTGGCGGTGGCCATCTCCCGCCACAGGTGCGCCTTGAGGTTGTTCTTCGCCTTCTGGAGGACGCGGGCCTCCACGCCGTCGCGGGCCACCTTCTCCAGCTCCGCGTACAGCGCCCGCTCCACCTCCTCCGGCCGGGCGCCGGGCTTGAGCTCCAGGTAGACGACCATCAGCCCCGGGTCGATGCGCCAGGACCAGTCCACGCCGCAGGAGAGCGCCACCTCCTGCCGGTAGACCAGCTCGCGGGTGAGCAGGCTGCCCTCACCCACCGCCAGCGCGTACTGGAGGACGTCGAGCGAGAACGCGTCCGGGTCGCCCGCGGGCGGGGCGCGGTAGCCGATCATCAGCGACGGCGCCTGGGCCGGGTGGCGGACCTCCGCGCGGCGCTCGCCCCTGGGCTCCGGCTCCGCGTCCAGCACGCCCGGCGCGGCCGGCCCGCGGCGGATGCCGCCGTAGTAGCGCTCGATCAGCTTCAGCGTCCGGTCCACCTCCACGTCACCCACCACGTAGAGGATGGCGTTGTTGGGCGCGTAGTACGTCCGGAAGAACGCCTCGCAGTCGGCGCGGGTGATGTTCTGGATGTCCTTCATCCAGCCGATCACCGGCCAGCGGTAGGGGTGGGCCTTGAAGGCCAGCGCGCCCAGTTCCTCGTCCATCATCCCGGGGATGTCGTTGTCCACCCGGACGCGGCGCTCCTCCATCACCACGTCGCGCTCGCTGTCCAGGGTGCGCGGGGTGATGGCCAGCGAGGCCATCCGGTCCGACTCCAGGTCCAGCACCACCTCCAGCGCCTCCGGCGCCAGCTCGTCGTGGTACACGGTCATGTCGGTGGAGGTGTAGGCGTTGGAGCGGCCGCCGTGCGACTCGAGCACGCGGTCGAACTCCTTGGGCCCGTACCGCTTCGCGCCGTTGAACATCATGTGCTCGAAGAGGTGGCTGATCCCGGTGATGCCCGGCCGCTCGTTGCGGCTGCCCACGCGGAAGAAGGTGTAGACCGCCACCACCGGGACGTCGTGGCTCTCGCCGATCCGGACCTGCAGCCCGTTCTTCAGCGACGCCTCGTGGACCGGGAACATGCCCCCGCCGGGGCTCTTCGTCTTCTTCGCGCGCGCAGGTGCCATCCGGCGGGCACCATAGACGGTCAGCGCGAGTGCCGCTCGAAGAAGTCCAGCACCACCGGCCACACCTCGGTGGCGGCGCGCTCGCCGAGCACCAGGTCCATGTGCCCGTAGTCCGCGCGGGCGCCGTTCTCCACCCCCATCAGCCGCCACTCCTTCGGCCCGCCCAGGGCGCGGTAGCCCGCCTTCACCGCCGGGACGGGGGCCATCCGGTCGCGCTTGCCGGCCACCACCAGCACCGGGGTGGTGACGCCCGCCAGGAGCTGGCGGTAGTCGCGCGCGCCGTCGCGGCTCTTCAGCTCCCCGTTCCGCATCATCCCCGCCAGCTGCTGCAGCAGCGCCATCCCGGTGTCCTCGATGCCGTAGGCCATCAGCCGCTGCATGGTGAGGTGGGTGGTGTTCTCCGGGTTGTAGAGGACCAGCTCGGTGGGGTTGTCCTGGACCATCCCCGCCAGCGGGATGCCGAACAGCGACGGCCCCTTGGCCGGGAAGTACCAGCCCGGGTTGAGCAGCGCGGCGACCTGCGGCAGCAGCGCGTCCACCGGCCCGCCCAGGTCCAGCCGCATCGGGCTCCCCAGCACCGCCGCCGCGCCCAGGCCCTGGCCGCCCGAGCCCAGGTAGCCGTAGAGGACGATCCCGCCCAGGCTGTGCCCGGCGTAGTCGATCAGCGGCGCGCCGGTGACGCGGCGGACGTAGGCCACCGCGGTGGGGAGGTCCTGGTCCACCAGCTCGTCGAAGCCGTAGCCCGGCTTCCACCTCGGCGAGGTCCCGCCCTCGGCGCCGAAGAAGGAGCCGGCCGGCCGGAGCGAGACGGTCCACGTCTGGCGCCCGTGCGCGGCGAACCAGCGCGCCATGCTGTGCCCGGAGTCCAGGTCCATGTTGCGGCCGTTGGCGGTGATCCCGTGGCACAGCAGCACCGGCCGCCCGGTCGCCGCCGGGCGCGCCGCGTAGCGCACCAGCTCTAGCTCCCAGCCGTCCGGGGTGCGCGCCCGGTGGACCTCCGCCTCGCGAGGCAACGGCTCCACCAGGGTCGCGCAGCCGCCCCCCAGCAGCGCCGGCAGCACCAGGAGGAGGAGGGACGGGCGCCTCATGGCGCGGCCTCCGCGGCGTCCGCGGCGTCCAGGAACTGCAGCGCGGGCAGGAACACGTCCTGGGTCGCGGCGCGCCCGTGCAGCACCGAGAGGTGGGTGTAGTCCTCCTGCTGCAGGTACAGCTTGCTCAGGCTCTTGAGCTGCACGCGCGCGCGGGGCGCCAGCGCGCGGAGCGGCTCGGCGAACTCGGCGTGGGCGTAGTTGTCCAGCATGGGCAGCACCACCAGTGTCGGCCGATCGTAGCCGGCGAAGCGCTCGCGCACGCGCGTTCCGTCCGGGAACGGGAGGTCCCCCTCCTCCATCCAGCGGAGCAGGTCCCTGGCCGCGCTCCGGCCCAGGTCGCGCGGCCCGGCCCGCTCCAGCATCCCGCGCCGGGCGGCGCCGATGTTGCCCTCGCGGGTGAACAGCAGCTCGTGGACGCGCTCGGTGGAGGCGCGGGACAGCGTCCCCGGCGTGCCGAGCAGCCTCCGCACCACCTCGTTGGGCACCTCCGGCGCCACCGCCGGGGAGAGCGCCACCACCCGGCGGATCTTCCCCGCCAGCTCGCGCGGCGCCGCGGCGATCGCCAGCCCGCCGCCGTAGCCGTGCACCACCAGGTCCACCGGGCCGCCGGGGTGGGCCTGCTGCACCGCCTCCACCACCGCCCTCAGGTCCAGCGACGCCCACTCGCAGAGCGCCCACGCGGCGGGGGCGTCCGCGCCGCCCTGCCCGCGCAGCTCGGCGACGTAGGTGTCCCGGCCGTGCCGCTGGAGGAACGGCGCCAGCCCGTCGCCCTGGAGGTCGAACGACTCGCGGCCGAAGCCCAGGTCCGGCACCAGCAGCACCGCGGGCCGCCCGGCGCCGCCGCCCTCCGGCACGTAGCGGTAGAGCGCCAGCGCGGTCCCGTCGCCCGAGCGCACCCTGCGCCGCGCCACCTTCGCCTCCTGCGCGGGGGCGGGGGCGGAGAGGGAGACCGCCGCCAGCGCCAGCAGCGCCGCCGGCCAGCGGGAGCGCCGCCTCACAGCGTCACGCACCCGGAGCGCAGCCCCAGCACCACCGCGTCCACGCGTTCGTTCACGCCCATCTTCCGGTAGATGTGCTGCAAGTGCGTCCGCACCGACCGGTGCTGGAGCGACATCACCTTTCCCACCTCCGGGTTGGACAGCCCCCTGGCCACGTACCAGAGCACCTCCAGCTCCACCGGCGACAGGCCCCACGGGTTCTTCGCCTCCACGGCCGCCGGCTCGGCCTGCGGCCGTCCCTGCACCGACTGGAAGTAGTTCCAGAACCGCCGGGCGATGACCGGCTCCAGCACCGTGCCGCCGTCCATCACCTCCTGGATGGAGGACCGGATCTTCTCCGGGCCCACCCGCTTGACCAGGTACCCGGAGGCGCCGGCCACCATCGCCTCGTAGACCTTCTGCTCGTCGTCGAAGGCGGTGAGGATCAGCACCTCCAGCTCGGGGCGGGCGCGCTTGAGCCGCCGGGTCAGCTCCAGCCCGTCCAGGTCCGGCAGCTCCAGGTCCACCAGCGCCAGGTCCGGCGAGAGCGCGGGCACCTGCTCCAGGGCGGAGGACGCGTCCATGGACGACCCGGCGATCTCCAGGTCCGGGAACACCGAGAGCGCCTTGATCAGCTGCCTGAGGAGCGCGGGCTGGTCCTCGACGACGAACACCCGCCACGGCCTCACGGGTTGGCTCGCCGCGAGAGGTGGACGTCCATCCGCTGGAGCTTCCCCATCTCGAAGCGCAGGTCCTGCTCCCGCGTCGCGCCGGTGCCGTCCATCACCACCACCAGGTGGTTGCCGGGCGCCACCGGCACCTTGAACACCGGGGTGGTGCGGGGGAGGCGGGTCCCGTCGATCAGCACCCAGGCGGGGACGTCCGCGAGCACGGTGAGGAACGCCGCGCCCTCCACCGGGGGCGGCGCGTACTCCGGGGTGCCGGCGATCTCCTTGGGCGGGATGGGCCTGGACGGGTCGGTGGGCTCGGTGAAGGGCCCCCGGTCCTGGCCGGGCCCGAACAGCGCGATCAGGTCCGCCTCCCGCTGGGCCTTCTCCCGCTGCTTGAGCCACTGGATGCCGCCCGCCGCGGCCAGCGCCACCGCCAGCGCCGCCGCCGAGATCCACCGGAGCAGCCGCTTGCGCCGCCGCAGCGTGTCCAGCAGGACGACCAGGGTGGGGCTGCGGTAGGGGCGCGACTGGGAGCGCGGGGCCGCCGGGGCGTGCGGGCGGTCCACCAGCAGCCGGTCCGACACGCGCGGCGCCTGTTCGCTCCTGGGCGGTTCCGCCCGCACCGGCATGAAGCCCTTCCCCTTGGTCCCGGGGGCGCCCTTCCCCTTGATCCGCATGGGCCTGGTGCGCCCGGGCGCGTCGCTGTCGATCTCGCCCTCGTCGCTGTCCGGGCGGATGGGCCGGAGCACCCCCTTGCGCGCCGCCGCCGCGTCGTCGACGGTGGAGATGGTGTCCGGGCGCTTGTCCCAGCCGGCGCCGTCCGACTCCACCGACTCCACCGACTCCACGGAGTCCGGGTCGATCTGCGGCGTCTCCTGCGACATGCTGCGCGGCTGCACGATCTTCGGGTCGGACTCGACCTGGGTGTGGTCGTACTTGGGATCCAGGTGCGGCGAGGCGATCCCGGGCGCCACCTCCTGCAGGCTGGCCATCTCGGTGCGGTCCGCCGCCGCCGGCTCCATGCCCAGCAGGTCCACCTCGAACGGCTCCGCCCACGGCGGGGGCCCCAGCGTCCGGTCCGCCTCGCGCGCCAGCAGGTCCGCCGCCAGCTTCCTCACCTCCGAGCCCGCCGCCGCTCCGCCCACCGCCGCCGCCGCCCCGCGCAGCGCCGCGGCGAACTCCTGGCACGACCGGTGGCGCCGCTGGGGCAGGTACTCCAGCGCCTTGAGCAGCGCCGGGTCCAGCCGCGGGTTGATCCGGCGGTCCAGGCGGGACGGCGGCGTGGGCGGCTCCCGCCGCGCGCTGACCTGCGGCTTGTCGCCCGCGCCGGGCTTGTGGAGCGTGAACAGCTCGTACGCCAGCGCGCCCGCCGCGTACACGTCCCCCGCCTCCGAGGCGGCCTGGCCCTGCCCCGCCTCCGGCGCGCGGTACGGTTCGCGCGATTTGGGCCAGAGCAGCTTGCGCAGCGCGGGCGACGCCTGCGCCGCGCCGCCCAGGCCGAAGTCGCCCACCCGGATCCCCAGCTCCTCATCCAGGAACACCGCGTCCGGGGTGAGCGCGCCGTGCCAGGCGCCGCGCTCCCCGGCCCGCGCCAGCGCGTCCAGCAGCTCCAGCACCACCGCCAGCGCCACCGGCGGCTGGAGCAGCAGCTCCCGGTTGATCAGCCGGTTGAGCGCGGCCTGGAGGCTGACCCCGGCCACGGTGGGGACGATCACCACCACCCGCTTCTTCACCAGGCCGGCCGCCATGGGCGCCATCAGGCCCGGCGGCGGCGGGGAGATCTGCCGGGTCGCGTCCGCAATGGCCTGGACCACCCTGGGCTCGCTGGCGCGTTCGGAGAACAGCTGCACGCTGACGGCGCGGCTGTCGTCCGCGAGCCCGGCGTGACGCTCGTACAGCTCGCCGGCGACGAGGCGCCCGGTGAGGCGGTAGGTCGGCATGTCAGCGATCCGCCCGGACCATCCTCCCCTTTTATCCCATCCGCACCGCGTCGAAGACGAAGCCGCACCACACGCACGCTTCGCCGCGCCGGCCCTTGGGCAGCTCCAGGCGGCAGCCGGGGCAGCGCGGCCTGGGCCTCACCGCGGGCACCCTGGGCAACGGCCGCCGCGAGGCCTGGGCCAGCGCCGCCGCCTGCGCGTTCAGCCGCCGCACGTGCGCCTCGAGCAGGCGCAGCCGGTCCTCCAGCTCGGCGACGCGGGTACGGAGCTGCTCCGTCTCCGGGGAGCTGGGGGGCTGCCTGCGGCTGTGCCGGCCTGCCATGGACGCGGGCAAGAGTGCCACGCGCCTTCGCAGGCCAGCAAGAAAGGCGGCGCCCCCCGTGGTAAGAAGGGAGGTCCCTTGGAGCCTCGCCCGTCCCAGTCGCTGCACGGCGGCCAGCGCGCCCTCCCGGAACGCGAGCAGGCGAACACCGCGGCCCAGCAGGAGGCCGAGCGGAGGGCGCGGGAGATCCTCGCCGACGCGGACCTGGCCCGGCTGCTCACCGCGCCGCGCGAGGTCCGGGAGATCGAGCGCGCCCGCCAGATCTTCGTCAACCGCAACCTGCGCATGGCCAACGTCGAGCTGGTGGGCTTCGACATGGACTACACGCTGGCCATCTACCACATGCGCCGGATCGAGCAGCTCAGCTTCGACATGACGCTGGCGCGGCTGGTGTCGGAGCGCGGCTACCCCCGGGAGATCGGCTCCATCCAGTACGACCACAGCTTCGTGATGCGCGGGCTGGTGGTGGACAAGCCGAACGGCAACCTGATCAAGATGGACCGGTTCGGCCACGTGGGCCGCGCCTACCACGGGCTGCGGCCGCTGGAGGACGAGGTCCGGCGGCGCCTCTACCGGAACGAACGGATCCGCCTCAAGAACCCGCAGTACGCGTGGATCGACACCCTGTTCGCGCTGCCGGAGGCGTGCCTGTACACGCGGATCATCGACCACCTGGACGGGCGCGGCCTCGAGGTCGACTACGTCAAGCTGTACGACGACATCCGCGAGTGCATCGACACCGTGCACCGCGACAACTCGCTCAAGCTGGAGATCAAAAAGGACATCGGCCGGTACATCTTCAAGGACCCGGAGCTGGGGCCGGCGCTGCACAAGCTGCGCTCGGGCGGGAAGAAGCTGTTCCTGCTCACCAACTCGCTCTGGGACTACACCGACGTGGTGATGGGCTACCTGCTGGACGGCGTGGTGGCGGAGTACCCGGCCTGGCGGAACTACTTCGACCACGTGGTGACCGGCGCCTCCAAGCCCGCCTTCTTCAACGAGCTGCGCCCCTTCCAGGAGCTGGACCTGGCCACCGGCGCGGTGGCGCGGGAGCTGCCGGACGGCGCCAACCTGGAGCGCGGGAAGGTCTACCAGGGCGGAAATCTCCCCGCCTTCCAGAAGGCCACCGGCTTCGCCGCGGACCGCGTCCTCTACGTGGGCGACCACATCTACGGGGACATCCTCCGCTCCAAGAAGACGTCGCAGTGGCGCACCTGCATGGTGGTGCAGGAGATCGAGGACGAGATCAACTACACCGACGGCCGCCACGAGACGATCTCCGCCCTCTCCGAGATGGAGCTGCTGCTGGCGCGGCTGGACGACGAGGTGGCGGCGCGCAAGACGCGGCTGAACGTGCTCGAGCGCAAGCTGGACAAGAACGGCGCCGGCGGCGAGGCGCGGGCGGCGATGGAGGAGGAGCGCAGGCGGCTCAAGGGCGAGCTGGAGCGGCTGCGCCGGGCCCACAAGGAGTCCTCCGAGCTGATCGAGGCGCTGGAGGAGGACGTGGAGGCCGGGTTCAACCGCTACTGGGGGCTGCTGTTCAAGGAGGGGAACGAGAACAGCCGCTTCGGGGAGCAGGTGGAGCAGTACGCCTGCATCTACACCAGCCGCGTCTCCAACT
>Ga0209382_10012403_pt1 | contig 10532 bp, 8 predicted proteins | sample SoiMetdeltSBSDD5_FD_187599 | JGI IMG/M metagenome (GOLD analysis project Ga0209382, IMG submission 187599) | Bulk soil microbial communities from a Populus tree surrounding site in Tennessee, USA - Soil MetaG P. deltoides SBSDD5 (SPAdes) (version 2) | ecosystem: Environmental > Terrestrial >...
GTACGGTTGGGAAGCTCATCTACGCCGCGCGACCGGTGGTGATTCCCGCCGCAATTGTCGGGACAGAGCGCATCATGCCGCATCTCAAGTCCCTTGTGCATGGCCGTGCTCGGGTGTCCGTGCACTATGGCAAACCGGTGGCATTACAGCACTATTATGCGATGCCAGACACCAAGGAGACCGCGGTAGCGATTGTGCAGGAAGTGATGAGTGCCATCGCGGCACTGTTGTATAGTGCCTCACGACCGGTTGAGACGGGCTCGGTGAGTCCCAGGCATGCACGCTCACAGGGAATAGGCCATGGATCGTCAAGCGGCTAATGCCGGTGCCTTACAAGCGTTTGCCCCTGTTTTAGCGCAGGCTTTGAAGCAGCGCGGCTTGGGCCACTTGGTGCTTCTGGGACAAATTGTCCGGCACTGGCATGCCATTGCCGGGCCGCAGTTGGCGACTGTGACGCAGCCTGAAAGTATTCGAGCCCGCGTGTTGTTTATCACGGTGAGCGACGCCATCTGGCTGCAGCAAATCACCTTTTACCAAGCACAGTTACTGGAAAATATGCGGAGTGTCCTGGGCAACGTCGCAATTACCAGGCTCCATTTTACGTTGGCGATGTCTTCTTCCCGGCAGCCAGTTCTCTCACCTCCTGAGGAAGGACTGGAGCCCTTACCACTTACCGCGGTGGAAGAACAGCAGATGCAGGAAGGCACGGCCAGCATCGCTGATCCTGATCTGCGCGAGGCGGTCAGGCGAGCATGGCAGCGGGGATGGCAAGCAAGAAGGTAAGGGGTATGTATACATGACATGCACGGGTTTGTTGGCTAGGGTAGGCAGAGTGGGGTCCCGTCTGGGGTTATGGCTTGGCGGTATGAGTTTGCTGTTGTTGTGTAGCAGTTGTGCGGCGGCACACATGTCGCGCGCTGCCGCGGTACAAGACGTGGGGTCAAGCAGTGAAACAGGGGTCCTCGCTCCCGAAGACATTCTGCGCCGTGGGGAGGCGTACTATCACTTCATGCGGAGCTACGCTTCCCTGCGCGGTAGTGCGGATGACAAGCAGCTCGATGAGGCGATTAGCGAACTTCGCGAGGCGATCCAAGACCAGCCGGAGACGGTCTTTCTGCACACAGAGTTAGCGCGCCTGTTGATGCGCCGCGGGGATGTATCAGCAGCCTTACAAGCATGCCAAAAAGCGCTGCGTCTTGATCCGAAGTATCAGCCGGCGTACCTTGTGCTGGGCCAGCTGCATGCCAATTTGCAACATAAGGAGGAGGCACAGGCGGCCTTCCGTAAAGCCATCGAGCTGGAGCCACTCGATGAAGAGGGCTATATCTATCTCGGCATATTGCATCTGGCGGCGGGTCAGCAGCCAGATGCCATTGCGGCCTTCCAGGAGTTGCTGCGGGTGCAGCCGACATCGCTCCGTGGCCTCTATGAACTGGGGCGCTTGTATGCCGAAAAGGGTGACTATGAGCAGGCTGAAGATCTGCTAAAACGTGCCATAGCCCAGCAGCCGCAGTTTGAGCGCGCCTTAAGCGTTTTGGGGACGGTGTATGAAGTACAGAAGCGTTACGGAGAGGCTGCGGAGCTATATCGTCGCGTGCTAGCAGTGAATCCACATAATAATGCCATACGGCATCGGCTTGGTGAAGTGTATCTGCAGCAAAATAACCTGCCGGAGGCGTTGAGCACGTATGAACAGTTACGCCAGAGCGAGCCACAAAACCTGCGTCTGCGCCTGCGTCTCGGCCTGATTTATCTCGAGCAGAAGGAGGTGGAGAAGGCGCTCGAAACCTTCCAGGCCGTTGAAGTGGTTGAGCCGAATAATGCGGATCTACGCTATTACCTGGCTCTGACGTATGAAGAGATGAAGCGTTATGAGGATGCGCTGCGTGAGATCCAACGCGCCCTCGCGCTACGCCCGCAATCGCTCGAACTGCACTTGCACCTTGGACACGTCTATGAACGTTTAGGCAATTTGTCGCAGGCAATTGCAACGCTCACCCAAGCAGTGGAACTGGACCCGGGACACGCTGGCGCACAGTTTTACCTGGGGCTGGCGCAATCTGAAAACAAAGCCTACGCCGAGGCTGCGACCAGCTTGCAGAAGGCCGTGGCGCTCGACGACAACAACGCTACCTACCATTTTAATCTGGGAGTGGTCTATGAAAAACTTGGGGATTTCGAGGCCTCTGTAGCCCAGATGCAGCGTACCATCGACCTCGATCCCAAGCATGCTAGTGCGCTCAATTACCTGGGATACATGTACGCTGAACGTGGCATTCGACTTGATGAATCAATCGACGTGATCCAACGTGCGCTGGTGCTCGAACCTGACAATGGCTATTTTATTGATAGTCTTGGTTGGGCTTTCTTCAAAAAAGGCTGGTACGAGAAGGCACTGTCGGAGCTGGAACGCGCTGTCGCCGTGGTACCAGATGACCCCATCATGCAAGACCACCTTGGAGATGCCTACTTTCATCTGCGCCGTTTGCGAGAAGCGCGCCAGGCGTGGGAAAAATCGCTTGTCTTAAAGCCCGACAATCCTACGGTGGAGCAGAAGCTCCGCGACGTCCGTTCCCAGATGGAGGAAGCGTTGCATGGCGCGTCTGGTCTGCGGCGCCCTTAGTCTAGGGACGCTGCTGTTGTGGCTGGCTGGCTGTCACAGTATCCCGAATCCCTGGCAGGAACTTCCTCCTCCACTAACACCGCTCTCCAGTGCAGCCCCAGTGTGGGAGCATTTGGCGGCACGCCGCCAGGCTCTGAACAACCTGAAAGGTCTGGCGCAGGTGCGTTTGCGGGGCTCGGTGCGTGATGCTACCCTCGATGATGCCGTCGTTGTGCTGCAGGATTTTGAGGCCATACGTCTGGAGGGCATTGGGCCTGTGGGCCAGCCGTTGTTTCTGTTGATCGCTGACTCGCACCAGCTCTCTTTCTACGCCCCACAGGAGGGGCGCCTGTTGACTGGGGCCGCTTCAGCCGAGAATCTGTTGCGTCTTTTTGGCATTGCGCTCACGCCTATGACCTTGCAATATGTTCTGATGGGGGATGTGCCGCTTGCCACCCTGCCGACTGCAGGAGCATTTACCTACCGGAGGCGTGAAAACTTGTACCTCTGGCAAGGACAGGCACCCTCCCAGCCGCAGTCATATCGGATCTGGTTTGAGCCCTATGATTTACACCCAGTGCGTTTTGAGATGGAAGACGTAGGGGGACAACTCGTGCTCCAGGTCTGGTATGAGGAGTTTCAGCGTTTCAATGGGTTCATGATGCCCTATCGCATTACTCTGGTGCAACCCATGGTGGGACGCCGGGTGGTATGGCAGTATAAAGACGCCCAGCTCAATACCGGCGTGGCCCCAGCGCTCTTTCGCATGCGAGTACCTGTGGGTACGGCCCGCGTGGCGATTGAGGATCTACCTAAACCAGAAGGCGGTACGCTCCCAAGCATATGGTAATGTTGCTGATGGTGCTGGTATCGGCCCCCGCTGGCGGTGTCTTCGGCCTGGGTCGCTAGCCCACTGTCCTGCTTGACAGTCGCTCTACCCCCCTTGTCGAAAGCCTCACAACCGCGCATACTAAGGACACAAGTGACTGCCACAGGCATGACATTGGTTTTTGCTGGGGATTTTTGCTGGGGAGAGGAATGACATGGTCAGTACCAAGCCGCCAAGCGGCATGCGGGATTACTTACCGGACGCGGTTGTGAAACGTCGTTATGTGCTTGGGCAGGTAGAGAGCGTGTTCCAACGCTACGGTTTTTTGCCGTTGGAAACACCGACCATGGAACACCTCTCAACCCTCCTCGGTAAGTATGGTGATGAGGGCGACCAGTTGCTGTACCGTGTCCTGCACCGTGGCGAGAGGCTGAGCCGGATCTTGACACAAGACAAGATAGCTATCGCTGACCTCGCAGAATTGGGCCTGCGCTACGATCTCACCGTACCGCTAGCGCGTGTGGTAGCGCAATACGGCCACCAGTTACCTCGCTTCTTCAAGCGCTACCAGATCCAACCAGTGTGGCGGGCTGACCGCCCCGCCAAAGGACGTTTTCGAGAGTTTTTTCAGTGTGATGTGGACATCACTGGTACCACCTCCCTGCTTGCTGAAACGGAGGTGGTCAATGCTATCAGTGAGGTGTTGGTGGACTTGGGCTTTCGCAATGTGAGTATCGCCCTCAATCATCGGGTAGTGTTGCGCAGCATGATCGAAGTCACAGGGATAGGCCAGGCGCTGGAGGGCACCGCCCTCGTGGCCATTGACAAGTTGGACAAAATTGGGCCTACTGGCGTTCGTGATGAACTCGTGGCGCGTGGCATCACTCCCGAAGCCGCGCAGCGCTTGCTGGACTTGACCACCGTGGCGCAGGACAAGGATAACGCCCAGACACTCAAAGCCCTGCGTGCGATGCTGCCGGTGCCCCAGGCCCAACAAGCTCTCGATGATCTTGATACGTTGTGTCAGCTCACCGTTGATGCGCCTGCCGGGCCACGCCTGCGCATTGCCCCGGCACTGGCCCGTGGTTTGAGCTATTATACTGGGCCGATCTTTGAGGTTGTCTCTGAGGATTTTAGCGGCTCGTTAGGCGGCGGGGGACGCTACGATAATCTCATTGGGATGTTTAGCGGGAAGCAAGTGCCGGCCGTTGGGTTTTCGCTAGGGCTGGAACGGATTTTACTGCTGATGGAAGAGCAGCAAATGTTCCCTGCTCTGCCTATGGCCGCCCAGGTGATGGTATGTCCGCTGCCTGATACGCCGCTAGCACCCGTAGTCGGTCTGGCCTCCCGTCTGCGTCAGGCGGGAATTACGGTGGAACTTTCTCCTGAGCAGACCAGGCTGGGACGGCAACTCGCCAATGCGGATGATTTGCATATCCCATACGCGCTCATCATTGGACCCGATGAGGTGACGCAACGGCTCTATACCCTAAAACATCTTGCCTCCGGGGAGCAGCAGCAGCTTGATGAGGCAGGTCTGCTGGCGACCCTCCAGCCAGCATAATCCTGCGGAGGGCATCAGCTATATCAGCATATTTCGGACGCCTCAGGGCGTACGGGTGCTTGCCAGACCTGAGGTGGGTAAGGTATCTTTATGCGGCCCGATGGCCGGGCTGCTCAACACACTGCATAGCCAATGACCTTGTAAGTCGCCAAGACCTGGCAGAGACGGAGGAGTCGAAGAATGGCCTATGTGATAGCGGAACCGTGTGTGGACGTCATGGACCAGGCATGCGTAGACGTCTGCCCCGTGGATTGCATCCATTTTGAGGAAGGCAAAGACCGGATGCTGTACATCGAACCGGAGGAGTGCATCGATTGCGGTGCCTGTGAGCCTGAGTGCCCGGTCGAGGCCATCTTTACGGAAGAAGATGTACCGGACGAATGGAAGCCGTATACGGAGATTAACGTACAGTGGTTTAACGACAAAGACGCTGCCCGTGCTAAAGTTAATGAGATACGGCCCGAATAAACTGTGGGTACTCTGACAATCTGGCGGTCGAGAACGCTTCGTGGCTTCGGCAGCGCTTTCCTCATGTCGTGGATTGTGCGCCTGCATTATCATGATGATTAGCTACAGAACGTAGGGGGCGCCTCGGTGGAGGGACAGGGGATCCCTCCACCGCCATGCTTTACTTCGGGGTCTTATCGCCTTTGAAGCTCCCTGGGTCCAGGGCATGCTTGCGCAAGAGCTTATAGAAATCGGCACGGTACCTCCCAGCCAGTGCTGCGGCCTGGGAGACATTCCCGCGTGTGGCTGTGAGCACCCGGACAAGATAGGCCCGTTCGGAGCCCTCTTGCACCTCTTTGAGTGAGCCCAGCTTGTAGCAGGGTGTATGAGGCACTTCTCGACCCAACAGGAGAAGGTCAGGCGTAATCAGATCGTGGGGAGCCAGGACTACAGCGCGCTGGATAACGTTGGCCAGTTCTCGGACGTTACCTGGCCAGTCGTGCAGCATGAGGAACTGCATCACTTCCGGAGTGAAGCCCTGGATCTTCTTGTGCATCTCGTGACTGAAGCGTTGCAAAAAGTGGTGGGCCAGGAGGGGGATGTCCTCGCGGCGCTCGCGCAGTGGGGGGAGGAAAATCGGGATAACATGAATGCGGTAGTAGAGATCCTCACGAAACTTCCCGGCATTAACCGCGCTCCACAAATCCTGATTCGTGGCGGTAATAAGACGGAAGTCAACTCTGGTCGGTCGCTCGCCTCCTACAGGGTAGAACTCGTGCTCCTGCAATACCCGTAGGAACTTGACCTGTAACAGTGGAGCAAGGTCAGCAATCTCATCGAGAAACAGCGTGCCCCCATTGGCCTGCAGCAATAGCCCATCCTTGGCGCGATCAGCCCCTGTGTAGGCGCCTTTGACGTGGCCAAACAGCTCGTTTTCTAACAGCCCCTCGGGGATGGCCCCACAATTGATCGCCATAAAGGAGCCCCGCGACCGCGGACTCGTCGCATGGATGGTCTTAGCGATCAGCTCTTTGCCCGTGCCGCTCTCACCGTAGAGAGCCACGACGGCATCGGTGGCGGCAATCTGGGCTACTTGACGCAGGACGTGTTGCATCTTCTCGCTGGAGGCCACCACGTTGTCATAGTGGTAGCGCTCCTGCACCATAGTACGTAAGGACCGTACCTCCCCTTGGAGCCGGCGCACCTCGAGCGCTTTCTCGATGCGGTGTAAGAGGTCTGAAGCGTCAAAAGGCTTCGTGAGATAGTCGTAGGCCCCTTTCTTCGTGGCGTCTACCGCGCTGGCAATAGTCCCGTGAGCCGTGAGGATAATGACTGGCAGGCCAAGATGCAGGCGGAGCAATTCCTGCAACAGTGTAATGCCGTCCATGTCCACCATCTTGAGGTCAACGAGCGCCAGATCACACGCTTCTTCCTGCGCGCACGTCAGCGCCTCCTGGCCTCCCCCAGCCGGCATAACCTGGTAACCGGCCGCCTCTAAGCGCACCCGCATAAGCATGAGGAGACCCGGATCATCGTCTACTACGAGGATCTTTTCTCCAGCCATGAATGTCCTCAGCGTAAAAGCTCTCGCTCTTTTTTGTCGATCTCCATATCGATCTCTCGGGAACGGCCCAGTTGCGTCCGCAGCGCGCGAATAGTAGCGTCCTTGGAGCGCAGATCAGTCTGCAAGCGGCGCCGCTTCTCTTCTGAGGCGAGGTGTGCTGTGAGGAGTGCACGCCATGCCCGCCCTTCGAAGGCCGAAGGGGTCTGCGGATATTTTTTGATCAGGTCATCAAAGTACTGCAAAGCCTTGCTCGGGTTGTGGTAAGGACTCGGCGGATAGGCGTGCACAAACCCCAGATTGAACAGGGCCACCTCACATCCCGTGCCGCCTTGACAGCGCTCCAGCAGTTGGTGATTTTCCGCCAGAAACCTGGCATAGTTGCCGTCCTCCATGACCTGTTGCGGTGGGAAGGCACCACTGTGTGGTTTGTCGGGGGACGGCCCGGAAGCACAGCCAGCTAGCATCAGGACCATATGCAGTAGGAGGCCCAGCGTCGTGCTCCGAGCTGCCCTACGCCACATGCCCCACTCCGTTGTGCGCGCCGGCCGGGCTAGCCAGCATGAGGTTTGTTTCGCTGTGACTGACTGGCAACCTCACAACAAAGGTTGCTCCCTCGCCCACGTGACTCTCAGCCCAGATCTGGCCGCCATGGGCCTCCACGATGTGACGGGCAATAGTCAGCCCCAGCCCCGTGCCCTGCTGCCTCTCCTGCCGATGGGAGGAACTCTGATAAAACTTTTCAAAGATCCGAGCCACGTCCTCCGCAGGAATCCCTTGCCCGGTATCACACACCCGTATTTCGACCCAGCGCTGCTCCTCGCCCTGCACGCCAGCTACCATCCTGATAGTACCACCTTCCGGCGTGAATTTCACCGCGTTGCTCAGTAGATTGTCGAGCACCTGCTGCATTCTCCCTTCGTCGAGGCAGAGGTCGGGCAGGGGAGAGGTGCACAGCACCTCGATGTGGAGCCGCTTCTTTTGTGCCATGAGCTGCACCGCCTCCACACCCCGCTCCAGCAGCATAGCCAGATTGCTTGATACGCGTACATACTCTAGCATGTCGGCTTCCATCTTGGAGAGGTCGAGGATTGAGGTGATATGGCGGGCAAGGCGCGTGCTGTGATTCCGTACGACGCCTAAAATTTGTTGCTGGGTCATGGTCAGAGGACCTGGGATCTGCTCCAGAAGGAGGGCCGTCCCTTCCTGGATACCGGTGAGAGGGGTGCGGAGTTCGTGGGAGACGTGGGCGATGAACTCGGCCTTCATCCTGTCCAGATCTTCGAGTCTGGTCGCCATCCAGTTAAAGGTCCGCACCAGTTCACCGACTTCTTTGGGAGCCCGCACATCCAGGATACCAGGAAATTGTCCCTGGCCTACCCTGAGCAGTCCCTGGGCCAGTTTTTTGAGTGGCCGGCTCACCCTGCGTGCGTGCACGTAGGCGAAAAGGATGGCGGCCATGATGCCTCCCAGGCTCAGCCAACCCATTGTGCGAGCAGCCGAGATCGCCTGGTCACGTGCGGCCACGGTTTTGCGCGCGATCATTTCTTCACGGAAGCGTATCAGTTCATTAATCTTGGTGGTGATCTTCTCGCTGAGCTCATTTTTTTCCTGATTCCAGGAACTCTTGGGGGTGAGGGTAGTGCTCAGACCCATGGCATAGCGGGCGTACAGCTCCCGGATCTGCTCGAGCAGGGCTTTCTCCTGGGGAGTGTTCACAAGCGCAGCAATCTTCTCAAGGACGCTAGTGAACGTGCTGCTACCTTCGACAAAGTGACTGTAGAGCCCCTTGTCTGGCGCGACGAAGTATTTTTCCGCAATACGCATCTGGCTCAGAAAGACCTTCAGCAGGCGTTTTTCTGTCTCAATGCTTGTGGAGTCTATAGCCAGGATAGCAGTGCTGAGGCCGGCGAGATGGTGCAGTTGGAGGAGGGCATAGAGACTCATACCCAGAATGAGCGCGATGAGGGTGAGCTGAGCGAAGATAACACGCCAGAAGATCGTCAGACGCATACATCTCTCCTCAGCCAGGGAGCTGATAGGCTCATACCAAATCTACCTCTGTGTCGTTCTCCTTCGTCTACGCTACAAGTATTACGCTACAAGTATAAGGTGCGCACTTTGGCTGTCAACCTGCCAGAGTAGCCAGCGGGTGCGCCTATGGCGCATACCCTACGCGCGTATGCGTCGTCTCAGCCGACTGCCCAGGGGCAGTAGCACGGCCACAGCGCTACAGAGTTGCGCAAACCAATCGCCACAGCGCGTATACAGACTGGCCAGGCGCAGCGGCTGAATGGTATGCACGAGTGTGTCTGCCTGGAAGATGGGCAGAGCTGCCTGTTCCCGCCCGAGCGCATCGATGATGGACGTTAGGCCCGTGTTCGTAACCCGCACCAGGTACACCCGGTTTTCTACCGCCCGGAAGGCCGCTAGCGCACGGTGCTGATACGGCGCACGCGTAGCGCCGAACCACACATCGTTCGTGAGGTTCACCAACACCTGCGCTCCCCGCCGCACCGCCTGCCGCGCCAGGTCTGGCACAATATCTTCATAACAGATGAGCGGACCAAGGCCCACGCCGTTGGGTAACGTGACAATACCCCCGGTGCCTGGTGTAAGGTTGCCAATAGTGGGCGAAATGTTGCGCAGAAACGGTAGGTAATGCTGGAAGGGAATATATTCCCCAAAGGCAAGCAAGTGCTGTTTATCGTACCGTCCAAGAATACGTCCGTCTCGGTCCAGCAACAGCGTCGAGTTAAACACCTGACGCACTGGCCCCTGGCCAGCGTAGGTCAGCGCGCCGATGAGCCAGTGCACGTTGTGGGGCCCTGCGACAGCCGGCCAGGGGAGTTGCTGCATATGCTCGGGGACCCCAAACGGGTACATGCTTTCTGGCCAGATGATTAGATCCGGATGCTGGTCAAGCGTAGTAGCACTGAGGCCAAACTGTAAGTCGAGTTGCGCCTCGCGATCAGCACCGCTCTGCTTCTCGTACATGCCGATATCAGGCTGGATGAGCGCCACCCGCAGGGGTGGCGCCTGTTGCATCACCGCGGTGAGCTGCTGCATACGCCAGAAGCCGTACCCGCCCTGCAGCAGGAGAAGGCCGGCACACCCCAGGCCCATGAGGCGACGCACTATGCGCTCTGGCTGCGCAGGATGCGGGACGAAGGCTGCGCCGACGGTGTTGCACGCTACGAGTACGAACGTGACGCCATGCACCCCAGCGATATCGGCAATCTGGATGAACGGCAGCCCCGGAAGTTGCAAAAAGCCCAGATACCACGGGAAGACACGCGGGTACAAGTAATCGAATGCCACATAGATGCACGCCGGCAGCAGCAGCCGTACCCACCAGGGATATGCCGCACGCTCCGTCCGGCGTAGCCACCACGCAAAAAGACCCAGCCGTATGCCATTGCCCAGGCCGATGATGGCAAAAAAGCACACACTCAAAGGCACAGCAATGAAGCCAAAGCGCACCATGGTGCCAATGAGCCAATAAAACCCTACCCAGTACATCAGCGTT
>Ga0209382_10012404_pt1 | contig 10532 bp, 12 predicted proteins | sample SoiMetdeltSBSDD5_FD_187599 | JGI IMG/M metagenome (GOLD analysis project Ga0209382, IMG submission 187599) | Bulk soil microbial communities from a Populus tree surrounding site in Tennessee, USA - Soil MetaG P. deltoides SBSDD5 (SPAdes) (version 2) | ecosystem: Environmental > Terrestrial >...
CAAAGTCGAGCAGGACGAGCCGATCCAGCGTCGCACAGCCAGGGCTTACGCCGGCTATGGTAAGAAAAGCTTCGGTTCCGGGAATGCGCACACTCACATGACCGAAGCCGTCGGTGATGCCTTCGCGATCGAGAATGTGACAACCGTCGACCAGTTTCTGCTTGAGCTCTTTAAGTTCGCCGGAATCGAAAGCGGGTACGTTTGAGTTGAGGCCGTCCATGGAAACTCCTTTTGCTTGGATGATCGTTTACTCGGTTCTATTGGCCGACCATCAATGTGTCAAGGCGAGAAAAAATGTACCAGGAGCCTTTTCCTGGGTCGGGCACAAGGATGTCAGCACCATGATATACACGCATGTGTTGAATCGAGGCAGAAGAGGCGTGAACAGCCCTGCTGATCGTTTATGATAACTGGAGCGCTGAGCGAAATAAGCCGCCGATTGTTAGGGAAATAACCCGCCGCCCCGGCAGCGTTTGGCGCGAAACTTAGCGTTGACAAGTTGAGGTACTGGTGGATATTGCAACCGATTTGGATTTCATTAGTAGAGGCGTCAAAGGAGATAAGCCGACCGGCGTTTATCGCCTCCTACGGCGGCTCACTTAATGGTTATGTTCTCTGACAAGTGACCTTGCACATGGCATTCTCTGCAGAGATAAGAGAAAAGGTGCCGCCAGAACTGCAGCAGGACCTTACTAAGCGTGATGGAGCCGCGATTCTAGGTCGAAAACTGCCTCAGCTCTACAAGCCTGAGCAGATCACCGGCCCGTCCATTGAACAGCGAGTCTGGGAATTGATCGGCTTATTCTACTTCAACCAACCTGAACGATACTTTGAAGCCCTTGGTATTTTTCTCGCGCTCTACCAACACATGCTCGACGCGCAAAAGAAATCGGGTGAGAGAGTGCACAAGGGAATGCCGCTGCTTTGGGCTGCGGAGTGTTTCGCTTTGGCTGAATGCGCTGTTCTCCGCAAACGATATTTAATGCTGGCACTTTGCGAGGACGCCATCAGCGGGAAAGGCGTAATAGCGCCAGAATCTACAGGCGTGTATTTTCGGCTCGTCTGGCGCCTCGGGATGACAGATGCCGCCCTCAAGAGATACGCAGAGGAATGCAATCGATTGGCGACGCAAGATGCCAATGCGGCACAGTACCCGGAATGGGTACTTCAGAATCTCGATCAAGATTGGATGACTGAATTCTCGAGTCCTGTAGAGGCAAATGTATACGTCGTCAATACCTTCTATGTGAAAAGTCTGTTGAGCAAGCTCGGGGTCTCTGAGGGCGCAGCGTTGGAACAATTAGCAGAATACGCAATGCTTTGCATGCCGGGTTGCCGAACTTCCCGACGAAAAAGGAGTATGTCAACGGATTACGATATCATGTGCTCAATGGAAGGGTTCGAAGTTGACTTTCGGTCCGAATTGGGAAGGTATTTTGTCTGTGAATGCAAAGATTGGAATAAGCCGGCAGATTTCACCGCGATGGCAAAATTTTGCCGCGTGCTCGACTCTGTCAAGTCCAAATTCGGGATAGTGTTCTCGAGGGCAGGAATTTCTGGGGCTGGAGACGCTCGTTACGCTGAGAGGGAGCAACTGAAGGTATTTCAGGATAGAGGAATGGTTATCGTTGTAATTGACGAGGAAGATCTAAGGACAGTTGCCAGCGGTACAAACTTCGTCAACATCTTACGAAAAAAGTATGAGCGAGTGCGGCTTGATTTGGTAGATCCCGATGAGCCCAAGAAAACATAACCTTCGGCTACAGCAGGCGCGCGGAAAAAGCGGCGTCGCGCTGTGCTGGTGTGGTTTCCGCGCGCGCTGCTGAGCCGAGGCGTTGGGCGGTAGAAGCATGAGCCTAAGGTTCTGCAGTTGGTCATGCTGTACAGAATGATTTTGTTAACTCAAAGGAGAGCGCGCTATGAAAGTGTTGGCCCTGGTATATCCCGGCATGACCCTGCTGGACTTGGTCGGTCCCCTTCAGGCTTGGAGTTTCTTGCCCGGCTACGAAGTTCAGTATGCCTGGCACCGTTCCGGTGCAGTGCCCACGGACTGCGGCCTCAGCGTGCAGGCGACCAACAGTTTCGAGGATGCTTGGACTGATCCAGACGTCCTCGTTGTCGGCGGCGGTGCGAAGCCCACATTGGACCTGCTGGGCGATTCCGCCGCAATCGCCTTTCTAGCTGATCGCGGGTCGCGCGCCCGCTGGGTGTGCAGTGTCTGCACAGGCTCCCTGCTGCTAGGGGCCGCTGGACTGCTGCGAGGCTACCGTGCTGCGGTGCACTGGGGTGCCCGGGAAGCCCTGAACCAATTCGGCGCTGAGCCCAGCAGCGAGCGCGTCTGCTTCGACCGCAATCGGCTCACCGGTGGCGGTATCACAGCGGGTGTCGACTTCGGTATCGCAGTGGCGGGGCACTGGGCTGGAGAGAGCATGGGGCGAGTCATCGAACTGATTATGGAGTACGCGCCACAGCCGCCGTATGGGACGGGCCGTCCTGATCTAGCAGACGCGCAGACCCTCGCTGCTGGGCGCGCGGCGATGCATCAGGCGATGACCGGTATATCCGCATAGAGCAGAGATTGATGTAACTCAATGCGGACAGTCGATTTTGACACGCTGAACCTGCACTGGCTCCAACCATCACGCACCCATAATTTAGATAGCACATGCTCTCCCAACAAGGCGCTCCAGCTGACCATCTTTCCTTTGCTTCGCAACGGCAAGACGGCAGCTGAGCTGTGCGTTAGGCGGCGTGAATCGGAACCATTTCGACCCTGACGAATCTGTCTAAAGGCTGCCATTTTTACGGACCGCACGGATGGACACCAACAAACAAATCGAACGCCAATACCTCGACGTTCTTCGTTGCAGCGTGGATGACTTCCCAAGTGGTTCCATACAAACGACTGAACGGCCAGACTTTCTTGTCGGATCGGCCAAACCTGTTCTCGGTATCGAGTTCACCCGAATTTTCGGCCGTGACCACACCGATTCACCACCCCCTAAGTCTCAAGATAGCGAACGTGATCTCGTCGCTGAACGTGCTCAGGCCATTGCCGAGGATCGGGGAATCTCTCCCGTCCTCGCCGATGTTTACTTTGATTCGCGGCTAACGATCGGCAAACGCGATCGCGCTTCCATTGCCGAACAACTAGTTGATCTTGTTTCTGCCAATATGCCGGCATTGGACGAACATCAATCGCTCGAAAATCGCCATCCGATGACATCAAAGTTCCCACCCCAAGTTGAGGCCGTATCGGTCTGGCGATTCAAATCGCTCGCGTCTCACCTTTGGCAAGTAGGCGACGCCGGGATTGTGACTGAAGACTTTGCCGCGCATCTTCAACAATTAATCACCGACAAAAATGCAAAGGTTTCCGACTATCGCACAAATTGCGATGAATGTTGGCTTGCGATTGTCGCCGACTGGCGCGGTCCTTCAGGGTTCTTCGAAATATCCGACAAGATGTCCGGCGAATCTTACTTAACCGATTTTGATCGCGTATACTTCGTGGAAGGTTATTCGGGACGCGTTGTTGCGCTCAACACGTACACAAACGCCACCTAACATGCGGCTTGAGGCGGACCTTCGGACCTGCTCGCAAGGCTCGCGGGCCTTGGCTGCTCAGCATAAACGTTAGCCAATACATCTGCCACGTGATTGACAAGGTGATTCGCTTCTCTATGATACCGATGCAAGCAACTGCCCAAACGACCCGAGCAGGAGGAAAAGTCATGGCCGTGAAAGTGCTCGAGCTACATCACCACGGAATCCGGGTAGGTCCCTCAACCGAGGATCTGAGCAAGGCCCTCACCTTCTACCGCGACGTGCTGGGACTGACCACAGATCCTGGACGCCCAGAGATCCCGGGCATCCCCGGGTACTGGATGGATTTAGGCCACACCCAGATTCACCTGATGGGAGCTAGCGGCCCTTCCAAGTACGCGAAAGGCGAACGTCAGGATCCGACTCTCACCCATGTGGCACTGGCGGTGCCGGACGTCCAGGAGGCCAAGCGCGAGCTGGACCGACTCGGCGTCAAATACTGGACGTTGGCCGGCGTAGTTGGGCCGCATATCGAACAAATCTTCATGGACGACCCGTTTGGTAATATGATCGAGCTGCACCAAATCGGCACCTGTCGTTGTAACAAAAATGCAGTGGGTACCTGAAGCCGTTGATTGATTGGCTGAACAAGCGGCTAGAGCGGACTCCGAGAAAAGCACGCCGCTCGGTCGCAAGACGTTATGCGGCACGGGACGCCGCGTGGCATTCGTCGCGCGATAGCCGCCGTTGGCCAAGAGAGGACTCTGGCGAGTTGTCACATCAATCGGCGTGAGGTTCGAGGTCCTCGCCGGAACGTGAGACAAATCGAGGCTTCGCGTCAATCAGGAACCTTTTCGTTTCTGTCCCGCTCCTCGCCATGATGTATTCTAGGCAATAGCGGTTTATTGAAGCAGGACTGCAAAGCTATGCCTTCAATGCCACGCAAGGTCGACACCAACGCGCTCCGTGTGGCTATCGTCGGCGGCTCGATGGGCGGGTTAACGACAGCGTTGTTGCTTCGCACCCTCGGCCACGATGTCGACGTGTTCGAGCGAGCGACTGGCGAGTTGACCGGGTTCGGAGCGGGGATCGTGGCGCACGAAGTGAGCGTTCGATACTTCGTGGAACGAACGACGACTTCGCTCGACAACATGACCGTCCCGGTCCGTACCTACCGGCTTCTCGATGGGGTCGGTTCACTGCTTTGGGAAGAACCCGTCGCCTACCGTTTCGTCTCGTGGGGGAGCCTGTACCGGGCGCTTCTTCGCGAGTTCGGCCGCGAGCGCTATTTCCAGGGAGCGGCGCTCGTCGGGTTTAGCCAGGACGGACATGGAGTTGATCTGCGCTTCGCCAGCGGGCAGCAACTCCGGTACGACCTTCTTGTGCTAGCGGATGGCGTCCTCTCGACGGGCCGCCAACTGCTGTTTCCCGGCGTCGAACCCGTTTACGCTGGTTACGTTGCATGGCGAGGCACGGTCGCTGAACGAGACATCCCAGTTCGCGTGCTCGAACGAATTGACGACACGATTACGTACGCACTTATCCCGCACAGTCACATTCTTGTCTACCCGATCCCCGGCGCCGATGGCCGCGTCGACCGGGGCCACAGACGCTGGAACTTCGTGTGGTATCGGAACGTCGACAAGGGCGCTACTTTCGACGAGCTGATGACCGATCGCGACGGCCTCCTGCATTCGGTCTCGTTGCGTCCGAGTCGTGTTCAGGACCGGTACGTGCGCGAACTCAAGGAACTCGCCGTCTCTGCGTTGCCGCACGAGATCGCCTCTATCGTCACAGCCACCGAATATCCGTTCATCCAGGCGATTATGGACGTCGAGTCGCCCACTATGGCTATCGGTCGGATCTGCCTCTTGGGGGACGCCGCGTTTGCGGTCCGACCGCACGCGGCGGCCGGCACTGCCAAGGCCGCCGAGAATGCATGGACCCTCGCTGAAGCGATTGAGGCATTCCACGGCGATTTGCCCGGCACGCTCCAGATGTGGTCCGGGCATCAAACAGCGCTCGGATCAAGCCTCATCGCGCGGACACGCCACATCGGAGAAGGCTCGCAGTTCCGCTGCGACTGGCGGCCGGGCGATCCGGGCCTAAGGTTCGGCCTCTACGAGCCCGGTGATTCGTCCATTTGGACTCGCGCGCCGCACGCGGTCGTCCCTAGGACACCAAGTGCGCAATCTGGAGTAGGGGCTGGGAGAACCAACGGCCGGGACTAACCATATTGGGGCGCAAGCAGAGAATCAGAGACCAATGCAGTATGCAATCAAATGCCGCATAACAAGTGGGTGCAGGAGACGCGCGGGAGTAGCCGCCTCGTGCTTTGCGGGCGTGGTCTCCGCGCGTCCCTGAACCACGGCGTTAGACCCGCCGGCGCGTACATGCACCGAAGAGGGAGCGATGAAGCGATCATTCCGACAAGTCAACGTGTTTTCTTCCCATCCACTCCTAGGCAATCCCCTTGCGGTAGTGCACACGGCTGACGGTCTAAGCGAGGAGCAAATGGCAGCGTTTGCGCGTTGGACTCACCTTTCCGAGACAACGTATCTGCTGGCTCCGACGGACGCAGCTGCCGACTACCGCGTGAGGATATTCACGCCCGGCGGAGAATTGCCCTTTGCAGGACACCCAACGCTCGGCTCGTGTCACGCATGGATTGCTGCGGGCGGGGTACCACACGACTCAAGAGTCGTCGTGCAGCAGTGCGAGGTAGGGCTCGTGCGCGTGCATCGCGACGGCGCGCGACTCGAGTTTGCCGCACCCCCGTTGCGTCGGACCGGTCCATTGGAGCCGGCGGTCATCGATCAGATCATTAAGGCCTTGAGGCTCACATCGTCAGACATCCGGCATCACCAGTGGGTGGACAACGGGCCTGGCTGGTGCGCGGTAATGCTGTCCTCCGCGAGCCAAGTTCTGTCACTCCAACCCGATTGGGCGGTCCTTCGTCCATTGAAGCTCGGCGTGGTTGGGCCACACGTGCCTGGCCACGAGGCTGCCTTCGAAGTGAGGGCATTCATCGGTCACGGTGCTTACGAAGATCCGGTAACCGGGAGTCTGAATGCGAGTCTAGCGCAATGGCTCATAGATGCTGGACTTTCGCCATCGGCGTACGTCGCCGCACAAGGCTCCGCGATGCAACGAGCGGGTCGTGTTTACTTGCGAAGGAGTGGCAACGACGTCTGGGTCGGTGGAGATGTTGTGGATTGCATAACAGGTGAGGTTGATTTCTAATCTGCCAATGAGAGTCCGGAAGGCAACGATATCATTCGCATTATTTCGGCTCGCCGAGCTACATGCCGTCCGAGGGCGAGGTGTTTCAGATGAACATTCCCTTCCTTGAAGCGCCACGCGAGGTAACGTTCGATTGGCACATTGCCCAAGCGACGAAGTGGGTAGAGTTTGACGCCGGTCGAGAACTCGACAGTGTCCTCCTATACGCTGCGGTCGAGTTACGAGCAGCTATTGAGAGGTACATCTTCGAGCTTCTCTATCTTCTGAAGGAAGGCAAGCTCTCAGGGGACGAAGAGACGCGCTGCCGTAGCATCACGGGCATCTTTGCTTTGATGAAAGAGACCGATCCCTTCTATCGAAAGACAATCGAGTTCACGAAGTTAGTTATTTCTATCACGCCTGGCTTGCCGGAGATCACAGTTGTTGACACGGCCTATCTCAACAGGAAGTGGCAGGATCTGAGTGAATACTGCCATATGCAGTTCCGCCCTGAAGAAACCTTTAGGTCTCAGGGAAGAAAATTCCAGAAACAAGGCTTTGCGCTGCTTAGGGAGGTTCTCCAGAAGTTCCACGAGTGGAAGGTTGAGAGCAACTGCGCTGTCTTGGCACGTTCCTCTTTGCCTAACGAGGTAAGAGACGTCTACGATAAGTTCATCCGCGAAGAGATTGATGTCAGCCAAGCAAAGAAAATGCTAGTGCTTATGGAGCCGGTGTTGCAAGCGCGGCTGGGCCGAAGTCACCAAAATTGAGTATGACGATAAAGCTTTCGCGGGATGAGGCCTTCGATCTGGCATTTCGGCGGGACGGTTGGATCTTGTTGAAAGTACCTGTCCTGCTTGTCTTAGGGTGGCTTTTTTTCCTGCCTCAGCTGTGGAAGATCCTCGTTCTGTTTGTTAGTTCGCTGGTTGCGTACTTCAGGCTTCCAGGTCCCGCGGGTCCAAATGTCACAAGCTTTCATATGACGGTAATGCTTATCGGTATGTTGGTAATTTGGTTTGCGGTCCTGTGGTACACGATTTACGTGATGGCATACCTCTCACGCCCGGGTTTCTCCAATCGACTCGTAGGCGTTGCTGGTATCATTATGTTTCCCGTTGGACTGATAGCGGTTGCCCTTGCCGCCGGAGTCATTGGCTCGGTCTTCGGGGTACCACAGGATGAACTATTTGCTTATCTTGATCGGTGGGCACCGTTCGATTCATGGAGGGTATGGAGGTGATCGAACCACAACCGGGCTGTCTAACTTTGCGCTTCAGACCGATCGCTGAAAAGCGCCGGCTGAGCGTTACGTTAGGCGTTCGGTGATCTGTTCTTGTTGGGATGGGGGTAAGGAGTCAATGATGATGCGTCGCATCGCGTTTATTTCCTCATTCGCGTTTGCCTTGTCGGCGGCTCTAGCAATCTTCGGTGCTTGGGGTCTACTGTCTTCCAGTCTAAGCGGCTTTAACCTCGATGCAGCCCAGCAATATGATTCCGAGCGTTTGCAAGAACTGCGTACTCTGATCGAGAAAGAGATCGGCACCCCTACCGCAAACGAACCAATACAATGCAAGTTGATTGCATTTGGTTCAAAGCCATGTGGTGGCCCGGCGCGGTATTTGGTTTACTCGACGGCGAGAACGAACGAAGATAAGCTAAAGCAGTTGGTGAATGAGTTCAATCAGCTGGCCAAGAAATTCAATGAAGAGCGAAAGATTCTTTCCGACTGCATGTTTGTGACCGAACCGAGAGTGGAGTTTGTTGGCGGGGTGTGCGCAATCAAGGACAATTGAGCAGGAAACCAGAAGAGAGCACAGCACCTAACATCCGGCTTGAGAGAGACCTTCGGACCCGCTCGCAACGCTCGCGGACCGCGGCCTGTCAGCCTTCGCGTTGGGCGGGCGTGGTGCCAAGGAGGGCCAAGCTGGAGGCGCCGGCCCCACGCGACCCTGGACCGCTCCCGTCCGTCCGACCCGTGTGCGCCACAACGCCGCCACGCGGGGGTTGACACGGCGAAGGTTCTAGCGTTTCCTATGCTCTTCACGAGGCTCAGCGGCGTCGCAAGGCAAGGGAGAAAAGCGACCCAAGGAGAGGCAGGTAACATGAAGAAGAGCCGGTCGAAGAGAGCCGAGTCTCCATCTGAGCTAATAGACGCGAGAATCGAGGATCTGGGCGACTGGAGGGGCGAGATGCTCTCCCGGCTCCGCGCCCTGATCAAGGAGGCAGACCCCGAAGTGGCCGAGGAGTGGAAGTGGAGAGGGACTCCAGTCTGGTCGCACAACGGGCTGATCTGCACCGGCGAGACGTACAAGAATGTCGTGAAGATGACCTTCGCCAAGGGAGCCTCCCTGAAGGACCCTTCAGGCCTCTTCAATTCCAGTCTCGAAGGCAACGCCAGGCGCGCCATCGACTTCCACGAAGGCGACAAGCTGGACGAGGAGGCTCTGAAGGCTCTCATTCGGGCCGCCGTGGCCTTGAACAAGTCTTCAGCCCGCGGCTAGTCCGCAAGGTCGACCCGCCCCCTTGCACCGAGATCAGCTCTTCAGAGTTCAGCCGCGGCCCCGTTCATCTACACGTTTTTTTGAGCATCTGAGCGTCTGGACACCTGACCAGGCGGGCGCGATCCTCGGCTCCGCTCGGAGGGGGTCAGGCCCCGACGACCCAGGCGAAAGCCTCGCAGTCAACGCCCACTGCAAGGTGCCGCCCAACCAATAAGGATTGAGACGACTTCAGAAGTCGTTTCAATCCATTGTTCAAGAAGCCCGTCATCGTGGCAGCGGCTATCAATATAAAGGGTATTGGTTGTAGAGGTTGGTTGGCGCCGAGGGTTTTGGCCATCAGGCTCGCAGTGCGAGAGGGCAAGAAGCGAATTTACGGTGCCGGTTATTATTCAAGCTCAGCGATTTTTTCAGCCAGAGGCCCCGCAGTTGAGGGCGTGTAGAGTGAATTTGTTCGTAATACGCGCGCACTTCACCCCATCCCTTTGCGCAGCGGTTTAGTTCAGCACAGGGAAAGCCTCAGGGATTTAGTTTTTGCTGCCACCTTCTATCCTGACCACAAAAGAACCTGGGCGGGGGAGAGTAAGAAACGCAGTTTAAGGCGACCGCCACAGTTTGGACAGATGATGGGCCGGCTGGGTTGGAGAGCAGCTTTGGGTAAGTCGATTTGGAATCCGATGGTCAATTCGATCAGGCCCCTGATGTGATCGAGAGCGACCCCAGAGTTGGGGTTCATGAATCCATAGTAACGGACTTTCATGAAGCCGGTAGGTAGCACGTGTTGTAAGAAGCGCCGGATGAACTCTATGACCTCAAGGGGGAGATTCTTGAGCGGGTGCTGTGCGGTTTGCGGTAGCGAATGAGCACGATGCGGCTCTGGAGGATGCGGTTATTCGAGATGGCGACCTTGAAGAGGTAGGGGGCGAGGTATTTGAGGCAGGCTTGAGAACAAGGTACGGCTTGGGAGTCGACGTTCCAGTCTGACTGCCAGACTTCAGAGGAGATTTGATCGAACAGGCCGGCTTGTTTCATTTGATCACGGAACTTGGCTTTGAAGATGATGGAGAGAGCTTTGACAGGGAGATAAAAATCGATTCTGGAGGGATACCAGCGGCCATTGGTAGTGGAGAGAGCGCCGCTGGGGACGATGTAATGGATATGGGGGTGATACTGCAAGGTGCGTCCCCAGGTGTGCAGCACGCCAAAGAAGCCCGGCAGATTGGCGCCGATGTGACGTTGATCAAGAGCAAGTTTTTTGATGGCCTC
>Ga0209382_10012405_pt1 | contig 10532 bp, 7 predicted proteins | sample SoiMetdeltSBSDD5_FD_187599 | JGI IMG/M metagenome (GOLD analysis project Ga0209382, IMG submission 187599) | Bulk soil microbial communities from a Populus tree surrounding site in Tennessee, USA - Soil MetaG P. deltoides SBSDD5 (SPAdes) (version 2) | ecosystem: Environmental > Terrestrial >...
CAGGGCCGCCTGCCGGAGGACGTGAAGATCCGCACGCTGTGGTCGGATGCGAAGTGGATCGAAGGCTCGATGAGCCGCGTCAAGGAAACGATCTTCGAGGGCGCGATGCTCACGATCCTGATCGTGTTCCTGTTCCTGCATTCGTGGCGCTCGACCGTGATCACCGGCCTGACGCTGCCGATCTCGGCGATCGCGACCTTCACCGCGCTGCACTTCTTCGGCTTCTCGCTGAACTTCATGACGCTGATGGCGCTGTCGCTGTGCATCGGCCTGCTGATCGACGACGCGATCGTCGTGCGCGAGAACATCGTGCGTCATTCGAACATGGGCAAGAGCCATCGCGACGCGGCGCTGCAGGGCACGCAGGAGATCGGCGTCGCCGTGATGGCGACGACGTTCGCGATCCTGGCGGTGTTCATCCCGGTCGCTTTCATGAGCGGCGTCATCGGCCGTTTCTTCCTGCAGTTCGGCATCACCGTCGCGGTCGCAGTGATGGTGTCGCTGTTCGTCAGCTTCACGCTCGATCCGATGCTGTCGTCGATCTGGCCGGATCCGTCCGAGGGCCGGTTCCGGCGGCTGCCGTGGCTCGGCCGCGTGATGGAGCGCATCGAGCGAGTGGTCGAGGGCGCGCACGTCCTGTACGACCGGCTGCTGCGCTGGATCTTCAGCGGGCGGCGCTATGCACGCTTCTTCAGCCCGCGGGTGCTGCTGCTGGGCGTGGCCGCGGTGACGTTCTTCGGCAGCTTCATGATCGTGCCGCTGATCGGCACCGAGTTCGTGCCGCAGCAGGATGAAGGCATGGTGTCGATGCGACTGAACACATCGATCGGCTCGAGCCTGCAGTACACGGATGCAAAGATCCGCGACGCCGAGGCGGCGATCCGCGAGATCAAGGGCGTCGAGGCGATCGTTACGACGGTCGGCACCGACGAAGGCAAGAACTACGCGCGCCTGACGGTTGTGCTGGCCGATCGCGCGACCAGCAAGCGTCCGCCGCAGACCGAGTACGAGAAGCTGATCCGCGATCGCCTGACCCGCATGGCGGGGCTCACGGTTTCGATCAACCAGAACAATCGACCGGTGGCGATCTCGCTGCTCGGTCCCGACAGCGGCAAGCTCACCGAGCTGTCGCAGGAGCTGATGGCGAAGCTCGCGAAGGTTCCCGGCATCGCCGATCTCGAGAGCAGCGAGAAGGGTGCGAATCCGACGATCGCCGTGCGCATCAACAACGAGCTCGCGAGCGATCTCGGTCTCACGACCGCTGCGATCGGCAACGCGCTGCGGCCGCTGATCGCCGGCGACGACATCAGCACCTGGCTCGGCCCGGACGGGCAGGACTACGACGTGATCGTGCAGCTGCCGAAGCACCGTCGCGAAATCGCCGCCGACCTCGGCGACCTGTACATCGCCAGCTCGCGTCTCGATACGAACGGCTCACCGCTCCTGGTGCCGCTGCGCCAGGTCGCGGAGTTCGTCGAGACCGGCAGTCCGCAGCAGATCAAGCGCCTCAATCTCCAGCGGCGCATCTCGATCTACGCGAACGCGACCGGCCGACCGTCCGGCGACGTCGGCTCGGACGCAGAGCGCGTCGTGAAGGAGATGCAGCTGCCTCCCGGCTATCGCTTCGACCTGAGCGGCGGTCAGCAGGAGATGAACGAGACCTTCAGCGCCGCGCTGGCTGCGCTCGGCCTCGCAGTGATCTTCATCTATCTCGTGCTCGCGTCGCAGTTCGGCAGCTTCCTGCAGCCGATCGCGATCATGGTGTCGCTGCCGCTGTCGCTCATCGGCGTGCTGCTCGCGCTGCTCTTCACCGGCACCACGCTCAACATCTTCTCCATCATCGGCTTCATCATGCTGATGGGCCTGGTGACGAAGAACGCGATCCTGCTCGTCGACTTCACCAACCAGGCACTGCGCTCCGGCCGCAGCCTGCACGAGGCGATCCGCGAAGCCGGGCAGGTGCGCCTGCGCCCGATCCTGATGACGACCATGGCGATGATCTTCGGCATGCTGCCGATGGCGATAGGCGTGGGGCAGGGCGGCGAAATGCTCGCGCCGATGGGACGCGCAGTCATCGGTGGCGTCATCACCTCGACCGTGCTGACGCTGCTGATCGTGCCGGTGCTGTACACGTACCTGCACGCGCTCGCCGAGCGCACCAAGGCGCTCTGGCACCGCAAAGCTAGCCCCAAGGCAGCCGCAGGCGCACCCGACGTCGCTTGAACATCGCGATCAGGATCATCCCGGCGACGAAGCCGCCGATGTGCGCGCGGAAAGCCACGCCTCCCTGACCGGGCTGCGCCATCAGGTTGCTGAGGAGCTGCAAGCCGAACCACAGCACCAGCACCAGCCCGGCCGGAATGCGCATCGGGTGAAAGTAGAAGCCGAAAGGAATCACGACCAGCACGCGCGCGTGCGGATACAGGAGCAGGTACGCGCCCAGCACTCCTGAGATCGCGCCGCTCGCGCCGACCATGGGCACCGTCGAGCTCGGCTCCGGCAGCGCCTGCGCGAACACTGCCGCAACTCCGCACACCAGATAGAACACGACGAAGCGGCCGTGGCCCATCGCGTCCTCGACGTTATCGCCGAAGATCCACAGGTAGAGCATGTTGCCGATGAGATGCATCCAGCCGCCGTGCATGAACATCGACGTGAAGATCGTCATCCACGGCGCCACCAGCGACAGGTCCGGCGGCAGTTGGCCCTGGCCGAGCAGCACCGCAGGCACGACTCCGAGCGCATAGACGATGCGCTCGCCGCCCTGCGCGCCGAACGAGAGCTGCCAGAGGAAGACGAGCACGCACAGGACGATGAACGCGATGGTCACGATCGCCGGCGTGCCGGAGGGGTTTTCGTCGCGCAGCGGGATCATGCCAGCGAAACACCCAGCAGCCGGCCGACGCCAAAGGTCACTGCGGCGGCGAGACACCCGAATGCAACTTGGCGCAGTGCTGAATAGCTCGCGCTGCGGCCGTTGAACAGCGACGTCAGCATGCCGATGGCGGCGAGCACGAGCGCGCTGACTGCGGCACTCATTACGATCGACGCGCTGCCGCGGGTCCACAGGTACGGCAGAATCGGGAACAGCGCACCGGCCGCGAACAGAGCGAATGAAGTCGCCGCTGCGGTCCATGGATTGCCGCCGAGCTCCGCGGGATCGATGCCCAGCTCTTCCCGCGCGAGCGTGTCCAGCGCGCCTTCCTTGTCTTGCATGATCTGCGCGGCGGCGCGCTGCGCTTCGGCTTTCGCGACGCCCTTCGCCTGCAGGATCAGCGCGAGCTCATGCTGTTCTGCTTCGGGCGACTGCTCGATCTCTTCGCGCTCCTTGTCGAGCTGCATCGTCGCGAGCTCGCGCGCATTCGCGACCGAGAGCCACTCGCCGAGCGCCATCGAGCATGCGCCCGCGACGAGCCCGGCAACGCCGGTCAACAGGATCGTGCGTGTCGACGCGCCGGCACCGGCCACGCCCATCACGAGACAGAAATTCGAGACGAGCCCGTCGTTCGCACCCAGAACCGCGGCGCGCAGGTTGTTGCCCGAAGCCGTGCGATGCCACGGCTCCGCGCGACCGATGTCGCCGCCGAGCGTGCTCGCACGATGCGTCGGGCCGGCGATCGCTTCGACCACTGCCGCGTGGCCGCGCTCTTCCGCGGAGATCGCAAACGCATCCGGCTGACTCAGATATTTACCGCGATCGTTGAATTCCGCGGCAGCGACGGTCGGCAGCACGAAGCGCGGACCGAAGCGACGCGCGAGCGCACTCAGCAAACGCGTGCGCAGAGTCGGCGCGAACGGGACATCCGTGACTCCTGCAGCGGTGAGCTTGTCGCGCCAGAAGCGGGCGTGCCGCGCTTCGGCTTCGGCGAGCTGCAGGAAGATGTCGCGCCGGCTCGCATCGGGCTCCGCCGCAGCGAGCGCGTTGTAGAGCGCTGCGCCGTTCAACTCGTCGATGAGGTTGGCGCGAAACCGCTCGATGTCGTTCGCGGCTTTCATGGCGTCGTCAGCAGACTGTAGACGATCTCCGTCCCGGTGACGAAATGGCCGACGCGCAGGTTCTCGTCCTGCGCATGCTGGTTGTTGTCGCCGTTCACGGTCGGGATCAGTACGAACGGCAGGCGCAACGCCTGGACGAGCACATCGGTGGGCACGGTGCCGCCCATCATGCGAATGCGCACGGGCTCCGCCGCCGGATTCGGCGCGGTCGGCGATTTCATCGCTGCGAAGGCCCACTTGCCGACTTCTGCATCCATCGGTGTCCGAGCTGCGGCCTCGACCGAACCGAGACGCAAGGTTGCAAGCTTGGCGTACGTGGCACGCTCTTCGTCGGTCGGCGCTTGATCGACGAGGTGATAGCCCTGCTGCTCGATGTGCCGCTTGAGCAGCTCGAACAGCTTGTTGCCGTCGGTCGTCGGCGTCGTGCGAATGTCGATCTCTGCAACCGCTTCGCTCGGCACGATGTTGGCGGCCTTCGCGCCCACGCCAGCCGCTGCCATTCCGCGCACATTCAACGACGGGTACTGCAACGCCTCCTGATAGGTCTCGCCGACCTTGTCGGCTTGCGCGACACCAATGCGCTTGCGTAGCGCAGCCTCGTCGTCACCGACGGCTTTCAAGCTCGCGCGCTCGGACGACGTCAACGAGACGCCGTCGTAATAGCCCTTCACCAATACGCGACCGTTGTCGTCCTTCATCGACGCCAGCAGTCGCGCGAGGCGCATGGCCGGGTTCGGCGCGTAGTTGCCGAAATGACCACTGTGCAGCGGCGCGCGCGGACCGAACACCGTCAACGTGGCCTGCGTCACGCCTCGATTGCCGAAGACGATCGTCGAGCGGCCGGAGTCGTGTTGCGGGCCGTCGAGGATCACCATCGATTCGGCCGCGAACGCGGCGCGCTCGCGCTCGACCATGCCCGCGAGGCTCGGCGAGCCCATCTCCTCTTCGGGATCGAGCAGCACCTTCACGTTGATCGCCGGCGACTTTTTCTGCGCGCGGAGCAGATCGACTGCAGTCAGCAGCATCATGATCGGTGCCTTGTCGTCGGACGCGGAGCGCGCGAACACACGCAACTCCGGGTCGAGCGGGCTTGCCTGCAACTGCTGCCGACCGACTTCCTGCCATTTGCCCTGCGCGTCGCGCCGCTTGACCACAGGTCGGAACGGATCCGGCTGCGACCAGTTTTCGGGAATGACCGGCTGACCGTCGAAATGCGCGTACAACAGCACTGTGCGCGCCTGCGGACCCGCGCCCGCGAGCTCGGCGTACACGGCGGGCCGCTTGGCGGGATTGTCGAGCCGCCGGACCTTGAAGCCGCGCTTCGCGAATGCCTGCTCGAGGAACGTAGCGTTGCGCTGGATATCCGCGGGCTGATCCGCGACGTTCGGGATCGCGAGCAGGTCGAGGAACTCCGGCCAATTCTGCTGTGCCTGGCGCGCGATGTCGGCGCTCAGCGACCCGGCGTGCGCGCCCTGCATGAGTACGATGATCGATAGGAAGAGCGCCGTGCGCATGGATTGCTCCGCTGTGGAATAGCGCACGGAAGCTAGCATAGAATGCGCGCCTTTCGCGTCCCGCCAACCCCGGCAGCTCTCCCGATATGTCTTCCCCAGCGGCAGAGTCCGACGATCGTCCGCCCGCCAGCACATCGTTCTGGCGCGACGTCGCGCACGCGTTGAAAGGGGAACAGCACGACTACACCAAGGAAACGCTCAACCGCGCGATCCTGTTGCTGGCCGTGCCGATGGTCCTGGAAATGCTGATGGAGTCGCTGTTCGCGATCGTCGACGTCTTCTGGGTGTCGCGGCTCGGCCGCGATGCCGTCGCCGTGATCGGGCTGACGGAATCGGTGATGAGCCTGGTCTACGCCGTCGCAATCGGCATCTCGTTCGCGGCCACCGCGATCGTCGCGCGCCGCATCGGCGAGAAAGATCCGGAGCGCGCCGCGCGCTCGGCGGCGCAGATCGTGATGCTCGGCGTGACGATAGCCGCCGGCCTCGGCGTGCTGCTCGGCTGGTTCGCGCCGGACATTCTGCGGCTCATGGGCGCCAGCCCGGAGATCGTCGCGCTCGGCTCCGACTTCGCGCGCATCATGCTCGGCGGCAACGTCACCGTGTTCATGATCTTCCTGATCAACGCGATCTTCCGCGGCGCCGGCGACGCCGTGATCGCGATGCGCACGCTGTGGCTGGCGAACGCGTTCAACATTGCGCTCGGCCCGTGCTTCATCTTCGGCTGGGGACCGTTCCCGGAGATGGGCGTGACGGGCGCAGCGGTCGCCACGAACATCGGTCGCGGTATCGGCGTGCTATACCAGCTCTGGCACCTCGCCGGTCACAACAGTCGCGTGCGCGTGCGGCTGCATCACTTCCGGCCTGCGCCGGACGTGATGCGGACCATCGTCACCACGTCGGGCAACGGCATCCTGCAGCTCCTGATCAGCACGACGAGCTGGGTCGGCCTGTTCAAGATCCTGTCGACGTTCGGCAGCGCTGCGCTCGCCGGCTACACGATCGCGATCCGCATCGTGGTGTTCGCCTTGATGCCGGCCTGGGGTCTCGCGAACGCCGGTGCGACGCTCGTCGGGCAGAATCTCGGCGCGCAGCAACCCGGCCGCGCCGAGGCAGCGGTGCGCATCGCGACCCGCTTCAATGCGACCCTGCTGGGCATCGTCGGCGCGGTGTTCGTGATCTTCGCGTATCCGCTGGTGAGCCTGTTCACGAGCGATCCGGAAACGCTCGCCTACGGCGCGCGCGCCTTGTGGATCGTGAGCCTCGCGTTCCCGTTGTACGCGGCGGGCATGTGCTTCGAGTCAGCATTCAACGGCGCCGGCGACACGTGGACGCCGACGCGGCTGAACTTCTTCTGCTTCTGGCTGGGCCAGGTGCCGCTCGCCTGGATTCTCGCGGAGGTCATCGATCTCGGCGCGCACGGCGTGTTCATCTCCGTGCCGGTCTCGTTCTCGGTGCTCGCGCTGTGGAGCGCGGTACTGTTCAAACGCGGGAAGTGGAAACTACAAAAGCTGTAGTAATTGCTGTAGGTCGGGCTTCAGCCCGACTCCTTGAACGCACTCGCCGGCACCTCGATCCATATCGCCCGTGCCACCGCGACCAACTCTCCCGTCTCCGTGAACACCGCCGACCCCGCAAATCTCTTGCGCCCGTCGACGTGCAACGGCCAGCCCATCGCCACGCACTTGTCGCCCGGCTTCAGCTCCCCGCGAATCGACGCAGTGAGCTGACCCAGCACGACTGTCGTACCTTCGAGCGGCGACCACAGCGCAAAGCCGCTGGGACAATCGAGCGCCGCCCACAAGAACTCCTTCGCTGTCGGATTGCCAAGCGACTCGTCGACGACCCACGGCGCGGCGACCACGTCTCTCCCTTCTGCGGGGCCCGCAAAGATGCGCAACCCATCTCGCGGCTGCCGATTCGGCCCGCACACGAAACACTCCGGAAACGTGTGTTGTTTGAAACCGTGGAAATCCTTCGAGCTCTGCGTCGCCGTCGCGAACGACACCGGCGCGGGCGCTTCGATGTCAAGCTCCGCGGGACGACCTTCGCCCACGAGCGTAGTACCCGACATCAATCTCGCGACGCCGTCGGTCACATCGACTTGGAGTGGAGTATCGAGTGGCGGCGGAATCGCCAGCCGCACCGTCGCGACGCCGGGGACGTGCCGCGCAATACGTCCGCACACGTAACCGCCGTTGCCCGACTGCGCCGGGCCGCGAAAGCGGCGGTCGATGCTGAAGGTCTCTACGATCATATCTGCTGCACTTCGCGCGCACAGCGCAGGATGGCTTCGATGCTGCGGTCGACATCCTCGTCGGTCGTCGCCCACGAGGAAACGCTGATGCGCATCGCAATGTTTCCCTGCCATGCAGTGCCGCCGCACCAGCAGGTGCCGTCCTGCTGAATCGCTGCGATGACGCGTCGTGTGACTTCCGGCGCGCCGAAGGCAACGAGCACCTGGTTCAGCACGACGTCGTTCAGGACCTGGTGTCCGGCCTTGCGCAGCGCGCTCGCGAAGCGCGCCGCGTGCTCGCAATTCCGCTCGATCATCTCCGCCAACCCGCGCCGGCCGAGCGAGCGCAACGCAGCCCAGATCTCGATCGCGCGCGCACGACGCGACATCTCCGGCACGAACAGGTGGGGATCGCGCGTCTCGCCCTCGATGAGATAGGCGGCGCTCGCCGACATCGCCGCATTCAGCGCGCGCGGGTCGCGCACGAATACCAGGCCGCTGTCGTAGGGCGCGTTGAGCCACTTGTGCGCGTCGGTCGCGATCGAGTCCGCGAGATCGACGCCGGAGGCCAGCACCCGCTTCGAGGGCGCAGCTGCAGCCCACAGCCCGAATGCGCCATCGATGTGAATCCACGCACCGGTTCCGCGCAGGCGCGCGGCGATCTCGCCGATGGGATCGAACGCACCGGTGTTCACGTTGCCCGCTTGCAGGCACACGATCGTCGGGCCCGCGATGGCCGGCAATCGTGTCGCGATCATGCGTCCCTGGTCGTCCACCGGCACGCGCACGACACGTTCGCGCCCGAGGCCGAGCATGCTCAGCCCCTTCAGCAAGCTGGCGTGCACTTCCTGGCCGACGACGACAGTGATCGGCGGTGCGCCGAACAACCCTTGTGCTTCGACATCCCAGCCGTGGGCGCGCAGTACCGCGTGTCGCGCAGCCGCGAGCCCGGTGAAGTTCGCCATCGTCGCGCCGGTGACGAAGCCGACTTCCGTCTGCGCGGGCAAGCCGAGCAGCGAGACCAGCCAGTCGCGACAGACTCTCTCGAGGTGCGACGCCAGAGGAGAGTTCAGCTCGAGCCCGGCATTCTGGTCCCAGGCTGCGGCGAGCATGTTCGCCGCGAGCGTCGCGGGCAGTGCGCCGCCGGTGACGAAGCCGAAATAGCGGCCGCCCGTGCTGGCGACGGTGGCGGGCGAGCCGAGCGCGTCCAGCTCAGCGAGCACTTTCGCAGGATCGATCGACTCGTCCTGCAGCTCCACCATGAAGCCCTGCAAGTCGCGCAGCGCGGCGGGCGAGGGGAAGACACGGCGCTGCGTGACGCCGTCGAGGTAGCGCGTCGCGCGCGACGCGACGTCTTTCAGCAGGTTTTCCAACATTCAGTGTGCTTCTTCGGCGCGGGCGCCCGAGAGGATACCGGAGAGCCCGATATTGCCTTCGTGACAGGCGTATTCGTAGATGTGCTGGTCGGTCCGCTTCAGCGGAATCATGAACGTCCAGGGTCGCGTCCATGTCTTCGGGTCGTCGACCGTGATTTCGTATTGCAAGGTGTTCGCGCCGACGCGCGTGAAGCGCTCCGTCAAGCGCAGGGTGTCCGACGCGATCAGGAAGCTGCTGCGCAAGTTGGTCGTCTCCACGACCAGCGAGTCGCCGTCCCAGCGGCCGCGCGAATCGCCGAGCCACGAGCTGACTGCCGCTGGTGCGTGCGGGCGGCCGTCCAGGTACACGATGCGCGCGTCGTGGATTTTTTCCGCGTGGATCACTACGGCCTCGGGACTCTGCACGATCTGGTAATAACTGTTGTAACCCGCGAGGACGTCGGGCACGCCGAAGGTAATGCAACGCTCGCTGAGACCGCGCGCTTCGGGGCCTTCGGCGGTCTGCGTCGGGAATGCCTTCATCGTACGGCCCGCGGCTTCAGGCACGACCGGCGGCATGCGCCCGTCCGGCGGATCGGTGATCAGCGAGGTGCGATTGTCGAAGTCGCGCTCGACCAGCCAGAACGCGTTGTAGTTGCCGGTGGGCACGTCGAACGTCGTCGGCTTGTATTTCTGCACGTCCAGGAGCACTGCTTCGAAGATCGCGTCGCCGAACGCGGCATCGCCGTCGCCCGCGAAGATCTGTGCATAGCGCTCCTTCAGTGCCGCGACTTCCTGCTCGGTGAGGAAGGCGCGACCGTGCAGCATCGCCGGCCGCTCCAGCGGCGTCGCGGTGTTGTTCGCCCAGATGCCCTGCAGGTCGGGCTTACCGTCGACGGTTCGCGGCGGCGTGTAGGCCTGCGCGGGACTTGCGAAGGCGATTGCGAGCAGGAGAACGCGGTACTGCCGGGGCATGGGCGACCTCTGCGGCGCATGGAAGCACCGCCGCCCGGCGTGCGTCAACCCGGACGCGGGTGACTACCAGGTCGCTTCGATACCGGCCGAGACGAGATTGCGGCCGTAATTGAACTCCGGCAGATCCGCCTCGTTGTCCGCGTACGCATAGCGGATGACCGCTCGCCACGTGTCGCTGAGACTGCGGCTGACCGCGAGGGTCAGCTCGAATCGCTGCTCGCTGCCGTTCTCCGCGACCTCGTACTTGCTGTGGTCGAACGACAGGCCCGCCTCTACGGTCCAGTGTTCGTCGAGGTCGCGCTGCACGTCGGCGGCGAGCTGATGCCGGTCGAACGACAGATTCGCGTCGTCGTAGTCGCTGGTGTCGTAGCGATAGCGCAGATCGACGGTCCAACTGTCCCGGCGCCAGGTGCCGCGAACGCCGAGCTCGTGCCGGCCACCGTCGAGGCCCTCGAAGCC
>Ga0209382_10012406_pt1 | contig 10531 bp, 7 predicted proteins | sample SoiMetdeltSBSDD5_FD_187599 | JGI IMG/M metagenome (GOLD analysis project Ga0209382, IMG submission 187599) | Bulk soil microbial communities from a Populus tree surrounding site in Tennessee, USA - Soil MetaG P. deltoides SBSDD5 (SPAdes) (version 2) | ecosystem: Environmental > Terrestrial >...
CTCTGGAGCGGGAGCAGCCGGCTGCGCGCGTGGCGCGGAGGCGACGTCCGGGTGATCTACTACGCGGTCCTCTCGGCGGTCGTCGTCTGGGGGCTGCTCGCGCTGAGCCTGCCCCCGATCGGGCTGCTCCAGCTCGGGGCCAACGTCGCGGGCCTCAACCTCGTCGTCGGCTCACTCCACCTCCTCCGGATCAACACCACGCTCCTGCCGCCCGAGTTGCGCCCGCCGCTCTGGCGCCGCGTGGCCCTCCTCTCGACGGCGATCTTTTATGGCTTCTTCGTCTACCTCTGGCTCATGGGCGGGCTCGCCCCGAACCCGGATAAAGGGTTCATTTTTAACATCCCCAAGTACCTCGGGGTCGGTTAAGAGACCGGGCGCATGGAGATGAGTTCCCGCCCGGCGATTCCGCTGATCATCACCGGCGACGATTTCGGCTCCTCGGGGGCCGCCAACCGCGCGATCGTCGAGGCGCATCGCGAAGGCGTGCTCACCGCGGCGAGCCTCATGGTCAATGAACCGGCTGCGGAGGAGGCAGTGGGGTTGGCGCTCCGCCACCCGCGCCTGGCGGTCGGGCTCCACCTCGTGCTCGCGCTCGGCCGTGCCGCGCTGCCCCCCGCCGAGATCGCGCACATCACAGACGCGCGCGGCGCGTTCGCGGAGAGCCCGCTGCGGGCCGGGGTCAACTATTTCTTCAGCCCGGCGGCGCGGCGCGAGATGCGGCGCGAGATGCGGGCGCAGTTCGAGCGCTTCGCGGCGACCGGGCTGCCCTTCTCCCACGTCGACGGCCACACGCACTTGCACATGCACCCGACGGTCTTCGCCGAGCTGCTCCGGCTCGCCGAAGAATTCGGCGTGCGGCGCGTGCGCGTCGTCCGCGGGGAGCTGCGGGCGAGCGTCGGGGCAGACCGCCGGCGCCTGCCGTCCAAGCTTCTCTGGGGCACGGTCTTTAACCTGCTCGGGGGCTACTGCGCGGCGCGGCTGCGCGGGCGGGGGCTTGAGGCGCCGCGGCGGGTCTACGGCTTGCTCCAAAGCGGGGGGCTGGACGAAGATTGTCTGCTCGCCCTGCTGCCCCGGATGGGCGGGGCGAGTAGCGAAATCTACGCGCACCCGCTCGCGCCGGACGCAGGCCCGGAGGCGCGCCGCGGGAATCCGGGCGGCGCGAGCGAGCTACGGGCATTGACCAGCCCGCGCGTGCGCGCGGCGATCGAGGCGCGCGGGTTTCGGCTGACGAGCTGAAGTCACGTTCGGCCCGCGGGAATCCGCCCGATCCGCGTCATCCGCGGCCTCTTTCAATTTATGAAAACCCTGCTCGTGCTATTCGTCGCGATCCTCGCCCAGTGCTTCGGCGACGCCTTCCTGACGCGGGGCATGAAAGAGGTCGGCGAGGTCGACACGCTGGCCCCGCGGGAGCTGCTCGAGATCGGCGTGGAGGTCTTCTCCACCCCCTACATCTGGCTCGGCGTCGGCCTGCTGGCGACCTTTTTCGGCCTCTACCTGGTGGCGCTCTCGTGGGCGGACCTAAGCTTCGTCCTGCCGGTCACGGCCTTCGGCTACGTCGCCAACGCTGCGGTCGCCTGGGCGCTGCTCGGCGAGCGGGTCCCGCCGCTGCGCTGGGTCGGTACGCTGATCATCTGTGGGGGTGTCGCCGTCGTCTCGCGCACCGAGCAGCGGACGACGGGCGGGGACGGGGACGGGGCATGAAGACATTTCTGCTCCTCGCGGCGCTGGTCGTCTGCGGCTCGATGGGCGAGATCCTCTCGGCCAAAGGGATGAAGCAGGTCGGCGAGGTCAGCCTCCGGCCGCGCCTCCTGGTCGGGGCCGCGTGGCGGGCCGCGCGCAGCCGGCACCTGATCGCCGCGGTCTTTTTTCACGCGCTCGCATTCTTCTCGCTCCTCGCCCTGCTGAGCTACGCCGAGATGAGTTACGTCGTCCCGCTCACGGCCGCCGGTTACATCACCAACACGCTCGGCGCGCGCTTCCTGCTCAAGGAGCGGATCAACCGGAGCCGCTGGATCGGGACGCTGTTGGTCGCCGCCGGGGTCATGCTCGTCTCGATCGCGGACCGGCTGGAGGGTGTCCTCGGGGGCTTCCGGTGGGTCTTCGCCCTGCGTCTCGCGGTGGTCGCCTGTGTCGCGGCGGCGATCTTCTTCTCGCTGTGCGCGCTCTGGGCGGGCTGGCTCTGGTCGCGCGACCGGCGGCGGCAGCGGATGCTCGGCGCCGGCTTCACGCCCCCGGTGACGATCCTCATCCCGGTCCGCGGCGCGGACATCGACGGCGGCGCCGGCCTGGCCCGCTTCTGCCGCCAGGACTACCCTGACTATCAGATCGTCTTCGGGGCGCGCGAGGAGATCGACCCGGCGGTCGCCGTCGTGCGCCGATTGCAGGCCGAGTTCCCGGGGCGGGCCATCGAGATCGTCGTCTCGTCGGCTGAGATCGGCCCCAACGCCAAGGTCTCGAATCTCGAGAACATGCTCCCGCGCGCGGCGCACGATCACCTGATTATCGTCGACAGCGACATCCGCGTCGGTCCCGACTACCTCCGCCGCGTGGTCGCACCGATGCGCGAGCCGCGCGTCGGCCTGGTCACTTGCCTCTACCGCGGTGCCGTGCCCCGGAGCTTCGGCGCGCGGCTCGAGAACCTCGGGATGACTTCGACTTTCGGCCCTGAAGTCATCCTGGCGCGGACCCTCCAGGGGATGAGCTTCGCGCTCGGCTCGACCATGCTCATCCGACGCGAGACGCTCGCGAGCGTCGGTGGCTTCCGCGCCCTCGCCGAGTACCTGGCCGACGACTACATGCTCGGCCGCCGCATCGCCGCCGCCGGGCATGAGGTCGTGCTCTCGGACTACGTCGTCGAGCACGACTCGGGCGCCGTCAGTTTCGCGGACATGCTGCGCCACCAGTTGCGGTGGGCGCGCACGGTGCGCGTCTCGCGCCCGTGGGGCCACTGCGGCCTGATCCTGACCTACGGCACGGCGACCTCGCTGCTCGCGCTCGCGGCGCTCAACTTCTCGACCGTCGGCTGGGCGCTGGCCGGGGCGGCGCTGCTCGCGCGCCTCCTGACCGTGATCTTAATCGGGGTCATCGGCCTCGGGGACCGCCGGCTGGCGCGGGACCTCTGGCTCGTGCCGCTGCGCGACCTGATTAATTTCGGCGTCTGGCTGGCGAGCTTTGCCGGCGACAAGGTTGAGTGGCGCGGGGCGACCTTTGAGGTGCGGCCCGGCGGGAAGATCAGGCCGGCCCGGGGCTGACCCCGCGGGGCCCCCCCAAAAAAGATCACGCGGTAGACACGGAATGCCAGACTCGTGCTTCCGCGTGTTCCGTAAATTCCGCGACTTCCGCGTGATCTTTCGTGACCCGGCCGAGACCGATTTTCGCGGTTCGGAGTGGCGGCACGGTAGTTTTTTGCTATACTTGCCTCACCCTTCTACCCGCCGACAATTTGGGGGAATGACCATGAGGCAGTGCACGCAATGCTTCGGCGACCTGCACGAACTGGCGATCTTCTGCCCGCGGTGCGGCCAGCCGCACGAGCCGGAGTTTGACCGGCTGCTCAATCAGACCGTGGGCGGGCGCTATTTCATCTACCGGCGCCTGGGCGAGGGCGGGATGTCGACCGTCTTCGCGGCGATCGACCAGGCGGACGACAGCGTGGTCGCGGTCAAGGTCACCGACCCCCGCAACATGGTCGACCGCCAGCTGACCTACGCCTTCGACGCGGAGGCGGCCCGCCACTACTGGGGCGAGATGACCGAGCGGATGCGGCGGGAGGCGGAGGCGCTGGCGGCCGTCGAGCACCCGAACATCGTCCGCCTGCACGGCACGGGCACGGTCAACGACGATTTGCGCTATGTCGTCATGGAGTTTCTCCGCGGGGGCACGCTGCGCGACGAGATCGCGGTACGCGGCCGGCTGGCGCTCGGCGAGGCGCTCGAGGTGGCGCTCGAGGTGACGGCCGGGCTCGGCGAGATTCACGCCCGCGAGATCGTCCACCGCGACCTTAACCCGCGCAACATTTTCCTGTGCGCCGGGGGCGAGGTAAAGGTCATCGACTTCGGGATCGCCAAGCTCCCGCAGCCCCCCGGGGCTCCCCCCTTCACGCAGTTCTCGGTCATGCGCGGCACGGTCGCTTACTCCTCGCCCGAGCAGTGCCAGGGCCGCCCTCTGGACCACCGGAGCGACATCTACTCGCTCGGCGTCGTCCTCTACGAGATGGTCACCGGCACGCGCCCCTTCACCGGCCGGACGCCGACCGAGATCGCGCTCAAGCAGATTCAGGATGCGCCCGTCTCGCCCCGCGCGCTCGTCCCGGGCCTGCCCGTGAGCCTCGAGACGACGCTGCTGCGCGCGCTCGCCAAAGACCCGCAGGGGCGGCAGCAGAGCATCGGCGAGTTGACCGCCGAGTTGCGCGCCGTCGCCGGCCGCATGATCATCCCCGTGGCCGCGGCCCCGCATGACGTCGAGATCATCCCGCCGCTCCGCGATTTCGGCGAGGATCGCCCCGCGACTCAGGCCGAGACGTGCGCCGAGGTCGGGGCGGCGGACGAACCGGCGCGGCTGCCTCGCCGCGCGACGCTGGCCGCGACGGCGCTGGCACTCGCCTTCATCGCGGGCGCGCTGCTGCTCGGCAAAAGTCTCTTGTCCCCGACGCGCGAGGCGGCGACGGCGCGCGAGGCGGCCGCGACCGCGCCGTCGCCGCCACCCGCGAGCCCGGCGCCGAGCCCGGACCCGACCGCCGAGGCCGACGCGCTCGAAGTCGCGGCCCGGCTCTCGGTACCCGCGACGCCCGAAGCCGTCGGGCCGCTGATCTATTCAGTCCCGACCTCCAGCCGTTCCGCGGCCTCGCCCGCCTCGCGACGGATTCCGATCGTCCGGGAGAGGAAGACGCGCCCCGCAGGCCAGCCGTCGGTGTTAGCCCGCGCCCCCGCCCTGCCTTTACCGAAAGGTCCGGCGTCCCGCGGCGACTCGACGCCGGCCGGCCGACCCGAAGCAGCCCCGCCGCGGCCCGAAGTCGAGCCGGCCCCGGTGCCGCACGACAGTCATCCGGCGCGGGGAGACACCGAACAGACCGTCGCCCGCGAGCCGGAGCCGCAGCATGACCCCGCCCCCGCCCAGCGGCCGGAGATTTGGCGACCCGCGCCGCGCGACGCGCCAGCCGGTGACCAGCCTGGCGCTCAGGAAGAGTCGCAGTCGGCGCGTGAAGTCTACGCACCGAAGCTGATCATGTGGTCCGGTTATGTCGACCGCGAGCGGACCGTGACGCTCGAATTGCCGGGCGTGCCCGGCACCGTCGAGGTCCCGCGCGGGTACACCAAGCGGGTCGGCATGGTCGAGCCCCCGAACTTTGACAATGGCTGGCGGAGAGTGGTCCTGCGGGTCTACGGCCGCGGCGAAGTCTCAGTCGTCATCCGCTGGTGGCCGCGCGCCAGTCAGGTCGCGCGTGTCAACCGGCGCTGAGTGGGGGAGAGCTTGAAAAGACTATTAGGAGTCCTCGTGCTGGCGCTGGCGGCGCCGGCCTGGGCGCAACTCAACAGCCCTGATTTCAAAGTCCTCAACGACCTGCCGGGCCTGCCCAAAGGGGCGATCGTGACGGTCACTAAGGGCCCTCAGCAGGAGAAGTACACCTTCATGTTCCCCTGCTACCCCTCGCCCGCGAAGACCTGCGCCGACATTGACAAGAATTACGAGGGCTTAATCGGGGCTAGTTTCATCATCCAGCTCACCCCCGCTCTATCCACGATCAGCTATTTCGCCCCGGGCAAGAAGGAAGTGCAGATCGCGAGCAAGGATTTCGGCGCGGCGCGCGGCCTCCAGCGCGAGGCAGTCGCCGCCGGCAAGGATTTCGCCGCCACCACCAAACCCGGCGCGCGCAAAACCACCGACGTCTACACGCGGATGGCCAACATTCTCAAGGCATACTTCCAGGGCAAAACCTAGAGCGCTGGCGCCGCGCGCTGGTCTGCGCCGTCAGCGTGCCAGTCAACCGATCGGGTCGCCGGGCGGCGTCGGCAGCGGCGCGGTCTGCTTGCGCGGCGCGTCGGGGCGGCTGAGGAAGCGCTCGATGTCGTCCTGCGTCGCGCGGCGGTGCGCGGTGTCGCCGCGGGCCGCCGCGGGCGCCTTGAGCGATTCGTGGAGCTCGCGCAATGCCTGGGCGGCGACGGCGCGCACAGACGGCGCGGCCGCGTCGTCGGCCGCCAGATCCATGAGGCGCGTCACCGTCAGGCTCTGCACCGCGCGCGCGATCAGGGCGTGGTAAGAGCTGGCCGGCGCCGGCGCCTGCCAGGTGCGCGCGAGGAGGGCGTCGACGACCTCCTTGAAGTCGGGGTTGGCGCGCTCGCGGGCGTGGAATTCGACGAGGCGCGCGGCGCGCTGCGGCTGGAGCAGGCCCGAGACCGCGACGTCGGCCGCGATCGTCGCCGCCCCGATCGGGTCAAAGACCGGGCCCGTCCGCCGCCCGAAGAGTTCCGTCGTGCCCCCTTCGTAGCCGAAGGCGCGCGGCGGGATCAGCTCGAGCAGCCGCGGCGGCACCGCCAGCGTCTCGGCTTTGATCGTCTCGAGTACCGCCGCGAGCGCCTCGCGCTGGCGCGCGGCCGGGACGATTTCGGCCACCCGCGCCGGGCTCGGCCCGGCGTCGGTCTTGACGGCGTAGGTGTAGTAGATCCCGCCGAGCGACTTAACCGCGGCCTGCAGTTGATAACGGTGGTGGAGGTAGAGCGGCAGGAGCTTGGCCTCGAGCATCGAGAGAGGCGTGCCGCCGGGGACGTTCGCCAGCCCGAAATCGGCGAGCCCGATCCGGCGCACCTCCATCTCGTGCCGCAGCATGGCGATCGAGTCGTCGCCGTTGTCCCAGAGGCTCGCCAGCGGGTGCGCCGCCCCGGCCGGCCGCGCGTCAGCGTCAGAGATGAAGAGCATCCCCGCCTTGACCCCCTCGCCGACGATCCGCTCCAGCTCCGCCGCCTCGTCCGCGCCCGCGGCGCACTGCGCGTAGGCGTACTTGATCGCGAACTTGTCGTAGGCCCCGATCTCGGCCGTGTATGCGTGCGACAAATCCAGCTTCCCGTTCTTGATCTCGACGAGCGGCGCCGGGTAGTCCATGACCGAGGCGCGGCCGTAGCTGCTCGCCGCGAAGTTGTGCGTCAGCCCGAGCGTGTGGCCGACCTCGTGCGCCGACAACTGGCGGATGCGCGCGAGCGACATCGCCCCCGAGTCGGTCGCCGGGTCGAGCGCGGCCAGGTAATCGAGGTCTGGCATGAGGCCCGCCTCGCACTCCGCGGCCCCCTCGCCCGCCCCGCGCCGCGCGAAGGCCGGGATGAGCCCCGTCCCGAGCAAGTAGTCCTGACGCACGCGCAGCGAGCCGAGCGTCACGTTGCCCTTGATGATCTCGCCGGTCCGCGGATCCTCGACCGCGCTCCCGTACGACCAGCCGCGCGTCGAGCGGTGGACCCAGTTGATCATGTTGTAGCGGATGTCCATCGGGTCAGCGTCCGCCGGCAGAATCTTGACCTCAAAAGCGTTCTTGAAGCCGGCCACCTCGAACGCCCCGGCCCACCACGAGGCGCCTTCGACGAGCGCGCTGCGAATCGGCTCGGGTGTCCCGTTGTCGACGTAGTAGACGATCGGCTTGACCGGCTCCGAGACCGCCGCCGCCGAGTCCTTCTTCTGCAGCCTGTGTCGGACGATCCAGCGCTTCTCGATCGGTTCCGTAATCGGCGAGGCGTAGTCGTAGAAGGTGATTCCGAGGGCCCCGACACGCGGGTCCAGACGCCGCGGCGTGTAGCCCGCGTCGGGCAACTCGACGAGCGAGTGGTGTTCGCGCACGGTCACGGCTTGGGCGGTCGGCGTCGTCCCGTGGACGAGCGGCCCCGGGTCTTCGTCCGCGGCGAAGGTGAGCGTCGCCTCGACCTCGGTGTTCTTCGCGAAATTCTTCGTCCGCGGCAGGTAGAGGGCGCTGCGCGACTCGTCGAGCCGGTAGCGGCCCTGCCGCGCCTGCCGCAGCCGGTCGCTGACGCCATGCGCGTCGCGCAGGAAAAAGGCCGTCGCGTCGACCAGCACCCGGTCCCCTTCCCCCGCCTCGACCTTGAAGCCCCAGAGCACTGAGCGGGCGAACGACTCGTCGACCGCACGCCGCTCGGCCGCGTCCTGGCTGAGCGCGCGGTAGCGGTAGTTCGGCTCGATCATGAGCACTTTCGGCCCGACCCGTTCGAAGAAGACGACGTGCGAGCCGCCAAGCTGCCCGCGGTCGAGCCCGATCGGGTTGGACCCGACGCCGGTCGGGAGCGACACCTGGTAGAGGATCTCCGCGTTGAAGCGCGAGATCTCCATCCACACCTTGCCGCCCGCGGCGTCCCAGTAGAGCGGGAAGAAGCCGTCTAGCTTCTGCATTCCAGAGGTCTTCGCGCCGATGCCCTGCGCGCCGACGGGCAAGGCGGAGAGCAACACGACGAACATGACGACCAAGCGAACCATGTCTTCCTTTCTTATGCGGAAGAGAACACGGATCGGACGGATGCGGCGGATGACCGCGGATCGATCCGGTTCTCACGGCATGATCAGATCAACTAATTGGTCGAGACGAGTAATCCGTGTCCGGCGCGTATCTTCGGGCAAGCCACCCTGCCGGTCAAGCCAGACGGCGCGCAGGCCGGCCGCTGCCGCCCCACCCACGTCCTCGCGCAGGCTGTCGCCGACATGCCACGCTTGCCCGGGCGCGACCGCGTGGGCCGCGAGCGCCGCCCGGAAGATCGCCGGGTCGGGCTTGGCCGCGCCGACGCGGCTCGAAATGTGCACCGAGTCGAAGTAGCCGTCGAGCCCCAACGCGCCGAGCAAATCCTCGAGGCGCGAGTCGAAGTTGGAGATCACGCCCAGCCGCCAGCCGCCGGAGCGCAGGGCCCCGAGTGCCGGCAGGACGTCGTCGTAGATCTCCCACGCCTCCCCGCCTCGGAAGTACTCGAAGACTTCTGCGAAATAGGCGTCGAAACCCGGGAACCGGCCGACCACGCCCAGGACGAGACGCCGCCACCAATCCTGCTCCAGCCCTGCGAGCGCCGCCGCCTCCGCCCCGGCGAAGGCGAGCGGCGGTTGCGCCCGGAAAGCGCGCGCGAAACGCCGCTCGAGATCCTCGGCCGACGCCCGGACTCCGTAGCGCGCGGCGAAGCGGCAGTAGACCTCGCCGACGCTCCCGCCGACGCGCAAGAGCGTCCCCCCTGCGTCAAAGAAAACCACTCGTTCAGTCATGTTGCGCCGCCACCCCGATTAGGCTAAATTACCGTCGCGCGCCGAATAATCTGTAACCCCATACCGGCCGCGCCGTCTTTAGAGACGTCCGGGCACGTAACCGGACGCGGCTTCATTATTCATCCACAGCTAGGCAAGCTTATCAAACTTGGGCCGAATCTAGGTCGGTAAACAGGAGTCTCCTCGAGCCATGAAGAAATGGTATACCTCGGTGCTCGCCTGGGCATGCGCTGCCGCGCTGGCCGTCGGCGCCTGGGCGCGGGCGTTTGACGGGGAGGTCGTCGCTATTCGCGGCGGGACCGTCGTCACCGTGACGGGGGCGACGATCCCGAATGGCGTGGTCGTCATCCGCGACGGGCTGATCGCCGCCGTCGGGGCCAACGCCCCGGTCCCGGCCGACGCGCGCGTCATCGACGCGACCGGGATGATGGTCTACCCCGGTCTCTTCGACGCCTACACGAGCCTCGGGCTGCCCGCGCCCACGCCGCCGCCTGGTTTGCAAGCCGGAGGCGGCGGACGTCAGGCCCAAGTGGCGCTCCTGGCCGCCGAGGCGGGCGCGCCCTCGGGTCTGGAGCCGGAGGTCTCGGCCGCGGCGCAGCTCAAGGTCACGCCCGAAACCTTCGACCAGCCGCGCAGCGCCGGGATCACAACCGCGCTGAGCGCCCCGCGCGCGGGCGTCTATCAGGGGCAGGGCGCGCTCCTCAACCTGGGTGGCGACGCCCCGGAGAAGCTCATCCTCAAGTCCCCGGCGACCCTCAACGTCGGCTTCGGCGGCGGGCGCTTCGGCGCCTACCCCGGGTCGCTCATGGGCGTCTTCTCCTTCTTGCGTCAGTCCCTGCTCGACGCCCAACACTACCGCGAGCAGTGGGCGCGCTATCAGCGCGAGAAGCGCGGCGCGCCCCGCCCGCAGGTCGATGCCTCGCTCGCTGCGCTGCAGCCGGTGATCAACGGCGAGCTGCCGGTCGTCTTCCAGGCCAACAGCGTGCGCGAGATCAAGCGCGCCGTGGGCCTCGCCGAGGAGTTCAAGCTCAAGTACATGATCGCGGGCGGCGCGCAGAGCGCGGAAGTCGCCGAGCTGCTCAAGCAGAAGGGCGCGGTCGTACTGCTCAGCCTCAACTACCCGCAGCGCCCGGCCGGCCTCGACGACCCGGAATCGGAATCGCTACGGGTGCTGCGCGAGCGCGCCGATGCCCCGAAGGCCGCCGCGGCGCTGCACAAGGCGGGGGTGCGCTTCGCCTTCCAGTCCGGCTACCTCGCCCGCCCGCAAGATTACCTGGCCAACGCCGGGCGCGCTGTT
>Ga0209382_10012407_pt1 | contig 10531 bp, 6 predicted proteins | sample SoiMetdeltSBSDD5_FD_187599 | JGI IMG/M metagenome (GOLD analysis project Ga0209382, IMG submission 187599) | Bulk soil microbial communities from a Populus tree surrounding site in Tennessee, USA - Soil MetaG P. deltoides SBSDD5 (SPAdes) (version 2) | ecosystem: Environmental > Terrestrial >...
GAAAATCAGCCAGGATATGTACACTCACAGGGTAGAAATTGGGGCTAAACTCAGGTATTTGCAGTCTCGGGACTCTATTCACGATTCGCACCACTGGTTTCGAACCAGAGGGTCGGTTGGCGTTCGCCAAAATCGATCCGCGCGTTTTCAGCCTGTCCTCCGCCAAAAACTCATATCTGAAGGCAATAATCGACTTTCCGGATTGCCTCTGTTAGAGTCGGCGGCATGGTCCAAACCTTAATTTTACTTCTCTCCGCGCTTACGAAGCAGCCACCGGATATGGGAGCCGTAACTGAGATCGCCGAAGTCGGCGGACTACATCACCGCTACGAGCGGCGAGCAGTTTGATGAAGTTATTGAAAATACAGGCCGGACGGAGTTTTGGCGAAGCACAGGCTCCACAGAAGGACTTGCTATCAGATTCTATTACAGCCAATATCAATAGAATCGGGTGTGTCCCACCTGTCTAACCTCCTCTGGCGGTTAGACAGGTGGGACACACCAGTCGACCGGCGTATAGGCGGTGTCGCTCATGTTACTCTCGTCCCGCAGCGTCGTCCGCTTTGATAATCTATATACCATCCACGTATCTCACGACTATCTTTTGCCCCTCGCCGTCTGCCTGCATAAGCACTACCCGGTCGAAGTTGTTCTTATGTTCGGCGGCGAACATCTTTGCGTCATCGACGCCGTCGAACTCCTTCACCTGACTGTCCGGGACAGGGACCACTTGCTTGCCGTCTTCTGAGACTTTGGGGATGTTATACAAATATACTTTAGAAGACATAGAACATTCCTCCTCGAAGTGTTATTGTGGTGGAAATTCTCGGGTCAATTTTGCAGGCGCAATCGCAGCAAATCGCCCGCGAAGGTTTGTAGAAAGGTCGCCCGCGAACTGTTGAGGTAAAAATGACCGCCGGGAAACATTCGAATCTCAGAGGTTCCCACGGTCATCTCACTCCAGGCCGCCAACCGCTCCGCTTCGACCTTATGATCCTCTAGCCCGCCGTAAATTGTCATCGGGCATTCCAGCGGGGGTTCCGGATGATACTCATAAGTCTCACAGAGTTCGAAATCCGCGCGGACCGTCGGCAACATCAAATCCAACAGTTCGTCGTTTTGCAGCGCTTCCACAGGAGCGGCGTTGAACTCATGAAGTTTTTTAACCAATGCGCTTTTCGGCAAGCCGGAGAGCGGCTCCTCCAAGCTTCGGCGATGAGGGGCCTCAGTCGCCGAGACGAACAGATGAGCCGGTTGACGCCGGTTTTCGCGGCGCAGTCTGCGGGCCGTCTCAAAGCACAACAACGCTCCCAAGCTGTGACCGAAAAAAACAAAGGGCTTATCCAGGTACGGCAGCAACTCTTGCGCGACGATGCGGCTGAGCGGCGCCAGTCGTCTGATATGAGGTTCGCCGAGTCTGTGGCCACGACCCGGCAGTTGAATCGCTCCCATTTCCACGCCAGGCGGCAGTCGCCCGGGCCAAGCATGAAAGAGCTGCGCGCTCCCGCCCGCATAATGAAAGCAGAACAAACGCAGCGCGGCCGCCGGATTCGGCCTCGGGAAAAGAATCCAGTTGTTTGACGACTTATCGTTCATATCTCTTTCCTCCGGCGGTCGGCCTCAGCCTGCGAGACGGATCCCATCCCGACCGGCCATTTGCAGAAATAAAAATCGGTCTATCCCTCCAATGATGAAACGTCCGCCTCCACCTGTCTGTCGTAATCGGATTCAGACCACGGAAAGAGCGGCACAACCCGAGCCTTCCCCGCCCTACCGAGGCATGTAAATTCCTATCTCATCGCACAGGCGGAGAACTCGCCGGAATTTTTCGCCTGAGTCGCATTCCCCGTCGCGGACCCACAATTCATGATTACCCGGGACATAAAACACTTGACCGAATTGTGAACGCAACTTTCGCAATGTCCAGTCAACGACCCTCAAATCGTCGGCGATGTCGCAGGCCACAACCAACACGTTCCGCATATAAGTTGTTGACGAAACCTACTGCAGCCGACGACGATTTTCGGCAATGTCAGTGCGCAGATCTGGGACGGCGAACGAGCCAGGGGGATGACTGTCTCCCGCCAATTTGTATTTAAATCGACGAGCGCGACATCATAGGGCTCGCCTCTGACGAAATCGGCAAGGTCATCATTGGACGCCTATCAGGGGGGTCAAGAAAATGACAGAAGCTCTGTTTGAGATCATCAGGGACGTAGGTTCAAAATATCGCATTACTTTCGCCTAGCTGCTTAAAGGTTGCCTTTATCCACTGATCCTATCGGACCCGCAATGTGCGACGTGATTGGGCAAGTCGGGTTAATTTGATGTCTCAAGAAGGATTTCCTTTTCACCGAAAAGTCTCTCGGCCAACAAACCGCGCCCCTGGCATTCTCGGATAAGCTTGTTTGACTCAATGATCGGACGCGACTCGTCGGTGTACTTCAGACTCATGATGTAACCCAGCCATGGCTCTTGTCCCATCGCGTAAACGAAGGTTGACTTGCAATTGAACTGACTAACCATGCCGAAGGCTTGCTCGAAATTAGAACCGGCAAGGCGGCGCGATTCGTCCATCGCCCGTTCTATGCTCTTGGTCAGCAAGGGGCCGTACAACCAGGTTAGCGGCGCCCCGTCACATTCCATTCCGAGAAATAGCGCATCTATATCTCCGATTTCCGCGTGGAGGTGTTCATAGAGTCTGGGCTCTATGTTACATGAGTCGGCCGCGAATAATAGCGCCCGATTATCTATCCGGACAAGGTGGGCGGCCTTGGACCGGATGTTGAGGTCTGAATGTTCTCCCCAAAAAGGGAGGGCGGTGATCGAACCGTTCTCCCATTTGACCCGCTCCAGGTCACTGAGTTCAATCACATTTCTGCATCCAATTCTCTCAAGGATCAATTTCATCGATGGGTCCTGCAAAGCCCCTCCAGAACAGGACGGGACGATGAAATTCCTCACTTTATGTCGAATCTGTAAAAGGGTCTCGAAGAGGACATGGTCCTGGTGGTTATGTGTAATCACCACATAGTCGATCGAGTCCGGCAAGTCGAGGTACGTATATCGAGATATGCCTGTTTCATATGTATAACTCAGGACCGGGTCGAATAACAGACTCACATTGGCCGTCTCAACAAGAATACAGGCGTGGCCGAAGTACCTCCATCGAACGCCTTTCCCTCGGTAAGGCGCGTAGGGCGCCGGCGGTTCGGGGGTGAAAAATGAACGGACGAGAGGTTCCACGGGTTGAGAAACACTCAACATGTCTCTAATCTCGCCCCAGCGCTGCGGCTTCGACTTCAAGCCGAACAACTTATCGACCACTTCATGATCGTACGGCCTGCGGAGATGAAAATGTGAATCCGATTCCAGCCGCGGCGTGCTCAACACAAATGGTCGGTCGTCTCCGGTTACAGCCGATAACATCATACTTTGGGCCGAGGTGTCGTAGTAGTGACTTTTATACAGTAGCGGCTCGATAAGATGATAGCCCGGATTATTGTTGAGGTCATAAGACAGCTCGACATACCCTTTCAAGATGTCTGGTATTTCGTCATAAAGAGGTCGCATGGAAAAACCTTTCGCGCGAGTTCGAAGAAGGTCTTCGAGCGAGGCAATCGCCCGGGATAACTCAATCAGATGGGGGCGACGCCGCATTGTCTCATCCCGGAGCGCCCTGATCTCGTCGGTCCGCTCCCCGCCGTAATCGATGAACGGGCCCCCGAGAAGCTTCGGATTTTTCACGGCGTTCGCATGCACCTGCGGGGCGTTTATGTACGAATCCATAATCTTCAGGTGGCGCTCCGTGACATTCCTTGCCGCGGTCGCCGGGGGAATTAGGTGTGACCAGGCGTACCAATGGTCGAACAGCGGCTCAACTTTGACGTCATGTCTAAGGTAGAGAAGATCGTTTTTCATGTTACCCCTTCATTCTTCCTCTGTTCAGTAACCAATCATTACTTTGTAGAGGTTAGTGGCCCTCTTATTTTTCCGCCTCACATCTTTCTTTCTGGCGGCTGAAACGATGATCAAAGCATGTTTGTGGCTTTTCTTTTGGCCTCTCCCCTACCGGGAGCGAAGCGCGATGGACGGGTCTATCCTCATTGCTCTGCCGGCGGGTATATAACATGCCAGAAATGCGATCCCGGCCAACAGCGCCGAGACGAGTGAAAATGTCACAAGATCAGTGGAAGCGACGCCATAAAGAAAAGTTTTCAGCAGGCGCGTCACCGCAAAAGAAATCGACAGGCCTATGCCTAAACCTACTAACGCAAGCGTCATTCCTTGTCCGAGCACCAATTTAAGGATGTCGCTCGGACTCGCCCCGAGAGCCGCTAAGATACCGATATCTTTTGTGCGCTGAGTTACGAAGTAAGAGATCACGCCATAAAGGCCGATCGAGGCCAGGGTGACCGCGAGCAACCCAAAAAAGCCGGTCAGTGACGCCGCTACGCGGGCGACGAAAAGAGATGTGCTGAGATGTTCGCTCAAGGTCTTAATATCAAATATTGGCAAGCTCGCATTCAACAATTGCGTCTCATGGCGGATGGCGCTGATCAGGCCCTTCGGGTCGCCGGCGGCGCGCATGTGAAGTGTCATCCGAGGCTCGTAATGCTGAAGGAACGGCAGGAAATAATAGGGTTGCGGGAGTTCTCCCAGCGTCAGATACTTGGAGTCCTTTACCACCCCGATGACACTAAGATAAGACGATCCCTCTCCTCCCAGACGCAACCGTTTTCCAATCGGATTTTCTCCGGGCCAAAAACGGCGCGCCATCGTTTCATTGACGATCACCACGCCCGGCGCGCCCTCCCTGTCCTGCTTAGTGAAATCGCGCCCCTGCAAAACGGGGATTCCCAGCGTCTGGAAATAGTCCGGCCCGACGACATTGAAGTATAGTTCGTTGTCTTCGCCCGGAGCGTAGAGGCGATTTTCAATAAGGACTGCCCTCCGCGACTGGTCGTCAAGCCCTAACGGAACAACGCTCGCCAGCGTGGCGTTCCGCACTCCGGGAAGAGATTTTCCACGGTCGAGCAACTGTTCGTAAAAGCCCCTCCCGTTCGCCGAGTTGTACCCGCTCAAGTGGAGGTCGAATGATGTGAGCAGAACATTGCTTGACTGAAACCCGAGATCGATCGAATTGGCGTTCTGTAAGCTTCTAACAAAAAGACCTGCCCCAATTAACAGGACCAGCGATAAAGCAACTTGAAAGATAACCAGCAAATTTCTTAGGCCATATTTTTTATGCGCCTTGCCGTGTACGGCGGATTCACCTTTGAGCGCTTGGACCAGGTCAGGCTTAGAGGATTGCATCGCCGGGGCCAGGCCGAACACTATTCCAGTGATCAATGAGACGATCAGTGTAAACACGAGCGCCCGAATATCAATACTAAAATCGAAGGTCAACGGGGTAGAGATCGGTGGTTTAAATGTCTGTAAAATAGACGTTCCCCAAAAAGCTAAGAGCAAGCCCACGAGACCGCCGATTAAGGAGAGCATAATGCTCTCGGTTAGTAACTGTCTGACAAGACGGCTGCGCTGCGCCCCGAGCGCCAAGCGAATCGCCGTCTCTTTCCGCCTGGCGGCCGCCCGACCCAACAACAGGTTGGCGACGTTGGCGCAAGCGACAATAAGGACGAGTCCAATAATCGCCCATAGCAATGCGATGAATTCAAGTATTGCGCCTCGTAAACTGGGATCCAGCCTGGACTCTCGTTCAGGCTGGATGGTCATGGCTCGACTCCCTCCACTTATGTCGCTCCAGGACTCGGGATACGTGTTCCGTTGCTGGTTGGCGAGAAGATTGAATTCTGACGTAGCCTGTTTGGGTTCAACACCATCTGCGAGGCGGCCTACGATCGAAAGCCAGCGGGCCGATCTATCCTTCAACATATCGGGACCCGGCATAACCTGGGCCTGCATCGTTAGGGGAACCCAGATATCTGGCAAGACGCCAAACTGTAATCCCGCAAAGCTCTGAGGGGCGATACCGATTATGGTAAAGTTGTTGCCGTTCAATACTAATGTGCGACCGACTGAGCCGGGGTCGGCGCCGAGCTGATCGCGCCAAAATTTATAACCTACCACAACAACCTGGTAAGCGCCGGGAATCTTGGCTTGATCAGGGTTGAACGTATTACCTAGAAAGGCCGTAACGCCCAAGACAGAGAAGTAGTTTCCGGAAACCATTTCGCCCCAGGCCCGCTCCGTCCTACCCCCCACAGTCACCCCCAGCGGCGTCGAGACGTAGGCCGCGAGCCCCGAAAACGTCTTACCGCGTTCTTGAAAATCGAGATAATCAGGATATGAAGAGCGACCGTACTGATACCCACTCACATCGCTGGTGTAAATGACCATTAGGTTATTCGGGTCTTTTACCGGCGCCGGCCTCAACAGGAGCGTGTTGGCTATGCTGAAGAGCGCTGTGTTGCCGCCAATCCCCAGCGCTAAAGAGAACACGACAATGGCGGTGAAGCTATAATCTTTAATTAGCAGTCGGCCGCTGTAACGAATATCTTGTATTAGACTTTGCAATCAGGCCCTCCCCTGTCTCGTTTTTCGACGGAATCTCCGCGGAACATGCCGCCGACTTTGAGTGAGCGCGCCAACCGCGGCAGTCAGCGCCCAACCATTGATTTTGGAACGTGATGTCCACTTGGCCCATTCGTGTGGTTATACACGTCACTTTCTACTCTCCCGTTATCAAGTTTGATCAAACGGCTCGCCGTCAAATAGTACCGGTCGTCGTGGCTAATGACCAGTATTGTTTTGCCCTTAAGGCGTAACTCCGGCAGAAGATGATGGTAGAAAAAATTCTTGAATACTGGATCTTGATCCGCCGCCCACTCGTCGAAGACGTATATAGGGCGGTCTTCCAGGTAGGCGGTAAGCAGCGCCAGGCGCTTCCGCTGCCCCGCTGAAAGCTCGACGGTGGAGAGGGCCCCGTCCTTCACCGTGACCTTATGATCCAACTGGAGCCTTGTTATATACTCACGCGCCTTGCCATCTAAATTCGGCGTATCCAGTCCCAATAGCTGCTCAAACAAATAGGGATCGGAAAAGATCATCGAGAAATGCTGACGATAATCTTCGAGGTTGAGGTCTGTGATAGGCTCTCCGTTCATTCGGATCTCGCCGCTTTCCGGCGCATAGAGCCCCGTCAAAAGTTTGGCGAGCGTGGTCTTCCCGCTGCCATTGTCTCCGACAAGAAAGACCAGTTCACCGGGATAAAAAGTCAAGTCTATCGGGCCGAGGGTAAAATTACGATGCTCCCGCTCTCGATAATAGGTATGAGTAACTCCAGACAAGTCCAATCGTTCCCATGACAACATGGCGGCTCGTTCTACTGGGCTGGCGCTCACATTTTCTCCGGAACTCGCCAGCGATAACCCGAGTTCCTCAATCTTTCTCAGAGAAACGGTCGCAATGTTAAAGATGGGGATTAAACTTATGACTTGAGCCACCGGCCCGGCCATATAAAGAAATGTAACGGCATAGTTGGCAAGTGTCTGGTGATTTATCCCACTGAGGTGCGGCAGGCCAAAAAGGATCAGGGCGATAAAAATGAAGAACAGTGATTGGTTCCAACTGGAGGACACAGATTCGAAATCTCGGCCGGATAACCAATTACGGAGATGAGACTTTGTGGTGGATTCAAGCAACTGGGAAAGGAAGGCCTCGCGACGAGGCTGGTGGAGCTTGAGCTCCTTACTGCCGTCGACGAGAGCTCGAAAATACTTAAATAAACGGTCCCACTCCCGGCGCGCCGCATCATGAAACCGTATCGCCCTTCGATCCAGGACCTCCACGCTCAGAATAGCCACGGCCAGAAACAATGACAGGAAGAAAAAAACCAGGAGCGACAGACTTCCCAAATATATAAAGCAAGCGAGCGATAACATGAGGTTGATGAAGAAGAGGGGGATATTAATGATTGCGGCTGAAATGTGCGCAACATCTTCGGTAAGCGCTGCGAGGATCTGATGAGATCCGATCTCTTCGAGACGGCGTAGCGGAACGGCTAAAACTTCCCGGCACAACCGCATGCGCATGTCGAAAACAGCGCGTCGGGAGAGCCGGTTGAGGATGAGGCGGGATGCCAGGCCAGAGATGAAGACGGCGGCGACGAGCGCGGTCATCAGCCAGATCGTCATCCCGGGTGGCGATCCGGAGTTGTTCAGATTGGCGTTGATAAAGGCGACCAGGGCCGCGCTGCTTGCCCCGGCAATGATCCCGGTGACTATGGCTATCGTGACCATGCGCTGGGAATACCGAAAGAGAAACGAGAATAGCTTCATATACTTATTCGTCTCCAATCTCGTGACGACTTCACTCTGGACGTTCGAGAGATGACTTGTCGACCTGATCGACCGCATTCAAGGATGTCATCAATGCTTCAGCCAGACTCTGGACGTGAGGCCGCAACACGATCTCGTGGTGCCTGCCGGCAACGACGTGAATATCCACTCCCCTCGCGGCCAGCTGCCCCCACCCGAGGGTGGGGTCTGTGGAATCTGGCCTTTCACTCGAACGAAACAGAGTCACTTTCCCGTCGTAAGGACGCGGGGCATATTTCAGCGAAGCCAGAAAATTAGCTTTGGCCAGATCATAGTAAAAACGAGCTTCGACCGGCCCAAAGTCCGGAGGGAATATGCCCTTGGCTTTTAACTCCTTGAGCAGGTAATCGGACTTCTCTTCCGGTGTGAGTAGCTCGAATTCCTCCCTGGAGATGGAGATGTAGTGGCCGAACAGGTATAGCATAAATTCCGTATCGTCCAATTCGGGAACATCGGGTACATCGCCGTCGCGACGGGGAACGCCCGCATCTATGATGGTTAGCAATTCCACGGTCTCTCCAGCCTCGTCGCGACGGGGAACGCCCGCGTCTATGATGGCTAGCAATCCCACAGTCTCTCCAGCCTCTCGAATTTGTCGCGCCATCTCAAACGCCACCATCCCGCCAAAAGACCAACCTCCTATCATGTAAGGACCTGCCGGTTGAACCGCCCTCATAGCCTGAATGTAGTGGTAAGCCATTTCTTCAACAGAGGTCAGAGGCCCCTCACCGTCCATTCCCCGCGCCTGCAATCCATAAAACGGTTGCCCCGTGGGAAGGCACCTGGCGAGGTCGACATAACACACGACTTCTCCACCTAAGGGGTGTACGCAGAAAAAGGGAGTTCTCGAGTTACCGCTGCGAATCTCTACCACCGGGGAGTACGGCGATGGCGCCACCTGTCCCCTTAAAATACTCGCGAGGCGCTCAACCGTGGGATATTGAAAGAGAGCCGAGAGTGGGAGGGCCTGGCAATACTGCTCTCTGATCCTGGCCATTAGACGAACCGCCATCAGAGAATGCCCACCGAGAGAGAAGAAATCGTCTTTGACTCCAACATTTTTCACTTCAAGGATGTCTCCCCAAAGCTCCGTCAGTTGAAATTCCAAATTATCCCGGGGCGGTAAAAAGTTCCCACCCGCGGCGCGGCCGTCGCTGACTGGCGGAGGTAACGTTTTCCGATCCAGCTTTCCATTACAGGTCAAAGGAAATGACTCGAGGAAGACGAAAACCGAGGGAACCATGAAATCAGGCAGACTCTCTTTAATATGATTCCGCAGATCGTCCGCCTGCGGCGGGGGCGCGCTCTTGGAGACGATATAGGCCACCAATTGTTTCTCGCCCCGGACATCCTCTCTTGCAACCACGACGGCGCCGTCCACCCCGCGGTGCGCTGAAAGCGCCACCTCGATCTCTCCGGTTTCAATGCGATGACCTCTGACCTTCACCTGATGATCTCTCCTGCCGACGTATTCCAGGTTCCCATCAGCCCTCCACCTCCCGAGGTCTCCGGTCCGATACATCCGGTCTCCAGGCACGCCGCCGTACGGGTTCGGCACGAACCTCTCCGCGCTCTTCTCAGCCTCTCCCTGGTAACCTCGCGCCACTCCCCATCCTCCGATGTAGATCTCCCCGGTCGCTCCGATCGGCGCCTCCTCCTGCCATTCCCCGAGCACATACATCCGGCTGTTGGCGATCGGTCGCCCGATCGGCGTCCCCCCGCTCCGCTCGGAGTCCTCCCCGACCTCATACACACAACACCCCACCACCGTCTCGGTCGGCCCGTACTCGTTGACTATCCGGACTCCTCCCGCCTCACGCCACCGCGCAAGGTCTTCATACCTCAGCGCCTCTCCACCCAGCACCATCCACCGGGTCATCCCTCCCACTCCGCCATCCCCGGCCAACTCCTCCAGCAGCGGCAGGTGGCTCGGCGTCGCCTTGATCAGCGCGTACCGCTCGGCGCCGGCCGCCAGCAGCCGCAGCGTCTCGACGTCATCCCCTTCACGCAACAACTCCACCCGCCCGCCGCAGGTCAGCGGCGTCAGCATGCTCGTCACCGTCAGATCGAACCCGGCCGGGGAATGGACCGGGCTGGCGCCTCCTCCGCCTGCCTCGTAGGCCTCCCCAGACCACCTCAGGTAATTGCTCAGCCCGCGATGCGTCACCACAACTCCTTTGGGCCGCCCCGTT
>Ga0209382_10012409_pt1 | contig 10530 bp, 10 predicted proteins | sample SoiMetdeltSBSDD5_FD_187599 | JGI IMG/M metagenome (GOLD analysis project Ga0209382, IMG submission 187599) | Bulk soil microbial communities from a Populus tree surrounding site in Tennessee, USA - Soil MetaG P. deltoides SBSDD5 (SPAdes) (version 2) | ecosystem: Environmental > Terrestrial >...
ACTCCGCGGTGGATCTCGCGGTCGTCGAAGTCGGGCTCGGCGGGCGGCTCGATGCAACCCATGCCTGGGACGGCGGAGTCGCGGTGGTCACGAACGTCGATCTCGACCACATGGATCGTCTCGGCGCAACGATCCCGCTCATCGCGCGCGAGAAGGCCGCGATCATCGTGCGCGGCGACCTCGCCGTGACCGGGGCAACGAACGAGGCGCTGCCGGTGATCCGGCGCCGGGCACGGCGGCTGGGCGTGCCGCTGACCGAGGTGCGCGCGGGGCCGCTGGTCGGCGTCGACCGCGACGGGATCGTCGTCCAGCTGCCACGGCTCGGTCGGACGCGGGTTGGCCTGCGTGGCAGGCATCAGGCGGCAAACGTCGCCGTGGCCGAGGCCACGCTGGACGCGCTGGCCGAGGCCGGCATCGCGACCGTTCCAGATGACGCGCGCCGAGCCGGCTACGAGGCGGCGACGTGGCCGGGTCGCCTGGAGCTCGTTACGGTCGACGGTCGTGACGTCCTGCTCGACGGTGCCCACAACCCCGCCGGCGCGGCCGCGCTCGGCGAAGCGCTTGACGATCTGCGAGCGTTTCTGCGCGGCCGCGACGGCGAGGCCGATCCAACGGCACCGCTGACGCTCGTCGTCGCGACGATGGCGGACAAGGACGTTGACGGGATCGCCGACGCGGTGCTCGGATCAACGGCCCTTGCCGGCGCGCGGGTGATCTGCACGGCGCTCGACCTCGAACGAGCGCTGCCGGCCCATGCGCTGGCCGCACGCTGGCAGGCGGCGGCTGCTCGCCGCGGGCTGGCCACCGACGTCACCGCTGTCGAGGACCCTGACGCAGCGCTGGCCCGCGCGCTCGACACGGCGCCAGGTCCGGTGGTCGTCGCCGGCTCCCTCTATCTCGTTGGCCACGTCCGTGCAAGACTCGTCCACGACCCGCTGCTCGAGGACCCGGAGGAGCCCCAGCTTCGATGACCCAGGAACGCAAACCGAACGTCGGCGTCGTGCGCGCAGACGAGCGCGCCGGCGGAGGTGCCGCGACGCCATCGTTCGCCGTGCCCTCGGGCGCGACGACGGGACTGCCCGGCCCGCTCGGCTCGACGCGCCTCGGCGCTCGCACATTCGACTGGGGCTCGCGGACGTACGTCATGGGCATCCTCAACGTCACCCCGGATTCGTTCTCCGGCGACGGCCTCCTCGCGGCCGGCGGGGACGCGGTCGCGGCGGCGGTCGCGCTGGGCCGGGACATGGTCGCCGAGGGCGCGGACATCCTCGACGTTGGCGGTGAGTCCACCCGTCCCGGCCACGAGGACGTTCCCGCGGACGAGGAAGCGCGACGCGTCGTGCCGGTCATCACCGAGCTGCGGCGAGCGCTGCCAGATACGCCGATCTCGATCGACACGACGAAGCCGGCGGTCGCGGCGGCAGCACTCGACGCCGGCGCGGACGTCGTCAACGACACCTGGGGCGTCGCGGAGGACGGGCGTCTGGCCGAGCTCGCCGGGGAGCGCGGTGTCCCCGTCGTGCTCATGCACAATCGCGGCGAGGCCCGCTACACGAACCTCATCCCGGAGATCCTGGCCGACCTCCAGCGGGCCATCGAGCGCGCGGTCCGCGTGGGCGTCCGGTGGACCGACATCGTCGTCGACCCGGGCTTCGGCTTCGGCAAGGCGCCCGAGCACAACCTCGCGCTGCTGCGCGACCTGGGCGCGCTGCGGCTGCTGGGCCGCCCGATCCTCCTCGGGACGTCACGGAAGAGCACGCTCGGAAAGGTTCTCGACCTGCCGGCCGGCCAGCGGCTCGAAGCCACGCTCGCGACCACCGCCCTCGCCGTTGCGGCCGGCGCCGACATCGTCCGCGTGCATGACGTGCGCCCGAACGTCCGCGTCGCACGGATGGCCGACGCGATCGTCCGTGGGACCTGGCCCGGCGAGGGCGACCGGCGATGACCGATCGGGTGATCATCACGAACCTGCGTTTCGACGCGAAGCACGGCGTCCATGCCCATGAGAAGACGACCGCGCAGCGATTCGAGGTCGACGTCGAGCTGGAGCTGGATCTCGCGCCGGCCGGGCGATCCGACGACCTCGACCTGACGGCCGACTACGGCCTGGTTGCGAAGGTCGTGGCGAAGGTCGTGGGCGGCCCGTCGGTCGATCTGATCGAGACGCTCGCCGGGAGGATTGCGGGCGAGGTCATGGCGCGGTTCCCGGCCGTCGCCGGCGTCGTCGTCCGGGTTCGGAAGCCGGAGGTGAAGCTCGTCGCGCCGCTCGATCACGCGAGCGTGGAGATTCGCCGGTCGCGGACCTAGGCTCGTGCGGCGGACCAGGTCTCGTAGGCCGGCGGCCAATCGTCGGCGGAGGCGCGACGACCGACGACCGCGGTCAGGATCCCAAGCTCGAACAGCGCGTACGTGTCGTCGGGTTCGAAGGGCCAGGCAGCGGCGACCGTGTCACGGGTCGCCCGGTCCTCGACGAGGCTGGCGCGACCGCGGATGGAGAACTCACCGGGCACGTTGGGATCGAGGTGAGCGTGGAAGGCGAAGCGGCCGTCCTGCTCGAGGTCCGTGCGCTTCGCCGACGGCAGGACGAAGACATAGAGGCCGCCGTTCACGATCCCGACGCTGACCGGATGGATCCGGGGCGCCGCATCTCCGCGGACGGTCACGAGAAAGCCGCCGTCCCGACCCTCTCGTTGGAGGAGCGTCCGCCCTTCGGCGGCGAGGTCGGGAGCGGCGGCTTCGAAGGCCCGCCAGGCGGCGGGCTCGAGGCTGGCTGCCACTAGACGAAACGCGGGGTGAAGGTCCGGCCGGGGTCCTGGTCGATGGTCTCGCGAGAGTCGAACCCGTACCGAGCGGCGAGGACGCCAAAGCCCGCAAGCCCGCTGAAGATGGCGCTGACGACGACGATGAGTTCCATGAGATGAGGCTCCGATCTGTGTCTTCCGTCTTCGGTTGACAGGCCGAATCATGCCTGAGACCTGGTCCTCTGATAAGGTCCGCTTCGATGCCAAGAGCGAGGACCAGTTCCGCACCCGATTTGCTCATCACGATCGATCGAGACGCCTCAGAGTCGATGCACCGCCAGCTCGAGCGTTCGCTGCGCGACGCGGTCCGCGAAGGCCGGCTCAGGGCCGGCTCCGCGCTGCCCTCGACGCGCGTCCTGGCGCGCGAGTTGCGGGTCTCTCGTGGCCTCGTGGTCGAGGCCTACGAGCAGCTCGCTGCGGAGGGCTATGTCTCGAGCCGCCCAGGCGGCAAGACTCGGGTCGCCCGCCGCCCGATCCGCGTCGCGGCGCCGCGGTCGGCGGCGGCGGCGCAAACGTTCGAATTCGACTTCCAGCCCGGACGCCCGGATCTCGAGGCATTCCCGCGGGAGGCCTGGGTTCGGGCCGTTCGCCGGTCACTCGGCAGCGCGCCGGCCGCCCAGCTGACCTACCTCGACGGGCGTGGCCTGCCGGAGCTCAGGAGCGAGCTCGCGGCCCACCTGAACCGCGCCCGTGGCACGGCCATCCACCCGGATGGCATGGTCATCACCTCGGGCTTCGGCCAGGGGTTGTACCTGGTCGCGTCGGTGATGCGCGGGTCGGGCGTCCGCCGGTTCGGCGTCGAGGACCCGACGCTCGGCGACGCGCGAACGATCATCTCGACCGCGGGTTTGGACGTCGTCGACATCCCGGTCGATGGCGACGGCCTGCGCGTCGACCGGCTGAACCGCGCCCGGGTCGGCGCCGTGCTCGTCACGCCCGCGCACCAGTACCCGACCGGTCGCGTGCTGTCCCCGGATCGACGCGCCGCCCTCCTCGCCTGGGCCGACCGTCGGGGCGCGATGATCATCGAGGACGACTACGACGCGGAGTACCGCTACGACCGCCAGCCGATCGGCGCGTTGCAGGGCCTGCGACCGGAGCGCGTGATCTACACCGGTTCGGCGAGCAAGCTGCTCGCTCCGGGGCTGCGGCTCGGCTGGTTCGCCGCTCCGCAATCGATGGCCGACAGGATCACGGCGCTCAAGAAGATCCTCGACCATGGCTCACCGGTCATCGACCAGCTGGCGTTCGCCGACTTCATCGCCCGCGGCGACCTGGATCGCCACCTGCGGCGGATGCGGCCGATCTACCGCCACCGCCGCGACCACCTGATCGCGACGCTGGCCCGCCACCTGCCGGAGCTCAAGCCCGTGGGCGCCGCCGCCGGGCTTCACATCCTGACCTGGCTGCCGCCCGGCATCGATTCAGATGCCCTCGTGGCCGCCGCGGCGGGGGTCGGGATCGGCATCGGCGGCGTGTCACCCGGAAGCGGCGGCGCCCCGGACGGCCGCGGGGCGCTCGTGTTCGGCTACGGCGCGATCGCCGATCACGCGGTCGAGCCCGGCGTCCGCCGCCTGGCGAGGCTGTGGCGGCGGATGACCGGAGGCGGCCCGGCGGACCCGACGCTGAGCGCCGACTAGGGGGTCAGCGTCGGCGGCCGCGTCCCCAGCGTGACCTTGATGACCAGCGATGCACCGTCGCGCAGGATGTGCAGGTCGACGGTCTGGCCAGGCGCAAAGCCCGCCAGCGTGGCGTCCAGCGGGTGCTCCGTGTCGATCGTCCGGTCGTTGATCGCGACCACGATGTCGCCTTCCTTGAGGCCGGCCTTCTCGGCCGGGCCGTCCGGGATGATGCCCGGCAGCGTCTCGCCCGCCGCGTTCTGCGAGGGCCCGATGAGCGCGCCCTTGTCCACGGACAGGTGCTCGCGCTCCTTGACCTGGACGTTGATCGCCTCGTACCGGATGCCGATGTACGGCCGGCTCAGCTCCTCGCCGGCGAGGGCCTGCTGCATGATCGGGCGGGCGAGGTCGATCGGGATCGCGAAGCCGATGCCGTTCGAGTCGCGCGCCACGGCCGTGTTGATGCCGATGACGTTGCCGGCCGCATCGATGAGCGGGCCGCCGCTGTTGCCGGGGTTGATCGCGGCATCGGTCTGGATGAGGTTCGTCAGCCGGGTCGTGCCGTCAACGTCGACCGTTCGCCCGGTCGCCGAGATGATGCCGCTCGTCACCGTGTTCGAGTAGGTCCCGAGCGGGCTGCCGATGGCAATCGCGAGCTGCCCGACCTTGAGCTCAGACGAGAAGCCGATCGCCGCGGTCGGGAGGTCCGTATCGACGTCGATCTTCACGATCGCGAGGTCGGTGAGGGTGTCGACGCCGTAGATCCGGCCATCGAACCGACGGCCGTCCTTCAGCTCGACCGTGAGGCTGTCGGCCAGCTGGCCGCTGGAATCGCGGACGACGTGGCGGTTCGTCAGGATCCAGCCGTCCGCGTCATAGATGAGCCCCGAGCCGATGCCCTCCGTCGGGATCTCGCCGGTCACGTCCGGGTTCACGCCGCCGACGAGGATCCGGACGACCGCCGGGCCGACCTTCGCCGCCGCATCGATGACCGCCGACGACTCGTCGATGGTCACCGGCTGGCCGCTGGCGCGGGCACTGTCGACCGGGCTGTTCGCGCCACCACCGCCGCGGCCGTTGAGCAGGCCGGCGCTCGAGAGGCCGAGGAACGTGCCGCCAGAAGCAAGCATCGCGGACAGGAGCGCGACCACGAGCAGCGTCCCCAGCCCGGCCTGGCGGGCCGGTCGGTCTGTGGCCTGGACGGGTGCGGTCTCGACGGGCTGGGCGGCGATCGCCGTGGTCGCCGGCCATCGCGTCGTCGTGTCTGACGCCCAGCCAGGTCGGACGTCGGCGCTCGGCGAATACGTGGCGGGCGCCTCCGGCGCCGTGGCATCGGCGTCGGAAGACACGTTCTGGGGTTCGAGCGGGTCGGTCATGGGGTTCGGGGGGCCTCGCAAGACTGGATGGGGCGCTGTCGCCCTCTACGTTCGCGGCTCGACGTTCAGGTCGGTGACCGGTCTCGGATAAGAATCCGCCACGATCGGGGCGTCGTCTTCGGTGGCGTCGGGTTCCTCGGCGGCTGGCGGCTCGCCAGGAGCCGGCACGTCCGCGGCCTGGGCCGTGCCCGTCGGCTGCGTCGCGGTCGCTGCCCGCGGATCCCGCGGGAGCCAGACGCTGAAGGTCGACCCGCCGCCAACGCGGCTCTCCACGACAACGTTGCCACCGTGCATGTCGACGATCGAGTGGACGATCGCGAGGCCGAGGCCGCTGCCCGAGCCGCGCGCCTCGGACGCCTGTGAGCCGCGGTAGAAGCGTTCGAAGATGTGCGGCAGCTCCTGGGCGTCGATCCCAACTCCGGTATCCGTCACCACGATCCGGGCGCCGTCCTTCTGCTGCCGCACCTCGACGCCGACACGACCGCCGCGTGACGTGAACTTGATGCCGTTCGCGACAAGGTTTGTGACGACCTGGCCGATCCGGACGGCATCGTGGCGAATCCGGATCGGTGCGTCGGGCAGGTGGACCGCCAGCTCGATCTCCCGGCGTTCGGCCATCGCAGCCGCCTGCTGGACCGCCTGTTCGACGGTCGCCCGCAGGTCGTCCGGCCGGAGGTCGAGGAGCACGAGGCCCGAATCGAGCTTCGAGAGCTCGAGCAGGTTCTGGGCGAGCCAGTCGAGCCGCTCGATCTGGCCAGCGCTCGACTCGAGGAATTCCGTTCGTGCAGCCGGGTCCGAGCCCGCACGCTCGCGGAGGAGCTCGTTGAACGTCCGCAGCGCGGCGATCGGTGTCCGCAGCTCGTGCGACACGTCGGCGAGGAAGTCGCGGCTGCGGTCACGGTCGCGCCGGATGAGCTCGACCGCCTCCTCGACGCGCGCCGCCATCGTGTTGAACGCGACCGCCAGCTCGGTGATCTCCGCCGGGCCGGCCCGCACCACGCCGCCCGGAACGCGCCGGCTCAGGTCGCCTTCGGCGAGGCCGCGGCTGGCCTCCGTCAGGCGGCGCAGCGGAACGGTGAACCGGCGCGCGAGGCCGGCCGCAACGACGACCGAGATGCCGAGCGCGATGAGGCCGATGATCGCGAGCAGACCGGTGACGTTGGCCACCGCGGTCGCGCGGAACGTGTACGGGTTCGAGAGCGTGACCTGGACGACGTACGGCACGAACGGCGACGTCACGCCGAACTGAACTGCGGGGCCGACGAGGGATTCGCGCAGCTGTCCGCGTTGTGGCGCCGCTTCGTGGTTGACGTGGAACTGGCCGCCGGACGCCGGCTTGAACGTGCCGTTGACGAGCGTCCCAATCGAGATGTCGACCTCGGCCTGGCCGAGCCGATCGGCCAGGATCCGGGCCTGGTTCGCCTGGCTCAGCTCCGCGGCGACGGCAGGATCGACGACGCCATCGAACCCGACGACGGGCCGGAAGCCGCTCGCGTCCTCGGCGACACCCGCGACGTATTCGGCGACGGTCAGGCTGCGCGCCTGCAGCTCGGCGCGCTGCTGCTGGTCGAAGTAGTCACCGAGGCGGTTGATGACGAGGAGCGACACGAGCGCCAGCGTCACCGCGACGACACCCACGAAGGCCAGCGTCAGGCGGCCCTGGAACGTCCGCGGCGCCAGGCGCCGGGCGCGCATCGCCAGTGTCCCGATCAAGCGAGCGGGGCCGCCCGAACCTGGCGCCCCGTCAGCGCTCGGCAAAGGCATACCCGACGCCGCGGATCGTCATGACGAAGCGCGGCTGCGACGGGTCGTCCTCGAGCTTGTCGCGGAGGTGGCTGACGTGGACGTTGATCGTCTTCTCGTCCTGGTCGAGCGCCTCGTAGTCGCGCAGCAGCTCCAGGAGCTCGGCCCGGGTGTAGACGCGGCCCGGCCGGCTGGCGAGATGGCGAAGGATCTCGAACTCCGTTGGCGTGAGGCTGATCCGGCGATTGCCGCGCTGGACACGCCGCCGCTCGAGGTCCACGACGAGGTCGCCGTGCCGCAGCACGCGGCCACCGCCGGCATCGGCGAGGTCGCCGTAAGCGCGACGAATGAGGGCCTTGACGCGGCTGAGGAGCTCGCGGAGTCCGAACGGCTTCGTGACGTAGTCGTCGGCACCAAGCTCGAGGCCGATGACCTTGTCGAACTCGTCGTCGCGGGCCGTGAGCATCAGGACGGGCGCCCGCGAGCCGAGCCCGCGCAGGCGCCGCAGGACCTCGAACCCGTCGATGCCGGGGAGGCGCACGTCCAGCAGGACGAGGTCCGGCGCCAGGCCCGGGCCGATCTCGAGCGCCTCCTCACCGGAGCGCGCGACCGTGACCTCGTAGCCCTCCTGCTGGAGCGCGTATTGGATTCCGCGCGCAACGGCGTGCTCGTCCTCGACGATCAGGATCGTGGCGCTCATGGGAGCGCGATCCTACACCGGGGCTCCGTTGCGGCCGGATCGGCGGCCCATCGTGGTAACCTCTCGCCTCCACATCGAGATCTCACGCTCCGCGGATCGCGGGGCGTTGTTCAACGGAGCCGCCCACTCATGGCCACCGCCCGACCCAGCCTCAAGGCTTCGCCCCGCACGATCACCGGCAAGCACGTCGCGCGTCTGCGCAGCGCCGGCCAGCTGCCCGCGGTCGTGTACGGCCGCGGCGAGCCCTCGACGAACGTCCAGCTCGATACGCACGAGTTCGAGCAGCTCCGGCGCCACGCGGGTCCGAACACGCTGATCGACCTCACGATCGACGGCGAGGCGCCGCGGCCGATCCTCGTCCAGGAGGTCCAGCACAACCACGTCACCGGCCGGATGCTCCACGCGGACCTGTATCTCGTTCGAATGACGGACGAGCTGACGGTCGACGTGCCGCTCGTCGCGACCGGCAGGTCCGAGGCCATCGAGGACCTCGGCGGCACGCTCCTGCACGTCACGGAGAACGTCCGGATCAAGGCGCTGCCAGACCACCTTCCGCAGTCGATCACCTACGACCTCGCGCCGCTGGCGACGTTCGATGACGCTATCCATGTCCGCGACCTCGCGATCCCCGACGACGTCACGCTGCTGACCGACCTCGACGAGATCGTCGCGAAGGTCGCTCCGCCGCGAGTCGAGGAGGAGCCGGAGCCGGTTGCGGCCGTCGAGGGCGAGGAAGGCGAGGAGGGTGCCGAAGGCGCCGCCGAGGGCGAGGGTGCTCCGGCCGGCGAATCCGGTGGCAGCTCCGAATCGTCGGAGGACGAGGGCTAGCTTCGAACGCCGGTGGCGTAGACCACCGGCAGGCGCATCGCCAGCTCGTCCGCTGGCAGCGCCGCCAGCTCACGGCGCATTCGCGCAATCGCGTGACGCCGTTCGCGCGTGGTCATCGATTCGAACGTGTCCGCTTCGTCGAACTGCGTGACGAACTCCGTGTAGCTCGCTGCCGTCCACGGCTGGACCAGCTCGTCGCGATGCCCGCGCACGTTCCGGAAGCCCGCGGCGCGCATCCCGCCTGTCGCCGCTTCAACCGACGGCAGGTCACCCGGTCGTGGGTCCGGCGCCGGCGGATCGAAGCCCGCCTCGTCGAGGACGTCGTCGAGGATCCGGTCGCCTTCGAAGCGCCGCTCACCCGCGAGCCAGCTGACGTACCCGAACCGGCCGCCGCCGCGGAGGACGCGGCGGACCTCGCGCAGCACGCGGGCGCGACTCGGGACGAGCTGGAGGACGAACGCCGAGACGGCGGCGTCGAACCGGCCATCAGCGCCGCCGAGGTTGTCACCGAACGCTTCGACCAGCTCCAGCCGCTTTCGCTGGGCTGTCGTGAGCTCGTCGGCGGCCAGCCGCTTCGCGACGGCGAGCATGCCTGCCGACGGATCCGCCGCGGTGACCCGAACGGACGGCCAGCGCTTGAGGGCTTCGAGCGCGACGCGGCCGGTGCCCGTCCCGAGGTCGAGGACCTCGCGAGCGCCGGCCGCGACATCGGCCTCGATCAGGTCGAGGACGCGGATTCCCCAGGGCGCGATGATCGGACCCCAGAACCGGGCGTAGCCGTCCGCGATCCGGTCATAGCGCTCTGGGGTGAGGGTCATCCAGCCGCCGCGTCGGGTGGGATGCTGGCGGCGACGTCCTGGCGCCGGGCGATGAGCCCGGAGCGCAGGAGCACGAAGCGACCCACGAACGCGAGGACCGCGAGGAAGAGCAGGATCGGGAGCCAGACGATCCCGAACCAGATGCCGGCCGTCGCGACGGCCTGCAGCACGTTCACGAGGCTCGCCGCGGCCTGGTCGACCTCCGTTGCCGGATCCCAGCCCTTGGCCGCTTCGGTCACCGCGACGACTTCAACGCCGAACGTCACGGCCATCGTCCCGAGCGCCGCCCGGTCCGTGAGGTCGTTTCGCTGGGCCTGGAGCTGCTCGATCTCGCCGCGCAGCCGCGTGAGCTCGGCCTGGACCGCGAGGACGTCCTTGATCGCGGTCGCCTGCTCGGCGATGCCCTGCATCGCATGCTCGCTCGATTGCAGGTTCCGGATCCGGGCCTCGAGGTCGACGACCTGGCCGGTGACCTCAACGGCATCGGTCTGCTCGTCGAGGACCTTGATCGAGAGCCCCCGCAACTGGTTCAGCGTCTGCTCCCAGCGGTCGACGGGGATGCGGTACGTCACGGTTGCGACGACGCCGTCCTCGGTCGACGACTGGCGCGAGGCGCTGATGTAGCCGCCACCGTCAACGACGGCC
>Ga0209382_10012410_pt1 | contig 10530 bp, 9 predicted proteins | sample SoiMetdeltSBSDD5_FD_187599 | JGI IMG/M metagenome (GOLD analysis project Ga0209382, IMG submission 187599) | Bulk soil microbial communities from a Populus tree surrounding site in Tennessee, USA - Soil MetaG P. deltoides SBSDD5 (SPAdes) (version 2) | ecosystem: Environmental > Terrestrial >...
GCATGGGCGACCTGTTCTACAACGGCAATCGCCGCTCGGAGTTCGCGCAGGCCGAAGGGCTGACCAAGCTCGGCATCGAGAACGTTGGCGCGATCGTGACGCGCGGCGTGCTGATTGACGTCGCGAAGTTCAAGGGTGTTACGCAGATGGTCGGCGGCTACGAAATCACCGTTGCCGACCTGAAGGGCGCGTTGCAGAAGCAGGGCGTCACGATCCGATCCGGCGACGTGGTGTTGATCCACACGGGCTGGGGCTCGCTCTGGATGCGGGATAACCCGCGCTTCACCGCGAACGAGCCCGGTATCGGCGTCGCCGCCGCGCAATTCCTCGCCGATCAGGAAGTGGTCGTCGTGGGTGCCGACACGTGGGGCGTGGAGGTGATGCCCAATCCCGATGCGATGCTCTCGGCCCCCGTGCATCAGCTGCTGCTCGCGCGCAACGGCATCTACCTTCACGAGAACCTCATCACCGCCGATCTCGCGCGCGACAACGCCTACGAGTTCATGTACTCGTTTGCGCCGCTCAGGCTGAAAGGAGCGACCGGGTCGCCCGGGAACCCGATCGCCATTCGATAGCGCAATCGAATGCGCGTCGGCCGTTAGGTCTGATCGAAGAACTTCAACGCCATCGTTCCGTGCATGGCCGCGCCTCCGGCGCGCAGGGCGGCGGCGACGAACGAGGCTTCGGCGATCTCTTCGCGCGTCGCGCCGGCGGCCTTTGCCGCTTTCGCGTGGGCTTCGATGCAGTACGGGCACTGCGTGGTCACGGACACGGCGATCGCGATCAGCTCGCGGTACTTTCGCGGAATGGTCCCGTCGGTTCGCCCGACAATGCTGTTCAGGGCGCGCCAGCCATCGAAATCGGCTGGCGCGAGCGTGCGCATCTCCTTCAGCAGGCGCACGTCGGCAGGATCGTGGTAGTGGTCGCTCATCCCGCCAGAGTAGCAGGAGGGCGCACGAACTTCCGAACGCTGGATCTGGCCTTAGCCGCGGCGCCGTTCGTTGCCCGGCGGCGGGATGGGTAACTGCTGCTGCCGGCGGTCAGGTTTGACGCGAAGCGTGTAAGGAGCTCCGTGCGCCGGGCGATTGTGCGTGGAATCGATGGTGGAACTCCGAGGTATGCTGGCCGCAATGTGTTCGACGGAGTCCGTGCTCGTGCGAGTCTCTGAAACCGAAGACTTCCCCATGATTCGCGCCCAAACCCGTCCACGGTCGATCCGCTTGGCCAACGCTCCGGCGACGGATGCGACAGTCGACGTGTTTCCCATGGATTCCTCCCCCGAGAACCTGTGACGGGATGGCGCACTTTACGATCGAATGGGCTAGGGGAACTATCGGGAGAATCCCTAACAACATGAGCGTGGGGAACCCGACGCGCCTACGAATCTTTCAGCCAGCCTTGAAGGATCGCGTAGTTGACGATGTCAATTCTTCCCGACAATGCGAGCTTGCGCATGGCGTTCGCTTTGTGGGCTTCGACCGTTTTTACACTCAGCGCGAGCTGGTTGGCGATCTCCTTGTTGCTGTACCCGAACGCGATCAGGCGCAGCACTTCCGATTCCCTCTCGCTCGGCGCCGCCCCGGGCTGGGTGAGCCGACGCCCTTCGCGGCCGATGAAGCCAGCGGTCACCCGTGCCGTCAGCGTCGAGTCGAGGTATTGCCCGCCGGCGGCCGCCGCGCGAATTGCCTGGATTAACTCGCTGGGAGCGCTCTGTTTCAAGACGTAGCCCGACGCCCCGGCTCGCAGCAGCTCCTGCAGATAGGCATCGTCGGCATGCCGCGTGAGCGTCACGATGACGATATCGGGGTGCAACTCCTTGAGCTTCTTCGTGGCGACCAGTCCGTTCATGCCGGGCATCGAGATGTCCATCACGACGACATCTGGCTTGAGCTCCTGAACCTTCTGAATCGTCGCCGCCCCGTCACCCGCTTCGCCGACGACAAGGATGTCGGGCTGCTCGTCGATCAGCCGCTTGAGCCCCTCACGGACGACGACGTGATCGTCGGCCAGGAGCACGCGAAGAGTGCGAACGCGCGGCTCAGACATGATGCAACGAACTGGCCACTGTGGGCATGCGCACGAGAATCGTCGTGCCGTCGCCGACGGCCGATTCGATCTCGAGGGTCGCGCCGACCATCGCCGCGCGCTCCTGCATGCCCAGGAGCCCGAACCCCCGGCCCGGAGCGCCCGCCGCCGCCGGATCGAACCCGACGCCATCGTCTTCGACCACGAGCGACACATGATCGGCGCGCCGCTCCAGGATGATCTCGACGTGCTTGGCGTGGGCGTGCTTGGCGATGTTGTTGAGCGCCTCCTGAGCGATGCGGTAGAGCGTCGTCTCGATCTCGGATGACAGGCGGTCCTCGTCCTCCTCGAGCCCGGCCGTGTGCAGGTCGGCTGTGACGCGTACCCGCGACGACCAGTCTTGCACGTAGTTGGTCAGCGCCGCGCGGAGACCGAGGTCGTCCAGGGCCGTCGGACGCAGTTTCCAGACCAGATCATCGACGTCGCGATCGAGCTGCTGCGCCACCGCCTCGAGCGCCTCGACTTTGGCGGAGAGCGTCGGATCGCCGGCGGCCGATTCCTTGAGCGTGCCAATGCGGAGCGAGAGGGCGGTCAGCTGTTCGCCGAACTGGTCGTGCATCTCTCGCGCGATACGACGCCGCTCGTCTTCCTGGGCGAACACCAGCCGGCCGAGCATCTCGGCGCGCGCGCTCTCGGCCCGCCGCCGCTCGTCCATCTCGGCGCGAAGCGACCGGTTGGCGAGCTCCAGCTCGATCGTGCGGTCGACGACGCGCTGCTCGAGCTCGCTGTGCGCCTTGCGAAGCGCCTCCTCTGCGAATTTCAGTTCCGTCAGGTCGAAATGCGTTCCGACGATACGGACCACCGGGCCGTCCGGCTCGCGTCGCACCGGGAGCCCGCGAGAGAGCACGTGGAGGTAATGGCCGTTCTTGTGGCGGAGCCTGAATTCGCCCTCGTATGTGCCATACCCTTGCGCAACGCGGTCGAACACGGCTCGCGCACGCGGCCAGTCGTCGGGATGGAGCAGCCGCTCCCATGCGCTCACGTGCGGCTCGATCTCGGCATCGGTATAGCCGAGCATTTCCTTCCACCGCGACGAATACACCACTGCCCCGGTTTCGAGGTTCCAGTCCCACACGCCTTCCTGCGCGCCGGCGAAGGCCAGCGTGAGGCGCTCCTCGCTCTCGCGCAACGCCGCGTCGGTCCGCTTGCGTTCCGACAGATCGAAGTGCGTGCCGACGATGCGCACGACCGGTCCACCCTGCTCGCGTCGCAGCGGCAGACCGCGTGACAGCACGTCAACATAGTGACCGGCCTTGTGGCGAAGGCGGAATTCACCCTCGTACGTGCCTCCGCCTTTGGAGACGCGCTCGAAAATTTCGTTGGCACGGTGACGATCGTCAGGGTGCAGCAACTGTTCCCACGCGCGTACATGCGGCTCGATCTCGTTGTCGTCATAGCCGAGCATCTGCTTCCAGCGCGAGGAATAGACGACGGCTCCGGTCTCGAGATTCCAGTCCCACACGCCTTCCTGAGCGCCGGCAAACGCCAGCGACAGGCGTTCTTCGCTTTCGCGGAGTGCGGCTTCCGTGCGCGTGCGCTCGGTGATGTCGTGCATCACACATTGAATGGCGTGGTCCTCGGTCCCCAAGAGCGCGGCGGTGATCTCGACCTCGGTGACGCGGCCGTCGAGGCCGACGATCGTCCCTTCTGCCGTCGTCATCTCCTCACCCGCGAGCAGACGGTTGAAGCGCTCGCGGACCGCGTCGTGACGGTCGGTGCGAACGAAGTCGAGCGGTGACCGGCCGATCACCTGTTCCGGTGATGACGCGCCGAAGAGGCGCACGGCCGCCGGGTTCAGAAAGACGATAGCGCCGTCGCGGCTGACGAAGATGCCGTGTGGAGACAGCTCGACGAGGCGGTGGTATTGATCGGGGTTACTCACGGTATTTCTGCCTGCACGGCTCGTCCGCGTCGGGACGGAATTGTACCCGACGCGAATCAGCAGGAGTCATTGCGGCGCTGGGAAGGACCGAGAAATTCTCGCCTCCTCGTCTTTGGCATTCCTGATTCCTGTAGGATCGTTCTCGTGACTCGACAACTCGGGATTGGTGTGGTGGTAGTGCTTTTCGTTTACTCCTTTGCCACCGGTCAGGACACCAAGCGGACGATGTGGGACGGCGTTTTCACCGACGCGCAGGCGGTCCGTGGTCAGAATGCGTACAAGGCCTCGTGCGCGCCGTGCCATAAGGCCGATTTGCTCGGCGACACGGGTGCACCGGCCCTGGCGGGTCCGGAATTCTTCTCGCGCTGGAATGGATCGAGCGCCGATGATCTGGTCAAGACGATCCGTGCGTCGATGCCGCAGGATGCGCCCGACACGCTTGGCACACAGACGTACGTCGACCTCGTCAGTTTCCTGCTGAAATCAAATGGCGCGTCGTCCGGTTCCGCGGAGCTGCCGATCGACTCGGCTGGGCTCAAACTGGTGATGGTCTCGAATCCCAAATAGTGGTCCGTCCTCGGCTTCGGCCAGGCCGCTGATTGAAAGGTCAATACGCGTGAAGCTGGTGAGCTGGATCGTCGTTGCGATGTTCGCGGCCGGCGTGTCGGCGCTCGTCGCGCAAGACAACACCGGTGCGCCGCTCGTCAGCGAGGTGCCGACGCTGGCGCCGCCGAAGCTGCCCGAGGTGACGGCCAAAGATCTCTTGAACGGCTTGAACCAGCCGTCGCGGTGGTTGATGTATTCAGGCGATTACACGGGGCGCCGCCACAGCCCGCTGAAGCAGATCACGCCCGAGAACGTCGGCCGGCTCGCGGCGCAGTGGACGTTCCAGGCCGAGGGCATGATCATCGGCCGCGGCTTCGAGTCGACGCCGCTGATGTTGGACGGCGTGCTCTACATCACCGGCAACAACAACTATGGATGGGCGGTCGACGCCCGATCGGGCCGTCAGATCTGGCGGTATCGCCGCGTGCTGCCACCGGCGCTGACCTACGGCGGCAGCAACCCGTCGAACCGAGGTTTTGCGGCATCCGGCGACCTGGTCTACATGGGCACGCTCGATGCGCATCTGATTGCATTCAACCGCAACACCGGCGACATCGCCTGGGATGTGGTGGTCGACGACTACCGGCAGGGTCATGCGATTCTCGGGGCGCCGCTCGTCGTCAAGGACAAGGTGATCACCGGCAACTCGGGCGGTGATCTGCCGACGCGTGGATTCATCGACGCGTACGACGCGAAGACGGGGAAGCGCGTCTGGCGCTTCTACACGATTCCCGCCAAGGGTGAACCGGGCAGCGAGACGTGGTCGCACGAGGACGTGTTGCCGCGTGGCGGCGGGGCGACGTGGGTGACGGGCACCTACGACCCCGAGCTCAACCTGCTGTATTGGGGCACCGGCAATCCGAATCCCGACTACTACGGCGACGAGCGTCAAGGCAACAACCTCTACACCGCATCACTGGTTGCCATCGACGCCGACACGGGAACGCTGAAGTGGCACTATCAGTTCACGCCGCACGACATCCACGACTGGGACTCGAATCACGTTCCCGTGCTCGCCGATCTGACGATCGGCGGACGTGCTCGCAAGGTCGTGATGGTGGCGAACCGGAACGGCTTCTTCTACACGCTCGATCGCGTTACTGGTGAGCGTCTCGTCGCCAAGCCGTTCACGGGAACGCAGTGGGCGCGCGAGGTCGGACCAGACGGCCCGATCGTGCTCAACGACGGCATCATCCCGCCCGGAGGATCCGAGGCGACCACGCCGTGCGTGCCGGATCTGCGCGGCGCGACCGTCTTCAATCCGCCGTCGTTCGATCCTGCGCTGCAGACGTTTTTCGTGATGGCGCGCGAGACGTGCGCGTACTACACGCCGCGGCGGCCGGAGATTGTCCCCGGCCGTCCATCGACCGGCGGCGGGATGCGCAAGCTGCCCGAGCCCGACTTCAGCGCCTTGCGCGCGATCGATCCGAAGACCGGCGCGATTCGGTGGGAGTACAAATTCCCGACGGCGAATCTTGCGGGGGTGATGTCCACCGCGTCGGGGCTCGTGTTCACGGGCGACAACGAAGGCAACTTCAACGCCTTCGACGCGCGAAACGGGAAACGGCTCTGGTACTACCGGACCGGTTCGCCGATCTGGGGCGGGACGGCGATGACCTACGTGCTCGACGGGCGTCAGTACGTGCTGATTCCTTCCGGTAACACGCTCGTTGCGTTCGGACTGCCCGAGCGCTGAGGCGAGTATAGCGGCCAGAGGATACCTATGCGCCTGCTTCTTTGGCGATTCGTCAGCGCATCGCCGTTGTTCGTCCTCGCCTCGATGACCGCGTCGCTGTCAGCGCAAGCCCCCGCCGCGCCAGCCACTCGAAGCGGTGCCTCGTCGTGGACCGCGCCCCGCACCCCGTGGGGCGATCCCGATCTTCAAGGCACCTACACCAACACCTACGAGAACGCGACACCGCTCGAGCGGCCCGACCAGTTCGCCGGGCGCAAGCTCGACGAGGTCAAAGGTGAGGAACTGCGCGCCTTGAGGCGCGCGGCCGAGGAGCGCGCCATCGCCGCGTTCAAGGGGCCCGAGCACGGTCCTGACCACTGGTGGCAGGACAACCTGTTCCTGGAGCGAGGTGCACAGGCCTGGCTCGTCGTCGATCCAGAGGACGGCAAGATTCCTCCGCTCACCGCCGAAGCGCGGCAGCGTGCCGCCGTGCGTGCTGAGGCACGCAAGGCCAGCGGGCGTGGCCCGGCCGACTCATGGGAGGATCGCAGTCTGTACGATCGCTGCCTGACGCGCGGACTGCCCGGATCGATGATGCCGGCGATCTACGGGAACCAGTACCAGATCGTGCAGGCGCCCGGCTACGTGGCGATTCTGTACGAGATGGTCCACGAAACCCGTGTCATCCCTCTCGATGGCCGCCCGCCTGTCGGCGCGCGCCTCGACCAGGACATGGGCGACGCCCGTGGCTATTGGGAACGCGACACGCTCGTCGTCGAGACGACGAACTTCAAAGAGCGCAGCGTGTATCGCAATGCGAACCCCGACACGCTGACGATCACGGAGCGCTTCACGCGGATTGCTCCCGACAGGGTACGGTGGTCGGTCACCATCGACGATCCGAAGACGTGGACGCGGCCGTGGACGTTTGCAATGCCGCTGACTGCCGACCCCAATCCACTGCCGTTGTACGAATGCCACGAAGGTAATTACGGCCTCCGCAACATCCTCAGCGCCGCGCGTGCGGAGGAGCGGCGCAAATAGGGGCCGCTGGGCGGTAGGGCCGCTGGGCGGTAGGGCCGCTGCGCGGTGGGGCCGCTCCGCGGTAGGCCACGCGCTGGTGCGCGCGTAAGGCTGTGGCGCGGTTGTGATAAGACTTCCTCATGTCCGAGACCAAGACCCTCGCCAGCTACATCGTCTCCGCTCGCCTCGCCGATATCCCCGCCGATGTTCAGCACGAAGCGAAGCGCTCGATTCTGAACGTGCTCGGCTGCGCGATCGGCGGCAGCCCGCACCCGGCCGTCGACCTGGCGATTCGCGCGCTCAGTCCGTTCTCCGGCGAGCGAACGGCGGCCGTGATTGGTCGCGCCGAGCGGCTCGATCCGCTGCACGCGTCGCTGATGAACGGCATCAGCTCTCACGTCGAGGACTACGACGACACGACGCCGAAGAACTACAGCCACACCAGCTCGCCGGTGTCGTCGGCGCTGTTCGCGTACGCCAGCGCGAATCCAGTGCGTGGGCGCGACTTCGTCGAGGCGTTCATCCTCGGGTTCGAAGCGGCCTCGCGCGTCGGCAACGTCGTCTACCCGTCGCATTACGACGTCGGCTGGCACATGACCGGGACCATCGGTGTGTTCGGTGCGGCCGCCGCCGTCGGGAAGCTGATGGGCCTCTCGGTGCACGAGATGGTCTGGGCGCTCGGGTTGGCGGCAACGCAGTCGGCTGGCTTGCGCGAGATGTTCGGATCGATGGGGAAGGCGTTCCATCCGGGACGCTCGGCGCAGAACGGCTACGCCGCGGCCCTGTTGGCGAAGGCCGGATTCACGTCGGGTGAGCGCGGCATCGAGGGCCCCCGCGGGTTCGCGCACGTGCTGGCGGCGTCGCGCGATCTCTCGAAGATCGGCACGCGGCTCGGCGTCGACTTCGATCTGCGCGAGAACACCTACAAGCCATTCCCCTGCGGCATCGTCAATCATCCGACGATCGACGGTGCCATTCAGATTCACGACCAGCACCAGCCCGACCCGGCGTCGATCGTCGCCGTCCGTCTGCGCGTCGCGCCGCTCGTGCTCGACCTGTGCAACCAGCAGAACATCTCACGCGGGCTGCAGGGCAAGTTCTCGGTGTATCACGGCGCGGCGGTGGGGCTCGTTCGTGGGAAGGGCGGTTTGCGCGAGTACACCGACGAAGCGGTCAATGATCCCGCGATCAAGCGCGTGCGTGAATCGGCCACGGCGGTTGGCGATCCGTCGATCACCGAGGATCAGGCGCACATCGAGGTGGAACTGAAGGACGGCCGCCGTCTGACGAAGTTCGTCGAGCAATCGCTCGGCAACATTCATCGGCCGCTCAGCGATCGGCAGCTCGATGAGAAGTTCCGCGATCAGGCGGTGATGGTGTTGCCGGCGGCAGACGTCGATCGGCTGATCGACCTGTGCTGGCGCATCGACGCGCTCGAGGACGTGGGGGACGTGGTGAACGCAGCCGTGCCCGCCCACGCGCGAGTGGCACGTCCGTCAGCGGTGTTGTAAGCGGACACGTGTAGGCCGGGCTTGCAGTGTAGGCCGGGCCTTTCAGCCCCGGCGTTGAAGCGTTGGAGGTACTTCGTTGTCCCGATCATGTATCGCGTCCTTGCTCGTCTTCATTTGCACGACCACGGCGTGTGCGCGCCAATCCTGGCCCGAACCACCAGCGGTCGATCCTGCTGCGTATCAGAAGGAGTACGACACGTGGCGTCAGCAGCAGCAGGAAGGCATCGGCAGCATCCTCGCGATCGTCGGCATCTGGCCCCTCACTGAGGGCGACAACCGCTTCGGGTCTGACGCGTCGCTGCCGATCGTCCTGCCGGCGTCTGTCGCGCCCTCCAACGCCGGCGTGCTCCGCCGCCAGGGTGAGAAGGTCACGGTCGTGCCAGCACCCCGATCGCCGCTGCGGCTCGCCGATGGCAAGGCGGTGACGGCGCCGACTGAGTACACCGAAGGCATGGCAACCGGTTCAGTGTCGCTCATTGTTGAAGGCATGCCCGGTGGCCGTCTGTTCGTGACCGGTTTCGACGAGGCCCATCCGGCGTTGAAACAGCCGCCCGCGGTCGACGCGTTCGCGTTGGACACCCGTTGGCGTGTCGCGGCGCGGTTCGACCCGTTCGACACGCCGAGGACGGTCAAGGTGTCCGACGTGCGCGGCGGAACCATCGACTTCACGGCCACGGGTCAGCTGGTCTTCCGCCTTGCCGATCGCGAGTGGCGCCTGACTGCATTCGACTCGGGACCGGACGAGCCGTTCTTCGTGATGTTCAAGGACCAGACGAACGGTAAATCTACTTACGGCGGCTATCGGATCCTGTCGCCCACGCGCGTCAAGCCTCGAGAGTTCACCGTGCTCGACTTCAACATGGCGATGAACCCGCCGTGCGCGTACTCACCGTACACGACGTGCCCGCTCCCGCCGCCCGAGAATCGGCTCGACATCGCTGTCGAGGCCGGTCTCAAGCGATTGCCATCGGTGCGGGGATTCGAAAAGTCGTAGAGGGTAGAATCCTAGCTCCTCAGGTGACTCTGCCCGCCGCCACGTCGTCGGCACCCGACGCGGAACGCCGCGTGTTCGCGAAGATCGGGTGGCGGCTCATGCCCGTCCTCATCCTCGCCTACATCTTCAACTACCTCGATCGCAACAACGTCGGCTTCGCCGGGCTGACGATGAACCAGGCGATCGGGTTGACCGCGACCGAGTTCGGTTTCGGCGCCGGCGTGTTCTTCGTCGCGTATTGCCTCCTCGAAGTCCCGAGCAACATCGCGCTCTATCGCGTCGGCGCGCGCGTCTGGCTGTCGCGAATCATGATCACCTGGGGGTTGATGTCGGCGGCGACCGCGCTCGCGGTGGGGCCCAACAGCTTCTACGCCCTGCGCCTGCTGCTCGGGGCCGCCGAGGCCGGTTTCTTCCCGGGCGTCGCGTTCTATCTGGGGACCTGGTTTCCCGCGCAGTACCGCACGCGAATGATCGCGTGGTTCATGGTCGCCATTCCGGTGTCGTCGGTGATCGGTGGGCCGATCTCGGGGTGGCTGCTGACGATGGACGGCCTGGCCGGCATCGCCGGATGGCAATGGATGTTCATCCTCGAAGGACTGCCCGTCGTCCTCATCGGTCTCAGCCTGCTGCGGTTGCTCGCCGATCGTCCGGAGGACGTGTCGTGGCTCACGGACGACGAGCGTCGCATCGTGCGTGAGCGGCTCGCGGCCGAGCAGCGTCCGCGCGAGGTGCGGCATCTGGGGGCAGCCGTTCG
>Ga0209382_10012413_pt1 | contig 10528 bp, 10 predicted proteins | sample SoiMetdeltSBSDD5_FD_187599 | JGI IMG/M metagenome (GOLD analysis project Ga0209382, IMG submission 187599) | Bulk soil microbial communities from a Populus tree surrounding site in Tennessee, USA - Soil MetaG P. deltoides SBSDD5 (SPAdes) (version 2) | ecosystem: Environmental > Terrestrial >...
CCATGCCAAACAGACTGGAGTTGACTGGCCATGTACCACCGATGATGCACGCATTCGGCTCAGACGCCTCTCCCCACAATTTCAAGACTGAACGAGTACTAGGAGCCTGCAAAAGCTCTATGGAGAGAATCTCGCTCATGGATGCACTGACCCAGCGTGTCACGCTCATTCGCACCGAGGCGGAGCGCCTGCGCCTGCAGGGTAACAGGGAGAGCATAACCGCTTCCGCTCAATGGTTCAGGGGAGTCTGAGTGTAGCAACAGGAGATAGAGCTTCCAGTCATTGTGAGCATGCCGCGAGGGTCATTTATGCCACATCTCATTCTCGTCAAACATGCGCTGCCTGAAATCATCCCGGCACTACCGGCCAATCAATGGCACCTATCAGAGGTCGGTCGTAGCCAATGTGCACTGCTTGCCGACCAGCTAGCCACCTATGCACCGGCTGTGCTTGTCTCAAGCTCAGAGCCCAAAGCGCTCGAAACTGCACACCTAGTTGCCCAGAGGATGCGCACGAGTGTTCAGGTGGTGGACGGCTTACAGGAGCATGATCGCAGCAATACCCCCTGGCTTGGTCCTGAGGAGTTTGGCTGCGCCATAGCAGACTTTTTTCGTCATCCTACTGAGCTTGTGCTGGGCTGTGAGACGGCCCAGCAAGCCCCCGAGCGCTTTGCCAAAACTGTGGCTGAGGTGACCAGTCGATACGCAGAGCAGAATATGGTGATCCTCACGCATGGGACGGTGCTTAGCCTCTTTGTTTCACGTGCAACAGGCATGGAACCGTTTGTCCTGTGGAAACGCCTAGGTTTGCCCTCATTTGTAGTATTGAGGTTTCCCCAACTCGAACTCGTCAGTGTGGTAGAGAAACTTATGGTAGTGCAGCCTTGCCCCGCCGACGGCGCAGTCAAAAGTGCCGAGGGCAACCCTGCCAACTAGAAAATATTGCGCAGCTCCTGTCTCTTCAGCTCATTAAAAGGCCGTCAACTTACCGGCTGCCGCGCGTGCAGCTGGCGGGCGATAAAGGCCTTGATCATCTCGATGGCGCGATCCGTCTGCGGGCCCGGCTGAATAATCCAGCGGTGCTCGGCGCCCGGAAAGACCTCGTAGTCGATCTCACCGCCAGCCGCCCGATACGTCGCAACGAAGCGCTCTTGCACCGCGGGGAGCACATTATCGTCCAGTTCCCCTTGCAAGACGAACATGGGCGGCAGAGTGGCTGGGTCGCCACGTTCGAGGATGCGTTGCGGGTTGGCGTCAACAATGGTGTCCCACGGCTTGAAATACGTTTCGCTGTTGGTGATGAGGGAAGCGCGTTGCATTTTCTGCGCCTGCTCATAGCGGGCCACGGGGTCGCTGATTGGCGAGCGGGCCACGAGGTAGGCCAGGGTCGCGTCGAGGTGTGGCGCCTCCAGCAACGGATACACTGTGTAACGAGGATCGTACGGACGCATGGCGCACAGTTCCAGCACGTGCCCCCCGCTCGAACTCCCCAGGGCGCCGAGCGTCTCTGGATCGCCATTCCACGCACGGGCCTTCGACTTGAGCCAGCGAATCCCATAGTTCACGTCCGCCACTGAGGCGGGGTACGGGGCTTCCCTGGCCAGGCGCACATCAATCGCCACTACCAGGATGCCACTGGCCGCCAGCCGCTCGTCCACAGGCGCATTGGCCGTGCGGTCCTGATCGTTCCAGGCGCCACCATGCACGTCGAGGAGTGCCGGGAACGGGCCGGCACCCTGAGGTTGGTAGATGCGGGCCATCAGCGTCCGGACCGGATCGTGTCGGTATGCGACGTCCCAGACTTTGATCTCGCACTGCTTCGCAGGATCGTAAGCAACTGCCATCTTTCCGCCTCCCATCAACTTGCACTCAAACTCACGAGCTGTCTAGAATTGTCCCAGGCTACCCCCGCTCGGTTTAGGTGTCAAGGTTGTCAAACCCATCAACCGCCAGTCTACGTTTCGGCTTGTCTTTCGCCCTGTCATCACTGATACTCAACGTCACACCATACGTCACTCGCAGAGGAACATGGCACAATGAAATGCGGCGTTCTGCAATTTTTTAGCTGGCCACAGCGGCGCGTGCCGCTGCAAACCGTCTATGAGCGGGTTCTGCAGCGCATCGCCATCATGGATAAAACGGGCTACGATGCCGTGTGGCTGGCCGAGCACCACTTTACGCATTATAGTGTCTGTCCCTCGGTGCACCTGATGGGCATGCACGTGGCCGGCCAGACGCGACATCTGCGTATTGGTACGGGCATCTCCCTGGCGGCCTTTTACCATCCGTTGCGCCTGGCCGAAGAGGTGGCGCTGCTCGACATACTCTCTGGTGGTCGGGTCAACTGGGGGGCTGGCCGGGGGTTCGACCCTACAGAGTTCAAGGTATTCGGCGTGCCCCCGCAGGAAAGCCGTGCGCGTTTTCGAGAGGCCGTGGAAATCGTGCTGGCAGCCTGGCAGAACGAGCGTCTGACGTGGGATGGGGACTACTGGCATTTCGAGGATATCGAAGTTTTGCCAAAACCGCTCCAACAGCCCCATCCGCACACCTGGATTGCGGCCGGTTCGCTAGATTCGGTCTGCTGGGCCGCTGCTCAAGGCTATTCGATCATGTTGGGACCACATACGCACTACACGGATCTGGGCCAGAAACGCGAGAGCTACCGGAAGAAACTCGAGGCACACGGCCACACCATCGCAGGACGCGATATTCCCATGGCACGCTTGCTCGCCGTGGCGGAGACCGAGCAGGCTGCCGAGGCCATCGCACGCCGGGGTGCCCAATGGCTGGTGGAGTCGTACATTAATCCCACCAAAGCTGCCAATGCGGTGGCCATGGTCACCTCGCGGCACGACCAGAACAGCGGGACTCTTGATCTCGTTGAACTCTATCTGGACGGCATCATCATACACGGGACGCCAGAGCGCGTGCTTGACCAGTTGCAGCAGCTCCATGAGGAGATATGGCTCGATTATTTGCTCTGTGCACCGCTGAGCCACTCGTCGTTCCTCATGTTTACCGAGCAGGTGCTGCCGCGTCTGCTCTGATGGCTCTGACTTACCACTCTCCGCGTCCTATGGGCAGGAGGCATCCGTCAGAAAGATAGCTCGTGCGGTAGCTACATGATCCTGGGTGTATGTGAATAGACTGGCTCTGTGCCTCCTGAGCGGTTACACTACGGGACAGCTCCGGCGGCGGACAGAGCCACAGAGGCAGTGCAAGAGGAGGAATGACGATGGAATTTGGCTTTGGACTACCGACACGCGGGCCAATGGCCGCACCGCAGAGCCTCGCCACGCTGGCGCGTACGGGCGAGGAGTTAGGTTTCGCCATTATTAGTGTGAGCGATCACATTATCATCCCGAAGGCCATCAACTCCACATACCCCTACAACGAGAGCGGTACGTTTGCCGGCAGTCCATCGGGTGAGTGCTTGGAGCAGTTATCGCTCTTGAGCTTCCTGGTAGGCGTTACGTCCTCTGCGAAGCTGCTCACCTCGGTCATGGTGCTGCCACACCGTCCGCCCGTGCTCACAGCAAAAATGCTAGCGACGGTTGATGTGCTTTCCAACGGGCGCCTCATCGTCGGCTGCGGCGTGGGGTGGATGCGTGAAGAGTTTGAGGCAATTGGCGCGCCCTCTTACGACGAGCGCGGGTCTGTCGGCGACGAGTACATCCGCGCCTTCAAAGAATTGTGGACGAGCGACAATCCGGTGTTCGAGGGTAAGTACTGTCGCTTTGCCAACGTGGCATTCGCGCCAAAGCCCGTACAGAAGCCACACCCGCCCATCTGGACCGGCGGCGAGAGTCCGGCGGCCCTGCGCCGGGCAGGACGCCTCGCCAATGCCTGGTATCCTATCGGGAGCAACCCACGCTTCCCCGTGGGCACACCAGCGCAGTTCGCCGAATACACGGCGCGTGTCAAGCGCTATGCTCAGGAGGCGGGGCGCGATCCGGCCTCGCTGGACTTTGCCTACAGCGCGAACTGGTACAATGACCAGCAGGCTCAGACACTATCCGATGGTCAGCGCCGCCCCTTGACGGGTACGCCGCAGCAGATCGCGGATGACATCAAACGTTATGAGGAGCTAGGCGTCCGCCACATGATGGTGAATGTGCAGGGCGAGACGCAAGCCCAGACCCTGGAGCGCATGCAGCGCTTCGCTGACCGCATCATGCCGCTGGCGGTGTGATGCACCCCTTACCAAGGAGATACGCTTATGTTACGCCCCAAGGCCCTGGATCATCTCGCCCTCAAGGTCACCGACATGGACAAAGCTCTGCACTTTTATCATAAGGTGCTAGGGCTGGAGTTGCTGCGCACGTCCGGCCCCAATACCGAAGGTGGACGGTCGGCGGTAGTACAGGCCGGTGGCCAGAAGATCGACATGTTTTACCGTCCTGATTTTGTCTCAGCCGATAAAGAGAATCCAGTAGGGATGGACCATCTTTGCCTGATCATGGATGCCACCTCGGTCGATGACCTGATCGCGCACTTGCGCCAGGCCAATGTTGAAATTTTCTGGGGACCGGTGGAACGGCATGGCAGCACCTCTGTGTATGTCTACGATCCGGATGGCGTCCACGTGGAACTGCGGCTCGAGAGGGAGAAGACGGCATGAAGCGGAGTACGTCACGCATACTCACGACCCACACCGGGAGTCTGCCGCGCTCGCGGGAACTCCAGGAGTTGCTACGCTTGCGTGAGGAACGTCGCCCCTTGGAACAGACTGCCTTTGCAGAGGGTGTGCGCACGGCGGTGGCCGAGGTCGTACAGCAGCAAATCGCCATCGGTCTCGACGTAATTAATGACGGCGAGCAGGAGCGCTCCCAATATGCCACGTATGTCAAAGAGCGTCTCACTGGCTTTGAGGGCGAGCGGGTGATCCGCGCCCGCCCGCGGCTCGGTGATACCGACTTCCCCGATTTTGTCGCCACGCACCAGAGTTCCACCTCGCTGCCACAACCGGCCTGTACAGGCCCCATCACGTGGAAAGACAAGGATGCTGTGCAGCGGGATATTGCGACCTTGAAGGCCGCGGTCGGGACACGCCAGGTTGAGGAAGTCTTCATGACCGCAGCCTCCCCAGGGGTCATCGCGACCTTCCTCCCTAACGAACACTATCCCACTGAGGAAGCCTATCTCTATGCCCTCGCCGAGGCTATGAGGCATGAGTACCAGGCTATTGTACAGGCGGGATTTCTGCTGCAGATCGACTGCCCGGATCTGGCGATGACGCGCGTCACCCAGTTTGCCCACCTGACAGTGGATGAGTTCAAAGATGTCGTGGCTCTCCACATCGATGTGCTCAACTCGGCGTTGGCAGGCCTGCCGCCAGAGCGTATGCGGTTGCACCTGTGCTGGGGGAACTACGAGGGACCGCATCACCATGATGTGCCGCTGAAGGAGATTATTCATCTGGTGCTCAAAGCTCGTCCTGAAGGCATTTCGTTTGAAGGAGCCAATCCGCGCCATGCCCATGAGTGGAAGGTCTGGCGGGACGTCAGGTTACCAGACGACAAGGTGATTATTCCAGGTGTCCTGGACAGTACCACCAACTTCGTTGAGCACCCAGAGTTGGTAGCCGAACGCATTGTACGCTATGCCGAAGTGGTGGGGCGGGAGCGGGTGGTTGCCAGTACGGACTGTGGCTTCGGCACCTCCGCCTGGGGCCGCAAGGTTGATGGCAAGATCGCCTGGGCCAAGCTCCAATCACTGGTGGAAGGGGCACGACTCGCCTCTAGGGAACTCTGGTAAGCACGAGGAGTGTAACTATGGCGATGCATCCCGGTGCAATGCAGTGCCTGGTCGATCTCGACAGAGGGGTGATCAGCCGAGAGATCTTTGTCAACGAGGCTATTTATCAGCAGGAGCAGGAACGCATCTTCGCCCGCGTCTGGCTCTTTGTTGGCCACGAGAGCCAGGTACCGAAGCCGGGCGATTACTTCCAGTCGTGCATGGGGGAGGAGTCCGTCATCCTGACGCGCGACAGCCAGCACAAGCTGCACGTGTTCCTCAACACCTGCCGGCATCGGGGTATGAAGGTGTGCCGCTACGATGAGGGTAACACCTCCGTCTTCACCTGCCCGTACCACGGCTGGAGCTATGCCACAGACGGCCGGCTGGTAGGAGTACCGTACTACAAAGAGGCGTACCATGAGTGCCTGGACCGGGCGCAATGGGGGCTCATTGAGGTGGCGCAACTGGCGACCTACAAGGGCACGGTCTGGGCCACCTGGGCCCCTGAGGCACCGCCATTTCTGGACTATCTCGGCGGCATGGCGCTCTACCTCGACGAACTCTTAGATTGCCGCGATGGGCGCCCTGGCGGCTCAGAACTGTTAGGGGGTATCCAAAAATGGGTCATGCCATGTAACTGGAAATTTGCCGCAGAGAATTTTCAGGGGGATGGCTACCACAATATCAGTCACCGCTCCGTAGACCTGGTGGGCATTGGCCCCAGCGGCCGTGGGCGGCGGGATAACGAGCGCATGCAGGCGCGGCGCTTCAACGTCTCCTTTCCCGAACTGGGCCACGGTGCCCATCCAGTCTTGCAGCTCGAAGACGTACCCTACATCCCAACCTATCAGAACACGCCCATTGTTGAGGAGTATTTTCGGCACTGCTACGAAGAGCGTCAGCGACGCCTGGGGCAGCGCGCGCGCCTGCTCGGCAGTACAGGCACGGTGTTCCCCAACATGTCCATCCTGTCGCGGCAACCGCGCTCTATTGCCGTCTGGCATCCACGCGGCGCCCTGAAGACCGAAGCCTGGCGCTGGTTTCTAGTCGATGCCGACGCACCCCAAGAAGTCAAAGATGTGCTGCGCCATTACTCTATGCGCTACTCCGGTCCGGCCGGCATGACCGAACAAGACGACATGGAGAACTGGAACTACGCCTCCGCTGCTAGCAAGGGCACGATCGCCCGGCGCTATCCTTACAACTATCAGATGGCCATGGGTTTTGAGAATCCTCATGACGTCGTCCCGGGCATGGTCACGGACGACTACAACGAGCAAAATCAGCGCGGCATGTACCGGCGTTGGGCACAACTGATGGAAGGTAAGAGTTGATGGAGGGCTCATAGCTTCCTCTCCCAGAGAGGGCGGGGGGTGAGGGGCCTCGCGGTTCCTGGAACCAAGCCCCTCACCCTAACCCTCTCCCGGAGGGAGAGGGGATAGAGCCGCGTGGCTGCATCCGAACAGCTCGCTTGGGGCTGCACTAGTAATAATCGACCACCGACTCCGGCTCCTCCCCCCTAGCGACTCGCGCCGTGTTTTGGGCCGCGAAGGCGTGGCTCTTGGCGTACGACTCCTGGGCAAAGGCAGCCAGGTGAGGTGTCACAAGGACATTGTCCATATCGAGCAGGGGATTGTTCGCCGGCGTGGGCTCTTCCTCCAGGACATCAAGCCCCGCCGCCATAATCTTTTGGGCTTGCAGTGCCCTGATAAGGGCCGCCTCGTCGACGACAGGCCCACGACAGGCGTTGATCAGCACCGTAGTGGGTTTCATAAGGTTAAATTCTCTGTCGCTGATCATGCCTCTTGTCTGCCGCGTCAGTGGCACATGCAGCGTGATAATGTCTGCGGTGCGCAACAGGTCATCGAAGCCGACTCTGGTGAGATGTAAAGACTCCTCGAGGCCTGGTGGAAATTTCGCCACATCATAGTAGATGAGCTTGCAATCCCAGCCCTGCAAGCGCCGCGCCACACGCTGGCCAATACGGCCCAGGCCAATGATGCCTATGGTTTTGTCTGTAAGTTCGTAGGCTTGGGAGACCCACGCACTTCGGATATCCCCAGCCCACTGGCGATTCTTCACCGCTTCGAATTGCAGATGCATTTTGCGATAGACATTGATCATTAAAGCGATCGTATGTTCAGAGACCGCGACCGCATTGCCACCACCGTTATTGGCGACCTTGATGTTCAGCTCGTTCAAGGCTGCAATGTCGATCATGTTCGTGCCCGCACTGACTGTCTGCACGAGTCTCAGGTTGGGACATTTGAGTGCTAACTCGATAGGAAAGGCAGAGGGAACAGCAATAACCGCTCTGGCCTCTTGCAGTTGCGCCGCCTGTTGGTCGATAGGCTGGGTGACATCTACCCACTTGACCTCAACACCTTCTGGGGCGAACTGCCGGAAGGTCTCCAACTGTCGTGGATCGTTACGCGACAAGACGTAGATACTCGTGCTCATGAAACTCTCCTGTGCCATGATATCGAGCCAGTACATGTAAGGCGTCCATTATACAGACCAGGTGCATCACAGCCAAGCCCGTGTGCGCGTCGGTGACCTCATTTGCATCTCTGGTAATACGGTGCTTGGCGCTCAGCGACGGTGCAGGGTACACTCACATGCCCTCGCTGACACACTGACAACCACTTATAAGTTCAAGATGATCCACCGTGCCAGCGCGGAGTGGCCAATCGTTTCCTTTTTTTATTGACTTGCACTCCGCAAACAGCATAAAGTTAGCGCGATTTTATGGCCGGCCATCATTTCACGTGAACCGGACACGGACGTGTCTGGTTTCCCGCAGTAGATTTTCCGTGTCGCAGTAGCATCTTGGAGGGGCATGGTAAGCGCCAGGGGCTTATGTACTACGCTCATAACGGGCATAGGCAAAAACTGCCCCTTGTAAAGTTTCCAATGAGATAGAGGAGGAGACTGAAGTCATGCGGAAATTGAGCATCGTTGTCACCGCGCTGTGTGTATGCACGGCTTTTGCCGTGGCGGCCTCGGCTCAGGAAAAGACGCTGTGTGAACGCCTTGGCGGACCCCCTGCGATCTCAGCCGTGGTCGATAGTTTTGCTGGCAAGGTATTGAAAGACGATCGCGTCAACAAAAAATTCGCCAAGTCTGATGCCAATCGTCTTGTTACTAATCTGAAAGGCCAAATTGGTGCGGTCGCCAAATGCCCTGGTGTCAAATACAAGGGCAAGAATATGAAGAACACCCACAAGAACATGGGTGTGACTGAGGGTGAATTCAAAGCTGTAGCCGAAGATCTGGTAAAGACGCTCGATGAGTTCAAGGTACCTGAGAAAGAAAAGGGTGAGTTGCTTGCTGCTATTGGCCCCCTCCAGAAAGACATCGTCGAGAGGCCTGGCGATATGACGACCGGCACGGACTTGCCAGCCAACTTCAAACCGGCCCCACCGTTGAAGACAAAAACTTCCGCAAAGAAGGGAATGTAGCGCGGTTTCGACGCGCCTGCTCACTGGTGTAGCGCAGCAAAAGCGCTGGCAGGCATACTGTCGCCAGCGCCTTTGCTCTGACGCAGCCGTCGAGGCTCTCCTGTCTTACCCTCCACGCGTGTGCATCTCGAGATGCGGATCCTGGCGGAGGCCATCAAGGGGGATGAGTGTACTGCGCGTGCCATGCGTCTCGAGGGCTTTGCGCTCCTCAGCCCCACGGTCACGGCGCCTCTGCCAACCGGGGATAATGATGGAGGCAAGCTCCTCTGGCGAAGCCCCAGCGCGTAAGGGCTGCCGCAAATCGATCCCCCGATGGGCATAGAGGCATAAATACCACATGCCATCCGCTGTGAGCCGACTGCGGTCGCAGGTGCGACAAAAGGGTGCAGTCGTGGAAGCAATAATGCCAAACACTGTCCCGTCGGGTAAGCAGAAACGCTCCGCTGGGGCCCAGGTCTCTTCGATGACTGGCACAATGGGCCCGTAGTGCTGGCTGAGGCGTGCGAGCATGGCAGCCCGCGAGCAGACTCTCTCCATGGTCCAAGACGTGGCACCGCCCACGTCCATGTACTCAATAAAGCGAACCTCGGCCTCAACTTGCTTGCCATATTCGATGAGATCAACAAGCTCATCGTCATTCTCGCCATGCATGATCACGGTGTCGAGTTTTAAGCCTGTGAAACCAACTTGCCGCACAGCTTCAATGCCGGCCAAAACCCTGGCATGCGTATTGCGTCTCGTCAAGGCCTGAAAACGCTCTGGCTTCAGGGTATCCAGACTCACCGTGATGCGGTGGAGCCCAGCATCATAGAGCGCCTGTGCCTGTTCAGCCAGCAACACACCATTGGTCGTCAAGGCCAGATCCTGCACGCGAGGATTGCGCGCCAGCAGACGTACCAGCGTGGCAATATCGCGACGCAACAGCGGCTCACCGCCAGTAAGCCGCACCTTCTCCACCCCTAGAGCGGTGAAGACATCCACCAAGGTGGAGATCTCCTCAAACGTCAAGAGATCCTCACGCGGTAACCAGTTGTACTCCTCCTCAGGCATGCAGTACTGACAGCGCAGATTGCAGCGGTCGGTCACTGAGAGGCGCAGGTTACGCAAGGGTCGGCCAAACGTATCGGTGAGGCCAAGAAGCTGGCCAGTCGCAAATCTATCCATCGGCAGAAAAGACATCCAATACTCCTGGAAACAATCCCCCAGAGCAGTCCAGCTTACGGCTGTACCAGGTACAGCTAGGGCTCCAAAAAAATCCGCAACGGGGCCCCCTGTCGTTTCAGCTTGGCGAGGGCTTCAGCCTCGATTTGCCGCACCCGTTCATGACTC
>Ga0209382_10012414_pt1 | contig 10528 bp, 9 predicted proteins | sample SoiMetdeltSBSDD5_FD_187599 | JGI IMG/M metagenome (GOLD analysis project Ga0209382, IMG submission 187599) | Bulk soil microbial communities from a Populus tree surrounding site in Tennessee, USA - Soil MetaG P. deltoides SBSDD5 (SPAdes) (version 2) | ecosystem: Environmental > Terrestrial >...
CGCTCCTCGCGGCTCGGAAAAAACGGCGGCACGCAGTCGAAGTGGGTCGAGAAGGCGATCGCCGGCGGCGTACCGAGATGCGCGTAGACGTTGAAGCGCCCGTCGGACACCGGCTGCTCGGTCACCCGATATCCGCGGTCGCGCAGATACGTGGCGAGCCAGCGCCCGGTCTCCCCTTCACGCCCCGTTGTGGAGTCGATATCGACGAGGCTGCGCGTCAGCGCAACGGCATCGAGCGCCGCCATCTACAGGTTCGTCACTAAACGCGCGCCGCGGCGCCGAGCAGCTTGAGCTGCTGCAGCACGCGCATGATCTTCTCGCGCGCCGACGCAGTCGGCGCCACCATCGGCAGCCGATAGCTCTCCTCGATCAGGCCCATCGCCGCCATCGCCGCCTTGCATGGGATGGGATTGGTCTCGATGAAGTTGACCTGAATCAGCGGCAGTAGCCAGTGATGCAGCTTGCGCGCGGCAGTGAAGTCGCCCTTTTCGCACAGCTCGACGATCTGCGCCATCTCCGACGGCGCCTCGTTCGAGGCAACCGAGACAACGCCGCGGCCGCCAACCGCCATCGCGACGACTGTCAGCGGATCGTCGCCACTGAGCAGGTGGAACCCTTCGGGCGCTTCCGTAACGATCGTCGACCAATGCTCGACGTTGATCGCCGCTTCCTTCGTCGCCACGATGTTCTTGATTTGCGCCAGACGCAGCGTCGTCTCGACCGACATGTTCACGCTGGTGCGGGTCGGCACGTTGTAAAGCACGATGGGGATCGTGACGCTTTCAGCGATCGCCTTGAAGTGCTGATACAGGCCTTCCTGCGTCGGCTTGTTGTAGTACGGCGTTACCGAGAGCAGACCGTCGGCGCCGACGCGCTCCATGTCACGCGCCAGCTCGATCACCTCGCGCGTATCGTAGCCGCCCGCACCGGCCAGCACGGGAACGCGACCGTTGGCCTCCTCGACCACCAGCTCGACGACGCGCAGCTTGTCGCGATGACTGAGCGTCGGCGCTTCACCGGTCGTCCCGCACGGCGAGAGGAAGTGGACGCCCCCATCGATCTGTCGCCGGGCGAGACGTTTGACGGCGGACTCGTCGAGGGAGCCGTCCTTGGTGAACGGCGTAATCAATGCGGTGCCGACGCCCGTGAATCGCGTACGCATTTTCTGCCCCCTTGAAATGGGGTCGGGGGTCATTTAAAGGGGACACTCGCGCGAATCGCCTCAGACGCGCGCGAGTGTCCCCCTTTAAATGACCCCCGACCCCATTTAGACCCCCAACACGTCCTGCATGGAGTACCAGCCGGTGCGCCCTTTGATCCACTTCGCGGCGACCAGCGCGCCGCTCGCGAAGCCGCGACGGTCGCGCGCCGTGTGAATCAACTCGATCGTATCCGAAGGACCATCGAATCCGATCGTGTGAGTGCCGGGAACCATTCCCGCCCGGTTCGACGACATATCGATCGGCCGGTCGAACCCGGCCGCTTTCATCGCGTCCCGCAACTGGATGGCCGTCCCCGACGGCGCATCCCGCTTGGCGCTGTGGTGGATCTCGTGAACCCAGGCGCCATACTGCGGCTGGGCCTGCATCATCCGCGCAGTTTCGGCGACCACGTGCTGGAAGACGTTCACGCCGATCGAGAAATTCGGCGCGGCGACCACGCCCAGGCCGGCCTGCTCGGCATCGCGACGCAGCTTGGCCGCGTGCTCGCCCCAGCCAGTGGTGCCGATCACCAGGTTCATCTTCGACTGCATGTACTTCGGGAAGTTGGTGAGCAGCGCCGAAGCCGTCGAGAAATCCACAGCAACATCCGCTGGCCGCCATTCGTCGCGGCCGTCGTCAACCCTCCCGACAATGTCGATGTCCTGACCGGCGGCCATCTCCTCCACCATCCGACCCATCTTCCCGTAACCGACGATGAGCAGCGTCAGAGCACTCATGCAAAGAACTCCTCGTGCAGCCGCTGCATCGCGTGCGGCAGGTCGCTCTGCCGCAACACCACGGTGATGTTCCGGCGCGACGCCGCCTGCGAGATCATTTTGAGCGGCACCTCTTCGAGCACGCTGACGACGCGCGCGGCAATCTCCGGCGCTTCCTGCAGGCTGTCGCCCACCGCACACAGCAGCGCGAGGTCGCCCTCGATCGACACCTCCGAGAACTCCGAGAGCGCGTGAACGATCGCGTCGACGTTGCGGCGATCGTCCACCGTCACTGACACGCTGACCTCGGACGTCGTGACCATGTCGACCGCCGTGCGGAACCGTTCGAAGACCTCGAACACGCGGCGCAGAAAGCCGTAGGCCATCAACATCCGAGTCGAGGTGATATCGATGATCGTCACGTCCTTCTTGCTGGCCAGCCCGGTCAGACGCGCGCCCGCTTCGCCGTTCTGGGCGGTGATCAACGTTCCTGTACCTTCCGGCTTCCACGAGTTGAGGATCCGGACCGGGATGTTGCGCTCGACGGCCGGCAGGATCGTGCTCGGATGCAGGACCTTCGCGCCGAAGTAGGCGAGTTCCGCCGCCTCGGCAAACGACAGCTGCGCGATGAGACGCGGCGACGCGACGACCCGCGGATCGGCACTGAGCATGCCGTCCACGTCGGTCCAGATTTGAATCTCGCGGGCATCGATCCCGGCGCCGACAATGGCGCCCGAGTAGTCTGACCCGCCACGGCCCAGCGTCGTTGTATGTCCATCCGCTGTCGCGCCCACGAAGCCACCGAGCACGGCGACACGGCCGGCGTCGAGAACCGGGGTCAGCGACGTGCGCAGGGCTGAGCGGGTCTCGGGTCCGAGAGGCGTGGCGCGCGTGTGCTCACCGTCAGTGACGATCGCGCAGCGGGCATCCACCCAGTCGGCAGGCACACCGGCCTCCGTGAGCGCTGCGGCGATGATCCGCGAGCTGAGGAGCTCTCCCATGGCCGCGACGACATCCAGCGATCGCGCTGAGACTTCCCGAAGGATGGCGAGCGCGCGCACGATATCGGCGAGCTGGTCGAACTGCCCTGCGATGTGCGCCAGCAGCGGCGCTTGCGCCTGGCCGGAGACCAGTGCGCGGACGGCCGCCGCGTGGCGCTCGCGCAATTCGTCGATGCGCGGCAGCGCCTCACCGGGCCGGCCGGCTCCCGCCGTCGTGGCGATGCCGAGCAGCGCGTCGGTGACCTTGCTCATCGCCGACACGACGACCACCGGCCCGCGCCCGTCTCGCGTGCGCGCGATCCTGACAATCTCGATCAGGCGACGGATAGCTTCTGGATCGGCGACCGAGGTGCCGCCAAACTTCTGAACGACCATGTTGTTGGTTCGTGGTTGGTGGTCGGTGGTAAGTCGTAGTTGTCGGCAGCCAGTAACCCAAGGCCCCCCAACGAACCACTAACCACGAACCACGAACCAGTTAGCTTATCACCGGCAGCCCGGCCGCTTCCCACGCCGTGATGCCGCCGGTGAGCTCTGTCAGCCTGACGCGGCCGCGTTGCTGCAGCACGCCTGCCGCGATTGAGGACCGGTACCCGCCCGCGCAGTGGACAAGCAGCGGCTGCTCCACCGGCAGCTCGTTGATTCGCTCGATCAGATGGTTCAGCGGAATGTTCACGCTCCCCTCGAGGTGTGACTTCTGCCATTCACGCGGCGCGCGGATATCGACCACCAGCGGCGGCGACGCGGATCCGATGAGCGCGGCTGCTTCAGCCGGTGTCACCCGCGTCGTACCGGTCATCAGGTCGGTCCGCGATTCGAGCGCACTGATGCCGTCGCGCAGATAGCCGACAACGCTATCGAAGCCGATGCGTCCGAGCCGCATGGCGGCTTCTTCCTGACGTCCGGGCTCGGCGATGATGACGATCGGCTTGTCGCGATCGAGGATCGTGCCCGCCCATGTCGCATAGCTCCCACCGAGTCCGATGTTGACGCTGCCCCTCATGTGCGCGCGGGCGTACTCGACCGGGTCGCGCACGTCGAGGACTTGCGCACCCACCGATTGCAGCGAGAGCAAGACGTCGAGGTCGAGCGGCTTGAGCTGATGCTCGATCATCTGCGACAGCGTCGGCCGTTCCTTCGTATTGAGCACGGCATCGTAGGTGAAGTACGACGGCGCGTCGGGCTGGTCGGCGGTGACGAGCTCGATGAACTCCGGCTCGCTCATCGGCTGCAGCGCGTAGTTGGTGCGGCGCTGCTCGCCAATCGTGGAGACCGTCTCCTTGCTCAACTGCTTGCCACACAGCGAGCCGGCGCCGTGCGCGGGATAGACCAGCGTGGCATCGGGCAGTGGCAGGAGCTTCTCGCGGACCGACCGGTACAGCATCTTGCCCAGGTCGTTTGCCGACCACCCGAGCGAGGCGCGCAGATCCGGACGCCCGACGTCGCCGACAAACAGCGTGTCGCCGGTCAGGATCGCCTGCGGCTTCTGAGCGTCGGCATCGAGATCGAAGACCAGAATCGAAATCGATTCGACGGTATGTCCCGGCGTCTCGAGCACTGTCAGCCGCACGCGTCCGAGCTCGAGACTGTCGCCATCTGCCATCGGCATGAACTCGAACTCGGCCTGGGCCTTCGAGCCGAGGTGAATCTTCGCGCCAAAGCGATCGCGCAATTCCAGGTGCCCGGCCAGGAAGTCGGCATGGAAGTGCGTGAGGAAGACGTGTCGGATCGTGAGTCCCGCCTTCCCTGCGTCCGCGACGTACGCATCGGTATCGCGCTGGGGATCGACAATCACCGCAGCGCCGCTCGACTGATCGCCGATCAAGTACGAGGCATGCGCAAGGCAGTTCAGGTAGTACTGCTTCAGGATCATGATGGCTCAGGAATACGTTACTTCGTTTTGCCGGCGTTTTGCGCCCAGTTGGTGATCACAGTGATGGCGGGTGGCCGCCCGCTCCGAGCGAGTCGCGAATCTCGTAGACACCGATGCGCGTGCCTGGTGTCAGGGACATGAACGATCGATCAGCGCGCTGTCAGGTCGTTCTTGACCACGTAGCCGCCCTTCATCACGAAGCGGACCCGCTGCATCTCGCTGATGTCGGCGAGCGGGTTGCCGCCGACGGCGATGATGTCGGCGTACTTGCCCTTCTCGATGCTGCCGATCTGATCCACCCAGTTATAGTTCAACATCCTGGCGGTCGGTAAGAACGGCATCTTCAGTGCGTCCACGCGCTCCATGCCCCACTTGATGAAATAGGCGAACTGGTCGGTCTGTTTGCCGTGCGGGACGTCGGCCGACGTTGCGCCGCTGCCGAACACGAACGGCACGCCGGCGGCGTAGGCCTTCTTGAATGCCTGTTCCGCCATCTTCAGCCGGCTGTTTCGCCCGCCCGTCTTCTTCAGGTCGGCGGGCTCGAGCGCAACGAGATCGTCAACCGTCAGCTCGAATGGCAGCTTCTTCTCCACCAGCAGCTTCAACGAGGCATCGTCCAGATCGGTGAGATGGTTCGGCGCATCGACGCCGGCCTTGAGACAACTGAGCTGCCCTTCGCCGCCGTACGTGTGGCATGCGACTTTGAGGCCCAGGCGATGCGCTTCGTCGGTGATCGCCATCACTTCCTCTTCGGTAAGCGAGGGGCTGTTCACCAGCGTGCCATCGGGCCTGAATACGCTGTACTCATCGCCGACGAAGTCCTGCGTCGTGTAGATCTTCACCCAGTCGACGCCGTGCAGTTTGGCCTCGCGCACGGCGGCACGCGCCAGCCACGGCGAGTTGGGGTTCTTGCTCTCGGTGAATCGATCCTGGAAGCGTTCGAAAAACGCTGGATACGCCGTGCTCGCCCGCTGATTGAGCGACTGACCGACGACCTGCATCCGCGGGCCGAGCAGCACGCCGCGATTGATGGCGTTGCGCAGATCGACCGTCCCATAGCCGCCGCGCGAATCCATGTCGAGGACGGTGGTGAAACCCGCCTCGAGGTCGGCCTGTGCATTGGCGACGGCAACAATCGTCCGCATCTGCATCGACAGGTCGTCCTGCGGATACACGTGCACGTGCGCGTCGATCATGCCGGGCATCACCGTCGCCGCGCTCAAGTCGATCACTCGCGCGTCCGAAGGAATGGGGATCGAGGAGCCGACGTCGGCAATGCGGTCGCCGCGAATCAGGATGATTTGGTTGCTGGCGATCGTCCCGCTGCGACTGTCGAACAACCGGCCAGCGCGAACCGCCACGACCTGGGTGGGCGCGGCCAGAAACTTCGCCGGTGCGCTGGCGATGCCGCCCTGACCATGCACGACGGCTCCGACACACAGCGCGGCGAGAAGTGCGACTAGAGATCTTCGCATCGTGACTCCTCGTCCGGCTAAAGCCGGACACTACGTGCTCCTCGTCCGGCTAAAGCCGGACACTACGTACTCCTCGTCCGGCTAAAGCCGGACACTACGTACGTAGTGTCCGCCTTCAGGCGGACCTTAACCCATGGGCTTCGAGGCATCGCGTCCACTGGCCGAAAGCCAGTGATAACGCGCCGTGTCGAGACCGGCATAGTCGGGATCGAGATAGATGAAGCAGCGCTGAATCAGGAAGTCGCGGACCTCGAAGACGTCGCACCAGCGGCCGGCGTGCGACACGCCTGCGCGCCACGGCCCGTCCTTGTAGTCCCCGGCGCTCGTCCCCTCGACCGCGAACACATCGGTCCCGGTCATGATCCAATTGAACGTGGCGTAGTCGTGCAGGATCCATTTGATCCCGCCGCCGAAATCCGTGAAGAGCTGACCGATCTGCTTCTTGCCGTTGGCCAACCCCCACTTCGGGAAGAACACCTGCGCATCGTCGGCAAACAGGTCGAGGATGCTGCCCCCGGTGGACGTGACACCCTTGTTGTCGAACGCCTTGAGGTACTCGAGCGCCACAGACTTGCGCTGCTCGTCGGTCATCGTCTGACGCGTGATCGCCATGTGCCCTCTCGGAAAGGCGCACAGAATACAGCGGTAGAATGCGGGCTGTCGATGGAAGGCGAGGACGACACCACCAGCCCCCCGCATCGCGTCAGTGCGACGGTGGAGCTCAAACAGCCCGAGCCCGAGAAAGGCATCGACTGGCCGGCGTGGATCCAGGCGATCTCCCCCATCCTGCTTGCCCTCGTCGGCCTGTATTTCACCGATACCGTGCGTATGGGATTCGAACGGCAGCAGCTGCAGCTGGCCAATGCCTCCGGCATGCAGGGGCTGCTGGTGCAGTTGCTCGGCGACAAGGTCTCGCAGACGGAAGCGCGTGCCGCGGCGTCGACGCTGGCTGCCTTCGGACCGCCGGCCGTGGCACCGCTCGTCACCGCGCTCGCCGATGCCGACGATGTGCGGACGCCGGCAATAGAGGGGGCGCTGCGGGCCATCGGCTTGAACGATCCCGAGGCGGTGTGCGGTCCACTGCTGAGTATGCTCGAGCACCAAACCGGCAGATACTCGTGGCTGATGCACCGTTCCGCCATCCGGGTGATCGGCGACGTTGGTTGCCCGGGGGCGCGGACGTTGTTACAAACATACCGACAGGCCATCAACGGCGGTACGCTCAAGGCGTTCGACCCGGCGACCGAGGAATGGAAAGCGCTGCCGCCGGAGATCGTCGATCTGCTGAAGACCGACGTCGACCGCGCGTTGCTCGAACCGAAGTAGGCGAGCCCGCCTTCGCGCCTTCGGCGCTACGGTGGGCAGGGAGGTATCCATGCGCACGGCTGCCGCATTGCTCTTCATGCTCGGGACAGCAGCATCGGCGTTCGCGCAGATCACTCCCTGCAGCGCGGTCAACGATCCCAGCTCACGCGCCAAGATCCTGCTGGACGACATCGTCAGCGAAGCGAGCTTGCAGAACCTGCTGCAGTCGCTGACCAGCCGACTCGAAGCGAATCTCGAACAGGTCCGAACGGAACTCGGTGTGCAGCTCAAGGTGTTTCCGTGCGCGAACCGCCGGCCGACCGGTCCTTCCGACTTCAACCGGACGACCGTCACCGAGCTGAACGTGCGCGGCGTGCTGATGGAAGTCTGGGGCGCAACCACCGCCGTGAAGGATCAGCAGGGCCGTCCGCTGAATGAGGCGTCGATCGGCTACGTGATCATTCCGGTGCGTCTCGACGAGCTGCAGCAGCAGCCGGCGCCGGGCGCGTTCGTGATCCCGCACCGCGCACAGCCGTCCACGGTGGTCGACGACCTGATCAAGCTCGTCGATCAGGCCGGCCGCCTCGGTGCGTACGCCTCGCTTGCCGTCGGTTCGAAGTCGCTGCGCTCGTCGCAATGGGACGAAGCGCGCAAGCAGCTCTGCGCCGCGGAAGCGCAGTTCACCAGACTCAAGGCGGCCACCGAAGCCGATGCTGCGCTGATCAAGTACGCGAAGAAACTGGCCGGCGATGCAGTCACACGCGCGCGCGCCGACGCGCAGTACTCGGGCTTCCTGAAGCAGGAAGGGGTGGCGTTGTCATGTTCCTGACGCGTGCGCTCTGCGCGTTCGCACTGCTGGTCGTTCCTGTCCACGTCTGGGCGATCGAAATCGCCGTGCCGTGTGCGACGCCTTCTGTCTTCTCCAACGCCGCGGTGAACGTCGTCGTGTTGCCCTACAGCCTGCCGCCGTCACTGCGCGGTTCCGCGGAGGCCGGCGCGCAGCTCGGCGCGCTCGTTCAGCTCGAAACGGTGCTCGCGATTGCGAGGTACGGCAGCATCGCCGTGACACAGCTCGTTGGAGATGCGCGCGAGGAGTGCACGCCGGAGATCGTGCTCGACAAGTTGCTCGGCAGGCAGAGCGGCGCACGCGAAACGATGCGCCAGGGCAGCGGGCTGATCTTGATCTGGGGCCGCATCTTCGAGTCGGGACGCGACCTGTATCTTCAGAGCTTCATCCAGTTCCTGCGACCCGGCACGGGCGAATCCGTAGACGTGGTTGTCCGCGACCGGACGCTGAAGGGTACGCTCTCGACACAGGCCTTCGCGTGCGCACCGCGCAAGATCGCCGTCAAAGACCTCCAGGACATCCAGCGCCAGTTCCGCTCGGCGCGGCTGCTCCACGCGTCGCCGAGCGCCGGCGCGCGGTCGGTGAAGATTCCCGAGACGAAAGGACCGCTTGCGTTCTGGGTCACCGATCTCCGCGATGACTGGGTGCAGCTCGAGCCGATGGACCGCGGCTCGGATCAGAAGTTCGAGCGCGGATGGCTACAGGTGCGGGCAACGGATGCGCAGTGGTCGCTGCGGGCGAAAATGCCGGAGCTGTATTTCGTCGAGGGCGTCGCCGGGTATCTCATGGCCCGAGTGCGATCCAACTCGCCGACGATTGTCGACAACTCATTGGAGGGCGCGGAGGCCGCGATGGCGCGCTATACCAATGCGTGGGGCGTGAACGCCGTCCTCGGCAATGACGCGACGACCAACGGCACACCGCTCGCCGTCGCCGTGCCTCGTCAGCTGCGCGGCTTCATCGCGCTGCTGCGCAGCCGTGGCGCCGGCTCGGGTCTCGTCGACGCGCGCGCGCACTTCGAACGCGCCGCCGCGCTGGCGGCACACAGCAGCGACGCGCGCAATCTGTTGACCATCACGCAAGTGGCGCAAACCTTCCGCGTGCCTGCAGCGGCCACGCAAACGCCACGCCGCTTCATCGACGAGGTGCGTGCGCTGCTCGGTTCGGACCCAAGCAACGCCACAGTGCTCGCCAACCTCGCGGTGATCTACGACCTGGTGTTGACACCCGTGCCGGGCGCGCCCGCCTCATGGACACTCTCGGCAGCGGAACGCGATCAGCTCGCTCGACAGCGGGAGAGCCTCAAGTCATTGAAGAGCTCCTGAGTCGCGCGAACGCTCCGAAGTCTCGCGCGCGACTCTCAGGCGCCTCGTCGCGTCTTCTCCGCGCAATATAATCCGAGGCGATGCCGCTTCCCCCCGACGCACGCCTCGGGCCGTACCAAGTGCTCGGCAAGATCGGCGTCGGCGGGATGGGCGAGGTCTATCGGGCCAAGGACACGCGACTCGGACGACACGTCGCGCTGAAGTTGCTCGGCGAAGGCGTGTTGGGCGACGCCACGGCGCGCGATCGCTTCTTTCGCGAAGCGCACACCGCGTCCGCACTGAACCATCCCAACATCGTCACCATCCATGACATCGGCGAGGCCGAAGCCGGCTATTTCATCGCCATGGAGCTGGTCGAGGGCGAGACGGTCCGCACACTGCTCCGCGGCACGACGACGGTCGACCAGCTGGTCGCGATTGGATCGCAAGTCGCGAAGGCGCTGGCTGCCGCCCACAGCAGCGGGATCGTGCACCGCGACGTCAAGCCGGAGAACATCATGATCCGGCCGGACGGATACGTGAAGGTGCTCGACTTCGGCCTCGCACGCACCATCGAGAACGAGGACAACGCGAGCATCGCCCTGACCGCCGGCACGGTGACGCAAGCGGGGTTCGTGCTGGGGACCGTGCCGTACATGTCGCCCGAACAGGTGAGAGGCGATCCGCTGACGCCAACGAGCGACATCTTTTCACTGGGTATCGTGCTCTACGAGTTTGCGACCCGCGTGCACCCGTTCGCATCGGCCTCACACCTGAGCGTCGCCGCATCGATCCTCACGCACGCCCC
>Ga0209382_10012415_pt1 | contig 10528 bp, 8 predicted proteins | sample SoiMetdeltSBSDD5_FD_187599 | JGI IMG/M metagenome (GOLD analysis project Ga0209382, IMG submission 187599) | Bulk soil microbial communities from a Populus tree surrounding site in Tennessee, USA - Soil MetaG P. deltoides SBSDD5 (SPAdes) (version 2) | ecosystem: Environmental > Terrestrial >...
GTACACACGGGCTTTGAACCGATCGAGGTTCTTCTTTTCGATGAGATCGAGACTGAGCTGGCCGAAGCGGAGGCCTGCTCGATAGTTCCCGAACCGGCCGCCGACGACCTGATTCATCACGCTATAGGCGTAGCACGACCCGTCGCAGTTGCCATGCTCGGCGCTCAGGTTCGCCATTCGTAGCATGACAAGGCACCAGAGATTCGCGTCAACAAAGTAAGCTGGTGCGGACAGTTCCGTGAGGACTTCCATCGTGGCCCGCCAGCCTGGATCGGACATCAGCGGCAGGTCGAACAGCGCTTCAATGGACCGACCGCCAAGCTGCCCCAAAAGACGCTCGTACTCTGCGTTGATCTCCTCGTCCGTGGGCGCAGTGAGCAGGCGACGCCGGCCTCGCTCAGGTATTCGACGCAGATCTCCACACCACGGTCGGCACGCGCGAGCGTTGTGTACAGAGCTGCACGTAAGCACGCGACAGCGGCCTTGTCCACGAGAATCAGTATGAGTTGATTGCCTTTGGCGCCAAGACCGCGCCCCGCCCGGGTTACCTCCGAGTCGAGCAAGTGTCCGTGACCGAATCGATCGAAGGCGGGTTGTCCATGGTCGTGCACCCGACCCACCTTGGCGGGACCAGGCATTTCTCGGCCGTCCAGTTTGTGAGCGAACAACGCAACGCCCTGGCGCTGGTGGCCTCGCAGGATGGGCGCTTCACGGTGTTCTCGTGGTCTCCATCCGACGTGATGGTTCGTGCTCACCGTGTCGAGGCTCTCTTGATGTAAATGCTGACCGCACGCCGCCCTTGGTCGCGGCCAACAGGGCGTCCATTGACTGGACGTGCGGCGGGCACCCGCTCACGAGAACCACGGTTCGAAGGGGCAGTGAAGGAGCGTGTCGGAAACATTGGAGAACCTCATAAATCGACCGACTCCAGACCATACTTACGAAGGCGGCCGTACAGCTGCGTGCGTGTGAGCCCGAGCCGCCTGGCGGCTTTCGACTTGTTGCCGCGCGTCTCGCGCATCACGCGGCCGATGGTCTGACGTTCGACCTCGTTGAGATCGGTCGTCTCCGCTGCGACCGCGGGCGGCGTGGCCGGTAGTAAGAGGTGTTGCCGCGCAATCAGGCCGCCCTCGGACAAGATTGCTGCCCGTTCGAGTGCGTTGTGTAGCTCACGGACGTTCCCCGGCCAGCGGTATTCGAGCAAGGCGCGCTTGGCGTCGGCCGTGAGGCCCGGCAGACGACGGCCGAACGAACGGGCAATGTCCTTCAGGAAGGAATCGGCGAGCGGCAGCACGTCGCTCCTCCGATCCCGCAGCGGTGGAATCGCGATCTCGAACACCTGCAACCGGTAGTACAGATCCTCGCGAAACGTGCCCTGCTCCACTGCCTTGCGCAGGTCGCGGTTTGTCGCGGCGATCACTCGCACGTTCGCCTTGATGGGTCGCGTGCCACCCAGCCGCTGAAATTCACGCTCTTGGAGGACCCGCAGGAACTTGGCCTGGGCCGACAGACTCATCTCCGTGACTTCGTCGAGGAACAGCACGCCGTTCGATGCCAGTTCGATCTGACCAACCTTCGACTGCTGGGCCCCGGTAAAGGCACCCCGTTCGTATCCAAACAGCTCCGATTCGAGGAGTTGCTCGGGCAATGCGGCGCAATTGATGGCAACGAACGGACCGTCCTTGCGAGGTGATGCGCGATGGATAAAACGTGCCACCACTTCCTTGCCGGTGCCTGACTCCCCCTGCACCAACGCCGTCGTTTCCGTGGGGGCGACCTGTGTGGCCTGCTTGAGAATGGTCATCCATTCCGGAGAGCTTCCGCTCGCGCGGCCGAGCCCCGAGCGGAGGTCGAGTTCCGCCGCGAGCGACTTGGCGCGCACTTCGAGGCGTTCGGCACGGGCACTCGCCTCCGCGGCGCGTCGCTCGGCATCCGCAAGCTGCTGATGGGAGAACGCCAAGCCAACATAGGCGGCGATGTGCCTGGCGACCGTCAGATCCTGCAGGCTGAACGCGTTCGACTGTTTCGACCAGAATGCCAGCTGCAGCGGTTGAAAGCGTGTCGTGGTGGTCACGATCAGGAACGACCGATAGCCGGCTGCGAGCAGTTGCTCCCGAAGATCGGGGGGCTCAATACTCCCTTCGTCGAGTTGCTCGCGTGCCAGGTCTTCAATGAGCTTGAATCCACTGGCGGTCACTCCATCGAAATCGCTTCCCGTCACACGCTCGAACCGGGGTCCATCATCATTCGACGTGACATGTATCTCGTGGTCCCGGGACAGCCGCAACGTCAGCCGATCGTGAGGCAGGGCCACGGCGACGATTTCCGACACACGCGAAAACACGTCCCGGATGTCGAGCACATCCGTCAGGAGACTGAGCAGATCCTCCGACATGCGTCGCACTGCATCGTCGTCCCGAAATCTCCGAACCTCGTCAGTGTCATGCAGCCGCCGGTTTACGAACACGACCGTCAGGTCTTGTGCAATCTGATGACCGATCCGACGCGGCGATTACTTCGGTTTCCGATAGGACACACACCGGGGGTGGGTGGGAACACGCACGTTTGCGTAAACAGCATGTTCCGCCCCTGATCGACCCATCGAATGCGCGGAGAAACACACTTTGCGTGCTGCCGCCCACCGGCATGTAGGCCGAACTCCTGGTGAGCGCAGATATTTGTGGGTGTCTTCCTACCGTCTGCTCGCGGCACTTCACTTGCCGTTCTGATTCCCGGAGGAGAAGAACAGCAATGCAAAAACGCACATTGGGCAAGAGCGGCCTCGAGGTGTCGCCTCTCGGTTTCGGCTGCATGGGAATCACCCAGAGCTATGGACGGCCGTCGACCCGCGAGGACGGCATCGCGATCATCCGTGCCGCCGTCGCTGCAGGCGTCACGTTCTTCGATACCGCCGAAGGGTATGGCCCGTACACGAACGAAGATCTTGTGGGAGAAGCGCTCGAACCAGTGCGCGATCGGGTCGTGATCGCGACGAAGTTTGGGTTAAACATCGAGCACGGCAGGGTCACCGGCCTCAATAGCCGTCCCGCTCAGATCCACGCCGTCGCTGATGCATCGCTGAAAAGACTCCGGACCGACCGAATCGACCTGTTCTACCAGCATCGCGTCGATCCCGATGTTCCGATCGAGGACGTCGCCGGTGCAGTCAGGGACCTCATTGCGGAGGGCAAGGTCAGGCACTTCGGGCTGTCGGAGGCAGGAGCGGAAACGATCCGCCGCGCCCACGCCGTTCAGCCGGTCGCGGCCCTGCAGAGCGAGTACTCGCTGTGGTGGCGTGAGCCCGAGCGGGAGGTTCTGCCGACGCTCGCGGAACTGGGCGTCGGCTTCGTGCCGTTCAGTCCTCTCGGCAGGGGTTTTCTGACCGGCACGATCGACGAAAAGACTACGTTCGAGCCGAACGATTTTCGCAACACCGTGCCGCGATTTGCTGAGGACAATCGCAAAGCAAACCTTGTCTTCATCGAGTGGCTGAAAGTGTTCGCCGCGCGGAAACGAGCAACGCCGGCGCAACTCGCGCTGTCCTGGCTGCTGGCGCAGCATCCGTGGATCGTGCCGATCCCGGGAACAACTAAGCGGCACCGGCTCGAGGAGAACCTTGGCGCAGCCCAGATCCAACTCACTGCTGACGACCTGCGGGAGATCGATCAGGCGGCATCCCACATCGAAGTGCACGGTGGGCGCTATCCCGAGGACCTGTTGAGGATGGTTCGGAGATAGGCGCGTTCGAATGTACCCATTTGGACACTGGTTTCAATAGACGTCGGGCGATCATTTGCCAGGCGAGGAGCTGGTGGCAGAAGACAATCGCCGCCCGTTCAAGGAGTGCTGTGATGAATGTGGCCACCGAACTCGAGTCTCCGCAAGTCAAGGGCGCAGCCACCGCTAGAATGAAGGCGCTGGTGTATCACGGTCCGGGCCAGCGGGCGTGGGAAGAGACGCCGCGCCCGGCGATCCAGCACGCCACGGACGCCATCGTCCAGATCACGACCTCGACCATCTGCGGTACCGACCTGCACATCCTGAAGGGCGACCTGCCGAGTGTGACGCCGGGACGGATTCTCGGGCACGAGGGCATCGGCGTCGTGATCGAGGTGGGTACGGCCGTGACGGCTGTTCGTCCTGGCGACCGCGTGATCATCTCCTGTGTCACGGCCTGCGGAAAGTGCGACTACTGCAGGAAAAGCATGTACTCGCATTGCCGTGACGGCGGCTGGATCCTGGGCAATACCATCGACGGCACGCAGGCGGAATTCGTGCGGATCCCCCATGCGGACATGAGTCTCTACCACTTTCCCGCGGACGGCGACGAAGAAGCGCTCGTCATGCTGAGCGACATCCTCCCGACCGGCTTCGAGTGCGGCGTGTTGAATGGTCAGGTGAAGCCCGGAGACACCGTGGCCATCGTGGGCGCCGGTCCGATCGGCCTCGCCGTCCTGCTGACAGCGCAGTTCTATTCGCCCGCCGCCGTCCTCATGATCGACCTCGACGACAATCGCTTGCGCGTCGCGCAACGTTTCGGCGCGACGACCGTGATCAACAGCGGCGATGGCCACGCCGTCAAGCGGGTGCTGGAGTTAACCGGGGGAACCGGCGTGGACGTGGCGGTCGAAGCGGTGGGCGCGCCCGCGACCTTCGATATCTGCCAGTCCATCCTCGCGCCTGGAGGACACCTCGCGAATGTGGGTGTCCACGGCAAACCAGTAGAACTGCACGTCGAGAAGCTCTGGGATCGCAATATCACGCTAACCACCAGGCTCGTCGATACTGTGACGACGCCGATGCTGCTCAAGGTTGTCCGGTCAGGCAAGTTACAGCCGAGCAAGCTCGTCACGCACCGCTTCGCCCTCGATGATGTGATGAACGCGTACGACACATTCGGGAACGCCGCGAAGGAAGGCGCGCTGAAGGTGATCTTGAAGAACCATCCGTCAGCTTGAGTCGTGGCCAATCCTGCCACCGAAACCGCCGATTCCGCCGCTTAAATAACGCGGCGGCTTTCGCGCCTTAAAGAACGCTTGCGAGCCGGACGTCGGGCGGGCGGTCACTGGTAGTGCCGGTGCTCGACGGGGCACCTTCGTGGCAGTCTATAGCTCATGGCGCAGCCTTCAGCCGATGAATCCTCGAGATGACCGATCATCTCGCACGGTGGCACGCATGCGAGGTGCGGTCCACCTCTCCTCGTACATCGCGCAACGATCAGCGCGCCGCGTGTGCGTTGCGCTCGAGACGGGGCCAGCAGCGCCGGTCCGCGTCTTCTTCGGTGGCGACGCTCGCTGGAGGCGCAGTCGACGGGGGAGCAATCGTCGTGCCCCAGTGAAGTTGCCACCATCGATGGGCATCATCCGCAGTCCAGGCGTCGGGCGAAACCGTCGTGGCGAGACGATTGGCGAGTTCGGTCGCTGACGGGGGCCGCTGTGCGGGATCCTTGGCGAGGCACTGCAGAATCAGCGCATCGAGGGCTGGAGGAATGACGAACTCTGAACGCTCACGTGGCGGCGTGGGGATCGCATTGACGTGCGCGAGCGCCATCGCGAGCGCGCTATCTCTCTCGAACACCAGGTCTCCGGTGACGAGGTAATACGCCACGCAGCCCAGGGAGTAGATGTCGGCGCGCTCGTCAAACGTCGCCTGACCCATGGCAATCTCTGGCGGCAAAAAGGCGGGCGTCCCCGTGATGACGCCGTCCATCGTCAACTGCGGCACGGTCTCGGCAGTGTCCGCGTGCTTGACCAGACCGAAGTCGAGCACTTTGACGAAGTCGTCGTCGGGACCGAGCCGGCAGAGGAAGATGTTGGCCGGCTTGATGTCGCGGTGGATGAGACCGCGTGCGTGCGCTTCGGCCAGCGAGTGACAGGCCTGGAGCAGCACAGACACCGCGCGCGCCGGCTCCATCGGTCCAAATATCTTCACGAACTGCTCTAGACTGATGCCGTCGAGCAGTTCCATCACGTAGTAGAAGTTGCCCTCTTCGGTGACGCCGAAATCGTACAAGTTGACCGTATGAACGGAGCCGAGTGTGGCCGTGTCCTGCGCTTCGCGCTCGAATCGCTGCAGCACAGCCTCGCGTGCCCGAGTGCTGACGCCCAACGCGTCGGCCCGTATGAGCTTGATTGCTGCGGGACGCGCAAGCAGGCGATGCTTCGCCCGCCAAACCTCGCCCATGCCACCTTCACCGATCTTCTCGACCAGCGCGTAGCTGCCAATCTCGCGCGCGTGCTTCAGCCGCATGCTGACGCCGTGGACGACGTGGCTGACCATGTAGGCGACGACCGCGCACATGTAGTTCGAGAAGAAGAACAGCACGTAGACTCGATCGATTGACATGTTGCTCGCCACGGCGGTGAGCACAAGCGCCCGGTCCAGTAGATGCTGCGAGCATGGACGCGACCAGCATTCGCTTCGGAGGCGTGGGGACGACCAACGGATAGATGACGATCCAGACGCATTCAACCGGAACGAGCCCAAACAACACATCGGGCGTGTGAGGCAGGGACGCCGACACGCGACCCGTGGCAACCGCGAGGGCGCCGGTGACATAAAACACCAGTCCCAGGTCGAGCAGACGCGATTGTGACAACAGGGCACGGCGCGACGCGAGATACAGGACGATGCCCATGATCGCCGCCGCGACGAAGATCAGATCCCGCGGGCGAAAGGCCGCACTGACGGAGCCGCCCGCGAGCAGGAAGCGACCGCCGATGTGACCGGCGACACCGAAGCCGGCATAGAGCGCGCCCAGCCAGCCCAGACGTCGAGAGGCCTCTGCCATCAACTCTGGCGGCAGGGTGTGTGAGAGGCGGTTCGACGAGTCCGGCGCTCTGGTGCGGCGGTGGTCTGTTCGAGGCGGATCCTGACGCGGGCTCATCATCCTCGCATCGTGCTCCTACGCTGGCACGATCGCAACCGCGACCGGCTGACTCGATTCGCTGGAGTATAAGAAATGAATGACGCCTCGAAACGACCACTTTGAGGGGCAACGGTTCTTCAACCCGACCGTCCCGGTGTTGCAGCCATTGACAACCGTGCCGCGCATGCTGCTGACGCGTCGAGCCAGGTGGCGCTCATCCGTCGCGGTCGTGCCGAGGCAACCGCCTGCGCGTGGTACTGCGAGCGCGGTCGTGACGTTCATCGGGCATGCGACGTTCCTGATTCAGACGGCCGCCGCTCCCTGTACGACGGCTTCAACGTGGACGACGACAGCGATGGTGCGCTCCGTCTGTTCGAAAAGCGCGGCGCCCCTCGCCGCGATCCGACTTCGGACGTACCGTGAACAATCAGTGAACAATTTGCTCCCGAACACCGGGTAACAGCGTGATCGCACCCGAGCTACAGGCACGAAGAATCAACAAGATAGCCAACGTGCATCAATCTGTTAACCGGAGGGTTGCTGGTTCGAGTCCAGCCCGAGGAGCCAACCCGATGCGATCGAGACGGGTTGGCTCTCTGTTTCTCTTGCCCTCGCGCTTCGCTCGGGCGGCCGGCTTCGCCGGCGGAGTCAGCTGAAACGACCGAGTGATCTCGTCGCAGGACTCGGTGCCATTCGGCTCGTCGCGAGCATGTGCGAGTCCAGCCCGAGGAGCCAATTCCTCAATGGTTAGCTCCGCCGTCGCTTCCGATGAGGTCCACGCTCGCGATGTTTGTGGAGATAGGCCTTCACGAAGGGACACACGGCGACGATCTGGAGTCCCTCAGCGTGTGCGCGATCGATGGCGGCCTTGGCGAGTGCGTCGGCGAGGTGCCGTCCTCGTAACGCCGGCGGCACCTCGGTATGGACGAGGACGAGCGAATGCGGCGTGCGGTTGTAGTACAACACGGCGGTCTGGCCGTCGACTGTCGTCTCGAACCGCCCGGCTCCGCGATTGTCGATCACATCAGGTTCGACGGCGGTCGCAGCGAGACGAATGCCTGTCACGACGGTGTTTGCTGGCGCATCACTGGCTGGAAACGTCTCCTCGATGGTCTCGTCGAGGTCCTCCTCGGTCCGGCGTGTCGTCCGATCGTTATTCGTCATGCTGCTCATATGGACGCGTTCAGCCGGCCAACAATTTCTTGGCCATCCATCGTGCGTCGCTCGCCCGCTGCGGCCCGTCAACCTCGGATCCCGCCACGGCGCCGTCGAACAGCACGATAAGCGCGCGAGCCGTTGCTTTTGGGTCCTTCACTCCCGCCGCCTTCGCCCACTCGAGGAAGCGCTCGGCAAACCACTCTCGCTGGCCGTGAGCAATGGTGCGCGCCGGGTGCGCTGCATCGGTGAGCTCGCTCACCGTATGCTGCAACGGGCACCCGCGGAAGTCCTTCGACTCCGCCCACTCCACCACCCAGTCGAAAAACTTGAGCGCGCGTTGTGACGGCGGCGTGTCGGCAAGGTAGGCCTCGATGTTGGCGCGGGCGCCCACCGTTCGGCGCTCGAGGTACGACGCTACGAGCTGGTCCTTGCACCTGAAGTGCTGATAGAGCGATGCCTTCGCCGCGTCGGCCTCTGCCAGGACGCGGTCGATACCCACGGCCCGCACTCCCTCTCGGTAGAACAGACGATCGGCGGCGTCGAGGAGGCGGTCGCGGACGCCGATGTCGGAGGGTTTCGCCCGTTTCCTGGCTTTCTGCGGCACCCCTTGACACTACAGACAGATCGGTCTACTGTCAACGGGATGAATAGACAGACCGGTCTGTTCTCAGCAAGGGGTTTCGACATGGGCTACGCACTGTCAGGCAAGACCGCACTCGTCACCGGCGCCAACCGCGGCATCGGCGAAGCCATCGTCGACGCGCTCGTCGCCGCCGGCGTAAGAAAGGTGTACGCCGCCGCCCGCGACATCTCGACGCTCGACCCGCTCGTGAGCCGCCATGGCTCCCGCGTCACGCCGTTGCAACTCGATGTCACGAACGCCTCCCAGATCGCCGCCGCCGCCGCGACGGCGTCGGACGTGGACCTCCTGGTCAACAACGCGGGCATCGTCGGCTTCTTCGGTGGCGAATTCACCGATCCGAAGTGGATCGAGGGCGGGCGACAGGAGATGGAAGTGAACTTCTTCGGCACCTTCGCGGTCACACAGGCGTTTGCGCCAGTACTCGCGAAGAATGGCGGCGGCGCCATCGCCAATCTCAACTCGGTGGCCTCGTTCGTCGGCTTCCCGATTCTCGCGGCGTACAGCGCCTCGAAGGCCGCGACGCACTCGCTCACGCAAGTGACGCGCGCGATGCTGCGGGGGCAGAACACGCAGGTGTTCGGCGTGTATCCCGGCCCGATTGACACCAGGATGGGCGAGGTGCTGCCAATCGAGAAGGCCTCGCCGGCAGACGCCGCGCGGGCGATTGTCGCGGGGATCATCGCGGGCGACGAGGAGATCTTTCCCGACCGGATGAGTCAGGCCACGGGGCCGGCCTTCTTCGCGGATCCGAAGGGACTCGAGCGACAGGTCGCCGGGCTCCCGACCGCCGCTTAAACGTGGCAGGCTGACCGTCGATGAAGCGAAACCTTCAAGAGCCGCAGCCGTTCGAAGTCGCGTGGCACACCATCGATGGGCTGAACATCCGCTACGCGAAGAGCGGGAGCGACGGCGACAGCGACAGAGTCAGCATCGTCCTTCTCAGTCCGTGGCCGGAGAGCATCTTTGCCTTCACCTCGGTGTGGGCCGGGCTGGCGAAGCAGTTCAACGTGCTCGCGATCGACCTTCCCGGCTTCGGGAGATCAGAGGGGCGCGATGACCTCTTCGCGCCGCAGCGAATGGGCGCATTCATCACCAAGGCGATGGAGGCGTTCGGCCTTACATCGGTACACGCCGTCGGACCTGACGTCGGAACGCCGTCGCTGCTTTTTGCCTCGCTGACGCGTCCAGATCTGTTCCGCAGTCTCATCGTGGGCGCTGGCGCCACTACGTATCCACTCGTCGTAGAGGGCAACCTCAAGTCGATGATCGAAGCGGACGTCTTACCGCCGTTGAATGCCGGCGTGGTGATAGAGCGGTTCCTGGGATCTATTCGCGGATACGCGGTGCCACGCTTCGTGCGCGACGACTATCTCGAGTCCTACGAGGGCGATCGGTTGACGCGGTCTGCGGCTCTCGTTCGCGCGTACCCGAAGGACTTGGCTGCGCTGGCGCCGCGCCTCGCGTCGATCCAGGTACCCGTCGCAATCGTTGTCGGGCGGAACGATCCCTACGGCCTCGCTCGCGACGCCGAGTTCTTGCGCGAACGCCTGCCGCATGCCCGCCTGGACGTTCTCGACGCCGGTCATTGCGTCTGGGAGGAGCGGGCACCGGAGTTCGAGGCGATTGTCACCCAATGGGTCCAAGGGGGCTATTCCGCGTGGCTACTGTGAAGCGCCTGCACCTGCGCCAACAGTTTCTGCAACAAGGGCGAGGCGTTGCCTCGCGCATCACGGTCTCGATCGACGGCGGCGCGCGACGCTTGATGATCGCGTCGCTGCGCTATCTCGACACGTTCGTGAAGATCGACGGCTCATGGCTGTTCTCGGAACGCCTGTTGTACGTCGATTGGATTGACGAAC
>Ga0209382_10012416_pt1 | contig 10527 bp, 9 predicted proteins | sample SoiMetdeltSBSDD5_FD_187599 | JGI IMG/M metagenome (GOLD analysis project Ga0209382, IMG submission 187599) | Bulk soil microbial communities from a Populus tree surrounding site in Tennessee, USA - Soil MetaG P. deltoides SBSDD5 (SPAdes) (version 2) | ecosystem: Environmental > Terrestrial >...
CGCTGGCGCTGGCTGCGGACGGGCGGTTTGGGCGTAAAGCGCACCAACGTACACCGCTGTCGCAAGGCACCCAACCACCAGAGATCTTCGTGTCATCATTTGCTCCGCGAACTCGAGCCGGAAGAACAGGACGCGACGATACCCGTCCGGAAAGCCAGTGGACTAAATAGGATACCGGAATTTCCAAGCGTCCGGCAAACCGCGGGACACCTCCTCCCAGCGGGGCGTTCAAATCCAAATACGCCCTGTCGCGGCGGCTCGTTTCCCCGCGCTCTGCTGTGTGCTCGACGGTGGGTCATGCGAAATGCTTGCAGGTTAAGGGAGTATCAGTAGCCATGCGGACGTCCTTCGCGCTGACCGTCGCTGTGCTGGCGCTGTTATCGACGATCGCTGAGGCTCAGGAACAGACCCCGAGTCAGGCTCCAGCCCAGGTCCCCGACCAGACGCCGGTCGTCCCGCAAGCGCCTCCTCCGCTCATCTTCAACATCACTGTTGCAGGAACCACGCCGCTACAAGGCAGCGATCTCCCGATCAGCCGGATTCCGGCTCCCGTCCAGACCGCCATCGGCCGCGACCTCGATCGCTCGGGTGCGCTCGACCTCTCTGATTTTCTGAACAGACGGCTCAACGGCGTGCACGTCAACGAGATTCAGAGCAACCCGTTTCAGCCCGATGTGAGCTACCGCGGCTACACGGCATCGCCGCTGCTTGGCACGCCGCAGGGTCTTTCGGTCTACATGGACGGCGTTCGCCTCAATCAACCATTCGGCGACATTGTCAGCTGGGATCTCATTCCGCGTCTGGCGATTTCGTCCATCGCGTTGATGCCTGGATCGAATCCGCTGTTCGGACTGAATACCCTGGGCGGTGCGTTGTCGCTCGAAACGAAAAACGGTGCGCGCGATCCCGGGACGATGGTGCACGCGATTTACGGCAGTCACACACGGCGCGCGATCGAGTTCGAGCATGGCGGGTCGCGGGCCGGCTCCGGGTGGCATTGGTACACGACCGGCAACCTCTTCGACGAGGACGGCTGGCGCGAGGAGTCGCCATCGCAGGTTGGACAACTGTTCGGAAAACTTGGCTGGCGGAGGCCAAAAACCGACGCCACCCTCTCGGTCGCGTACGCAGACAATTCGCTCAACGGCAACGGTCTCCAGGAGAGCGGCTTTCTGGATCGCGATTACTCGAGTGTCTACACGAAGCCAGACACGACCGAGAACCGTTCGACGCTCGTAAACGCCACCGCGCGCCACAGTGTGCACGACACCCTGATCCTGTCGGGCACGGCGTACTACCGGCGCATTCGCGCTGACACACTGAATGGCGATGTGAACGAGGACTCGCTCGATCAGGCGCTCTATCAGCCCACCGCCGCCGAACGCGAGGCGCTCGCCGCAGCGGGGTACACGGGATTCCCCGTCAGTGGGGAGACTGCGGAGAACACGCCGTTTCCATACTGGCGATGCCTCGGCAACGTGCTGCTCGTCGAAGAGCCTGCTGAGAAGTGCAACGGCCTGATCAACCGAACACACGCGCGTCAGCACTACGCCGGCGCCTCCGGTCAATTCACGTGGTTGAGCGCCGCTGACCGAAGCGGACATCAGGTGACCGCGGGCATGGCGTTCGACTACAACGCCGCGCACTTCTTGCAGTCCTCCGAGCTGGGCTATCTCAACCCCGATCGCAGCGTGACCGGTACGGGCGCGTTCGCCGATGGCGTGACCGGCGGTGAGGTCGACGGCGAGCCGTTCGATAGCCGCGTCGATCTCGACGGCCACACGCGTACGTTCAGTCTTTACGCGACCGATACGTTTCGGCTCAGAGACGGCCTGCACGCAACGCTTTCGGGCCGCTTCAATCGGACCGTGGTGGAGAACGCCGATGCGATCAACCCCGGTGGTGGAGCCGGGTCGCTCAGCGGTACGCACACCTTCAGCCGGTTCAATCCCGCCGCCGGCCTGACGATCGATCTGCCCCGGCGCATCAATGCGTACGTCGGTTACAGCGAGGGCAGCCGCGCCGCGACGTCGATCGAGCTTGGCTGTGCGGACCCCGAATCGCCGTGCAAGCTGCCGAATGCGATGGCTGGGGATCCGCCGCTCGATCAAGTGGTGACGCGCACGTTCGAGCTCGGGCTGCGGGGAACATTGCTGGTAGGGCCGGTCCTTTCGGACCGGCTGCGCGTGCGATGGAACGCTGGCTATTTCCTCGCGAATAACCGCGACGACATCCTGTTCGTGATGTCCGAGCGGACTGGCTTCGGCTATTTCCGCAACTTCGGCAGCACGCGGCGGCAAGGCGTGGAGGCTGGTGCCGACGTGCAGGCCGGTCGTGTCACCCTTGGCGTGGGTTATACGTCCCTCGACGCGACCTTTCAGAGTCCCGAGACGCTCAACGGCGAGAGCAACAGCACCAACGACCAAGGTCCGGGGCTCGAGGGTGCGATCGAGATCGAGCCTGGCGCGCGCATCCCACTCATTCCGAGACACATGTTCAAGGCGTTCGGCGAGATCCGAATCCTGTCGAAGGTCTCCGTTGATCTGGGGATGATCTCCTCGTCAGGCGTGTACGCGCGCGGCAACGAGAACAATGTGCATCAGCCTGATGGGACCTATTACTTTGGCGAAGGCGCAACGCCCGCGTACGCGGTGGTCAATCTCGGCGCACGCTACCAGGTCACCCGGCATGTGGGTGTGCTGCTCCAGATCAACAATCTCTTCGACACCCACTACTACACGGCCGCTCAGCTCGGCGCGAACGCGTTGACCGACACGGGTGCGTTCATCGCCCGTCCGCTGCCCCCGATCGGTGGTGAGTTTCCTCTGAAGCACGGGACGTTCCTTGCGCCCGGCGCACCGGCCGCTTTCTGGGTCGGCGCGCGGCTGACGTTGTAGGGGCGACCTACGCGATCGCCGCCAGAACGCGGTCGGTCATGTAGTGGGTGAGGCTCTCGATGGCAGACGCCTTGCGGCCGAGACGCCCGTCGATCGCCAGCATCGCCACGCCATGAGTCGTGGCCCAGACGAACATCGCCATCTGTCCGGGATCGTCACGTCGCGCGAGCTGCTGCCCTTGCAGTTCGACGATGCCGTCGACCAGGACCTGGAAGGCGCCGGCGCCCTCCTGGGCGAGTTCCGACTGCTCGGCGCCGAAGATGTCGGCGCCAAACATCACGCGATAGTGTGAGGGGTGCGCGACCGCGAACTGCACGTACGCGACGCCCATCGCCGCGAATCCGCGTCGGCCCTTCTCGCGCTCCCACGCTTCGCTCAACTCCACGCGCAACATCCGGAAGCCTTCAGCGGCCACCGCGGCGAGCAGCGCCGCTTTGTCCTTGAAGTGCCGGTACAGCGCGGTGCGCGACACGCCGAGCGTGCTGCCCACGCCCCGCAGCGTCAATCCGTCGATCCCGTGGTTCCCAATCGTGCGCACGGCCGCCTGCAGCAGCGCGCGCCGCAGGTCGCCGTGATGGTAACGATCGGCCCGCTTCCGGGCCGGTGCAGCTGAGGGCCGGCGAGCCATTGAGGTCCAGCTTAACGGGTAGATGTTGACAGAGTCAACATGGCGGGGCTATCCTGATGTTGACAGTGGCAACATTGAAGGAGGATGCCATGGAATCGCTCGGAAATCGCGTCAGGGCATCAGTTTATCGGCTGTGGTCCGGGAGTCCGGCGCTGACCGCGGCTGGGTTGCTGATGATCGGGGTGTTCGCGGCGTCGATCGTCGGCGTGCTGATGGATCCACGCGTCATCACCGGCGCCCCGGCCTGGTTGAAGCCGGCCAAGTTCGCCATCTCGAACGCGATCTATATGCTGACGCTCGCGTGGATCTTCACGCACCTCCCGGAGTGGCCGCGGACACGACGCAGTGCCGGCTGGGTGACGGCGGTCGTCCTCGTGCTCGAAGTCGTCATCATCGATACACAAGCCTGGCGCGGCACGACCAGTCACTTCAACCTCGGCACTGTGCTCGACACGGTGCTCTTCGCGATCATGGGATTGGCAATCGCGGTACAGACGGTGGCCAGCGTCGCAGTCGCTGTTGCGCTGTGGCGGCAGCACTTCGACGATCGCGCACTTGGGTGGGCGCTTCGATTCGGCATCGTGATCACAATCGTCGGAGCCAGCACGGGCGGCCTGATGACCCGGCCGACGACCGCCCAGTTCGAGGAGGCGCGCGCAACAGGACGCATCGTCATCGCCGGAGCACACACTGTTGGAGCGCCCGACGGCGGACCGGGTCTGCCCGTTACGGGATGGAGCGTTCAACACGGTGACGTGCGCATCCCGCACTTCATCGGACTGCATGCCATGCAGGTCCTGCCGCTCCTCGCGCTCGCACTCGGTCGCCGACGACCACAAACGGCGCGGGTTCGCATGATGCTGGCGGCGATCGCGAGCTACGCAGCGCTGTTTGCCATTCTGCTCTGGCAGGCACTGCGCGGGCAGTCGCTCGTTCAACCTGATGGCGTCACAATCGCTGCGTTCATCGTCTGGGCGATACTCACGGGCCTAGGCACCTGGTTCGCCGCAACCCGTCGAGCCACGACGCGTAACCAGGCCGAGCGCTCGCGCGCCGCCATCGCATAAGAGGTGAGCCGTGACGGCCGAACAGGTGTTCTCAATCGTCAATCTAATCGCAACGGCGGCATGGCTCGCGCTCGTGATCCTCCCCGGACGACGCTGGGTCACCGGGATCGTCACGAGCACCATCGTCCCGCTGCTGTTCGCGATCGTCTACGTGGGCATTGTGGCGACGACGGTCGGCCGAACGCCAGGCGGGTTCTCGACGCTCGAAGGCGTCGCCACGTTGTTCAGCAATCCGTGGGTGCTGCTTGCCGGATGGATTCACTACCTCGCGTTCGATCTGTTGATCGGCACGTGGGAAGTGGGAGACGCACGCGAGCACGGACTGCCGCATCTGCTGCTCGTGCCGTGTCTCGTGCTGACATTCCTCTTTGGTCCGGCCGGATGGCTGCTTTATAGGGCCGTCCGGCTGACGAAGTCTTCACAGATGCGCCAGAGCGTTTCTTCGGCGCCGTGATCTCGGAACTCGCACGGCAGTTCGCGCCGGTCGGCGTAAAACCGGCCGGTCACACCGGCGACGTCCTGCGACGCAGCCAGCCACACCGCCGTATCGGCGCCCTGCGCGGCGGTCCGGCCCGGCCGCGCGCGTGCCTGACGAACCTCAGGCAGCAGATTGCGCGAGAGCTCGGTGTCCGGAACCCAGCCGGGAGTCATCGCGTTCACGGTGATTCCGCGTGGTTGCAGCCGCCTCGCCAGCGCCCAGCTCCACAGCCGGTCGCATGCTTTCGATTGGCGGTACGCGAGCAGCCCGTCATACGGGCGACGCCTGAATTCAAGGTCCGCGAGGTCGAGGTCGCCGGCAAACGCCGAGGCGACCACGACAATGCGTGGCATGTCACGTATGTTGAAGTGATCGAGCACGCCAGATGTCACCCGGTGATAGCCGAGCACGTTGGTTGCAAACGTCAGCTCGATGCCGTCAGCACTCTCTCGGCGCTCGCCTTGGACGGTTCCTGCGTTGTTCACGAGCACATCGATCGGTGGATGATGCGCCGCGAGCTCCGCCACGAACGATTGGACCGACTGCCGACTCGAGACGTCGACCTGCATGACGTCCACGCTGCCGGCGTTGCCAGTGGCCACGATCGCTGGCGCCACATCGCGTCCCTTCGCCTCGTCACGGCACGCGAGGACCAGATGGACGCCGAGCTCACCAAGCTCGATGGCGATCTGCCGGCCGATGCCTGATGTGGGGCCGGTAATGAGCACGCGTTTCCCTGTGATCCAGTTCATAGGGCGAAGGCTTTAGGCCTTTGGCTCTAGGCTCTCGGCTTTCAGTTCTGGCTCGTTGCTACCCAGAGCCCAGAGCCCAAAGCCCAAAGCCCCAGGCTGAGGCGATTATAGAAGCGTGAACGATCTCATCCGCCGTCGTCTCGCCAACCAGCGTCTGTTGCGCTCCTCCTTACGTACGCCTGCGGAAGTTGTCGGGTGGCTCGGCGCGATGCAGTCGCAGGATTATCCAGGCGCGAAGTGGGCCATTGGTCTGCGTGCGCCGGTGACGGACGCAGAAGTTGATCGTGCCTGCGACGAGGGCGCCATCGTGCGCACGCACATCCTGCGCCTGACGTGGCATTTCGTTGCCCGCGATGATATCCGGTGGATGCTGGCGCTCAGCGGCCCGCGGGTCAACGCGGTCAGTGCCCACTACTACCGCAAGATGGAGCTCGACGAGCGCACGTTCACGCGCAGCCGCGACGTGTTCGAGCGCTCGCTGCGCGACGGCGCGTACAAGACCCGGCCCGAGCTCGGCGCCGCGCTCCGCCGCGCCGGCATCGTCGCTTCGGGAACCCGACTCGCATTCCTGACGCTGCGCGCGGAGCTGGACGCGGTGATCTGCAACGGCCCGCGCCGTGGCAAGGAGTTGACGTATGCGCTCTTCGACGAGCGCGTGCCAGCTGCAAAGCCAGTGGACCGCGATGACGCGCTGGCCCGGCTCGCGAGGCGCTATTTCTCGAGCCACGGCCCGGCGACGTTGAAGGATTACGTCTGGTGGTCGGGGTTGACGGTGCGCGACGCAAAGGCGGGGATCGCCCTCGCCGGCGCCTCGTTGTCACGCGACGACGTCGACGGCTTCACCTACTGGTCTCCTTGTCGCCTTGGCGGAGGCGGACAGCCTTCGTCGACGATCGCGCATCTGCTGCCCAACTACGACGAGTATCTGATCGCCCACAAGGATCGCCATTTGGTGGTCAGCCGCGGCTCGGGCGATGGCGTGAGACGCATCAAAGATCCGTTTGTCCACCACATCGTCGTCGACGGGCGCCTTGCCGGAAGCTGGACGAGGCTGGTGAAAGACCGTTCAGTCGCCGTCGAATGCGCGGCGTACCTACGACCGAATCAGGAGGCGCGGGACGCGATCGACGCGGCCGTTGCGCGTTTTGGCCGGTTCATGGAGCGGCCGGCTACTTCTTCTTACTTGGCGCGCTGGAGCTCGGCGAAGAAGGCGGCGGATCGTAAGTGACTTTGCTGTTCTGGTCTTTGAGCACGGCTTCGCGATCGCCCGGATACCAATATTCAAGGTGACAGGCCTCGCAGGCCTTGTCGACTCGGTCGCCCACCTTGAAGAGCCCGTCAAAGTCGCGCGCTTTCGCCACCTTCACCGCTTCGAGCGCGGCGAACTTCAATTCATCGGCGTGCTTGTACCAGAGGGCTCGATCTTTTTCGATCTTGGCTTGAATCTGTTCTGGCGGAAGCTCGGGCTCGCCCGGCTGGTGTGGCTTGCCTTCCTCTCCAGGCGGAACCATCCGCCGGGGAATCTTCAACAGGTTCGTCGATTCGGCGAGCAGGTATCCGCCGCGCTCGACCTTCAGCCAGTCGTCATCGTTGAGTGGCTTGGTTTCGACCGTGCCTTTATGACTGATATCGATCACCGCGGCGTCGAAGATCCAATCGGCTGTCGGATCGATGACGTGCTCCATCAATTCCTTGACCGACAAGGTGGGCGCGAGCGACGAGTCGAGGGACGGCGCGGCGGGAGTGGCGGCAGTGGTCGTCGCCGCCGGTTTGGACGAGCATTGCTGAGAGGACAGCGCAGCGACGAACACCAGGCCAGCCCAAGCGATCAACCGTCCTCGACGCGTGCGCATGCGGCTCCTCTCGGTCCGGACCGCGGTCATTACTGCGCCGACGATGTCGGCACCGGTGGAATCTTCTCGTTCGGATACCAATACTGCGAGTGACACGATTCGCACGCGCGCTCGATCTGCTCGCCGACTTCGAAGAGCTTGTCCGCATCCTTGGCATCGATCGCCTGGAGCGCAGCGACACCAGCCTCGTGCAGGCCATGCGCGCGCTTGCGCCAGGCGGCGAGGTCCTTGTTGATCAGCGCTTCCATTTCCGACGGCTCGAGCTCGACGCCGGGCGTTTCCGATTTCTCACCCGGTCTGGCGACGTGCCGGCCAGGCACCATCAGCAGGTTCGAGGCTTCAGTCAGCGCGATCGCGCCATGCCGGACCTTCGTCCACTCCTCGTCGTTCTTCGGCCTGGTTTCGAGGGTGCCTTTTGAGCTCTGCACCGTTGTCACCGCGAGCCAGACCACGTCGGCATTCGGATCGACGACGGACTGCATCAGATCTTTGACAGTCGCTGTCGGGACATATTCAGGCGGAGGCGGCGCGGGTGCGGGCGCCGCAGCGGTGGTTTCTGACGACTTCTGACACGCCGTGTTCAGCACGAGTGAGATCAGCAGAACGACCGCGCTCACGGTATGGAACCATCGTACGTTCAGCATTCCTCCACGATAGCCGACGGCAGGTGTGGGGATGTCTGAACTCTTGATTAATTCCTCGTCAGAATCAGCCGGGCGGTGAATTCGGCCATAATCGCGTACGAAGAGGACGCCTTCAGGCGGCCTTCGATGATGAGCAGGAGAAACGTTGTGAATCTCAGCAGAACACGTGCACTGACGATCGTTAGCGCGATTGCCGCGCTGGGGATTCTTGGAGCCGGCGTGAGCGGACAGACGCGGCCGATGTGCGATCCCGATAATGGCGGCATCACGCTGCCTCCGGGATTCTGTGCCCTGGTCGTCGCCGACAACCTCGGACCTGCGCGTCACATGGTCATCGCGCCGAACGGCGATCTCTACGTTGCGCTGATGACGAGCGGCGGACGTGGTCAGCCGCAGACCGGTGGCGGTGCAGTCGCGCTGCGCGACACGAACGGCGACGGTCGCTTCGAGATGAAAGAGCCGTTCGGCAGCGGCAGCACGACGGGCATCGCGGTGCGCAATGGCTACGTCTATCTGGCGCATCCGCAGACGATCGAGCGGATGAAGATGACCGCCGGGCAGCTCAAGCCGACCGGCGCGGCCGAGACGATCGTCACCGGGCTGCCGATGGATCGCCAGCACGAGGACAAGGGCATTGCCTTCGACGGCAACGGCGGGCTCTACATCAACGTCGGCGCGCCGTCGAACGCCTGCCAGCAGCCGGATCGCCGCCCCGGAGTCGCGGGTGTCGATCCCTGCCCGATCCTCGAGAAGCATGGCGGGATCTGGAAGTTCGACGAGAACAAGCCGAATCAGACGCAGGAACAGGGCACGCGCTTCGCGACCGGCCTGCGGCAGATGCCGGCCATCACCTGGCACGACGGCGCGCTCTACATCGTCATGCACAACCGCGATCAGCTCGACACGTTCTGGCCGAAAAGCTTCACGGCGCAGGACAACGCCGAGCGTCCGGCCGAAGGCCTCTATCGGGCGATGCAGGGTTCGGACTTCGGCTGGCCCTACTGCTTCTACGACTACACAACGAAGCAGTTGGTGCTGAACCCGGAGTACGGTGGCGACGGTAAGCAGGTTGGCCGCTGCGCCAAGTTCACGTCACCGGTCGCGGCGTATCCGGCCCACTGGGCGCCGGTGGACATCAAGTTCTACACGGGCTCGCAGTTCCCGGCGAAGTATCGCAACGGCGCGTTCATCGCTTTCCACGGCTCGTGGAACCGCGCGCCGCTGCCGCAGGCTGGCTATAACGTGACGTTCCAGCCGTTCTCGGGCGGCAAGCCGTCGGGGCAGTTCGAAGTGTTCGCCGACGGTTTCACCGGCAAGACGCCGCTCGCCAATCCGGGCGACGCGGTCGCGCGTCCTGACGGCGTGGCACAGGCGCCCGATGGCTCGCTGTATATCGGCGAGAGCCAGAAGGGCAAGATCTGGCGCGTCATTTACCGCGGCAAGTAAGGGCCGGGCCGGTCCTTTTGGACCGGCCATTTTCGGCACGTCCAAAGGACGTGCCCTACTGCGCCCGCAGCGCGATCAGCGGATCGATCCTCGTCGCTCTCCTCGCTGGCACATAGCACGCGAGAAGCGCGACGAGTCCGAGCAGCGTCGTCGTCGCGGCGAGTGTCATCGGGTCAGTTGGGGACGTCGAATAAAGCAGCGCCGCGATCAGTCGCGCTGCCGCCAACGATCCGGCAAGTCCGAGCGCCACACCGACAGCAACGAGACGTGCACTCTCCTTGAGCACCAGCGTCAGGATGTCAGTCGTCTTGCCTCCGACGGCGATCCGTATGCCGATCTCGCGTGTGCGCTGCGTGGTCGAAAAGCTGAGAATTCCGTAGATGCCGAGCGTGGCGAGCAGGAAGGCGAGGCTTGCCAGGACGCTCAGGAGACCGGTGACGAATCGCCTCGGTGCCAGCGATTGCGCGACCAGCGCGTTCACGGTTGACGCGTCGTAGATGGGAAGGGTCCCGTCGATCTCCCAGATTCGCGATCGCAGTGCGGGGATGAGCGCAGCCGCGTCGTTCGTGGTGCGAATGACGAACGTCATCGAGCCGAAGGGCGTCTGCGAGAGCGACATGAATACTTCTGGTCGGGTGGCGCGGTCGAGCGCCTCATGCCGAAGTCGGCTCACGACGCCGACGACCCGCAGTGTGCGCCATGTCCCGAGCCAGTTGACGGTAATGCGTTGATCGACCGGGTTGCCCCCGGGCCAGAACAGTT
>Ga0209382_10012417_pt1 | contig 10526 bp, 14 predicted proteins | sample SoiMetdeltSBSDD5_FD_187599 | JGI IMG/M metagenome (GOLD analysis project Ga0209382, IMG submission 187599) | Bulk soil microbial communities from a Populus tree surrounding site in Tennessee, USA - Soil MetaG P. deltoides SBSDD5 (SPAdes) (version 2) | ecosystem: Environmental > Terrestrial >...
CGGTCGTCATGTGTTGGCGGGCACGCTCGGCGGCGCCGCCGCGACGGTACAGCGTCCCGAGGCCGAGATAAGAGTGGGCGAGCAGCGGGCGCAGACCAATGCCGCACGGAACCATTCGGCTGGACGTGCGTGCACAACCGATCGTGTTGACGACCGCGGCAGTGAACGGAGGTGGCGCGCTACCGCGGGGTGGACGTCGAACCGCCGGCTGCGCGATAACGCTCGGAGACGGCGACTTTCACCGGCCAATCGCCCTCGAGGTGCTGTTCGGGCGCGACGCCGTTGGCGACGGCGGCCTCGGCGGCACTCCAGGTAGCCCCGCCTCGCGCCAACGTCTGCGCAATGCGCTCCCCCGCACGCGCGGGACGGATGCGAAGGCGGCTCTCGGTGATCCGGTCCTGGTCCGCGGCCCGGAGCGGACGAAAGCTCATCGCCGTGCGCTCGAAGTCGTCACGGTAGCGCTCCCATTGCGTATCGTCGCACACGCCCGTCACGCGGAAAATTCGCTTGCGGTGAGCGATCCAGGTGAGGGCGACACGCGTGCGGTCGCGCGTGCTGGCAGTGAGCGCGGCTGCGGGGAGCTGCGAGATCCGAAGCCGGCGGATCCGCTCGATCTGAGTGTCAGTGAGGCCATCGGCGCGGGCACCGACGACAGGGTCATCGCCCTCTCCCACCAGGTGCATGAGCACGGCGGCCGTGTCACCCGGCGCCACCGCACCGGCCGCTTCCGGCGTGTTCGCGGTCTTCCAGCTCGCCGGCATCTCGATCGCCACGTCGAAGTCGGGATGAAGAAAGAGCGGTCCGGCGAACACCCCGTTGGCGGCGTTGTTGCCGACGACGAGACCCTCGAGTCTCCTGAGCAGCGCCTCGCGGGTGCTGGCGATCGGCGTGACGCGGACAGAGGAGAGAGAGCGGGCCAGGCTCTCGATGTTCGCCACACGGTCGGGATTCGACGGATGCGTGGCGAAGAAGCTCGATCGTCTGGGCGCGCGTTCGCCCTGGCTCTCGGCCCGCTCGAGCGTGCCGAGGAAATTGCCGAGAGCTCCGGGATCCCATCCGGCGCGAGCGCAGAGCGTAACGCCGACCTGGTCCGCCTCGAGCTCCTGCTCACGGCTGTACGGTGCGAGCGCTAACCCGGAGACGACGCGGCCGGTTCCGCCGACGATGCCACCGAGGGTCGGACTCACGATGCCGAGGATCCCGCTCGGCACTCCGAAAAGAATGGCGAGCGGCGTTGCCGCTTGCACGCGGCTCACGGCGTGGCGCTCGGTGACATGCGCCATCTCGTGTGCGACGACGCCGGCGAGCTCGTCCTCGCGGTTCGTCAGCGCGAGCAAGCCACGGGTGACATAGACGAAGCCCCCGGGGAGGGCGAAGGCGTTCGCATCGGGCTCGTCGGCGACGCTCCACTGCCAGGCGATGTCCCTTCGTCCCGTCGCCCGCGCCAGGCGCATGCCGATCGCCTGGATGTATTCGACGAGCCGCGGGTCGCGCACGAGACCCACCGTCCGCTCGACCTCCTGGGCCTCCTTGGTCCCGATCTTCCGCTCTTCTTGCGGAGAGACGGAGACACAGCTTCCAACGGCGAGCCCGCTGAGGACACTGAGCAGACCGGTGCAGCATTGGCGTCGGGTCACATCGCTCGTCACCGTTCGGGGCATCGCTCGTCCTCTGCAGATGTCGTGGTGCCCGGCCGAGGTCGCTCTCGCTCAGCGGAATTGTAGTCGGCGGCGTGGCGGCGTCGGCATAGGACCAAGGTCGAATTTGCCATGAGAGCCGGACCGGGAGATGACCGGAGTGATGAAGTCGCGACTCCGAATGCTCGTGGCACCTTGCTTGGGCGTGGTCCTGCTCCTCGCGGGCTGCGCCAGCCTCGCGGTCACGCCGTGCGATACGATCCCGGACCGCGATGGCAAGTACTTCAGCCGCTTCTTCCTCGGCGTGGGGACGCTCGGCCTCTCGGAGGTGACGATCCAGCAGGAAGAGATACGGCAAGCCTATCAGGGATCGCCCAGCTGCCCACCCCCGGCCGGAGTCCGAGTCGTGTCGGCTGCACAACCGGCGGCGGGCGGAGGCCAATCCGCCGCGTTGGGCACCCTCATCAACGGTGCGCGATGGGCGATTGTGATCTATCTCAACCAGGACCCCGATGTGCCGGGGACGTCGCCCCTGACCGTCCTCTTCCCGAACACCAGTATCCAGGTTGCGTTCCAACCTGGACAGTACGGGCTGGTGGCGCGCCCGACGGGCGCGGCACCGGGCGACCTGCCGCAAGTCACCTGGAGGCGGCAGGTCGAGATCGATCCACGGGTGCGGGGTTTCAAACTGCAATTCAACGAGGCAGATTTCAAGTGACGGCGCCATCGCTAGTCGCTTTCTTCCTCCCTGGCCGCGACCGCCTTGCCGCGATGGAGCCGGAAGACGACGAGGAGATACGCGAGGGCGAGCGGCAGGCCGATGAGGAACCATCGCCGCGCGGTTCGGAGGCCGGCCTCATCCCCCCGCCCAATGCGAACTGGAGGCGGTGAAGGGTGAGGGCACCCATCGGGGGCGCCATGCTACACCGATCCCGCGATCGAGGAGATAGGGCTAAGGTCGTATTCGGCAATCGCCACAGACCCGCGGAGACGCCGGGGAGTAGCGCAACCGTCTTACAATGCGGAGCCATGAACTGGCTGGTGAAGGAAGAGCCTACGCACTATGGATTCGACGCATTCGTGAAGGACAAGAAGGCGGTGTGGAGCGGCGTCCGGAACGCGCTCGCACAGAAGCATCTGCGCGCGATCAAGAAGGGCGACCGCGTCTTCTATTACCACACCGGCGACGAACGGGCGGTGGTCGGGATCGCGACGGCGGTGTCCGACCCCTATCCGGATCCGGAAGACCGCAGCGGAAAGTACGTCGCGGTCGATCTCGCGCCGGTCAAGCGGCTTCCGAGGCCGGTCACGCTCGCGGAGATCAAGGCCGACGTTGCTTTCAAGGACTTCCCGCTCGTTCGCATCGCGCGGCTGTCGGTGATGCCGGTCACCGACGCGCAATGGGCACGGATCGAAGGTCTCGCCGCTCACGCGAATTAAAGCCGGCGCAACAGCGCGTCGGCGAACCGGTCGGCCGACTCGGGCACGAGATCGAGGCCCAGGCCTGGCTCGTTCACCTCCACCTCCATCAACACGAACTCGCCGCGCTGGACGACGCCATCGACGCGGCAATACAAAGGAGATCCGGGGAGCAAGCGCACGATGGTGTGCATCTGTTCGACGATATCGGGAGCGATCAGCATCGTGTCCATCCGGCCGCCGTACTGCGTGTTGATCCGGAATTCGCCCGGCGCGGCGGTCCGGTGCAAGCCATGCGAGAACATGCCGTCGAAGAACACGCCTGCCTGCTCGCCCGCCTCGATCTCCCGGACGAACTCCTGGACCAAGACGCGGTCGAGTCTCTTCATGGCAGACGCGCGCGCGACCGCAGCGGACTCTTCCCCGCACCGCACACGTTCAACACCGAAACCGCTGGCGCCGATGAGCGGCTTGATCACGCCTTCGTCGATGCGCAGCGCGCGCAGCGCCTCCGCGACAGCGGCGGGCTCCGCCGCCGCTTCTACGGTGCGCGGAATACGCACGCCCCGCCGGGCGAGGTCGAGCACATGCGCCTTCGAGATGTTCCAGCTGATCACGTCCGGCCGGTTGAACGTCCGACCCGGCTCGAGCCGCCGGAGCCAATCGCGGTAGCGGTCGGGCGCGTCGTGGTAGTCCCACGACGAGCGGATCACGACGGCGTCCACATCGCGAAAGGGATCGAAGGGTCCATTCCACGGTGCCGCGATGACGCAATGGCCCCTGGTTTCGAGGACACGAGCGAGACATGCATCACTCCCGCTGAGCGCCGGCCACTTCACACACGTTGCGAGCGTGATTGTCGCCAGATTCTCATCCTCGTATTGCGGTTCGCCGCGCGCAGCGTCGGTGTCGGCCGCGACCAGCAGTGGACGCCGACCTCATCACGGCGTTGCCGCGCGTGCTTGATCTCGCGATGTCAGCGTCCTATCTTCGCTCCATCCGCTCCAGGAGGTTTCTGATGTCAGGGACGACGGAGACAACCATGAGCTTCCGATCGGGCCGCCCGATGGACGCCAAGGTGTGCGGCCGCATCTGTTACGAAGCCTTCGGCGCCATCGCGCGCGCGCACAACTTTCCCCCCGATTTCCCGTCGGTGGAGGTCGCCATCGATCTCATCACCATGCTCCTCTCCCACCCCGGGTTCTTCAGCGTCGTCGCGGAAGCGGGTGGTCAGATCGTGGGGAGCAATTTTCTCGACGAACGATCCACGATCGCAGGCCTCGGACCGATCACGGTGGATCCGAAGGTACAGAATCGCAGGGTCGGTCGGGCGCTCATGCAGGCCGCGCTGGATCGGGCGAGCGAGCGACGTTGCCCCGGCGTCCGTCTCCTCCAGACCGCTTACCACACGCGGTCGCTTGCGCTCTACACGACGCTCGGGTTTCATCCTCGAGAATCCATCGCCTGCATGCAAGGCCCGCCGCTACGCGTGGCGCGTCCGGGCTACCACGTTCGCCCGGCGACCGCGGACGACGCCGAGGCCTGTAATCATGTCTGCGCGGCGGTCCACGGCCATGACCGCGGCGGCGAAGTGCTCGACGCGATCAACCAGGGCACGGCGAGAGTCGTCGAGCATGAGAATCGCGTGACAGGCTACGCCACGGATCTGGCCTTCTTCGCGCACGCGGTCGGCGAAACGACCCACGATCTGATGGCGCTCATCGGCGCCGCGACGGCGTTCGGCGGGCCCGGCATCCTCGTGCCGGTGCGCAACGCGATGCTCTTGCAGTGGTGCCTCGCCCGCGGCCTGCGCATCGTCCAGCTCATGACGCTGATGACGGTCGGCCTCTACAACGAGCCCGCCGGCGCGTATCTCCCCTCGGTGTTGTACTGATGCTCGTACTCGACGGGCCGACGGCGCGGAGCCAACCGTCGCGGCTCACTCGATGACGTGATCGGCGCGCTGGAGAACCGACGGCGGAATCGTCAAGCCGAGCGCCTTCGCCGTCTTCTGGTTGATCACCAGCTCGAAGCGCGTGGCTTCCCGCAGTGGTAGCTCACTCGGTCGCGCACCTTCGAGGACCTTGACGACCTGGTCCGCGGCGATCGTGAACACCTCCCAGAAGGTCGCCCCGTAGGACATGAGCCCGCCGGCGTCGACGAAATGACGGAACGCATGCATCGTCGGCAAGTTCGACTTGATCGCCAAGTCCGCGAGCTGGCGAGGCCGAGGGGCCGCGCTCAGGATGACGTCGGGGAACACGAGCAGCGCGTCCGCGCGCTCTTTCGCGATCGCGGTGAGCGCCGGTGCGAACTCATCGGCGGCCCTCACCTCGAACACCTGAAGGCCGATGCCGAGACGCGTGGCGGCGTCCTGGGTCAGCTTGAGGCCCGTCGGAGCGTGGTCAGGGTCATGAAGAAACATCACGCGCGAGACCGTCGGCACCGCCTGCTTGAGGAGCTCGAGGCGCTTCGGGCTCAGTTCCGCCGTCATGCATGTCACACCGGTCACATTTCCACCGGGCCGCGCCAGGCGCGTGACGTGCTCGAACGGGTCGCATGAGAACACGACAAGCGGTGTCGTCTTGACGGCTCCCGCCACGATTTTCGCCGGTCTGGTGCCGAAGACGAAGAGGACATCGGCGGGAAGCTGCACGAGCTCATGCGCCAATGCCGGTAACCGCTCGTACCGACAATCCGCGAACCGCCGCTCCAGGACGAGATTTCGCCCTTCCACGTAGCCTCGTTCCGCGAGGCGAGACCGGAAGATATCGAAGGCACCACTGCGAAGACCGGGGTCGCAGACCTCGAGCCAGCCGACGCGCGCTGTTCCCGTCACCCGTTGCGCTTCGACCGGGTTCGGGAGCGCGAGCAGGATGACGGCAAGGAACAGAACGTTCTTCATGCCGGCGCGTAGCGGTTCGTCTGCTCGACATTGGAGGCACGGAAGCGGGCGACCGCATCGGCGTGAGCGGCTTGCTCGGCCTCGCCGAAATCAACGCCGGGCCGCGGCTCGTCGTCGAAATGCCGGTAGCGGTCGGTGCCCCGGACGAGCATCGCCGTCAGTCGTGTGCGACTGGTACAGCGGACGTGGGTCGGGATGTAGCTGAGACCGAGACCGATGCGCCGGTCGGCGGAAAGGTTCGGCCGCGAGTTGTGCACCAGGTGGGTGTGATGCAGCGAGAACTGCCCCGCGCGCACCGGCATGAATTCAGTGCGGCTCTCGTCCAACGCGACCGTGATGGTCTGGCCGCGCGACAGCAGATTGTGTGCGGCCTCGCGGTGCTCGGCGTGATGGAGCTGGCCGCCCGTGTGCGAGCCCGGAATCACCTCCATGCAACCGGCCTCGATCGAGGCGTCGGTGAGCGCGACCCAGGCCGTGACTTGAATCGGCGGCTCGAGGCCGAAGTAGGTCGCATCCTGATGCCAGCTCACATAGGCCGGGTCGCCCGCGTTCTTCGGCCAGACGGAGAGATGGAAGAGGCGGATATCGGGGCCGATCACGTCCTCGACGGCGTCGAGGATGGCGGGATGGTGCACGATCTCGTCGACCCACGTGAACAGGAGATGCGGCTTGAAATTGTGCCCTTTGGTGAGCTCTCTGCCCTGGTCCGCCTCGAAGTCCTCCATGGCACGGCGGTACCGCCGCGCCTCCTCGGCGGAGAACGCGTCGATCGGATAGACGAAACCGTCGCGGCGGTAGCGCTCGATGTGCGCTTCGGTCAGCTTCTTGCCCATCGGCGGCATCCTACACCGGAGCGTGGATTCCCGTACCAGCCCACGGCGGCACGAGAGTGTAGGGTCCTGCGACCTGCGTCAGCGCATTCGACCCGTGAACTCGAGGACGTCGCCCGCGCGCAGGATCGTGACTTTGAACTCGTCGCCGGGAGACAGACGGCTCAGCGCCTCGCGGATTTCATGCACATTCTTCGAGGAGAATGGAATCCCCAGCTTTGCGACAGACTTGAGGATCCATCCCGTCTGGCGATTCGGGACGTTCAGGAGGTCGGCGACCTGATCGGTGAGATACAGCCCTTCGGTTCCCGACCAGAACGATTTCTTCTCGACTTCGAACACCTCGCGCACCGTCTGCGCGGCCGCGATGTCGCACACGACGAGGAACGCGGCGATGACGAGCAGCGCCGTGGAGATCTTCACGGGATCACGAGTTCCTCGACTCCGCAAGCGTGCCGGCGACGTGTCGACGGACGGAAAACCGCGGTTCAGCGCGCGGCTGAGCTCAGGGCGTGAGATCGAGCGCTTCGACCACGCGCGTGTACGGGATTTTCGCGCGATCGTTCAGGTCGCGGACATTCTGCTCGCTCGGCGCCTCGAACAGGCACATGCATCGCGCTTCGCCCGGCACGAACGTACTGCGTATGTAGCGCACGTCCTTGCCTTGCGCGCTCATGTCCTTGCCCGTCTGGATGGCCGCCTTTTGCGCGGCCGCGAGCTGATCCATCGTGATGCCTTTGAGATCCCGGTCGACCATGAACACTGGCATGTGGCTCCTCCGCTGGCTGGTGAATCGCGATCGGAGTCTTTCCGGGCCGCTGCCCGTGGCGTCGAGGGTACCACCAAGATGTCTGGTACGGGAGATGGTGCTACGGGATGCGGGCCGCCTGAACAGCAGCGACATGTCCATCCGCCGGGGCGACGGCCGCGCGCTGGCGCTCGTACCACCGGGACATCACCTCCATCGCGAGCCATGCTGCCGAGCAGCTGACCAGGAGCGAGACACGTCCCATCCGCCAACCCCACCGGTCGACGATCCAGGCGAACACCGTCGGTGACGCCGCATTCACGACGAGCACCGGCGTCGCGATCAGGCCGAGGACAGCGCCATACCCCGTGGCGCCGAATAACGCGAGCGGAACCGCCCCCCGGACGATCGTGATCACACCCTGCGACGCGCCCATGAGAAGCGTGAACGCAACGACCACGGGCAGGCTGCTGGTGCCGAGCAGCAGGAGCGCGAGGGCGACAGGCAGGACGCCGATCGCGATGCGGCCTACCGTCATCGCACGCAGATTCCGGGCGAAGACGATCTCCACGACTCGTCCACCGAACTGCGCGACCCCCTTCAAGGAAGCGACCCAGACCGCGGCGGCGGTCGCCAGGCCCGCCGCCTCCAGGACGGGAACGAGCTGCACCGACACCACGCCGAACACGAACCCGTTGAGCGACATGATGAGCGCGAAGAGCGCGAGGGCGATCGAGCGCGTCGTGCCCGAGAGCGGAGGCCCGTCTGGTGACGCGACGGGGCCGCCGGCGGCGCCGGCGCGTCCGTCCGCCTCACGTCGCGCGAGACCGAACCAGTGCAGCGGCAGGCAGACCACCACATTGATGAGTGCGAAGACGACAAGGGTCTGCCGCCAGCCCCGCTGTTCCTCGAGGGCGTGCCCGACTACCCAGAACACCGACGAGGCGAAGGCACCGAACAACGTCAGATACGAGATCGCCTTCCGCCCGCGCGACGGCGCAACCTGCACGAGCGCGGCGAATGCGGCATCGTACAGACACAACCGCATCCCGACGCCCAGGAACGCCCAAACGACGAGGTAGATCGCTTCGCTGCGGACGTGCGACAGCGCGAGCAGACCAGCGGAGACGAGCACGGTGCCGAGCGTCATCACGGCGCGGGCGCCGTGGCGGTCGATCGCGCGCCCGACCGTTCTCGAGACCGCCCCCATCGCGAGCAGCGCGACGGTAAAACCGAGGAAGACGAAGCCGCGCGTCCACCCCGTGTCCCGAATGATCGGCCCTGCGAGGACTCCGAGGCAGTAGTAGCTCGTCCCCCACGCGGTGATCTGCGTGATCCCCAGCGCGACAACCGCGCTCACCATGGGGTCGCTGAGCCGCGTGCGCCATCGCGCGTGCGGGTTCGTGTCCGATGCCGCGCTCACGATGCGGCCGGGGTCACGGCAGCGGCTTCCTCCCCCTTACGAATGCGCTGATGAGCTGCAGCACGAGCTCGCCGCGACCATCGCCAGGCGCGGCCGCGCCGGCACCTCGGCCTCGTCGCCCTCGAGATCGTAGTTGAGGTGGTACACCTCCCACTCGACGCCGTCCGGATCCTTCACCCAGAACTTGTCCTGGTTGGCGTGGCAGCAGTTCACTCCGATCTCTTCGGTCACCGGAAGGCCGGCGGCCTTCACACGGGCGAGCTGCGACATCACGGTCTCGACGGAATCGAGCTGGACACCGACGTGGTCGATCGTTCCCGCTGCGATCGGGCCGCCGGCGGACAGCGCGAGGTTGACGGGCGCCCATTCCGGCAGGAATTTGACGTACCGCTCCTTCACCTTCACAGGCTTCCCGCCCAGGAACCTCTCGTAGAAGTCGCGGCTCCTGGTCAGATCCGAGACGTGCATGTGGAGATGGACCTTGGCGCCCACGGGCTCTCCTAACAGCAGGCGGTGAGCAGGCGCACCAGCGCCGTGACCCGCTCCCGCTGCACCGAATAGTAGATGTAGCGTTCTTCCTTCCGGCTCTCGACCAGGCCCGCCCGCCGGAGGATATCGAGGTGATGGGAGAGCGTCGGCCCCGGGATCTCAACGGCCTCCTGGATCTCTCCAACCGACATCTCGCGCCGCGCCTTCACGAGGACGAAGAACACTTGCAGGCGGCTCCCGTGGGCGAGGGCCTTGAACGCCTCGACGTGCGTCTCATCGGCCGCTAGCTCCGCCAACGGCAACCGAGCTATCGTCTTCATTCTTCGAAGTTTGTGGAACTATCGAAGCTTTGTCAAGACGCTCCGCGCCTCGCCTAGATTCGCCGCGGCAGGCGCGCGAGACCGTCGTAGAGGTGGATGGTCGAGCGCATCGCCTTCACCCAGTCGCCGAGGTGGAGGCTCTCGTTCTCGGAGTGCGCCTGCGTGTGGGGATCGGCCACACCCATGAGGATGCAGGGGGCGCCCTTCAAGAGGTCGGCGAAGGGCTGGACGAAGCCGATGGTGCCGCCCGCCCCCACCATGGCGGTGTCCTTGCGGAAGCCGGCCTTGAGCGCGACGCGCGCCGCCTCGAAGGCGGGCCCCTCGGGATCCGTGGTCCACCACGGTGTGGTCCCGGTGACGGCGGCGGTGACCTTCACGCCGTACGACGGCTTGGTGACGAGCTTCTTCACGATCAGCCGGCCCGCTTCGCGCGCGTCCATGCCGGGCACGGTCCGGAGCGAGAGCCGCGCGCGCGCCGCCTCGATGATCTGGTTCGACGAGCCGAGGAACGGGCGCGCCTCGAGCGCGATCACGGTGAGCGCGGGTCGCGTCCACCAGCGCTCGAGCAGGGAATACTGCGTTTCGCCCCAGAGCCGCACGCCGGGCAGCCCGCGGCCATCTTCGCCCGGTACTGCTGGAGGAAGCGGTCCAGATTCCTCGAGCCGATCTCTTCTTCGCCCTCGACGATGAACTTCACGTTGAGCGGCAGCGTCTTCGCGGCGCCGAGATACGAACCGACGGCAGCGATGTGGGCC
>Ga0209382_10012418_pt1 | contig 10526 bp, 13 predicted proteins | sample SoiMetdeltSBSDD5_FD_187599 | JGI IMG/M metagenome (GOLD analysis project Ga0209382, IMG submission 187599) | Bulk soil microbial communities from a Populus tree surrounding site in Tennessee, USA - Soil MetaG P. deltoides SBSDD5 (SPAdes) (version 2) | ecosystem: Environmental > Terrestrial >...
CTAGACGCCATCACAAAGCTAGAGATCTACCGAACCTCGTGATCGTCGATTGAATAACCCTCTTAAAGCATCCAACGCCACCCACACCCATCGACGCTTATCACCATCGACTTTGCAATTGCGCTGGCTTGTCGCCACAGGGCATCGGCGAGCTGGTCGACGAGTACCTGACCTTAGTCAAGCCGGCGGCAAGCTGATGTTCATCACGCCAAGAGAGACGCGGAGAGACGCATATCGAGTTTGTCGGCTTCCCGAGGCGGCGGAGATCGCGCGGCGGGCCGGCGTGACCGTCGAAAGGCAGTACTCGTTTCCCTTCCCACGCGTGGCGGGAAAGGTGTTCAGCTATAACGAGTTCGTGCTGGTGGGCCACGTCCCCGAGTAACCAGAAAATACGCCAGGGAGACAGCCGTGGCGCCGTACGAAGGGCGGGACGCCGTGACCGTGAGCGGACCGAACGTACGCACTTAACCTAAGGTAGACATCCCGCCCTCACTTACCCGTTTTCCATTTCTTCTGGCTAATTCATCAAAAGTGCACGCAATCGTTTCTTCCAACGCGAGTAAGTAGCGGGTAAGCGAAGCCGCTCACTATAAGAACGCGAACGCCATCAGCACCCGAATTGGAGGGTCATGACGAGTGACATAGGTGATTCCTTGGGTCACGCACCCGGGTTTGGGCCTCCATTAGGCGATCTGGCAACGGCGAACCCGCCTCGGTCGGAGGCTCGCGCGACACGCAGAAAGGGGCACGAAGCGACTTCCACGCGCCGTAACTCGTGAAACGGTAGCGGCCACACATTCACGGGCAGCGCTCCTGACGGAGTCCCTGCTGCGAGGTACAACTACGAGGAGGAACTGTCATGTCTCATCTCGATCTTGTCACGCTCCTGGTATACGACATGGAGCGCACCAAGGCTTTCTACACTGAGCTGCTGGGATTTGAGGAAGTCCCCGAGTTTTCCCGCGGTGAGCATTTTTCGTGGCTGCGCTCCAAGAAGCGCAGTGCCAGTATCGCGCTGTTCAATGCCGTCGAGAAGGCGGGGCGTCCGACCGTTGCCCATATCCCCGACGAGAGCGGCGGCATTATGCTGGGCTTCGAGGTCGAGGATGCGGAAGTGGTCTACGTGGACTGGAAGGCGCGGGGAGACATCCCGCTGCGTACCGATGTTTTCGACATGGGCAAGGGACGAACGTTCGGCTCGATGGACCCTTCGGGCAACTACATCCAGGTCTTCGACGTCTATCCGCATTTCCGGGAGATCCAGCGCCGAATCGGAATGGACTGACCTAGCCTGAATACCGGTGACTTAAGGGCAGATATGTCGTCGCTCATGTTGTGACACGTGCGGGTCAGTTCAGGACTGCGGGTCGGCGATTGTCGGATCACGTCGCGATCGGGGTGTTGACTCAGGCGTTTCCGATGTCCCTTGTGGACGATGTGCTGGCCCTGACGGGACGGGCGCAACAGCGTAGTCGGCCGCTGCCGGCCAGGCTGGTGGTCTCCTTCGTGCTGGCGATGTGTTGTCTCCGGTCAGGGCTACGAAGAGGTCGCCCGGCTGCTCACCGAGGGTCTGCGGGGCATGCGACGGTGGCCGACCCGTGGATGGTGCCGTCCGCGGTGGCGATCTGCACGGCTCGGTCGCGGCTGGGTGTGCAGCCGCTTCGGGAGTTGGGCTCGCGGTGTGCCGCCCGCAGCCGGCGAATCTATCGCACGAACACTCCCGGGGCCGCAAAGGCGAACCGAAAGGCTTCTGGGAAGACGACCTCGCCCGTCTGGCCGACGCAGCCCACCAGTCGGCCTCGAGCCAGCAGAAGACCTCATCGCGGACATCGACGCCGCCCTCACCACCGGCTATGGCCCCAACCACTGACCAGTCACCGGGCTGGCCCGCGCCCCGAGCTAGCGGCTGCCGCTCCTCGGCCATCCGGCCGCGGACACCGCACGTCCCGCCCCGGCCGTACATCCGGCCGCCCGCGGCCGATGCTGTGGGCTCCCCGCACTCGTTGAAAGTCCGTCAGCCAACCACACCGCGCCAACCACGCGACGAATCCAAACAGCAGCCGCAGAAGAGGCAGTATGAAGCGCCCGTCGGCATCCTGGCCCGGTTGCCCTGTTCCTGGCTGGTGGTGTCCGGGTGGTTCATCGGGCCACCACTGTTGCCAGCTTGGCGTGCAGGCCCCGCCCGGACGGGTGCACCTGGCAGGTCAGCGCCCGCAGGAACCCTAGTCGGCGTGGGCAGCAGCCACGCCCGCAACTCGCACAGCAGTACCGGCCCGGCGGGCAGGCCGAGGTCGCGGCCGGCCCGACGGTCTGCTCGAGGGCAGCGGCAAGGTCCACCGGCACGTCAAGCTGCGCAGCCTCGCCGACGTCGAGCGCCCCGAGCTGCGCAAGCTGATGGCGTCGGCGATCGCGGCGAAAAGCTGACGCCCGCCGTGCAACCCCGGGGCGGCTTGGCGCGTATATGGCATGAGCCGACCGGAGAGGAAACACATGTCCAAACAGTCGTGGGAGACGGCGTTCGCCGACTACTTTGTCGCGCGCTCGGTTTCCTTGCGCCGCTTGGCATTCGCGCTCTCCGGAGACTGGCATCTCGCGGACGACCTGGTGCAGCACACGTTCCTGCAGCTGTACCGGCACTGGAAGCGGCTCGAGGCCGGGACCCTCGACGCCTAATCCCGGCGCATCCTGGTCAACGCCTTCCTCTCGCACCAGCGCCGCTACCGCCGGGAGCAAGTGGTCGCCGAGCCGCCACCCGGCGTGGCGCGGGACCCGGCGGCCTGGGCGGATCTGGACGGCGGGCACGACATCGCCGCCGCGCTGGCGGCGCTGCCGCCACGGCAACGGGCGCTCGTGGTGCTGCGCCACCTCGAGGACATGTCCGTCGCCGACGCCGCCGAGCTGCTCGGGGTCGCCGAAGGGACAGTGAAGAGCCAAACCGCGCGGGCGCTGGAGAAGCTTCGCGGCGCGCTGGCGCCGTTCGCCCGAGGGAGGAGCTAGCCATGGAAGACCTTGAGCTGAGGCAATTGCTGCGGCGTTATGTCGAGACGGGCGAGCCGCCGTTCTCGTTGACCGCCAGCGCTTTGATCGCGCAGGCGAGGCGGCGGCAGCGGTGGCGCACCGGCCTGGGGATCGGCGGTGGTGGCGCGGCGACAACGCTTGCCATCGTGTCGGCTATCGCCCTGGTCCCCACGGCCGGTCCGGGCCTCGATCCAGCCAGAAGCTGCGACGTCGAGCTGCGCCTAGGCCCCTCGGCGGACTACCGCCCCTGGGACATGCGGCACTCGGAACCGTCGCCCCCGTCGTCCATCCCGCCCGTAGACCCCCGTGGCGGCGCGCCGTCCGGTTCGCCGCTGATTACCCCGCCCGCCGCGCCGGCCATTCCGTCCGGCTCGGTGGAGATCACCCCGCCCGCCGCGCCGGCCATTCCGTCCGGCTCGGTGGAGATCACCCCCAAGCTTCCGACCAATCCCCCTTCCGCTCCTCATTCCGCAGAGCCGGAGCCGAGCGGGAGGCCGCCTGACCCCGCAACACCGAATCCGCCCGGGTCCACGCCGCTGCCCGGCGGTACGCTGCCCACGCGAGACTGGGTGCGCCCGCGCATCCTGGACCGCGAGGTCGACCAGGCGCGCATTGACGAGATGTCCTGCTTCCTCAAGCGGCGCCTGGTTGAGCTGCTACCCACGGCGACCTACTACTCCCCGACGCCGGTGCCCCCGATGCAGGTCACGCGGCGCCAGAGTTTGGTGGCCGAACAATGGGTTTACGTCTACGGGGCCATCGCCTACATGATCGACGGGCAGCTGCTCTGCAAGATCATAGTCTGGGTATACCCCAGCGAGTGGGGTTACGAGCCGTACCGACACTTCGCCCCAAGAGAAGACTTCGACTACACCCTCGCCGTGGTCAAGACGAAGGCGAGCACGATCGTCGTCGCAGCCGAGGGCCCTACCCTCACCCAGTCGCAGGCCATGGAGCTCGCGCACGCACCCGAGCTGGATCTGTACAGCTGAAAGGAAATCCTCGCCGCATACCAGGCGGCCCGATGGTTCCCCTCAAGCTGACTGGGTTACGAATACGGCCGGGCGCGCCGCTTGCCGAACGGGCGCAAGCAAAAGCCTGCCGCATTGTGTCCGGTTTGAACCTCCCGCCGGCTCAGGCGCTGGGCCGGTTCGAAACTTTTCACCAGCGAGGCGCGCCACCGCCTGAGGCGGGTAGCAGGGTGGCAATCATGGCTGGCGTGGCATTCCAACCCTGATATCGGTCGTTCACGCAGGCGCAGAGACTGATTGAGTGCGAGACGGCTTCGGTGACATACGAAAAGGGTGATCCGCGCAGTGCCAGGGCTGTTTTAGCCGGCGTCTGCGGAACAAGTCATCCCCGTGAACGGGCTGCCGGCCCCGTGTCACAGTGAAGACGACGGCGTCAGGTGCCGGCACGGCGCCCGGTGGTCACCGGCTCGATCACCTCCAAGAACTCCTTCGGGAGCTGAGAGAGCATGTCCTTGAACTCATCCCCGGTGACCGCCTCACCGATCGTGGTCAGGACGGCCTGCACCCCGGCCGCCGCCGTGGTCTGGTCCACGCCCGAGCGTTCACTCACCCGCCGCACGAACTCGCCGAGCGTGAACGCCTCCGCGTTCCCACTTCCAGGTGGTCTACGCAGATGTTGTCCCAACTCGCCCGAAAGCTGGTTCGCGATGTCGTCGGCCTCGCCGCCGCTGATCCGCTGCGCCAGGTTCGCCAGTACCGCTCGGGTGAGAATTGCCGCTTGGTCGGTTGACACGCCCGCCCGCCTGGCGACCGCGTCTATAAATTCCTGGTCGTTCATGTCGGTCTTCCTCTCGTACCTGATCGCGATCTACCCAGGTGAGAGCGGCTCAAACGGCCCGTTGGGGCCGCCCAACGATGTCAGAGCCCGGCGCGTCGTGGCAGCAGCATCACGCCGAATGCGGCCATGGCCCGGTGTTCGATCGTGTCGAGTTCAGCTTCGACATCTCATCCATCGCCGCATCGTGCAGATCGGGTCAGATGACAACCGGCTTGGGCCGCGGCTCGACCAGCGAGTCGTAGTACGGCCACCGATCGTCTCCCAGGTCGGTGGTCAGGCTGTGCCGGTAGCGCACCAGTTCGCGCTGGTCCTGTGGCGTGAGGTCGGTGTCCCGGTCGGCCGGGTTGTCCGCAGGTGGTGTCGCGTGGTCGACGTTGTAATGCAGTTCGTCGGCGACCAGGTAGTCGCGGCGAAAGTCGGTGCCCCATTGCGAGTTGTGGCCCCAGCCGTGTGATAGGTCCCGGGCTACCCGGTTGCGCCGCCACCATGTCCAGTAAAGGCACGAGCGCGCCGCCACGTCCGGATCAAGACGATGGGCGCCCGCGCGGACGGTAACCCCGGCACGAGCCAGCACGAGCCCACCGACAAGCGTACCCGGCCACACCTGATCGATCAGCGTCGGCGGCTCGTCCGGTCCTGGGTCGGGATCACGGCGACAATCTCGTGGAAGAAAGGGTGGAAGCTGTCCTCGGCGATCGGTGTCGCGCCGATCGCGGTGCCAAAACGACGCCCACGCGGTGTCTGACGGCAGCGGGCCGCGCCACCACGGCTGACCAGGGCTGGTCCAGGACAGCACCGCCGGATCATCGTTGACCGGCTGGTGCGGGGCGATCAGGATGTCGACCAGCCTCGACAACGAATAGAGCCCCCCGAGCAGGTACTCGTTGAATAGAGGCCCTCGAGCAGGTACTCGTTGCGGCCGACCACGCGCGCGTGGCTTTCGGGTCGGCCGGTGTCCCGCAGCTTGGCCACAACCTCGGGATGTTGCTCCACCCACGGCAACAAGATCTCGCAGCCGAATCCCTGCTGCGCATTGTCGCGCAGATCGAGGATCAGGCTGCGGAACTGCCGGAGGCTGGTCTCGGTCACCGGCCGAGTGTAGGTAGCCCGCCGCGGCGACCTCGAATGGGTTCCGTGCAGCCGAGACGGGCTCAGCTGCGGTTACGACATGCCCTCCTGGCAAATCCCCGGCAAGGTTCGCGACATCGTCACGCCCAATGACCCGCCCGAGAGCGGCAGCCTGGTGCGCTGGAACATCATCGGCAAGGTGGTGCCGGGCAAGCCGTAAGCTCCGTCCGTGCCGTGCGGGTATCAGCTCACCGCAGGTGAGGGCACCGGAGCGGGCGCTGAGCGTCCGCGCACACGTCGGCGGTGCCATACGGGCTACTGCTGCCGCTCCATCCGATCTTGCTACCACCGACTCCAGTGCACGACCTCGTCGAAGGCCCGGCGGTCCGGTCGGACGAGCGGCCGCAGCGGCCGATCGGCCGGGTAGCCGAGACCGATCAGATAAACGCAGAAGTAGCCGTCGGGGAAGGCCAGCACGCGTTGCGCCTGCCCCTGGTCGGCTACCGCGGAGTGGCCGGATCCGATGCCTAGGTCGGCCGCGGTCAGCATGATATACGCGGTCACCTGGCCAAGGTCGTACATCAGCATGTCACGGTGTCGCGCGTCTTCAGGCTCCTCGGCCACCAGGGCGACCGTCGCCGCCGAGTGGGCCACGTGCCGTGCTCCCTGCCAGACCTTCGCCAACTCGGTCAACTGCACTCGATCGGTCACGACCACGAAGTTCCACGGCTGCCAGTTGCTCGCTGAGGGCGCTCTCCGCCCCGCATCAAGGATGCGGTCAACGTCCGCGCGGGCCAACGGCTGGTCGGCGTACTGGCGCACGTTGCGACGCGCCCGGATGGTGTCCCAGGTTTCCATGCCTCAGTTCTACGCCCGCGTGCCGCCGCGCGAGTCGACAACGCTACGCACGAGCTTTAACTGGCGGCCGGGATACGGGCGCCGGTTAGGCGCGGCGGCGGCCCGGTAGGAACAGGATCAGCACGGCGGCGACGGTCAGGTGCAGCAGCAGTAGCGACACGCGAATGCCGGTCGCGATGCCCGTCGTCGGTCGTCACATAGAGTGCGGTCGCGAGCGTGTCTAGATCAGCGTCCGCCGATGGCCTTCCAAGGGTTCAAGGTTGGGTTAGGACCGCGTAGATCTCTCCCGTGGATCGTTGATGGTGCGGGTGGCGTGCTCCAGCCCGCGCAATGCTTGCTGCGCCTCCGCGGCGTCTGCTGCGCGGTCCTGGAACGTGGGCACTTGAGCCTCCCGCCGACATGAGTAGTCGACATCCAGGTGTGAAACGACACCCGGAGGTTAGTCGGGCGGCTCCGCCAGCCGCTTCTTCCGGGTCCAACCGGCCCAGCCACGCTCGCGCATCAGGTCCAGCAGCCGCTCCATCCGCGGGTCGGACTCGACGGCGAGCGCGTCCAGAAGGTCGAATGGTAGATCGTCGTGCGCCAGCTCGCCGAGGTTGATCTCGCCAGAGGCGTATGCCTGCTCGGCCAGGCCAGCCAAGATGTCGGCCACTTCCTCCAGGCGCGAGTCATCGCCGACGTCGCTGTCGGAGATCTCCGACATGACCCCATAAAGCCGAACGAGTAGCGGGTCATCGAGCTGCGCGAATTTGCTGGGCATCATCTCGTGGATGCGATCGGGCCAGCGAGCCGCAAGCAGGATCCACCCGTCCCGCTCACCCTCCACGACCCGCTCTGACACCCCGATCTCCCGAAGCCGGTCGAGATAGGCGACCACCTCCGGCGGGAGCGCCAGACTGTCCCCGGCAGCCAGCTGCGCGATCTGTTTGCGGCTGGTCTCAAGCCGTTCGATCTCGTCGCGCAGGTGGCTATCGATCCTTTGGATTGCTTCGCCAAAGGTCGATGCATTGGCTTCGAGCATCTGACCGATCTGAGACAGCGGCACGCCAGCGTTGGCGAGGGTGCGGATCTTGATGAGGGACACGACTGCCGTTGGGCCATACCGCCGGTAACCCGAAGCATCCCGCTGCGGCTCGGGCAGTAGTCCGATCTGGTGATAGTGCCGCACCGCCCGCACCGTGACGCCGGCATACGCCGCCAGTTGACTGATCGTCAGCATGCTCTGATCATGCCCTCAACTCGCCCAGACCCGGTCGACGCCGGCTCAGGAGATCCTGCGACGGTAGGAGATGTTGGCGAAGATGTAGGCAACGATGAGGATGCCGACGCACCAGGCCAGCGCGGTCCAGATGTCGGTGCCGACCGGTTGCTGTGTGAGCAGGTCGCGGATCGTGTTGACGATGGAGGTCACCGGCTGGTGTTCGGCGAAGGCGCGTACGGGGCCGGGCATGGTGTCGGTGGGCACGAAGGCCGAGCTGATGAATGGCAGGAAGATGAGCGGGTAGGAGAACGCGCTCGCGCCGTCCACGCTTTTAGCGGTGAGGCCGGGGATGACAGCGATCCATGTCAATGCCAGGGTGAACAGGATGAGGATGCCGGCGACCGCGAGCCAGGCCAGCACTCCAGCGCCCGAGCGGAAGCCCATGATTAGGGCGACGCCGACGACGAGCACGAGCGAGATCACATTGGCGAGCAGCGAGGTCAGCACGTGCGCCCACAGCACGCCCGACCGGGCGATCGGCATGGACTGGAATCGGTCGAAGATTCCGCCCTGCATGTCCGTGAAGAGCCGGAATGCGGTGTAGGCGATGCCAGACGCGATAGTGATGAGCAGGATGCCGGGAAGCATGTAGTTCACGTACGAGACCGCCCCGGTGTCGATCGCGCCGCCGAACACGTAGACGAACAGCAGCATCATGGCGATCGGTGTGATCGCGGTCGTGATGATGGTGTCGAGGCTGCGGGTGACGTGGCGCATGGTCCGTCCTGTGAGGACGGCGGTGTCGGCGAAGAAATGCGTGGCCATTGTTGTTCCTTACTTCCTGTTCGACGTGGGTTTGCGGTCTTGGCTGCCCTTATCGGCGTCGCCGTCCTTGTCGCCTTCGCCGCCGTGGCCGACGACCGCGAAAAAGACGTCTTCGAGTGAGGGCTGCTTCTCGACGTATTCGACCTTGGCGGGCGGCAGCAGCTGTTTGAGCTCGGCCAGGGTGCCGTTGACGATGATCCGACCCTGGTGCAGGATCGCGATCCGGTCGGCGAGCTGTTCGGCCTCGTCGAGGTACTGGGTGGTGAGCAGCACGGTCGTGCCGCCCTCGGCGAGCTCCTTGATGGCCTGCCACACCTCAATACGCGCCTGCGGGTCCAGCCCGGCCGTCGGCTCGTCGAGGAAGATGACCGGCGGATTCCCGATGAGACTCATCGCGATGTCCAGGCGGCGGCGCATGCCACCGGAGTACGTCGCTACCCTCCGGGTGCCCGCCTCGGTCAGCCAGAAGCGCCTCAGTAGGTCATCCGCGATCGCGCCCGGGTCCTTGAGGTGCCTGAGCCTGGCGACCAGGATGAGGTTCTCCCGTCCGCTGAGGATCTCGTCGACCGCCGCGAACTGCCCGGTGAGACTGATGGACTCGCGTACGTCGGCGGCCTGTGTCGCGACATCGAAGCCGTTGACTCGGGCAGTCCCTGTGTCGGCCTTGAGCAGCGTGGACAGGATCTTCACCATCGTGGTCTTGCCCGCCCCGTTTGAGCCGAGCAGGGCGAATATGCTGCCCCGCGCCACGTCGAGGTCCACGCCGCGCAGCACACGCAGCTCCTTGTACGACTTCTCCAAGCCCTGCACGTGGATCGCAGGCCCCTGGACCTGATTGGTTGTTGGAGGGATGCTCATGACAGCCAGCATGCAGGGTTGACGCAGCGTCATAGTCAAGTCCGCAGGGCAGATTCGATCCGACCACTCAAATGGAAGCTACGGCCCGACGCCCCGACCAGAGTGGCTGACTCTGTCTGGCGGATCGACAAAGTGGGAGGGCGGCGGCGGAGAAAGCCTGGGCCTGCTGGCCTAGAGCCGAGCGTCTCACACGATGCCTGGATGGCTGCTTGCTCAATGCCGGCGACAGCGCGTTCCAGCTCGTCGGGGCCTTGGGCGCTGACGGCAATGAGTCCGGTGGTGCGCAGGATGCGGTGTCCCGCAGTGAGGTCGGCTTCTTGCGGTGCGTGGAGTCGCTGCGCACGCTCGACCAATTCTCGGTGACCGCGACCGGGCCCTAGCAGCGCTGACTCTGGACACCCGTCCCTCGTTCCGCCAGCGGCCACGCCGACTGATCACCAACCGGTGTCTATCCCTTGGCATTACTCGTCCAGAGAGGCTTCGCCTCGGACCGCCAAGCCGGTTCCCTCTGTGGGGTGGTGACCGCCAAGCCCGATGATATTCACCCTTGACGCTATGACTACTGCGGTGGTGACGGCGGCGGACATGGTGGCAGGTCATGTGAGCTTGGATTTCTCTTGTTTGGACCGGTTGTATCTGAGCGGGTTCGTGCCCGGGCTGCAAACCCCAGGTGGGGTGGTGTACTTCCTGTACGACTACCGCGGCAATCCCATCACCTCACCGGCGGTGTTCGAGCAGATCGGCAACAGGTTCCGTGCCGCTATGCGCGACTGGGTGCAGGCCAACAACATTCCGATGATCCAGTTCAAGGCCGGCGACCGCAAGGCCGACGTGATGGCTCCCTATCTGGACGCCGCTGCGGCTGCGGACCGCTCGCAGGTCGTGGCGG
>Ga0209382_10012419_pt1 | contig 10526 bp, 9 predicted proteins | sample SoiMetdeltSBSDD5_FD_187599 | JGI IMG/M metagenome (GOLD analysis project Ga0209382, IMG submission 187599) | Bulk soil microbial communities from a Populus tree surrounding site in Tennessee, USA - Soil MetaG P. deltoides SBSDD5 (SPAdes) (version 2) | ecosystem: Environmental > Terrestrial >...
CACCCGCCTCCCTGAGCTGCGCAACCGGATCTACGGCCACGCGGCCACCGATTCGAGCGGCCGGCTCTGGCTCCAGTACTGGTTCTTCTACTTCTACAACGACTACCACCTGGCCGCCGATCTCGGACTGCACGAGGGCGACTGGGAGATGGTCCAGCTGCGCATGCACGGCGACGAGCCCGATCTCGCGGTCTATGCCCAGCACCGCAACGCCGAGGAGCGGCCGTGGTCGGACGTGCTCCGCGGCGACGGCCAGCCCGACACGCCGCTGGTCTATCCAGGGCGCGGGTCGCACGCCTCGTACTTCGAGCCCGGCCTGTACGAGACCGAGGCCTGGTTCGACATCGCCGACGGCAAGCGAAGGACGCCCGAGCTGGAGCTCGAGATCGTGCGGGACGCATCGCCGCCGTGGATCGCCTGGCCGGGCCAGTGGGGCGACACCGAGCCGGCCGTGCCCGGCTTGGAGCAGCCCAGTCCGGCCGGGCCGGCGGCCCACGACCAGTGGCTCGATCCCGATCTCCTGCGCACGACGGCGATCAGGCGGGCCCCAAGGCGGCCCGGGCCACCGCCGGACGTGGTCGTCTCGCGCCGGGACGGTCGCCTCCACGTGGCCTACGACTTCACCGACCGCACCGGCCCGGAGCCGAGCAAGCTCGTCGTCACCGTCAACTCGGCCGACGAGAAAGGCGTGCCGCCGCGCACGTGGACCTTCGGCGTGGAGTCGACCCAGTCGGGCGAGATCGTCACCCGGCTCGACCTCGCGCCCGACCGCCGCTACGACGTCTACACCAGCGTGACCGCAGCGGCCGACGACCGCGGGGCACCGTCCGCGTCCGTGCTGACCGAGCTGGGCCCCGACGAACCCCGGGTCCAGACCGGCGACGGGGTCCTGTCGCGGCTGAAGCGGGCAGCCTGGTCGGTGACGCGGGTGTTCTCGGGCGGGCGGTGACGCGGCCGCTCAGAACGCGGCTTCGAGATGTTCGAGCTCGACGAGCTTCCCGGCGTCGTCGACGACGACGCCGATGGCGTCGAAACGGACCTCGGGGCGGTGGGGCCGATCGTCGGTCGCCGAGAGCCAGGCGATCGCCATCGCCCGCACCTGGCCCTGCTTGCGCCAATCGACTTTCTCCAGCGGTCGCCCCGGCCCCAAGCGCCGTGCCTTGACCTCGACGAAGACGAGCCGGTCCCCGTCGCACGCGATGAGATCGATCTCGCCGAGCCGGGTCCGGTGATTGCGCATCACGATGCGATAGCCGAGCCGCTCGAGGTGCTCGGCGGCAAGCCGCTCCCCCAACCGGCCGAGGCGCTGCCGCGCGCGTGTCATCGCTCACGGCATCCGGACGTAGCTTCCGGCCGGTCCCCGCCGGACATAGCCGAGCAGCTCGAGCTCGGCCAGGCCCACCATCGCGCTACCGGCGTCACCTCCTGCCGCGACGATCGCGGCCAGCGTGGTGCGGCCCGCCTCGACCTGGCCGAGCAGCTCGTACAGCCGCGGCTGCAGCTCGCTGCCGTCGCGGCGGCGCGGCGTCGGTCGAGCTCCCGCGCCGAACAGGAGGTCGAGCACGTCGCCGGCCCCGCGCACAACGAGCGCGCCGTCGAACAGCAGATCGTTCGGCCCCGCGGCCAGCGGCGAGGTCACCTGACCCGGGACCGCGCCGATGTCGCGCCCGAGCGCCCGCGCGCAGTCGGCGGTGATGAGCGACCCCGAGGTCACCGAGGCCTCGACCACGACCGTCGCCTGCGCCAGCCCGGCGATGATGCGGTTCCGGGCGGGGAAGCTCCAGCGCCGCACTGCCGCGCCAGGCGGCATCTCCGCGACCACGCAGCCCTCGGCGACGATCCCCCGATGCAGGCGCCGCTTGCTCGCGGGGTACGGGCGATGGGCACTGCCGGCGAGCACCGCGACGGTCGCGCCGCCGGCCTCGAGCGCCCCGGCGTGGGCCGACGAGTCGACGCCGAGCGCCATCCCCGAAACAACCGTCACGCCGGCTGCGGCCAGCTCGCGCCCGAGTGCCCGCGCCGCCTCGAGCCCGTACCCCGACGCCCGGCGCGCTCCGACGACCGCGACCGACGGCCCGAACACGAGCGACGCGAACCGCTCCCATGCGCCGGCGACGAACAACGCCGCGGGACGGTCAGAAGCCTCGGCGAGTGGCGGCGGGTACGCGGCGTCGTGAACGCAGACGGAGTGCAGCCCGAACGTGCCCAGCGCCGACCGCATCGTCGCGGCCGAGAAGCCGCGGTGCCGCTCCCGCAGAACGGTGATGTCGCGCCCGCCGATGGATCGAATGAGGTCGCCGTCGGGAAGGGCAAGAAGCGCCGAGAGGTCGGACCGCCGCGGGCTGCACTGCTCGAAGTGCGGCACGAGGGCGGCCAGCAGCCAGGAACGCCGGAGGCACGCGTCGCAGGCAAGCTCGACGAGCGGTTGCGCCGAGGCCGCGTCAGCCGGTGGAGCCGACGGGAAGGGCAGATGCTGGAGCGCCCCGCTCACGCCGCCAGCGCCTCCGCCGGCCCGTGCTGACGCAGGGACAGGGTCTCGAGGACATGCGCGCGCTCTATGCCCTTTGCGCCGTTGAGATCGGCGACGGTTCGCGCCACGCGCAGCGCGCGGTGGTGGCCGCGTGCGCTCAGATGACCAGCACGGTAGGCATCGAGGAGGGCTTCGCGAGCGCTCCCCGAGAGGCCGGCGGTATCGCGCAGCGTGGCCGGGTCGGCGTCGCCGTTGCAGGCTGCTCCGGTCCCGGCCAGGCGATGCGCCTGGCGAGCTCGAGCCTCGACGACGCGCTCGCGCGCGTCAGCCGACGTGGTCAGCGGACCGCCGGCAAGCTCGTCCGGCGACGGGCGCTGCACGCCGACCAGCAGGTCGATGCGGTCCAGCAGTGGGCCGCTGAGGCGCCGGCGGTGGCGCTCGATCTCGGCTTCGGTGCACCGACACGGCCGCACCGAACGGCCGGTGCCCGCGAAGCCGCACGGGCACGGGTTGGTTGCCGCGACGAGCATGAACCGGCTCGGGAAAACGACCGCCCGCTGGCCACGGACGATCCCGACGCGGCCATCCTCGAGCGGCTGGCGGAGGGCCTCGAGGCTCGAGCGCGGGAACTCCGACAGCTCATCGAGGAACAGCACACCGCGGTGGGCGAGTGTCACCTCGCCGGGCGCCGGAGTCGAGCCGCCGCCGGTCAGTCCGGACGGTGAGATCGTGTGGTGGGGCGCCCGGAAGGGACGGTGGCGCGCGAGCCCGGCGCCGTGGTGGGTCCCGGCGACCGAGTGGATTCGGGTGACCTCGAGCGCCTCCGAGCGCTGCAGCGGGGGCAGGATCGAGGGAAGCCGGCGGGCGAGCATGGTCTTCCCCGTGCCGGGCGGTCCCTCGAACAGGAGGTTGTGGCCGCCGGCCGCCGCGATTTCGAGCGCCCGCAGGGGCCCGGCATGGCCCCGGACATCGGCGAGGTCGGGCTCCGCGATCTCGAAGTCGCCGCGAGTACCCTCGCCAGGCGAGGGGAGCGGCGGCGCAGCCCCGCCCGCCACCATTGACGCGACCTCGCGCAGGCTCTGCACGCCGGCCACCTCGATGCCCTCCACAAGCCCCGCCTCGAGCGCCCGCTCGCGGGGCAGGATGAGGCCGCGCAACCCGGCGCGGCGCGCGCCCTCGGCGACCGCGAGCGCGCCGCGGCAGCCGCGCAGCTCGCCGCCCAGGGAGAGCTCGCCGAAGATCGCCCAGCGCGCGAGCTCGTCGGCCGGGACCTGCTCGCTCGCGGCCAGAATCCCCGCGGCGATCGCAAGGTCGAAGCCGGGCCCGACCTTGCGCAGCCAGGCCGGTGCGAGGTTGACGGTGATGCGCCGGGCCGGAAACTCGAAGCCCTGGTTGCTGATCGCCGCTCGCACCCGCTCGCGGGCCTCACGCACCGAGCGGTCGGCGAGCCCGACCACACCGAAGCCGGGCAGTCCGGGCCGGATGTCGGTCTCGACCGTGACCGCCAGCGACTCGAGCCCGTCGATGGCGAATGTGGCGATCCGGGCGAGCACGGCAGCGACCGTAGGCGGGGTCGTGTGACGTGTGAGCGTCCAAGCGTGAAGGAAGTGCGGAAGGGCTGTGGCAAGGCGGGGACGACGCGCAACTCAGCCCCTACCCTCGATTGCATGCAGGCCGAGCACACCCCCCGCGTCCTCTCGATCGCCGGGTCCGACTCCGGTGGCGGTGCCGGCATCCAGGCCGACCTCAAGGCCTTCGCCGCCTGTGGCGTCCACGGGATGACCGCGATCACCGCGATCACCGCTCAGAACACCACCGGGGTGGACGCGATCCAGCCGGTCGCGCCCAAGGTCATCGTCGCCCAGGTCAAGGCCGTCGCCGGCGACATCGGCGTCGACGCCGTCAAGATCGGGATGCTCGGCGACACCGCCACGATCGGGGCCGTCGTCGAGGCGCTCGACCTGCTGCCCGCCGGCACGCCGGTGGTGCTCGACCCGGTCATGATCTCCGAGTCGGGCGCCCGCCTGCTCGACGAGGCCGCCGTCGCGGCGCTGCGCGACGAGATCGTCACGCGGGCGACCGTCGTCACCCCCAACCTCCCGGAGGCGAGGGTGCTGGCCGACCAGGAGGCGGACGCCGAAACCCTGGCGCGGGCCATCGTCGGTCGGGGCGCCCAGGCCGTCGTCGTCACCGGGGGCCACGGCCCCGACGCGACCGACGTGTTCTTCGACGGCGCCCAGCTCGAGCACATCCCGGGCGAGCGGCACGAGGATGGCGCGGCCCACGGCTCCGGCTGCACGCACTCGTCGGTCCTGGCGGCGAACCTCGCCCTTGGCGCAACCCCCCTGCAAGCGGCCCGAATCGCCCGCGACATGGCCGCGGACGCGGTCAAGCACGGCCTGCGCGACGTCGGAGCCGGCCCCGGGCCGGTCGACGCGCTGCACATCAGAAGTCGCCGGGCCGCGGCCCTCCCTTTGACATAATCGACGCCGGGTATGAGGTTCCTGCGGATGAAGCCGGGACATGGAGAGGTTCTCGTCGCCGAGGGCGACGTGGACGTGCCCGAGGAAGAGCGCGAGCTCATCGAGGCGTTCCGCCGCCAGCTCGACGAGGGCCTGTGGGCCGCTGTCCCGAAGACCACCAACAACGGGCGCCGCGAGGCGTCCATGGTCAAGTCCTTCGACGAGATCCCGCGCGACGCCGACCGCGTGATCTTCTTCCCCCGCGCGGCCGGCGGCGCTCGCTGAGGACCACCCGGCGGTGCTGCTCGCCCTCTGCGCCACGGGGATCGTCGTTGGCGCTCTCCTGGCCGAGGTGATCGTCCCGCGCATCAACGACGCGCTCTCGCGCCGGCGCGCCCGGCGCAAGAAGGCACCGCTCGTCGGCTACGACCCCGGTCGCGAGCGCCGCGCCGAGCAGCGCGCCCGCCAGCTGCTGCGCAGTTGCGTCAACGAGGAGGAGTGGGCGATGTACCGCGACCTCGGGTTCGTCCGGGTCTGGGGCCGCGGCGACGGCTACGCGTACCTGATCTACCCGCACAAGCCGATCGTGGCCTTCGTCCCGCAGACGCGCGAGCTGCTCAACGAGTACTGCGTCGAGTTCCCGGACATGAGCCGCCCGTACGGGAGCGCGCGGCTGCCGGACTCCGACGACGTCCTCGCCAAGTGGATGGCGCTGACCGGCGACGAGCACGGGCTGGTCCGCCGCGCGAACCTGCACCAGCCCGGCCGCCAGGTCGATCCCAAGGCGGTCCGGCGCGACCTCTGGCGCTTGAGCGCATGGGAAAAGACACGCGGCGGTAGCGTGTCCGCCCCGTGAGCACCGACACCGGCTTCGACCTCAAGCACAACTCGCGCCAGGTCACCGAGGGCCCGAGCCGCGCCGCCGCGCGCGCCCAACTGAAGGGCATCGGCTACACCGACGACGACCTGGCCAAGCCGATCATCGGCGTCGCCTCGACCTGGATCGAGACCATGCCGTGCAACTTCCACATGCGCGCCCTTGCCGCCGCGGTCAAGGAGGGGGTCAGGGAGGCCGGCGGCACGCCCATGGAGCTCAACACGATCGCGATCTCGGACGGGATCACGATGGGCACCAGCGGGATGAAGACCAGCCTGGTCAGCCGCGAGGTCGTGGCCGACAGCATCGAGCTAGTGGCCCGCGGCCAGCTCTTCGACGGCGTGGTCGCGCTCAGCGGTTGCGACAAGACCATCCCCGGCACGGTCATGGCGCTCGCGCGCCTGAACGTCCCCGGCGTGATGCTCTACGGCGGCTCGATATCCCCCGGCCGCTTCCACGGGCGCGACGTCTCGATCCAGGACGTCTTCGAGGCCGTGGGCGCCCACGCCGCCGGCAAGATCTCCGACGCGGAGCTCGAGGAGCTCGTCGACGTGGCCAGCCCCGGGGCCGGCGCCTGCGGCGGCCAGTACACCGCCAACACCATGGCCATGGCCTTCGAGGTCATGGGCATCTGCCCGCCCGTCGGCTCCTACATCCCCGCGCAGAACGGCGCCAAGCGCGAGGCGGCCAAGGACGCGGGCCGGCTCGCGGTCGACGTCCTGCGCCGCGGACTCCGGCCGAGCGAGATCATCACGAAGGCGAGCCTCGAGAACGCGATCGCGGCGGTGGCGACGAGCGGCGGCTCGACGAACGCCGTGCTTCACCTCCTCGCCGTGGCGACCGAGGCCGGCGTCGACCTGAGCATCGACGACTTCGACCGCATCGCCTCCAGCACGCCGCAGCTGTGCTCGCTCAAGCCCGGGGGCGAGTACCTTGCGGTCGACCTCTACGAGGCCGGCGGCATCATGCTGGTCGCCCAGCGCCTGGCCGAGCTTGGCCTGCTGCACCAGGACGCGCTGACCGTCACCGGGCGCACGATCGGCGAGCACGCGGCCGAGGCCGCCGAGGCGCCGGGCCAGCGCGTGGTCCGGCCGGCCGACCAGCCCATCAGCCCCACCGGCGGGGTGGCCATCCTGCGCGGCAACCTCGCCCCCGAGGGCTGCGTGGTCAAGATCGCGGGTGAGCACGCCCGCCGCCACCAGCGTGGCCCCGCGCGCGTGTTCGAGTCCGAGGAGGAGGCGATGGCCGCGGTGCTGGACAAGCGGCTCAACCCCGGCGACGTCGTCGTCATCCGCAACGAAGGCCCCGCCGGCGGCCCCGGGATGCGCGAGATGCTCTCGGTCACCGCTGCAATCGTGGGGGAGGGCCTGGGGGAGGAGGTCGCGCTGCTCACCGACGGGCGGTTCTCGGGCGCCACCCACGGGCTCATGGCCGGCCACGTCGCGCCCGAGGCCGCACGCGGCGGTCCCATCGCGGCCATCCACGAGGGCGACATGGTCACCTTCGACGTCGACAGCCGCCGCCTCGACGTCGAGCTCGACGACGACGAGATCGCCCGCCGCGTGGAGCGCTACCAGCCGCCCCCGCCCGCATACGACCACGGCGTGATGGCCAAGTACGCGAAGCTGGTCTCGAGCGCCTCGCTCGGCGCAGTCACCGGCTGACCCTCGACCACCCTCGAGGGGGTCAGACCCCTATTCGGACAGGAAGGACTCGAGGTCGGCGTTGAACCGCGCCGGTCGCTCGAGCATCGGCACGTGCCCGGTGTCGTCGTAGACGATCTTGCGGGCGTTCGGGATCAGCTCCTCGAACACGTCGGCGTCGCGCAGGGGCACGAGCTTGTCGCGATCGCCCCAGACGATCAACGTGGGCACCGAGATGCGCTTGAGGCGGTCGCGCAGCGGGTAGTCGCTCAGCGCGTCGAGCGCGTCGATGAATCCCGGCTTTCCGCTTCCCTTGGCCTGCTCGACCAGGAGGGGCCCCGGAAGCTTCTCGGGATGGGCGAACACCAGGCTCATCGCATGGCGGGCGCGCGGGCGCATCAAGAAGCGGGGGCTGGGATGGGTCGCCGCCCACGTCAGCGCGACCTCGAAGCGGCGCATAACCGCCAGCGCGCGCTCGTTGCGCTGGTGCTCGGCGGTGATCCCGGCGGCCGAGACGAGCACGAGCTTGTCCACGCGGCGCGGATGCTGGATCGCGGTCTCGGCCGCGATGAGGCCGCCCATCGAGTTGCCCACCAGCACCCCGTGCTCGACCCCCACCGCCTCGCAGAAGCCGTCGACGAGGCGCCCGTAGCCGGGGATCGAGATCGGGTCGGGCGGCATGGGCGACGCCCCGAACCCGGGCAGGTCGGGCGCGAGCACGCGGTAGGTGCGCGCGAAGTGCGGGATGGTCTCGAGCCAGTTCTGCCACGACCCGGCCAAGCCGTGGACGAGCAGCAGCGGCGGCCCCTCGCCCAGCTCGACGTAGTTGACGGTGGTGCCGGCGACCTCGACCCAGTGCTGGTGCTCGCTCCAGTCGATCCGCCGCCACTCGGAGTCCGGCCCCGGCCCGTACCGATCCGGGTCCTGTCCCGTTCGCTTGTCCGCGGCGACCGCCACGATCGAAGGGTAACCGCGCCGGGTTGCCGCAGGCCGCGAGAACGCGTGCGAGACTCCCCGCCCCGTGACGGTTGAGTCGAGCACGCGCCTGCCCGCCGCGCCCAAGCGCGACCCCGACGACCTGCGCGACTACCTGCCCGGCGTCGAGCCCGAGCGCCAGGTCACCGACTGGGGCCGCTCGGAGCGGGTCGAGGGAGCGCTCGACGCCACCGTGTCGGAGTTCCTCTACCGCTACTGGTTCCGGGTCGACGTCGAGGGCGTCGAGAACGTGCCCGCAGACGGCGGCGCGCTGCTCGTCTCCAACCACGCCGGCGCACTCCCGCCCGACGCGGCGATGATCGCGAAGGCGATCAAGGAGGAGCACGCGCGACCCCGGCCGGTCCACCTGACCATGGAGCACTTCTTCAAGGGGTATCCGCTCTTCAGCATGCTCCTGCCCAAGGTGGGCGGCGTGCCGGCCCACCCAGCCAACGTCCACCGCCTGCTCTACGACGAGGAGCAGCTCGTGCTCGTGTTCCCCGAGGGCCGCAAGGGCACCGAGAAGCTCTACAAGGACCGCTACCGGCTGCGCCGCTTCGGGCGCGGCGGCTTCGTCGAGTCGGCGATGCGGGCGCGGCGTCCGATCGTCCCCATCGCCGTCGTCGGGGCCGAGGAGGCCGCGCCGATCTTCGCCCACCTGACCTTCCTGCAGCGCCTCACCGGGCTGCTGTATGTGCCGCTCACGCCGACCTTCCCGCACGGCGGCATCCTCGGGATGTTCGGCTACCTGCCGGCGAAGCTCCGCATCCGGTTCCTCGACCCCATCCCGACGACCCAGTGGGGCGGCGAGCCCTGGAAGGACCGGGCGCTCATCCAGACCGTGGCCGAGGAGATCCGGGCGCTCATCCAGGAGGAGCTCTACGGGATGCTGGCCAAGCGGCGGTCGATCTGGTTCGGATGACCTCGCGCCGGATTCTCGTCACCGGCCTCTCGACCTACTGGGGCGGCCGGGTCGCCCAGGCGCTCGAGCGCGAGCGCGACGTGGAGGCCATCGTCGGCGTCGACGCGCACGACCCCACGGTCGAGCTCGAGCGCACCGAGTACGTCCGGGTGGGCCACCAGCACGCGCTCCTGCGCCGCATCGTCCGGGCGGCCGAGATCGACACCGTGGTCGACACGCGACTGGTCGTCGACTCGACTACGACGTCGACGCGACTCGCGCACGAGAACAACGTGATCGGGACGATGAACATCGTCGCCGCGTGCAGCGGCCCAGAGTCCCCGGTGCGCAAGTTCGTGTTCAAGTCCTCCGGGCACTGGTACGGGTGTGAGCGGGACGACCCGGCCTACTTCACCGAGGACATGGACCGCCCGCATCCACCGCGGACGCCGATCGAGAAGGACATCGTGGAGGCCGAGCGGGCGGTGCACGCCTTCGCCGACGCCACCCCCCGCGCGAGCGTCACCGTGCTGCGCTTCGTCAACGGGCTGGGCCCCACGCTGCGCACGGCTCACACCCGGCTGTTCGCGCTACCGGCGGTGCCGGCCGTCTTCGGCTACGACCCGCGCTACCAGTTCGTCCACGAGGACGACATCGTCGGCTGCCTGGAGTTCGCCGTCCGTCGCGACCTGCCCGGCATCTACAACTGCGGCGGCGACGGCGTGCTCGTGCTCTCCGAGGTCGTCGACCTGCTCGGCAAGCAGTTCGCGCCGGTGCTTCCGCCGTGGGGCACGGGGATCGCGGCGGGGCTGGCGGGTCGGGTGGGGGTGCGGATCCCGCCGGAGATGCTCCGGCAGCTCCGATTCGGCCGCGGCCTGGACAACCGGCGGCTCAAGGCCGAGGGGTACGCCTACCGCTACACGACGCGCGAGGCGGTGCAGGCCCACGCCGAGGCTCTGCGCCTGCGCCCGCTCCTGCGCGGCGGCGACGAGCCCTACCGCTACGAGCGCGAGGTCGAGGAGTTCCTGCGCCGCAGCCCGACGGTGCGCAATCGGCCCGAGCCGCGCTGGGAGCACGCCGAGGGCGACCTCGACGCCTACGACGACTTGGACGCGGCGGCCCTGGTCGACTTGCTGCCCAGCCTGCCCCGTGCCGACCTCGAAGCGCTGGGTCGCCACGAGGCCGCCAATGCGCGGCG
>Ga0209382_10012425_pt1 | contig 10524 bp, 12 predicted proteins | sample SoiMetdeltSBSDD5_FD_187599 | JGI IMG/M metagenome (GOLD analysis project Ga0209382, IMG submission 187599) | Bulk soil microbial communities from a Populus tree surrounding site in Tennessee, USA - Soil MetaG P. deltoides SBSDD5 (SPAdes) (version 2) | ecosystem: Environmental > Terrestrial >...
CGTGTGGCGGACCCCAAGGCGTGCCAGTGCGGCGAGGTGCTCAAGGGCGTGATCAAGCCGTGGGAGTGCAAGGTGTTCGGCACCGCGTGCACCCCGGAGCGCCCGATCGGGACGTGCATGGTCTCCTCCGAGGGCGCCTGCGCCGCCTACTACAACTACGGCCGCTTCGCTCGGGAGCGTGAGGTCGTATGACGGTCACGGGGCGGGAGGAGCGCATCCTCGGCATCATCGAAACCGCCCGGGGAAAGCGGGCGAAGTTCCGCGACGACCGGATCAACATGGCCCACGGCGCCGGCGGCAAGGCGACGCAGGGCCTGATCGAGGGGCTCTTCGCCCCGGCCTTCGGCGGCCAGGCCGACGAAGACGCCGCGGCACTCGAGGTCGACGGCGCGGAGCTCGCGATGACGACCGACTCGTTCGTCGTGAAGCCGATCCGGTTCCCGGGCGGCTCGATCGGCGACCTGGCCGTGAACGGGACCGTGAACGACCTCGCCGTCTCGGGCGCGCGCCCGCTGGCGCTGACCCTGTCGCTGATCCTCGAGGAGGGGCTCGCCGCAGACGATCTGAGGACCGAGGTCGAGGCGATCGCGGCCGCCGCCCAGGCAGCCGACGTGCAGATCGTCTCCGGCGACACGAAGGTGGTCGAGCGCGGGGCCGCGGATCAGATGTACCTCTGCACCACCGGAGTCGGACGGCGCGACCCGCGCGCCTGCCTGGCGGCGGACTCGATCCGCCCGGGTGACCGCGTGCTGCTCTCCGGGACGGTCGGCGAGCACGGTACGGCGATCATGCTGGCCCGCGGGGAGTTCGAGCTGGCCGCCGCGATCGAGTCGGACACGCGCTCGCTGTGGCCGGTCGTGGACGCGCTGCTCGAGGAAGCCGGATCCTCGCTGCGCACCATGCGCGACGCCACCCGGGGCGGCGTCGCCTCGGTCCTGAACGAGCTGGCGCGCGCGTCGCAGGTCGCGATGCTCGTCCGCGAGGCGGCGGTGCCGGTGGACCCGGCCGTCGCGGGAGCTTCCGAGATCTTGGGGATCGACCCGATGTACGTGGCCAACGAGGGCAAGCTCGTGGCCTTCGTCGCACCGGAAGCCGCCGACCGCGCGCTGGCCGCCCTGCGCTCGGTCGCCGGCTGCGAACGCGCGGCTGAGATCGGCGAGGTACGCACCGAGCCGCCGGGGATGGTCCTGGTGGAGACGGGCTTCGGCGGCAAGCGGGTGATGGACCAGCTGGTGGGGGACCCCCTGCCGCGGATCTGCTGAGAGAGAGGGGAGTGTCGATGGCGACAACCGAGGCATACGCGCAGCACAAGCAGACCGAGGCCGTCACCGCGCATGTGCTCTGGATGACGACCGGCCTCTCGTGCGAGGGCGATTCGGTCGCCATGACGTCGGCGACCAACCCGAGCCTCGAGGACATCATCACGCAGGCGATTCCCGGGATGCCGAAGGTCGTCGTGCACAACCAGGTGATCGCCTACGAGGTCGGGCAGGAGTACGCCCAGGCCTGGTTCGACGCCGAGGAGGGCAAGCTCGATCCGTTCGTGCTCGTGATCGAGGGCTCGCTCGGCAACGAGCAGATCAACGGCGAGGGTCACTGGACGGGCTTCGCGGTGAACCCCTCCAACGGCCAGCCGATCACGATGAACGAGTGGATCGACCGGCTCGCGCCCAAGGCGGCCGCGGTCGTCGCGGTCGGCACCTGCGCCACCTACGGCGGCATCCCGGCGATGAAGAACAACCCGACCGGCGCGATGGGCGTGCCCGACTACCTCGGCTGGAACTGGAGGTCGCAGGCCGGCCTGCCGGTCGTGTGCATCCCCGGCTGCCCGGCCCAGCCGGACAACATGACCGAGACGCTGCTGTACCTGGCGCTGCACCTCGCCGGGCTCGCGCCCGCCCCTGATCTCGACGAGCAGCTGCGTCCGAAGTGGCTGTTCGGCCGCACGGTGCGCGAGGGCTGCAACCGCGCGGGCTTCGCCGAAGAGGGCGACTACGCGACCGAGTACGGCTCGGACCACCGCTGCCTCGTGAAGCTGGGCTGCAAGGGCCCGGTCGTCAAGTGCAACGTGCCGATCCGTGGCTGGGTCAACGGCATCGGCGGCTGCCCCAACGTGGGCGGCATCTGCATGGCGTGCACGATGCCGGGCTTCCCCGACAGGTACATGCCGTTCATGGACGAGGACGCCTACGGCAAGGCCTCGGCCAACATCATGAGGTTCACCTACGGCCCGATCGTGCGGTACATGCGCAAGCGAAACATGAGCAAGAAGTACGACGTCGAGCCCGAGTGGCGTCACAACAAGCCCGAGCTGACCACCGGCTACTCCAAGCGCTGGTAGAGGGGAACACGCATGTCCACTGTTGAGACACCACGCGAACAGAAGGTCGTCGTCAAGGAGATGTCGTGGGATCCGATCACCCGGATCGTCGGGTCGCTCGGCATCCACACGGAGATCGACTTCGCCAACCAGCAGGTCCTGAAGTGCTACTCGACGTCGATGATCTTCCGCGGCTTCGACATCTTCATGAAGGGGATCGACCCGCGCGACGCGCACTTCATCACGAGCCGGATCTGCGGCATCTGCGGCGACAACCACTGCACCTGCTCGTGCCTGAACCAGAACATGGCCTACGGGGTCAAGCCGCCGCCGCTGGGCGACATGGCGTTCAACCTGGCCGAGACCGCCGACTACATCTTCGACCACGCGATCTTCAACGACTGCATGGCGAACGTGGACTTCTGCGAGCAGATGGTCAAGGAGACCAACCCGAGCCTGCTGGCGAAGGCCGAGAACACGTCGGCCCCGGGCCAGGACGTCCACGGCTACAAGACGATCGCGGACATCATGCGGGCGCTCAACCCGTTCACCGGCGAGTTCTACCTGGAGACGCTCCACGTGGCCCGCTACACGCGCGAGATGTACTGCCTGTTCGGCGGCCGTCACACGCACCCCTCGACGATCATGCCGGGCGGCTGCAGCGCGGACATCACCCATCAGACCTGCACGGACTACTACGTGCGCCTGATGAGGTACTTCGACTACGTGAAGAGAAGCGTGCCGATGCACGACGACCTGTACGACTTCTTCCTCACGGAGCTCCCGGGCTACGACATGGTCGGCTACCGGGACACCAACCTCGTCAACTGGGGCTCGTTCGACGACCCGGACTACGTCGACTACAGCTACGCCAACATGACCGACTGGGGGCGCAAGCGTTACATCACGCCGGGGATCGCGATCAACGGCGAGCTGATCACGACCGACCTGGTGGAGATCAACCTCGCGATCCGGATCCTGCTCGGGAGCTCCTACTTCGACGGCTGGGAGAACGAGCGCACGTTCGTCACGCAGGATCCGCTCGGCAACCCGGTGGACAAGAACCACCCGTGGAACAAGGTGACGCTGCCGAAGCCGCAGAAGCGCGACTTCACCGACAAGTACACCTGGGTCGTGTCGCCGCGCATCTACGACAAGCGCACCGACACCCACGTGTGCTGCGACACCGGCGGCGGGCCGTTCGCGCGCCAGTGGTGCACGGCGAAGGCCGGCCTCGTCGACTTCGGCTACGCGAGGGCGACCGGGCACAGCATCCAGATGTCGCTGCCGCGCTCGGCGAGCTTCCCGGAGATGGAGATGGAGTGGCACGTGCCGGAGAAGTCGAACGCGATCGAGCGCGATCGCGCGCGCACGTATCACCAGGCCTACTCGGCGCTGATCGCGCTGCACAACCTGGAGCGGGCGATGAAGGAGGTGCAGGCCGGCCGGACCAAGAGCTGGAACGACTTCACCGTTCCGGAGTCGGCGGTCAGCGTCGGCTTCCACGAGGCCGCGCGCGGCGTGCTGTCGCACCACATGGTGATCGAGGACGGCAAGATCGCGAACTACCAGCCCTACCCGCCGACGCCGTGGAACGCGAGCCCGCGAGATGTCTACGGGACTCCCGGCCCCTACGAGGACGCGGTTCAGAACACGCCGATCTTCGAGGAGAACGGCCCGGAGAACTTCAAGGGCATCGACATCATGCGCGCGGTGCGCTCGTTCGACCCGTGCCTGCCGTGCGGCGTGCACATGTACGGCGGCAGGGGGTCGGTGCGGAAGGTCGTCCACACCCCGACGGCGCTCTGCTAGGGCGATGGAGGCCGAGCAGCTGATCGCCCGTGTCCAGGAGCTCACGGGGCGGCTCGAGGACCTCGACGACCCGGCCTGCCGGGCGCTGGCCGAGGAGCTGACCGCGGCGGTCGTGCAGATGTACGGCGCCGGGCTCGAGCGGATCGTGGAGCTGGCCGACCCGGGGACGCGCGATCAGATGGCCGCCGACGAGCTCGTCTCGGGCCTGCTGATGATCCACGACCTGTACCCGGTCCCGATCGAGGAGCGCGTGATCCAGGCGCTCGACACGGTCCGGCCCTACATGGAGTCGCACGGCGGCAACGTCGAGCTGCTCGGCATCGAGGACGGGATCGCGAGGTTGCGCCTCGAGGGTAGCTGCAAGTCCTGCCGCGCCTCGTCGTCGACGCTGGAGCTCGCGGTCAGACAGGCGCTCGAGGCCGCGGCGCCGGACCTGCTCGGGATGGACGTCGAAGGCGTCGTCGACGAGGAACCGCAGCTCAGCGGGGTGCCGCTGCCGGTGGTCCAGGTGAACGGCACTCCCGGCTGGCACACGCTCACGATCGAGCCGCCGGACTCGGTTGCGGCGACCGCTGTCGACGGCGTGCCGCTGTTCGTGGCGAACGTGGACGGAACGCTGCTCGCCTACCGCAACAGCTGCGCCGACTGCGGTGGGGCACTCGACGGCGGTGCGCTGGAGCAGGGGACGCTGCGCTGTCCCGGCTGTGGCCGGAGCTTCTTCCTGCCGCAGGCGGGCCGTTCGATGGACGACGACCACCTGCAGCTCCAGCCGATCCCTCTCCTGCGCGAGCAGGAGGCGATCAAGGTGGCGCTGTGAAGCGCATCGACGAAGCGGTCGCCGGCCGGCGCAGGGCCCTGATGGTCTCGGGACTGCGCACGCTGGCGCAACCGACGCCGCCGGAGCGGATGTCGCAAGAGGAGCGCTGCGACCTCTGCCAGACGACGGTGCCCGCCGACCACCGGCACATGCTGAACCTCTACGAACGCCAAATCGTGTGCGTCTGCGAGAGCTGCTGGGCGCTGCGGTCTGGCGACGCGGAGTTCCGGCCGACCGGCAACCGCACGCTCTGGCTGGAGGGGTTCGAGCTGCCGGAGGAGATCTGGGCGCAGTTCCGCATCCCGATCGGCCTGGCGTTCTTCATGCACTCGAGCGTCACCGACTGCGTCGTGGCGCTCTACCCGAGCCCCGCCGGGGCGACCGAGAGCGAGCTGCACTTCGAGACCTGGAGCCGGCTCGCCGACATGAACCCGGTCCTGCGGGAGCTCGAGCCGGACGCCGAGGCCCTGATCGTCAACCGCACGTCCGACCCGCCCGTCTACGCGATCGCCCCGATCGACCGCTGCTACATGCTGGTCGGGCTGGTCAAGGCGTCATGGGAGGGCATCTCGGGCGGGAGCGGGGTGGAGCGGGCGATCGAGGCCTACTTCGACGACCTGCGCGCGGTGGCGGCATGAGCGACGCGCCCGAGCCCGAGTTCCAGGTGCTCAATGCCGCCGGTCGCCGCCACGCCGCCGTGCCGGCCGTGGACTTCGACGTCCACGTGAGCGAGCCGGGCGGGCGCGCGGTGTACGCGATCGCTCTCAGCGCGCAGGTGATGATCGAGCCCGCGCGGCGCGCCTACGACGCCGAGACCCGCGAGCGCCTCGTCGAGCTGTTCGGCGCGCCCGAGCGCTGGGCGACCACGACGCGCAGCCTCGTGTGGCACCGGGCCGACGTGCTCGTGCCGGCGTTCACCGGCGCCACGACCTTCCGCGTCCCGGTGCCCTGCAGCTTCGACATGGAGGTCGCCTCGACGAAGTACCTCTACGGGTTGCCGGACGGCGAGGTGCCGCTCGCGTTCAACTTCAACGGCACCGTCCACTACCGCGGCGACGAGGGGCGCCTGCAGGTGTCGCTCGTGCCCTGGGCGTGCACGGCTGAGTTCCGCTTCCCGGTCGCGATCTGGCGGGAGCTCGTCGAGCACTACTACCCGCACACCGGGTGGATCCCGCTGCAGGAGTCGACGCTGCGGGCGCTGCAGCGCGAGAAGGCGAGCCGGGCGCTGCCAACCCTCGACGCCTGCGTGGCGGAGCTGTTGGGGACGTGAACGAGCTCGTCGACACGCTGCTCTACGAGGGTTACGCGCTCTATCCGTACACGCCGGGGGCGACCAAGAACGCCACGCCGACGCCCTTCGGGATCGTCTACCCACCGGCCTACGCCGGGGCGCTCGACACGGCCTACGACCACGTCCAGCTGCAGTGCGTCGTCGAGGGCGGCGGCGAGATCTCGCCCGAGGTGTGCTTCCTCGCGCCGAGCGGCGAGCGCCACCGGGCGGAGCCGCAGCGGATCGCGGGGACGGGCGATTTCGAGATCGAGGGGCTCGCGATTCGAACTCGGCTCGAGATCGGTCCGCACGGCGACGGCCGCCGACTGGTCTCGTACCGCGTCGAGAACCACACCCGTGCGCCGGCCGGCCTCGATCGGGCAGCCGCCATCGAGCGGTCGCTGATCTCGACGCATCCGCTGCTCCGCGTCGCAGGCGGCCGCTTCCTCTCGCAGCTCGACGCGCCCTGCGACAGCGTCAACACCTGGCCCGTGCTCGCCTCGCCGGCCGACGACGTGATGCTCGGGGCGGCGATCGTGCTGCCGGACCACCCGCAGATCGCCCCCGAGAGCCGCGGCAGCCTGTTCGACAACACCGAGATCGAGGAGGCCTTGGTCCTGCACGTGCAGGTGCTCAGCGACGAGGAGCGCGCCCAGATCGCAGAGCAGGACCCCGCGGTGCGGGAGATGATCGAGCGCGCTTCGGCGGTGACCCCCGAGCAGCTGAGGCGACTGCATGGGCGAATGACCGAGATCGACGACCCGACTCAGGGGCTGCCGCACGTCGAGGTCGACGGCGTGGTGTTCAGGCGCGGGGGGCGGGTGATCGTCCGCCCGGGCCTCGAGGCGGACCTGCAGGCGCGCATGCTCGAGGGCCGCACGGTGACGGTGGAGCGCATCCACCGCGACTACGACGGCAGGGTGCACCTCGGCGTAGCCCTCGACGAGCCCGGCCAGGAGATCCTGCGCGAGACCGGGCGCTTTCTGTGGTTCTTCCCCCCAGAAGTGGAGGTGGTCGAGTGAAGCGAATCTTGGTTGCCGGCATAGGCAACGCCTGGCTGAAGGACGACGGCTTCGGCAGCGCGGTCGTCAGGCGGCTGGAGGCGCTCGAGCTGCCCGAGGGCGCGGCGGTGTTCGACTTCGGCACCGGCGGGCTCGACCTCGCTTACGAGGTCATGCGCGGGTACGACGCCCTGGTCCTGGTCGACGTCAGCCGCCAGGGCGGGGAGCCGGGCACCCTCTACGTGATGGAGGCGCTCGAGCAGGACGTCGAGGCCGGGATCGAGGACGGGCAGACGATCAACCCGCACGCCATGGACCCGCAGACCGTGCTGCGCTTCGTGAAGACGCTCGGCGCGTGGCCCGGCAAAGTCGTCGTGGTGGCCTGCGAGCCCGCCGAGGTCGAGGAGATGGGGCTCGGCCTCAGCGCGGACGTGGAGCGCGCGGTGGATCGGGCCGCCGGCCTCGTGATCGACACGATCGAAGAGCTGCGGACGGACGGCGCGTACGCGGTCGACTGAGTCATGCACGAGCTGTCGCTGTCCAGCGCGATCGTCAACACCGTCGTCAAGCACGCCCACGGCCGTCCGGTGAGCGTCGTGAGCATGCGGATCGGCGCGCTCCGGCAGGTGGTGCCGGACACGCTCGACTTCTACTTCGGCTTCGTCGCCGAGGGAACGGTGTGCGAGGGCGCGCGGCTCGAGCAGGAACTGCTCCCCGCGCGGCTGCGCTGCGCGGCGTGTACGCGCGAATGGGAGATCGAGCTGCCGATCTTCATGTGCCCGAACTGCGGCGCCTCCGGGCGCGTCGAGGTCGCAAGCGGCGACGAGTTCGAGGTCGAGTCCATTGAGGTCGAGGAGGTCGAATGCATCGCACCAAGGTGAAGATCGTCGAGGAGGCGCTCGACGCCAACAACACGATCGCCCAGGCGAACCGGGCCGACTTCGATCGCGCCGGCGTGCGGGTCGTCAACTTCATGGGCGCCCCCGGAGCGGGCAAGACAGCCCTGCTGGAACGGGTGGTGCGCGACCTGCCGGGCCTCCGTGTGGGCGTGCTCGAGGGCGACGTCCAGGGGTCGATGGACGCCGACCGCTTGGCGTCGCTGCACGTGCCGGTCACGCAGCTGAACACCGATCCCAGCTTCGGCGGCGAGTGCCACCTGGACGCGAACATGGTCCGCTCGGCGCTCGGGGACCTGCCGCTCGACGAGATCGACCTGCTCGTGATCGAGAACGTCGGAAACCTCGTCTGCCCGGCCGAGTTCCGGGTCGGCGAGGACGCGCGCATCATGGTCTCGGCGGTCACCGAGGGCGAGGAGAAGCCACTCAAGTACCCGCTCATGTTCAGGGCGTGCGAGCTGGTCCTCGTCAACAAGGTCGACCTGCTGCCGCACCTCGACTTCGACCTCGACAAGTTCCTCTACAACCTCGACGCGGTCCACCCCGGCGTGGAGCGGATCGCGGTCAGCGCGAAGACCGGGGAAGGGGTCGAGCCCTGGCGGGACTGGCTGGCCCGGGTCGGACAGCGGGTGGAGGTCACCGCTTGACGCACGCGCTCGGGAGCGACGTGCTCGAGCGGGCGCTGGCCGAGCGCACGCGCGCGAACGCCGAGTTCTTCGAGGCGGAGGCCGAGCGGCTCGCCCGCCTTTGCCACCGGATGGCGGAGCGGTTTGCCCGCGGGGGCCGGCTGATCGCGTTCGGAGCGACGCCGGCCGCCCGCTCGGATGCCCGGCACGTGGCGGTCGAGTTCGTGCACCCGGTCATCGTCGGCAAGCGCGCGCTGCCGGCGATCGGCCTCGCGGGCGAGGGCGGGCCGCTGGCCGAGCAGGCGGCCCTGATTGCGGAGCCCGACGACATCGCGATCGGCTTCGGCACCGTCGAGACCGCCGCCGCGATCTCGGTCGCCCGCGACCGCGGCTGCCTGACGCTCGGCTTCGCGCGGGTGGGCGCCGAATGGGAGTTCGAGCCGCCCACGGCGGACGAGTCGATCCGGCAGGAGCTTGTCGAGACGCTCTACCACGTGCTGTGGGAGCTGGTGCACGTCTTCTTCGACCATCGCGGGCTGCTCGAGGGCCGGAAGGCGAGACCGGTGCACGACACGGGGGCGTCGAGCTTCCTCTATCCCTTCCTGGGAGAGAGCGAGGACGACCTGGAGGCGGTCGTGGCGGACGTGAGGCGCTCGGTGCTCGCCAAGGCCGAGGAGATCGGCGAGCTGCGGGCGCAGACGCTCTCCGAGAACCGGGCCGAGCTGATGGCCGCGGCCGCCGGACTGCGACAGGGCCTCGACGCCGGCGGCCGTCTGCTGGCCCTCGGCAACGGAGGCTCGGCGACCGACGCGATGGATGCCGTGGCCGACTTTCGCCTGTCGGGGCGGCGGGCGCTCGACCTCACCGAGGACGCCGCGATCCTGACCGCGATCGCGAACGACATCGGCACGGAGGCCATCTTCGCGAGGCAGGTGATCGCTCACGGGCGGACGGGCGACTCGCTGCTCGCGATCTCCACCAGCGGCAACTCCGCGAACGTGATCGCCGCGCTGGCGGAGGCGCGCCGGCGCGGCCTGCGCACGATCGCGATGGTGGGCTACGACGGCGGGCGCGTCGCCGCCGAGGAGCTCGCGGAGCACGTGGTCGTGACCCGCTCGGAGCACATCCCGCGCATCCAGGAGGCTCAGGCGAGCGCTTACCACCTGCTGCGGGAGCTGGTCGGGTGAACGAGGTGCGGCACGCGGCCGGGCGCGGCGCGGCAGCGGCCATGGCCATGACGGGCATGCGGATCTTCACAGTCGACGTGGGCCTGGTGGAGCAGACGCCGCCGCAGGCGATCGTCAAGCAGAAGGCGCGCGGCTTGCCGAGGCGCGTGCCGCGCGGCCGCCGCCGGCCGCGGGAGACCGCCGCATGAGCCGGGTGCGCGCCCGCGTCGAGGGGACGGTTCAAGGCGTGGGCTTCCGGCCCTACGTGTATCGCCTGGCGGGCGAGCTGGGCGTTGCCGGACACGTGCTCAACGACGCGCGCGGCGTGGTGGTCGAGATCGAGGCGCCCTCGGAGACCGTGGAGCGCTTTCTCGCCCGCCTCCCGATCGAGGCGCCACCGCTCGCCACGGTCGAGCGGGTCGTCTCGGAGCAGCTCGAGGAGCTGGGAGAGCACGGCTTCTCGATTCGCGAGAGCCCCACGGGTGGCGAGCCCCGGGCCGCGGTCACGCCCGACAGCGCGACCTGCGTCGACTGCCTGGCCGAGCTGTTCGACCCGCGCGACAGGCGCTTTCGCTACCCGTTCGTCAACTGCACGAACTGCGGACCGCGCTTCACG
>Ga0209382_10012426_pt1 | contig 10523 bp, 13 predicted proteins | sample SoiMetdeltSBSDD5_FD_187599 | JGI IMG/M metagenome (GOLD analysis project Ga0209382, IMG submission 187599) | Bulk soil microbial communities from a Populus tree surrounding site in Tennessee, USA - Soil MetaG P. deltoides SBSDD5 (SPAdes) (version 2) | ecosystem: Environmental > Terrestrial >...
CACATGGGATGCCCTCCGATGATCGAGAGTGTGCATTTTCATCGAGGGTATTCCCTAAGGCTTCACAAATCAAAGCCCTTTATAAATTATGGCATTATCATTATTGTTCTCATCATGGAGTCGTGGCATCCACTTTCTGATATTTTGTTCCGTCGGTTTGGGTATCGGATTCTTTGATGCGTCGCGGAGTCGTTTTAACACCGTTTGCGCCTCCATGGGCGGATGTGCAGGATCGGCGAGCGCATCCCAGTCTTCCGCGAAGTTCCCGGGTCTGTGTCCGCTATGCCCTTGTGCCGCTCTCGTTACCCACTGGTAATTGACCGCTCTCCGCAAAACACGTTGGATGTCGCGTACGAACGATGGTGGGTTGGGGGCAGTAAGCCGCCTTGCGTCGACCGCGGCCTGAAATGCCACGTCATACAAGGTCACCAGATTCTGGCTCTCAGGTGCGAAATCCGGTGGGCCAACGATGAGCCATCCCGATCGAGCCTTCTGCGGAGTTCCTCCTGGTGGAGTGACGGTTGCCTCGATGAGACCGTCAGCAGTGTCATCATGCCAGCCTTCGTTGTCTGCAAAATTAAGCCCTATGGTGGAGGGTTGCGCCGGCACGGGCTCGGAGACTCCGAAGCCGCCGCACACGATCAGGCGACCCTGCGCGTCCGTGCGGATGTCGCCGAGCCGAACAGTTTTGCCACGGAACTTCCCGGCGTCAAGTTTAATGATTGGCTGACTGATACCCGTGATCGTTTGGACGCCCGCATCGATAATTAGATTAATATCAATGTTATCGTCTCCCGTGGCCCCGTTACGTCGGCCCGAACCAATGAAATTCGGCGAAGCGGCCTTCCGGTTCACCAAGTGAACACGCCATGCAATGGTCCCAGCGGAGGGAGTTACCTCAGCGGCCGACACCAGGTGGCCGCTGTCATCTCGTGTGCATTGGAATACGCGAAACCGCGCCACCTGCCGTTTCAGGTTTTGCGCGGCATCGCGAAGGTCGTTTGGAGATGGTTCATCGGGCTGAGGACCGAAATGGAATTCCTCGCTTGCACCTAGCCGCGCAATACCGATCGCCGGATGGATTTCAAATGCTGTCGTAGGCATTTTCAGATGTCCCTCCTTCAAATGCTGGTTGAACAACATTGAGCAGCCGCTCTCGTCCTCCTGGGGGGATACACATGAGGAACCCATTCTCCCAGAGTGCTCTATCCCACCAGCTTTTTGAGGCGCTCCTGGGTCAGCGCTAGTGGTCGATGGGGCCCTCGGGGCCGTGCACGGTGTTGGAATACATGAACTGGACGGGGACCTTCCCGGCGTTCGCGACCAGGACCTCCTGGAAGACCAGGTCTAGCTGAGCGGCTACGGCGATCGGCTCGTCGCCGCATTCCCGACCACCGCGGGACATCCAGCCTAGAAAGTCGTTGTCCCGCGTCTCGATAGCGTCTTTCACGTCTGCGTCGGTACGGAACTCGTTGAGCTCGTGATAGAGTGTCGCCACTACGTTTTTCCAGGGTGTGTCAAACTTGCATTCCGCACTTCTTGCATAGGGTTTGAACTCCAGTAGAATGGGAGCATGCAGTTCCCCGTTGAAATTGAGGTGCTCCCATGGCTATACAACTGCATGAGGTGGAATTTGAGACTCGGACGATTGGCCCTCTGGTGCTCACCGTGCCGGTGCTGCGGCGTCTGGGGTTCCGAGAGATTGTGAATCGTCATTGTCCGATCGCTGAGCAAGCAGAGTTGGATCACGGCTTGGTGGCGGAACTGGTCACCCAATCCCGGCTCAGTGACCCAACCGCCTTGTATGACCTGCCTGGCTGGGCTGAACGCTTTGCCATTGCGGCGCTGTATCCCGAGATCGAGCGGACGGGGCAGGTGAACGATGACCGGGCGGGTCGGATGTTGGACGCCCTATATGACCAGCGGGCGGTCATCTGGGGCGATCTGATCGCCAATGCGGCCCAACACTATGAGCTCGACTTGCATCGTCTCCATGCGGACACCATGGCCATGACTTTTGCGGGTCTGTGTGCGGCGCAACCGGCCATTGAAGGAGTGCCGCGCCTGGAGCCGGGGTACAACCCAGCGGGGGAGTGGCTGCAGCAATTGCAGCTGTTTGCCCTGGCGGCTGGCGATGGAGGCCTGCCAGTGTGGTTTGACGTGCTGCCTGGCGGCACTGGCGACAGCACGACCTACGCGCCCCAATTCGCGGCCTGCAGCGAGCCTGCCCGACTGGCTCGCTTTTTGCCGTTGGAGGACATCATCCTCATTGGCGACCGCAAAATGCCTACGGCAGATAATCAGTTGACCTGGTTGCGCCTGAATCTGGGCTACATCGCTCCCCGAACCCTGCAAGACCAGCACCGTCAGACGCTGCGAGACGTGTTGGAAGCGGGGTACACCTGGCAATCGTTGCCGTATGTGGCCAAGCGGGAGAGTGCCAAGCTTCTGGCACAGCGGACGCATTATCGGGGGCTGGGGCACACGGTCACGGTCAGCGACCCCCAAGCCCCCAGCCGGCACTGGTCGGTGCGGCACCTGTATGGGCATTCGAGCGCCTTAGCGCGGCGGGAGATGGCGCGGCGGCAAACCGACATGGCGGCCATCGAGGCTGAGCTGCAGCGTCTCCAGGGCTTGGTCAACAAGTATGATGACAAGACGCCAGAGATGGTCACCCGGCGGGTACAAAGCAAGGCCTTCAAGAAGCGCCCGGCGCAGCAATACTTCACCATCGAGGTCGTGTCCCATGCCGACCGCCCAGCGGCGCCCTTGGAACTGCGCTACCGCGTGGACGACGCACAGGTGCAACGAGATGCCGAACTCGATGGCGTGTACCTGTTGGTCGCGGGTGGCAAAGCAGCCACCCTGTCGGAGGCGGAGATTATGGCGGAGTGGAAGGGTCAGGACAAGGTGGAGCACAGTTTTCGCCTGGTGAACCAGCTCTTTTTGGTGACGCCGTTGTTTCTCAAGACGCCGCAGCGGATTGCGGCCCTGGTGTTTCTGGTCATGGTCGGGGCGCTGATTGCCGGACTGATCGAACGTCAGGTGAGACGGGCGTTGGCTGAACTCCAGCAGCCGCTCAAGGGCTTGATGCCCGAAGGGAGGGACAGCTTGCGTCCGACGGTGACGCGCCTGTTCAAGGCCTTTGCCGACTACAGTCTGGTGCAGGTCAAGGAGGCCTGCGGACGGGTGGTCGAGAGCCGCTTTGCTCGTCTGAATCCGGTGCAAGCGCACATCCTGGAGCTGCTCGGACTGCCGCAGCCTGCGGAGTTGTGTGCGCAGCCGGTACGGGTCTGAGGATGAGCTGGGGAGGCGTGGGGTGGCATCGGGATGGAACTGTGAAAGGGCCAGGCGATGGTCGGACAGCCAACTGTCGAGGGGTGATAGGGGGGCTGCGATCGCTACGGCCGGTTCTCATGCAGCTTTGAAAAGGACTCCGATCGTTTTATGGCCAAAGTTGTCAAAAATAGCCACCTATGAAAGTTAGCATGGCCAGGGGGTAGGTTTTGACGAACACGGCCGCCCCAACCCTTACGACAATATGCGGAATACAAGTCTAAAAGTGGAGATGGCCATGTTTACACCGCGCGTGCAAAGGCATAGCGGTTGACGAACAAGCCAATGACGATGTCGTGCATCTGCGTGGTTTTCGAGAAGCAGATCGTCTTGCGGACCAAGCGTTTGATCCGTGTCCGCAACGTCAGATGCTTGCGCTCAATCTTCTGGGTATTCCGTTTGCCCGGGCTGTGCACCTCAGCGTCCAGATGCCTCGTGTACGCGCCCCAATGATCCGTAGAAAAACGGGTGAGCCCGAAGGGCTCCAGCAACGCTTGCAACTGCAAAAAGACCTCATCCTTGCGACGCCCGAAGACATACGCCAAGACTGCTCCGGTGGCGTGATCGATCGCATGCCACAGCCACCGCTGGTCTTTCTTTTTCCCGACAAAGCTCCCCATTGCATCCATCTCGGCTTCCCCAGCGCGCTCAATGGCCACAGTCACTTCCTCAGGATGCAGGGTGCGCAGCAGGGCCGTGTTGACCGACTCCAGCGCTGCTTCTTTCTTTTTGAGTTCACTCAGGACAGTGTCCGTACTAATCCGTAGCACCCGTGCAGTATCGCGCACCCCGCTAGCATTGAGGCTCATGTCAATGATCGTGTGCTGCACCTCGGGCAAGCATCCACGGTTGCGGTAGTCGAGCAGAAAACTGCCTTTGGCGCACGCCATGTTCTGGCACAGGTAGCGCTGGGCGCCCCGGCGCGTTTTCCCGCGTTTGACAATCTGTTCACTGTGACAGTGGGGACATTGGACCGCGATGAACGTCATAGGCCACTCCTTACTTATGGACGCTATCAAGACGAGGCCCAGTGTGACATCAATCGCAGGCCATCTCTACTTTTAGAACACTACCCAAAAAGGTTGCTCTCAAGCACGGCTTCGAAGGCGTACGGGAGCGCATCTTGCCATGACATTGATTGTGAGTTGTCCACATCGGCTTCATCGCTTGGCGGACAGTGCTACCTCTCTTCTCCTCGTGTCTTGCACTGATAGGTGCCCTGGACAGGGATGCACAGCAACCTTTTTGTTACGCTTCCCCCCCGCGATTGTCGAGGCCCACAGACCCGTCTTGCAGGTGGTCGGTGCCCATGTAGCGCATCTGGGGCCCCTAGGGGCGGGCTTAGTCGGCAAACTCGCCAACAATCTTATTCTGGGGGTTGGACGTCTGGCCATTGCCGAAGCCATGGCGATGGCCAAAAAAGCGGGCGTCCCCCTCGACACCCTGTACCAGACCTTGAAGACCTGTACGGCCGACAGCCGGCTGCTGCGTGCGCTCGAAGGCGCGGTGTTGCGCGGCGAGTATCCGCCGGTGACCTTCCATGCCGTGAAAGATCTCAGCGCGGCGGTGGACAGCGGGCGGAGCGTGCAGCAGGCGATGCCCGTGACCAGCCTCAGTTTAGCCCTGTACCAACTCGCCGACGACAAACTCGGCGGGCTGCGGACCTCGACCGAGGTGGTGCGCTACTTCCTCGACGACTAACATAACAGGGCCGGGTGCCAGTCCTGCGGCAAGAGTGCAGGTCGCGCTGGCACAGCGTGCCGCAGCGAGACCCCTGCGGAAGGGGTCATGCCAAGACCGAGGGGGACGGACCGGCTTGCGTTCCGGGCGCAGGCATGCTACATCACGGGGTGCATGGTCCGTGCTGCGGCCGTACCCAGGCAGTGTCTGCGCGCGGCGGTGCTGGGGGACGGTACGCGGCGTACCAAACGGAGGAGGGGAAGACCATGGAGTATACCGTCTTGGGACGGACGGGCTTACGGGTGTCCCGTGTGGGGTTCGGCGGAGGCGGGATTGGCCAGGTATGGGGGCCGACCACCGAGGCCGAGTCCGTGCGGGCCATCCACCGAGCGCTGGAGTTAGGGGTGAACTTTTTTGACGTGGCGCCTGCTTATGGCCAGGGCACGGCCGAAGCCGTCCTGGGCCGGGCGCTCCAGGGGCGCCAGGAGCTAGTCGTCGTTGCGACGAAGGTGCGGCTGGCGGCGGCGGAGATGCACGACATCGCCAGCGCCGTCCGCACGTCGGTCGAGGCGAGCCTGCGGCGGCTGCGCCGGGAGACGGTCGACGTGCTGCACATCCACAACCGGTTCACGCCCCGGCGGGGTGACCGGCCCCATGCGCTGTCGGCTGATGATGTCCTGGGCCCAGTATTGGAGGCCTACCACCAGATGCAACACACAGGGAAGACCCGGTTCATTGGCATATCGGCCATGGAACCGGATGTGCCGACCGTGCGGCGCCTCATGACCAGCGGGCACTTTGATACGGTATTAGCCTATTACAATCTGCTCAACTGGACGGCACAGGAGCCGGCGCCGCCTGGCGTGTCCCTGTGGGACAACGGCCAGCTCATCCCGCTGGCCACGTCCCTCAACATCGGCGTCATCGGGATCCGCTCCCATGCCGCCGGCGCGTTGAGTCCGCAGGTCGACCGGCCTGTCTCACCCGGCACTCTCTTGGCGCACGATGTGGCCAGTGCCCACACCCTGGGCTTCCTCCTGGAGGGTCCTGTTCGCACGTTGTCCCAGGCGGCGATGGTGTTTTGCCTCATGAACCGGGATATCGCCACCACCGTGCCGGGGGTGAAAAATGTGGCGGAGATCGAAGAACTGGTGGGGTGTGTCGCCCTGCCCCCGATTCCGCCACACCATCTCACCCGCCTGCGGGCACTCTATGCCCGGGGCTTCCACGGCGACAGCACGCCCCGGTGAGTCAGTGCGGGGTGGCGCGCACGGGCCATGGACGGACAGAGGCGCCTGGCGTCCCCCTCTTCCCCCGTGCATGGGAGGGAACACACGGCCCGGTCGAGTGGGCGGAAGAAAGCCGGAGGCAGCAGCGAGGAGCCTATGAATACTCGGCTGTTGGTGGTGTTATTCGACGTGGGGAGCAGCGGACGGCAGGTGATCCGTGAGGTGATTGGTGCGGTTGCTGACATCACGTACTTGCCAGACGTGGCGGCGGCAGCGCGGGCCGCGCTGCTGCGGCGGGCGACGGTCATTCTGGCGCAGAATACGGCCGCGGAGTTGACCCCAGACGAACTCGCGCTCCTCCGCGAGGTGCGGCTGTTGCAGTTCTACACCGCGGGGGTCGATTTTATTCCGTTACAGGCCTTGCCGGCCGATCTGCCGATTGCCACCAACAGCGGGGCGTCCGCCGAACCGATGGCGGAGCATGCGCTCGCCCTGACCTTGGCGGCCGCCAAGCGACTCTTTCTTGAGCACCGCCAGCTGGCCAGCGGGGCCTTCAATCAGTTTACGCCGAACCGGATGCTAGCTGGCCGGGTCTGTGGCATTTTTGGGTTCGGAGGGATTGGGGTCGCCACGGCGCGGCTCATGCGGGCCGTCGGGATGCAGATTCACGCGATTAACCGGCGGGGATACTCCGCCGCACCGACCGAGTGGATTGGGACCCCTGATCAACTCGACGTATTGCTCCGCGCGGCGGAGGTGTTGATCATTGCGGCTCCGCTCACGCACGCGACGGTGGGGCGCATTGGCGCACAGGAGCTGGCCCTGATGCCGGAGGACGCCATCCTGGTGAATCTGGCACGAGGCGAGATTATTGAGGAAGGCGCGCTGTTTGCCCACCTGCAGGCGCATCCCACGTTCACCGCGTGTCTCGATGCCTGGTGGGTCGAGCCAGTCCGGCATGGGGCATTTCGGATGCAGTACCCGTTCCTGGAGCTGCCCAATGTGATTGGCTCGCCGCACAATTCCGCCTCGGTCGGTGGGTGGCACCAGGTCGCCTTGCGCCGGGCGGCCGAGAATTGCCGGCGGGCCCTGACGGGGGAGCCGCCACAGGGGCTGATTGGGCTGGACGAACGCCTGCGGTGACGTGGCGGGGTGTGGCCTCTCCCCACGACGCGTGGCGTTTCCGAGAGGCCAGACGTCTTGCAGCGACAGGCCGGCACCCGTGCCACCGTCGTGGCCCTCACGCGCGTGCCTGCGCGGGTACCCGCGTGTCTGGGCGACGCACGCCAGCGGCGGCCTGCGCCGGACAGGTGCGGGTTGGCGCCTGCACCACGGGTAGGACCTGGTCAATAAGGACGGCATGAAAGGTCTCGGGCTCCTCAAAGGGCGGGTGATGCGCCGACTGCTCGAACCAGATGAGCCGTTTGCACGGCGCGTCGATCGTGGCGAAGTACTGGGCGGCCAGAGTCGCCGGTACCTGCCAGTCGTGCCGCCCGAGGAGGAAGAAGAGCGGCACGGCGAACGACCGGGAGGGCGTCAGGTCGAGTTGCGAGAACTCGCCCCACAGGTGCTCTAAGGAGAAGCGATTGCCCTGGCCAAACTTCACCAGGTCTACCAGTCTCGCCTCATCGGTCCTCAGTGCCGCCCAGAGGGCGTGTAGTCAAAAAACTCGAAGCCCTCTTTCCAACAGTGGTTATCCCCGGAGCGATGCCCATCTCACCGGCTTCCTTAGGGGTGCTGGAGCGGGTTGTCTACCAGAAATCCTTCAGCTGCCGCCGCCGCAAGAAGAGGGACATCTGCTGCAACGAACAGCACCCCTGCCCACTGCTGTTGTGCGATCGCCTCGCGGATGGCCAGGGCACACGCCAAGTGCAGCGCATCGTAGGCCCGCAGCGGGTGTCTATGCAGCAAGGCACAAGCCTGCGTGATGACAGACGGTGTGATCGCCGCCAGTGCATAGGATTGCGTCATATGCTCCAGAACTTGCTGCGCGAGCTGCTCGGCTTCGAGAGCTTCCAAGAGGCCTTCCCGGACGCGACGCCGCAACGCACTGACAAGTTCCGGCTGTGTGAGCACGGACGTATAGATCGTCTGCCCGCTCTGCTCCGTGACGATAGCTTGCACCCATGCTGAGCCGACTTCTACGACGTAGCGCTTAGCCAGGGCACTGGTATCAAAATAGTAGGCGGGCATTACCGGCGATCATCCAGAATCGTCTGCGACAACGGCGGGCCTGGGATCTCGACTGGAGTAAAAGCTGCTTCGGCGCCACCCGGGGTCCGTGGGATGGACGCGAGAATACCCTGCGCCAGCATCTGTTGATTCATGTGATAATACTGGGCCTGCTCGGCGTCGACCAGCAGTGTGTGAATCAACTCCTCTGGCGTACACTCGCGCTCTTGGGCGAGGGCGAGCAGGCGTTCGTAAGTTGCCTCTGACAGGGCGAGCACTTTGCTCATGATCTCTCTTTCCTCCTTGCGCAATAGCGTAGAGCAACCCTTTCATGCCGCCTCACGGTACGGGTAGCCCAGGAGTCCACTGCACCGGTGGTGAGATCGTATAGGTCCATCCCGTATCTGCCGGCAATAGGTAAGGGGCAGGAGCACCATCTTCTCCAGGCCTTGGGGTGGGCGGGCTAAGCAATCATGTGTTGCACACGGTGAGAGGCTCGGTCGACCGAGCCCTGTACCACCCGGGGGTAGCCGTGACCACCCTCTTTCTCTAACCAGGACTCCCCAGCTTTCTGCGGCCGCGTGCCAAGGACGACACCACCGTAACCTGGACAGCATCCCGCACGTATGGCGCAATGCCGCGATGGCCGTCATACATATCGCGTGACAATTGAGGCAGAGGAAGAACATGAGGCAGGAAGAGAGCACCAGCCATAACCTACTCCACACCTCGGTCGTGAAGAAGCCTGTGGCTCTCAACACAGCCAGATGGATGCGGATAAACTCCCTCCAGGGGAGGGTCTTTGTGCGTTCAGGGGCTGGCGGGATGCCATGGCGCTTGCGGATGTTGCCGACCGTCTGATCACTAATGGCATAGCCGAGATTCTTGGCAGCTCCGACAATGCGGTCATAGCCCCACGAGCGGTTCTCGCGGGCCATCCGTACCACCATATCCTCGATCTCCTGGGCCATACGGGGGCGGCCAGCAGATTTGCGCGGCTGAGCACGCTCACACTGCTGGACGACGAGCGTACGGTACCAGGCAAGGATGGTGTCGGGCTGCGCAATCGTGGCTACCTCTGCCAGTGCCTTCCTGCTTAACTGCTTGCCAATTTCGGCGAGGGCTTTACGGTCGCTATCGCACAGCTGTATGCGACCAGGGAGCTGTTGGCGGAGGATGCGGTTCTCCACGGCAAGGTAGGCATTGCGAAGTCGGAGCTCTTCGTCAACAGAGTCGGTGATAGACCCCAGCAGTTTCTTCCAGTCCATACCTCTGTCACCTCTGTCACAACTTCCTGCATTGGTCATCAGTATGGGCCATCGCGTCGTGGAAATCAAGGTAAGCTGTGGATCATAGTGGGTGCGTAACTGCTTGTGAAGTAATGCGGTTGCATTTTTTGACCATACGAGATCGCGTGGTGGTGGAGGATTCTCGGGTGGTCATCCAGCACATCATACCGACGGGGCCTGTTAGATTGCAAACGGAACAGCAAAGCCCCAAAAAGGTATATTTCACGGCATATGTATCTTTTAACCTATTGATACATATGCTGTTGTAAGAATGGATGACACAGCGTTCTCGATGTCGTTCCTCACCGTATGCCGGCTTTCCGCATCATGCCATGGTCGAGAGTGATGTTGGCCCATAGACGGTGTAAATACAAACGATTTCAGATACATGTAGTCATTTTGATTTTGGCTATCCAGGGTACTCCCACGTGAGTTTGGTTCGTAGAATCTCTGGAATATACCCTATCGGGGATATGTAGAGTCTATGAATATGCAGAGTGCGTAACCTTAAGAGCCCAAACTGAAAGGTCTTCCAAGACGAATTGCTCCGCATATTTCTGCCTCTGATCAACTGCCGACTAGAGCAGACGCTGGAACAGATGCTCGCAGAAGCGCAGTGTTTTGGCCCCGCTTAACTCTGTATTAGTTTCCTCCAGTGTTTTAGTCGTGCCGAAAGACGTTAAGAATATGCGGGGCACATCCGTGCTCTTGCTTTGGATTCCTGGCGGCCTCGATTGCTGGCTCCGCATATTCCTGCACTCCGCATATCCCCGATAGGACTAACCGCTTGCAGCGGGGATAGTTGGCGTGATACTGT
>Ga0209382_10012431_pt1 | contig 10520 bp, 11 predicted proteins | sample SoiMetdeltSBSDD5_FD_187599 | JGI IMG/M metagenome (GOLD analysis project Ga0209382, IMG submission 187599) | Bulk soil microbial communities from a Populus tree surrounding site in Tennessee, USA - Soil MetaG P. deltoides SBSDD5 (SPAdes) (version 2) | ecosystem: Environmental > Terrestrial >...
CGTGCCGAGATTCAGGATGAGTACCAGGGTGTGACGGTAACCGCGCAAAAGGTTGTTGGCCTCGGGGGCTCGCTTCGAGAGTCGTCCCGTAGTCGAGCAGCGCTTGCGGTTGCTCTCGAAGGCGCGAGGGCGGCCGGCGCGACAGTCGAATTGCTTGATCTGCGGGAGCTGGGGCTGGCGATGTACAGCCCCGACCTGGAGGCCGACCCGCCGCCTGCGGTCGGGATGCTGATCGAAACCTGTTATGACGCTGACGGGATGCTCTGGAGTAGCCCGATGTACAACGGATCGGTATCGGGGTCGTTCAAGAACGCAATCGATTGGCTGCACATGCTCGGCTCCCGTGAGCCACCGTACCTCCACGATGAGGTCATCGGCTTGATCAGCGCCGCGGGAGGAACGCAGGGACTTCAGGTCGTCAACACGATGGAGTTCTCGGTGCGCTCGTTACGAGGGTGGGCGGTGCCTTACGTGGTCTCGGTGCCGCAGGCGACACGGGCCTTCGCCGGATCTGGCGCGGTCCAAGACGAGCTAGTCGAGCAGCAACTGCGCCTACTCGGCGAGGAGGTCGTGCGCGTCGCTGAGCGCTTTTCCCGAGATCCCACGCTGCACCGGCAAGGCGAATGTGACGACGCTGCTGAGCGCATCGCGACAGCCGGTTGAGGTGTCAGCTGAAGACGGCGCGTTTTGACTGGCAGCGCAGAAAGGTCTGTTCCCCTTGGCTCGCGCCGCCCGAACGGCTACACGTGCCATTTCGTGCGGCCCGGCTGGAAGCTGCCGCAGCGCGAGACGACCGCGTAGAGCCTTGCCGGTGTGGGTCGCGCGAACTGCGAGTGCTCGACGAGGGTCGCGGAGTCGTAGAGGGTTCCGGAGCCTCTTCAGCCTGCCGCCGTCGCACTGAGCGGGTTCCGTATCACCTCGGCGCGGGTTTCGAGCAACCCTTGCTCACGGGCCCGCGCGATCACCCCGGCGACTCGGGTCAGCCGCTGTCCCTGAGCCCGGGCGACCGTAAGCGCGTGCTCGTCGGGGCCACCGTGGATGCCGCCCTCGGTGACGAACGACGCGCCATACGGGTTCCCCCCACCGTTGTAGACCTCGCTCACGGTGTAGCCGAGCGGTAGGACGATGGCGCCCCAGTGGTAGAGCGTGTTGTTGAGGGCGAGGATCGTGGATTCCTGGCCCCCGTGGGCCGTCTGGGACGCGGTGAACGCCGTCCCAACCTTGTTCACGAGCTCGCCCCGCTCCCACAGCCCGCCGGCCTGGTCCATGAACAGCTTCAGCTGTGCAGCGACGTTGCCGAACCGGGTCGGCGTGCCGAATGCGAAGCCGTCTGCCCAGTCGAGATCGTCGAGCTGTGCCTCAAGCTCGTCCTGGGTCTCCGAGCGGTGCTTCCCCCAATGCTGGTTCTGAGAGATCACCATCTCCGGGAACAACTCCGGGACGGCCCGCAGCCGAACCTCCGCGCCCGCGTTCTCGGCGCCCTCGGCCACTGCCTGGGCGAGGCGATGAACGGTCCCGGTGGCGCTGTAGTAGATGACCGCAACGTGCGTCGGGGTCGCGTCCTCACTCATGGTCTTGCCTCCAGTGTTTGTGGCCGCCGCCGAGCCTAGATGGTCCTCACGTCCGCTTCTCGGAGCACCATGCTCCAACCGCCACGCCAACAGCCTGAAAGGAGTCGACCGTGCGCCCTGACATCAAACCCGGTGCCACCTTCCCGGATTACCAGCTGCCCGATCACACCAAGACGCCGCGAAGGCTCAGCGAGTTGCAGGGCGACGATCCTCTGATCCTCACGCTGGCACGCGGGCATTACTGCCCGAAGGAGCACCACCAGCACCTCGAGCTGGCTGCGTTCTATCCCAAGATCGCCGTGGCCTACACCAAGATCGCCACGATCGCGAGCGACGCGCACCACCAGTTGCAGGAGTTCCGGGCCTCCGTCGGTGCCCAGTGGCCCTTCCTCTCCGACTCCGAGCGCGCCGTCCAGAAGGACCTGGACATTCAGGAGTACACCGACCCGATGAACGACCCGTTGATCCCGCACACCCTCGTGCTCAAGCCGCATCTCGTCGTCCACAAGATCTACAACGGGTACTGGTTCTGGGGCCGGCCCTCGGTCTACGAGCTCTGGCGGGACCTGCGGGACGTATCGAGCGAGATTCGCCCCGACTGGGATCTGAGCGAGCCAGGGCTCCGTGAGGCTTGGGAAGCGGGTGACCTCTCGCACTTCCATGGCTGGGACAAGCGCGACCCGGAGAAGCTCGCCCAGTTGGTGCGCGACCGGGAGCGGCTTGCCGAGATGACGCGCAATGCGGAGCGGATGGCGGCCGTGATACCCGACGTGATGGAGACGCCCTAACTCGTGAAGGTCACCTGATCGGCGGCAGGCTCCCCACCCCGCTGTCGGCGAGTGCTGCATCCCATCCGCAGACTGCGCAGGCATGGCCGAACGCGGAGTGCGCGAACTCGAGCGCGAGTGCAGATGGATCCTCCTCCGCCCGCACGTCATCCCAGTCCAGCACGAACTCGCCGAGGTCCGGATCCCAGCGGGCCGCCTCGGGACTCAGATCGGCGTCCGCGAACCCATCCGGAGCGGGGTGAGCGATGGCGAAGAACGCCGCTCGGTCATACTCGCGATGGCCCGGCCACCAGCCGATCTCTATCTGCTCGGCATCGCCCGAATTGCGCCAGCGAGCTTCCCCAGGATCTGGGTGTGCGCGTGGAGCGTCTCGCATGTCTCGGCCCACGCTTCGTATGAGAGCGCGGGCCAGACGGAGGCGTTGCGCTGCGTCATCCGGGTCCCCCCTTGGGTGGCGGCGGTCGCTCGCGCCGGATCTCGGCGCGGTAGCCCTCGTCCTCGGCCTCGACCGCACGGGCGCCCTCAATCACCTCCCCGACCTCTTGCTCCGGGATCACCACAGCGCCGGAGCTGTCGGCGAACACGTAGAAGCCTGGTATCACGCCGACGCGTGAGACGACCACGGGCACGTTGGCCTGGGCGGGCGTGACCTCCCCGCCCCCCCACTTGGTCGCCTCGCCCGAGCAGTAGGCGGCGAAGTCGTACTTGGCAAGCTCGTCGAAGTCGCGCAACCGGCCGTCGGTGAGGATGCCGGCGCAGCCATGCTCCTGAAGGCGCGAGAGCTTCGTGCCGCCCCCCATCGACACGTCGGTGTAGCCGTTGCTCGCCAGCACCAGGACCTTTCCCTCGGGGTCATCGCCGACGGCCTCGTAGAAGAGGGTCTGGAGGTTGTAGCGCTCAGGATCGAGCCCTGCCGAGCAGCTCGGAAAGTAAGAGATCGTGACTGCTGGACCGAAGAGCACCCGGCCGGGTGTGGGACTGACGAGATCTAGGATGTGGCAGTGGTGGCGGTGCCGGCGCCCCATGGCATCCACCAGGTCGGCGGCCTTGAGGCCGTCGAGCGATCCCAGGTCCGCGGCCGCATCGGCGGATCTCTTCAGCCATCTCGCCATCGGCATCTCCCAGCCTACGCCGAGACCGACCCAGGCGGGCTCGCAATCGCGAACTCCCGCGCCTTCCGATCAGCGGTGCTCCGGATTCGGGAAGTCGAACCGGCAGCCGGCATCCCACTCGGAGCGCTGGTTTCCGTGGACGGGAATGCCGCCGGCGTCCTTCAGCATCCGCGCGAGGTGGAGCAGGTTCCAGGTCATGAACGTCGTGTTCCGGTTGGTGAAGTCGTTCGAGGGCCCACCTGAACCCTCGTCGAGGTAAGAGGGACCCGGGCCGGCCTCGCCGATCCAGCCCGAATCGGCCTGCGGCGGGATGAGGTAGCCCAGGTGCTGCAGCGAGTAGAGCGTGTTCATCGCGCAATGTTTGACTCCGTCCTCGTTCCCGGTCACCAGACACCCGCCAACCCGCCCGTAATAGACGTATTGGCCCGCTTCGTTCAGGAGGTGGGAGTTTCCGTACAGGCGCTCGATGATGTGCGTCGCCACCGACGATTTCTCTCCGAGCCAGATCGACATACCCAGCACCAGGATGTCGGCGCCGATCACCCGCTCGAAGATCTGTGGCCACTCGTCGGTCTCCCAGCCATGCTCGGTCATGTCGGGCCAGACGCCGACGGCTATGTCGTGGTCGATGGCCCGGATGCACTCGACTTCGACCCCATTGCGGCGCATGATCTCCATCGAGACGTCCATCAGCCCCTGGGTGTTCGAGACCTCGGGACTCCGCTTCAACGTGCAGTTGATGAAGAACGCCCGCAGATCGGAGTAGTCGGTCCGACTCGCCTCGACCGTCGCGGTCTGCTTCTCAGTCAGGATCTCGCGATCGTTCACTTTCACCTCCATGTCGAAAACTCGCCGCATTGAAGCGGCTCCACTGAACAGGTGTCGCGACGTACGCGACCCGTTACACGCGCATCCCGCTTGCGGATGCGGTTTCTGACCTCCGCAGGATCGCCGCTTCACACGCGAGAGGTCGCTGGTTCGACTCCGGCATCCTCCTTCAGCCGCTCAGAACTCGATCTCGGAGCCGAGCGTGACGGTCCGCTCGCGGGGCAGCTTGAAGTAGTCGGCCGGCTCGGCGGTAATCGTGGCCGTGATCAGGAAGAGACGCTTGCGCCAGCGGCTCAATCCGGGGCGGTCGCCCGGCTTCAGCTCGACCCTCGAGAGATAGAAGGAGGCGTGACGCGCGTCTACTGGGCACTCGACCCCCACCGCCGCGATCTGTCTGACCAGGGAGGGCACGTCGTACTCCTCCGCGTAGCCATGCTTTGCGCGGACGAAGGTGATGCGGTCGTCTCTGTAGCCGAGGTCATCGACCTCGAGCCGGTCTTGTGGCCGGATCCGGGGAACCGGCTGGGATTCGAGCGAGAGGATGATCGCGTTCTCCGGGAGCGAGTGAAGGTGATCGACGCAGTCGCGCATTGAAAGCGGGGCGGTCTCCTTGCCTCGATTCATGAACACCCCGGTCCCAGGAACGCGGGACACCGGCGGGTTCATGGTCCGGAGCTCATCGACGAAGGCCGGGAGCGGCCCCTCGACGCGGAACCGTTCCCTCGACACCAGCTCGCGCCCACGGAACCAGGTGGTCATCACAGTGAACAGGATCAGCCCGATCAGGACGGGTACCCAGGCGCCGTGGAGGAACTTGGTGAGGTTCGCTCCCAGGAAGGCAAGCTCGATGCTCAGGAAGAATGCGGCACCGACCAGAGCGAGCCCGAGCGGCCGCCGCCATCGATGGCGGACGATGACGAAGAACAGGATCGTCGTGATGGCAATCGTGCCCGTGACCGCCATTCCATAGGCGAACGCGAGACTCGCGGAGCTCCGGAACGAGAGCACCAGCGCCAGGACCGCCACCAGCAGCAGCCAGTTGATCATTGGTACGAAGACCTGCCCGTATTCGCGCTCCGAGGTGTGGATCACGCGCAGACGCGGCAGGTAGCCGAGCTGCGCGGCCTGGTGGGCGAGCGAGAAGGCTCCGGAGATCACCGCCTGCGACGCGATCACCGTCGCCGCGGTCGCCAGGACAACCAGCGGAACGAGACCCTCACGGGGCATAAGGTGAAAGAAGGGCGCGCTGATCGCGTGGGGGTCATCCAGGATCAGCGCCCCCTGACCCAGATAGCTGAGGATGCAAGCAGGGAAGACGAAGATCAGCCAGGCGCGAGTGATTGCAGGGCGCCCGAAATGACCCATGTCGGCGTAGAGGGCCTCGCAACCGGTGATCGCGAGGACCACCGAGGCGAGGGAGAAGAAGCCCGTCGATCCGCTGTGGAAGAGGAAGTCGAAGGCGTAGCTCGGCGAGAGGGCCTTCAAGACCTCGGGGTGCATCGAGATCCCGCGAATCCCGAGCACGGCGATCGTCGTGAACCAGAGGAGCATGACCGGCCCGAAGATGCGACCGACAGACCCCGTGCCACGGCGCTGGATCATGAAGAGGGCGACGAGGATCGCGACCGTGATTGGGATGACGAGGCTCTTCATCGAGGAAGAGATCGTCTCCGTTCCCTCGACCGCCGAGAGCACCGAGATCGCCGGGGTGATCATGCTGTCGCCGAAGAACAGAGCCGCCCCAAACACACCGAGGCCGGCGAGCACGAACTTGATGCGACCCGAGACCTCGCCCCCGATCTGGCGGATCTGCGAGATCAACGCCATGATCCCGCCCTCCCCGTCGTTGTCGGCTTTCATCACCAGCCCGACGTATTTGACGGTGACGATTAGCGTCACGGACCAGAAGATCAGCGAGGCGATGCCGTAGACGCTCTGAAGCGATACCTCGATCGGGTGAGGGTCGCTCGGGTCGAAAGCAGTCTGGATGGTGTAGATCGGACTGGTCCCGATGTCCCCGAAGACGACGCCGAGGGCGCCAACCACTACGGCCGTCCTGCCCACGGCGCGCCTCGCGTCGGCGTCCATGCGTCAACCTTATGCAGTGGGGTCGCCACCGAGGAACGGCTCACCCCGATGCGGCTTACGATCAACGCGTGGCAGCCACGCCGAAGGGAAAGTCCGGCGTCGCCTGGATCGATGAGCTGACGCGGATCGACACGGCGGTGTACGCCGCGATCGCGGCAACGCCGACGCCGTCCCTCGACCGCGCATTCCGCCGCCTCTCGCGGGCGGCCGATCACTCGAAGCTCTGGCTGGGAAGCTCCGCCGTCCTCGCCATCACCGGGGGCCCGCGCGGTCGCAGGGCCGCGCTCAACGGGATGGTTTCGGTTGCCGTCACCTCTGCGATCGTCAATGGGCTGCTGAAGCCGCTCGGTGGACGCCGGCGCCCTGAACGGGCGATGCACCGCGTGCCGGTCGAGCGCCACGTGACGATGCCCCTAACGCGCTCGTTTCCTTCGGGACATGCGGCCTCGGCGGTCGCTTACGCGAGCGGGGTTGCGATCGCGCTGCCCGAGGCCGGCATCGGGCTGACCCTCGCGTCCGGCCTGGTGGCGTATTCACGCGTGCACACGGGCGTGCACTACCCCATCGACGTGATCGCCGGATCGCTGACGGGCGCCGCCATCGCGCCGGCCGCGGTCGCTGCGCTCAATCGCCGTATGAGGAGAACCTGACGAGCACCGTCCCACTCATTCAGTCGCCGCGGCGGCCGGTGCTCTTCGTCAACCCGAAGTCCGGCGGCGGCGCCGCCTCGCGGGCGAGGATCGCCGAGCGGGCTCGCGAACGAGGGATCGAGGTCGTGCTCCTCGGGCGGCACCAAGACCTCGCCCCTGCGATCGACGGCGTGCTTGAGGCTGGCGCGGACGCGTTGGGCGTGGCGGGTGGCGACGGTTCGGTGTCGACCGTCGCGGCGACGGCCTTGGCGCACCGACTCCCGCTCATCTGCGTTCCCGCCGGGACCCGCAATCACTTCGCGCGCGACCTGGGTCTCGATCCGGGCGATCCGGCGGCTGCGCTCGACGCCTTCATGGACGGAACCGAGGCTCGCATCGACGTCGCCACGGTGAACGGCCGCCTGTTCTTGAACGTCGTCTCGCTGGGAATCTACGGCGAGGCGATCCGGAGGTCGGCCTACCGCGACGCGAAGCTGCGCACGCTCGTGGAGACAGCTCGCACCGTTCTCGGTCCCGGCGGGGAGATACCGGAGCTCGACCTCGTCGACGACCGTGGGATCCAACATGACCGCCCTGCGGTCGTGCTGGTCTCCAACAACACCTACGCGCCGGCTCGCCCCTCCGCACGCGGCGCCCGCCCGACGCTGACCGGCGGGCGGCTCGGGATCATCGTGATCGGAAAGCCGGCGGGTACGCACCACCCGCCGGCGCGCTCGTGGAGCGCGACCTCGCTGGAGGTGGACGCGGCCGCTCGGATCCACGCCGGGCTCGACGGCGAGGCGGTCGAGCTGGACCCGCCGCTGCGGTTCGAGATCCAGCCGGGGGCGCTGCGGGTCCGGGTGCCGCGCTCGATCTCCCGAGCGGGCTAGGGTCGGGCGGTCAGCCAAACCGTTGTCGCCGCCGCGCTTGTGGGGCGCTGCGCTCGGGCTCCTGGGCGCCTGACGGAGGTCTCGCTCGCGCCTACGCGGCCGGACCTTCCACTACCCCTCGAGCTGATGGAGTCCCCACGGCGGGTTCGCATTGACCACGCGGCCGTTCCGGCACGTGGCGACAAAGCTCGCGAAGCGCTTGCTGGGGTGCTGGGCGCTGACCCTGTATGTGCCACTGGGGACCTCGGTCCAGATGACCCCGCCGTCCGTCGACGTCTCGGTGATTGACGGGTCGGGGATCACGTCGTCGTTGAAGTAGATCGGATCGGGGAGCCTCGGACTTGTGGCCGCCGTGGCGCCGGGAACGCCGTGGGCGCCGTAGGCGACGAACTCCCGGAAGCTCAGATCGCTGATCGCCTTGGTGCTCACTGTGGAGACGATCGCGCAGCGCCGTGGATCACCGTTCTGGTCGAGCTTGACATGCAAAAGCGCGGCCAGAGCAAAGTAGGTGCGCTCGGTCGGGACCTGGAAGTTGATCTTCCGCAGGGTGCGCTGATGGGTCTTGAGCGTCTGCAAGTAGATGCCGTGGTAGCCCTCGGCCTCCACGAATGGGGTCACCTTGCGCCCGGCCGGAACGTGGAGCCGGTAGTGACCACGGGAATCGCTCGTCGCCACTGCGCCGGGGGCGCCCCGGGCCTCGATCGTCGCGCCGGCGATCGGAACCTGGTTGTCGAACGCGTAAGCCGTGCCCTTGATCAGAACCCGGTGACTCGCACGGGTGGCCGCGTGGCTCTGAGCAGCGCCGAGCCAAACCATGGCGACAAGGATGACGACGGGGAGGATCGCGCCAGATGGGCGAGGCAGGGGCACTTGGGAGCGCTTCCTCTTCCTAGTCAACCTGGGACCTCAGACGCAACTGGTGCTGAGAGTGGCTTCCAACCGCTCTCGACGTTGGTGCTCCTGAGTCATTACCAAGGATGGGGTGGACGAGATCTGACGCACCTCCAGGATCGGCGGCCATTGATTCTCGCGCATTTCGTGTGGAAGCAGAAGCGAAATGGCCTGAAGCCGGGACCCCGGCGACTGTCGGGATCGCCAGCGGCGCGGAGGCCTCGGTGACGGTGATCTTTCCCCCCGGCCTTGATCTGCCAGGAGCTCTTCATGGTTGGCTGCTTCGGCGAACAAGACTTTCGACAGATAGCCGCGCCACGACAGACTGGCGATGATGCTTGCATGCACGATCCCGTGGCCGTAGACGCCCACCGTGACATCCCGCGCATCCCGGCCTCAGCTGGCGCCCTCATCTTTGACGAGGCGGGACGGCTGCTGATCCTCAAACCCAATTACAAGCGCGGCTGGACGATCCCAGGTGGACAAGTCGAGGGCGACGGCGAGTCGCCCTGGGATGCATGCCGGCGCGAAACGCTCGAGGAATGCGGCCTTGAAGTCGAGCAGGGCCGGCTCGTGTGCGTCGACTTCCTGTCGCCGCGGCCGCGACGCCCCGACGCAGCACCTCGCCCCGGTGGGGTCAGATTTCTGTTCCACTGTGGCGCCTTCAGCGATAAGCGTTTGCAGGCGGTCACGCTGCAGGCCGACGAAATCGACGAGTATCGCCTCACCGAGATGGACGACGCCCTCCTGCTTCTCAGCGGACCGCTGCGCCGCCGGGTGTCGAAAGCGGCAAGCGCGAAGCGTTGCCTTTACCTAGAGAACGGCCGCCGTGTGCGCGGCGTCAGCCGTTAGCGCCGATCCGGCGCCACACTAGCCGGGCCGAAGGTCCCTAGAGGGCCCCACGCCCTGTGGAGCGCCCCGTCGGCGGATGGAGGATGCAGATCTCGGATCTGCCTCAGGCTGACGAGGCCCGTTCCCTGGGAGCCTCGCACCCAGGCTCGTGCGGGACCCAACCAGGCTGCGCTGACGCCGGCGACTATGCTCGCATCCTGGCCACCGAGATCGAACGAAAGTTCCTGGTTTCACGGGTTCCGGATCGGCTAGCGGACGGACGAGTCGAGGAAATCGAGCAGGGATATCTGGCCATCGAAGACGATGAGATCGAGGTGCGCCTCCGCAGGCTCGGCAGGCGATCCCTGCTGACGGTCAAGCGCGGTCACGGACTGAAACGGACCGAGGTCGAGATCGAGATAAGCGCCGAGGGTTTCGGCGAGCTGTGGCCACTGACGGAAGGGCGGCGGGTTCGCAAGACGCGCCACCACATCCCGACCGAGATGGGGGAGCTCGACGTCGACGTCTACGGAGGGAGCCTGGAGGGCTTGATCACCGCCGAGATCGAGTTTGACTCCGAGCAGATCAGCGAGTCCTTCGAGCCACCGGGGTGGATCGGCGCCGAGGTGACCGGTGAGGCCGGCTACACGAACAAGAATCTGGCGACGCGGGGAATCCCAACCGCCCTCGGCGGCGGCTGAGCCGACAACAGACCGCGCTCGCTGCGGCCAAGGAGCCGGGGCCCTGCTCCGAGCTCTACCGTTGACACATGACCGTCCACCACGAGGCTCCGCCAGCAGCGGATCGTATGGGGAACACGTCGGCGGCGATGCGCATCGTCACCGCATTCGTGGCGGGAAACGCCGTCGCCCTTCCGGTTGCGGCGCTCAGC
>Ga0209382_10012432_pt1 | contig 10519 bp, 8 predicted proteins | sample SoiMetdeltSBSDD5_FD_187599 | JGI IMG/M metagenome (GOLD analysis project Ga0209382, IMG submission 187599) | Bulk soil microbial communities from a Populus tree surrounding site in Tennessee, USA - Soil MetaG P. deltoides SBSDD5 (SPAdes) (version 2) | ecosystem: Environmental > Terrestrial >...
CGGAGACCGGTGCCCGGACAATGCCGCGACGATGCCCTTGCCGATGTCGTCGCCTCCGATGAGCGCGAACGGTCCGACCGGGATCTCGCCACCGAACTCGTCCGCCATCGCCGTCAGCACACACGGGATCGCCTCACCCCGCGCCGCCCAGGCCGTCGCGTATGGGCTGTGTGTGTGCACGACCCCACCTACCTCGGGCATCAGGCGGTAGACGTATGCGTGGGCATCGGTGTCGCTCGACGGCAGGAGGTCTCCCTCCACGATGGACCCGTGCAGGTTGGTCACTACCATCGACTCCGGTGTCAGGTCCTCGTAGCTCACGCCGCTCGGCTTGATCACAAGCAGGTCGGCGCCCGGCACCCGGGCGCTCAGGTTGCCGCCCGTCCAGGTGACAAGGCCCCACCGCAGGAGCTGCGCGTGCAGCCGGCACACCTCCTCGCGCAGCCGGGCAATGTCCGCGCCAAGACTGGTCATGACCCGCCTCGGCGTCGCATCGCGTGGAGCCGGTGCAGCACGTCGTTCATGCCACGGCCGAAGTAGTCGTGCAGGATCTGGTAGTCCGCGTACAGCCGGTCGTACGCCTCGGCCCGCGCCGGATCGGGTACGTAGGCGCCGTGGCGGACCTTGCCCATCGCCTCGGCGGCCACGTGGATGTCGGGGTACGCCCCGGCCGCGACCGCCGCGTGGATGGCCGAACCGAGGGCCGGCCCCTGCTCGGAGGAGATCACGCTCAAGGGCCGGCGCAGCACGTCGGCGTAGATCTGCATGAGGAACGTGTTCTTCAGCAGGCCGCCCGCGCCGATGAACTCGGTGACGGGCACCCCTGACCGCTCGAACGTCTCCACGATGGTCCGGTTGCCGAAGGCGGTGGACTCGATGAGCGCCCGGTACTGGTCCTCTGGGCGGGTGGCGAGCGTCTGCCCGACGATGACGCCGGAGAGGTCGTGGTCGACGAGCACCGACCGGTTGCCGCTGTGCCAGTCCAGCGCGATCAACCCGTGGTCGCCCACGCCCTGGGCCGCCGCGAGGTTGGCCAGATGCTCGTGCACGCCGATGCCCAACCGGTCGGCCTCGTCGGCGTACGCGCGCGGTACGCAGTTGTCGACGAACCAGCCGAAGATGTCACCGACCCCGCTCTGTCCGGCCTCGTAGCCCCATTGCCCCGGTACGATCCCGTCCCGGACGACGCCGCACATGCCCGGCACCTCGACCAGCGTGTCCCCGTTCACGACGTGGCAGGTGGACGTGCCCATGATGGCGACCAGCTGCCCTGACCGCACCGCGTTCGCGGCCGCCGCGGTGACGTGAGCGTCCACATTGCCCACCGCGATCGCGATGCCCTCCGGCAGCCCCGTCCAGGCGGCGGCCCGCGCGGTCAGGCCGCCGGCCCGGCCGCCCAGCGGCGCCAGGGCGTGGGCCAGCTTGGAGTCGACGAAATCCTCGAAGCCGGGGTTCAGCGCGGCCAGGTAGTCACGGGACGGGTAGCCGTCCTGAAAGATGCCCTTGTAGCCGGCCGTACAGGCGTTGCGGGTCTCGACGCCGCACAGCTGCCAGATGATCCAGTCGGCGGCCTCGATGAACCGGTCGGCCCGGGTGTAAATCTCGGGATCCTCCTCGAGCACCTGCAGCGCCTTGGCGAACTGCCACTCGGAGGAGATCCTCCCGCCGTACCGTGGCAGCCAGGCCTCGCCGCGGGCCGCCGCCAGCGAGTTGATGCGGTCGGCCTGGGGCTGGGCCGCGTGGTGCTTCCACAGCTTCGGGTACGCGTGCCGCCGGCCGGCCAGACCGTCCACTTCGCACAGCGGCGTTCCGTCGGCCAGGGTGGGCACGAAGGTGCAGGCGGTGAAGTCCGTGCCGATGCCGATCACTTGCGCCGGGCTCACCTGCGCCGCGGCGAGAGCCTTCGGCACCGCCTCCCGCAGCACCGCCCGCCAGTCCTCGGGCACCTGCAGCGCCCAGTTGGGCGGCAACGCCTCACCGGCCGCGACCTCGCCGTCGGCTCCGGGCAGCGCGTCCTCGACGGCGCCGTAGCGGTAGTCGTGCACCGCACTGCCCAGCTCGGCGCCGTCGGAGACGCGGACCACGACCGCCCGGCCCGACAGGGTGCCGAAGTCCACCCCGATGACATGCCGTTCGTCGGCGTTAGCGTTCACACCAACCGTCCTATCTCCGCATCCAGACGATCACGCGCTGGAGCACGATGAACGCGAAGAGCAGGATGGCGATGACCATCCTGGTCCACCACGAGCTGAGAGTCCCATCGAAACGGATCAGCGTCTGGATGAGGCCGAGTACGAGCACACCGAGCACGGTCCCGAGCACATACCCCGAGCCGCCGGTCAGCAGCGTGCCGCCGATGACGACCGCCGCGATCGCGTCCAGTTCCATGCCGATGCCGTGCAGGCTGTCGCCGGAGGGAAGGTAGAAGCTGAACAGCAGACCGCCTAGCGCCGAGCAGAAGCCGCTGATCGTGTAGACGGTGATCCGGGTCCGGGCGACCGGCAGACCCATCAGCAGAGCCGACTGCTGGTTGCCGCCGATCGCGTACGTGTTGCGCCCGAGCCGGGTGTAGGCCAGCACGAACGCCGCGACGAGTACGAGTACGAGACAGATGATCTCGCTCGGCGAGACATGCATGGTCCCGACCCGCAGCTGGGTCTGTCCCATCCAGACCCAGAACGGGTCGGTGATGGGAATGGCGTCCGTGCTGATCGCGTAGCACAGCCCACGGGCGAAGAAGAGCCCGGCGAGCGTCACGATGAACGGCTGGATGTCGAAGTAGTGGATGACAGCACCCATCGCGAAGCCGAGCGTAGAGCCGACCGCCAGCACCGCCGGCACGGTGACGTACGCCGGCCAGTGCAGGTCCTGCAGCATGACCGCGGACAGCATGGTGCTCAGCGCGACCACCGCGCCGACAGACAGGTCGATGCCGCCGGTGAGGATGACGAACGTCATGCCCACCGCGACCACCATGAGGAACGCGTTGTCGATGAAGACGTTGAGGATCACCTGGGCGTCGACGGTGAAGGCCTCGTACTGCGACGCGCCGTACCCGTACATGATGACCAGCACGATCAACGTGGCCAGGACGGGAATGTAGCGCTGGCTCGACGCGCCGAGCCGGGCGCGCACCGCTTCGATGGTCGTCATGCCGGCACCCCGACCTTCGGCTGCTCCTCGACCGGAGCGGCCGACGGCGGCGGTCGGCGGCGGACCCCTGCAATCCGGGCGCGGAACGCGGGCGACTGGATGAGGCACACGATCGTGACGACGAGGGCCTTCCACAGCAACGCCGTCTCCGGAGGCACGCCGACGGTGTAGATCGTGGTCGTGAGCGTCTGGATGAGCAGCGCCCCCAGGATCGTGCCGCCGATCGAGAACCGGCCACCCGCCAGCGAGGTCCCGCCGATGACGACGGCGAGGATCGCGTCCAGCTCGATGAAGAGGCCGGCGTTGTTGCCATCGGCAGCGTGCACATTGGAGCTTGCCATCAGGCCCGCCACGCCGGCGCAGAGCGCGCAGAACATGTAGACCATCAGCGTGAGCCGGCGCGACATGATGCCGGCCAACCGGCTTGCCTCGGCGTTGCCTCCGACCGACTCGATGAGCATGCCGAGCGCGGTGCCCCGCAAGAGCGCGACGGTCGCGACGGCGAACGCGGCCGCGACCAGGACGTTGAACGGAAGCGTGAACAGGTAGCCGCTGCCGATCAGCTCGTACGGCTCGCTGTTGATCGTGATGATCTGGCCGTCCGTGATGAGCTGGGCCAGGCCCCGGCCACCGACCATCAGGATGAGCGTCGCGATGATGGGCTGGATGCCGATGCCGGCGACGAGGATCCCGTTCCACAGACCCAGCGCGAGCGCGAGGGCGAGGGCGAGGGCCACCGCGACGAGCACTCCGCCGACGCTGTTCTGGTCGGGCTGCTTGCTGACCCACAGGCAGGCCAGCGCGCCGCAAATGGCGACGACGGCGCCGACCGACAGGTCGATGCCGCGCGTCGCGATGACGAGCGTCATGCCGATGGCGACCATGATGAGCGGTGCGCCGAACCGGAAGATGTCGACGATGGTCCCGTAGAGGTGGCCGTCGCGCACCTCAATCTCGGCGAAGTGCGGCGTAAACAGGATGTTGCCCGACAGCAGGACGGCGAGCAGTGCGGCGGGCCAGAACAGCCGGTGCCGGGCCGCCGTGCGCAGGATGGGCTGCCACCGGGCGAGTTGGGCGTTCATGCTGTCGCTCCACTGGCGATGGTCTGCATGATGCGGTCGGCGTCGACCTCATCGGTGTTGGCGAGCTCCCGCACGAGCTGCCGGTCGCGTAGGACGCCGATCTTGTGGCTGAGCCGGAGCACCTCCTCCAGCTCGGCCGAGATGAACAGCACGGCCATCCCGCCGTCGGAGAGCGAGACGACCAGCCGCTGGATCTCGGCCTTCGCGCCGACGTCGATGCCTCGCGTCGGCTCGTCGAGGATCAGTAGTCGGGGCTCCATGATGAGCCAGCGGGCCAGCATCACCTTCTGCTGGTTGCCGCCGCTGAGGCTGCGCACCGGCAGGTCCGGGTTGGGTGGCGTGATCCGCAACGCGTTGATGTACTTCTCGACCAGCTCCTCCTGGCGGCGGCGGGGCAGCGGCCTCGCCCATCCACGCACGGCCTGCAGGGCCAGGATGATGTTCTCCCGTACGGTCAGCTCCTCGACCAGGCCCTCGGTGCGCCGGTTCTCGGAGCAGAACGCGATGTCACGGGCCATCGCGTTGCGCGGTCCGCGAATCGTGACCGGGTTGCCGTCGACCTCGAGGTGCCCGTGGTCGGCCCGGTCGGCGCCGAAGAGCAGGCGGGCCAGCTCGGTGCGGCCGGATCCCAGCAGGCCGGCGAGGCCGACCACCTCGCCCCGGTGGATGGCGAGCGTGAACGGCGCGACCGCGCCCCGCCGCCCGAGCTCACGCGCGTGCAGCACGGGTTCGGTGCTCTCGATCGCGGCGAGCTCGCGCTTGGGTTGCTCCTCCAGCCGTTCGAGCGTCTCCAGCTCCTTGCCGAGCATCTTCGAGACGAGGTCGACCTGGGCCAGCTCGGCGGTCGCGTACTCACCGACGCGGCGGCCGTTGCGGAGCACGGTGATGCGGTCGGAGATCTCGAAGACCTGGTCGAGAAAGTGCGTGACGAACAGGATGGCGATGCCGTCCTGCTTGAGCTGACGCATGATGCGGAACAGCTGCGCGACCTCACCGGCGTCCAAACTGGACGTCGGCTCGTCGAGGATGAGCACCTTCGCCTCGATGTCGATCGCGCGGGCGATCGCGACCAGCTGTTGGACCGCCAACGAGTACGTGTCGAGCTGGGCGGTCACGTCGATGTCCAGGTCGAGGCGGCGCAGCAGCGTCTGGGCGCGCCGGCGCATCTCCGGCCAGTCGATGCGCCCGAACCGCACGGGCTGGCGGCCGATGAAGATGTTCTCCGCGACGGACAGGTTGGGGCAGAGGTTGACCTCCTGGTAGACCGTGCTGACACCGGCCTGTTGCGCCTGGAGGGGACTGTGGAACCGGACCGGCCGGTCGTCGAGCGTGATGTCGCCCTGGTCGATGCCGTAGACCCCCGTGAGCACCTTGATGAGGGTCGACTTGCCGGCCCCGTTCTCACCCATCAGCCCATGGACCTCACCTGGGAAGAGCCGGAAGTCGACGTCGATGAGCGCCTTGACGCCGGGGAACTCCTTGCTGATGCCGGTCATGGTCAGGATCGGTCTTTCCGGTGCCATGCGGTGTCCCTTCGCTCAGCGCACCGAACCAATTGGGCCGGTCCGTCCTGGCGCCAGATTGCGCCAGGACGGACCGGGGTGGACTCAGCCGAACGGCCAGGATCAGTACTTGCGGTCCGGCAGGGCAGCCTTCGCCTGTTCCGGCGTAAAGGTGGTCTCGTTGGTCACGATGCGCTCCGGCACCGTCTCATTGTTGAGGACCTTCTTCGCCAGCTCCATCAGCTGTGGGCCGAGCAACGGGCTGCACTCCGCGATGAAGTTGATCTTGCCGGCCGCCAGGGCGGTCATGCCGTCCTTCACCGCGTCGATCGTGATGATCTTGATGTCGATACCGGGCTTGAGGCCCGCGCCCTCGATCGCCTCGATCGCGCCGAGACCCATGTCGTCGTTGTGCGCGAACAGCACATTGATCTTGCCGGGGTTCGCGGTCAGGAAGGCCTGCATGACCTCCTTGCCCTTGGCCCGGGTGAACTCACCGGTCTGCGACGCGATGATCTTGAACTTCGGGTCCTTGGCGATGACCTCACCGAAGCCCTGCTTGCGGTCGTTGGCCGGGGCCGAGCCGGTGGTGCCCTGCAGTTCGACGATGTTCACCGGGTCGGTCTTGCCCTGGTACTCCTTGACCAGCCACTCACCGGAGAGCGTGCCCTCCTTGATGAAGTCCGAGCCGAGGAACGTCTTCCACAGGGTCTTGTCCGTGGAGTCGACCGCGCGGTCGGTCAGGATCACCGGGATGTTCGCGGCCTTGGCCTCCTTGAGCACGGCGTCCCAGCCCGACTCCACCACCGGCGAGAAGGCGATGATGTCCACCTTCTGCGCGATGAACGAGCGGATCGCCGCGATCTGGTTCTCCTGCTTCTGCTGGGCGTCGGAGAACTTGAGCTCGATGCCGGCGGCCGTGGCCGACTCCTGAATGGACTTGGTGTTCGCCGTACGCCAGCCACTCTCGGCGCCGACCTGCGAAAAGCCCATTACGATCTTGTTGTCACTGCCGCCGCCGCTCTTGCCGCCACAGGCCACGAGGTTCATGACCACGAGGCCGGCAGCTATCGCGGCTACCGAAAGCCTTTTCAGCACTGCGCTTTCCTCCTCACCGTTCGCCACATGTCCCTTTTACGGCAGGGATGCCGGGTCGCCGGCGCCGGACCGGTCGACAACGACCGGGCCGGTCCCCTCACCCGCGAGCTGGCAGGTTCGCCCCGGGCGGAGGGGCGCCGGCGGTGATTGCCGGTAGAACAGGCGCGGCGGTCCCCGAGCGCCGCCGTGCCGCGTCGTGCTCTGGTCGGCGTTGCTGGCCGAACCTTGTGCTGGCCGAACCTTGTGCTGGTCGAATCGTTGGCGGAGAATGTGAGCGTTAACAAATCCAGGTGAGTCCAAGCCCACCCCGCCGCGCGCCTCATCCCGTCCGACGGGGTGCCGGTGGATGATGTCGCGGGCCGTCGCGATGGTGCTGGGCGATAGTGTTAACGCTCTCATCACTGGACGTCAAGGGGTAGATTACGAGCGACACACAACCGCAACCTGACCGACATCAGCGCCCCAATCCGTGTCTACGTCGGGCTTTAGACGCGGGGGGTGCTCGTCGATCGCCCGGGTTGCCGCTATTGTGAGCGCTAACAACGCGAGGGTGGCTCGCTCACCGCCCGCGCGACAACCCTCCGGGCACCGCTGACCACAGGGAGTGGCCGTGGCGCGTGACGATTCCGTCGCCCCAGCACCGCGCGGTTCGGTGATGCGTGACGTGGCCCTGTTGGCCGGGGTCTCGCACCAGACCGTGTCCCGCGTGGTCAACGGCCATCCCAACGTGCGGCCCGAGACGCGCTCGCGCGTGCTCGACGCCATGCAGACGCTCGACTACCGGCGCAATATGGCCGCCCGCACACTGGTGACCCGCCGTTCGCACACGCTCGGCCTCATCGCGTTCGAGACCACGCTGTTCGGCCCGGCCTCGATGCTCTACGGGATCGAGCGGGCCGCCCGCCTCGCCGGCTACTTCGTGAGCGTCGCGAGCATCCGCAACCTCGACCGCAAGTCGGTGCTCGAGGCGATCGACCGGCTGCGCGAGCAGTCGGTGGAGGGCGTCGTGGCCATCGCGCCGAAGAGCACGGTCGCGCAGGCGCTCGTTCAGGTGCCGGCCGGACTCGCCGCCGTGAGCGTGGGCGGCGCCGACGATGACGCCGTCGCCTGCGTGCGCATCGACAACGCGGCTGGGGCCGCACTGGCCACCCAGCACCTGCTCGACCAGGGACACGCGACCGTGCACCACATCTCGGGCCCGCGCGACTGGCCCGAGGCCCGCGAGCGCACCGAAGGCTGGCGGGACACTCTTTACGCGGCCGGCGCCGTCGTTCCCGAGCCGCGCCACGGCGACTGGAGCGCCAAGTCCGGCTACGCCGAGGGGCGCATGCTCGCCGCCGACCCCACGGTCACCGCCATCTTCTGCGGCAACGACCAGATGGCCCTCGGTACCCTACGGGCGTTGCAAGAGGCGGGCCGCGGCGTGCCCAGCGACGTCAGCGTCGTCGGCTTCGACGACGTGCCGGAGTCGGCCTACTTCCTGCCGCCGCTGACGACCGTACGGCAGGACTTCGCCGAGCTCGGCCGGCGCAGCATCGGCGTCCTCGTCGAGCAGATCACGACCGGCATACGCGAGCCCGGCCGCGTCGTGCTCGAACCCGAACTGGTGGTGCGCGCGAGCAGCTAGCCGGCGTAGCGGTCCACGGGCCGCCCGACCACGTCGCCCGGCTCGTAGGAGTAGGTCAGGCCGGCGTTGCCGTCGGCGGCTCGGCTGCCCGCCGCCGTGGTGATGACGAGCGTGGCGAACTCCTCCCCCGCGAACGCGCACGACGTCACGAACGGGGTGGGCAGGGCGACGACCCGGTCGAGCCGGCCATCCGGCGTGTAGCGGCGAACGGCGGACCCGTTCCACAGCGCGACCCACACCCCGCCGTCGGCGTCGACACACAGTCCGTCGGGGAACGCGCCGTCGTCGCCGTCGATCGTCGCGAACATCGACCGCTCGCCCAACTCGCCGGCGTCGACGTCAAAGGCGAACGCGTCGATGCGCCGGGTGGGGGTGTCGATGTAGTACATGGTCGCTGAGTCGGGCGACCAGCCCAGACCGTTGCTGATCGTCACATCCGACAGGACGAGGCTGGGGGCGTCGGTGCCGGGGTCGAGCCGGTAGAGCGCACCCGCACCGGGGGTCTGGTCATAGGCCATCGTGCCCAGCCACAGCCGCCCGGCCGGGTCGGCCTTCGCATCGTTGGAACGCATGGCGGGCGCGCTCGCGGGCGTGCGCACACCGGCCGCGACCTTAGCATCGGCGTAAGTCCCCAGAGGACGGAGGCTGCCATCGGGGTCGGCGAGGACCGGACCGGCGGGCAGGCACAGCACGAGCCCGCCGTCCCGCCGGGGCACCGCCGCGCCGATGTGACCGTCCGTCGGCGACTCGCCAACCTCCGCCCCGGCGAGGTCGCGCCAGATCACACGCGAGCCGAGAATGTCGATCCACACGACCCAGCCGGTGCGCTCGTCGTAGTGCGGGCCCTCGCCCAGCCGGCAGACCCGACCGTCGAAGACCTTGACCTCAGCCACGCCGCCTCCAATCGCGAAGCCCGCCGCCGACGAGCCCATCCCCGAACGATATCGGGTGCGGCGTGGCCGGGTGATGCGGTTGCCCCGCTTGGCGCCTCATCCGTCGAGGTCGGAGCGCCCGAGAATCGCTACCACGATGGCTCCGGCGTGCACGCAGACGAGGTGCTGCGGTGCGACCTCGCCGCCGCCGAAGAGTTGGCGCGTTGCTTCGCCATGGCCGACGAGGCCCTGCGACTGCTCACCGGCGGTCAGCCTCCACTGTGGCCGGAGCACTTCGACGTCGGCCTCAGCGTCAACGAGGTGAACAACGGCGTCTCGCCCGGTGACGGTCACATCGACGAACCGTATGCCTACGTCGGACCGTGGCGGCGCCGGCGCGGTGAGTTCTGGAACGCGGCGTTCGGCGCCGCCCATCCTTTGCGCCGACTCGGCGACGCCGCCACGGTGCTGGACTTCTTCCAGGAGGGCGGCCGGCGCGCCACCGCCGACCCACCGGCCGACGCCTAGCCTCTCCGCGGCGCCGTTGAGTAGATCGTGGTGAGAAAGTGGGTGCCGGCGACGCATCGGTGCCACGATCCACAGCGCCTTGCTCTGCGTCCCTCCAGGAAGCACACACGCTGCGTGTCCACACCCACGACGTCGTCGCAGTGCGCTCCGAGGTCGTCGCAGATCCCAGCCCATGTTTCCTAGAAGGAAGCAGAGCGACGTACCGGGAACAGTGGCGGCGGGGCGGGCGGGGCAGCGTTACCCGGCGTGACCGCTGCGGCGGTGGGTGGCCCCGGTACCGCCGCGCACCGGGACCACCCACGACTCAGGCCGCCGTCACGGGCTCGTACACGTGACGGGGCTCGGCACCGCGTTGGTGCCGGACCAACTGGAGTTGAAGCCGAACACGACGGTGGCATTGGGCCCGATCGTGCCGTTCCACGACTCATTGCGGACCGTCACCTGGGCGCCCGTCTGCGTCCGAATGCCGCCCCACAGGTCCGAGATCACCTGCCCGTTGGCGAAGGTCCACCGCACCGTCCAGGCGTTGATGGTCGACGTGCCCGTGTTGCGTACCGACACCTCACCGGTGAACCCGCCCGGCCACTGGTTGGCGACCCGGTACGTGGCCGAGCAGCCGCCCGGGGCCGGGGTCGTCGGAGGCGGCGTGGTCGGCGG
>Ga0209382_10012434_pt1 | contig 10518 bp, 8 predicted proteins | sample SoiMetdeltSBSDD5_FD_187599 | JGI IMG/M metagenome (GOLD analysis project Ga0209382, IMG submission 187599) | Bulk soil microbial communities from a Populus tree surrounding site in Tennessee, USA - Soil MetaG P. deltoides SBSDD5 (SPAdes) (version 2) | ecosystem: Environmental > Terrestrial >...
GCCCGAGCGGCGCCGTGAGATCGGCGTCACCGACGATCTGGTTCGCATCTCGGTCGGGATTGAAGACGTGGACGATCTCCGCGAGGACCTGGCCCAGGCGCTGGACGCCGTCTGACCTCTTCACAGATCCCGCGTGACCCAACTCGTTGATCTCTTCCTTCACGTAGACCGGCACCTGTTGGAGCTGGTTGCCGACTACGGCGTGTGGATCTACGCGATCCTCTTCCTGATCGTCTTTGCCGAAACCGGTCTGGTCGTCACGCCGTTCCTGCCGGGGGACTCGCTGCTGTTTGCGGCGGGGGCGCTGGGAGCTACCGGGGCGCTCAATGTGTGGCTGGCAGCAGCCTTGTTGCTGGGGGCAGCGATCGCCGGTGATGCGGTGAACTACGCGGTCGGGCGTTCGGTGGGTCATCGCGTCATCGAGCTTGCGCGTACCGATCCGCGATGGGGCCGCTGGATCAACCCGGCCTACATCGCTCGGGCACACGAGTTTTTTGAGCGGCGCGGCGGCAAGGCGATCGTCCTGGGACGATTCGTGCCGATCGTGCGGACGTTCGTGCCGTTCGTGGCGGGTGCGGCTGAGATGTCGTATTCGGCGTTCGCCTTCTACAACGTGACCGGCGCCATGGCCTGGGTCGGCATTTGTGTGGGCGCGGGGTATCTCTTCGGCAACGTGCCGATCGTCAAGGACAACTTCTCCCTCGTCGCCCTCGGCATCGTCTTCGTGTCGCTGCTGCCGATGGCGTTCGAGCTGCTGAACAGCCGCCGCGCACGCTCCGTAGAGCCCAGGCTTTAACGACGGCCCACGAGGTCACAGCGAGACACCGATCCCACCTGTGATTCGGTAATGCCATTCCCAGCCGAATCGGAGGTCGCCGACGACATACACGCGGTCGCTGAGATGCAGCCGCGTGCCCGCCCCGGCGGCGAACGTGCCTTCACCTGACGTATAGATTCCGGTTCCCACGCGATCGCTATGGGTGAAGAAGCCGGCGCCGGCGATCACGAACGGACTCACACGCGGCGGACGGTCTGAGCGCGGCCTCCGGAAGTCGAAGATCAGGTTCCCAAGGAAGAACCAGTCACGGTCGTCGTCTGGCCCGCGCATGTAGGTGATTTCGGGGCCGACACTTATTCGAGGGGTCAGATAAATTCGGGCAGCGCCGCCAAATACCGAATGCTCGATCGGTGCATCGTCGGCGAACGCCGCGTGCCCGGCAAAGAACTCGACTGACGCGGGCAGGCGAATCGACTGCGCGGCCGCGGGCGTCGTCCAGATCACGGCCGCGAGCAGCGGCGCAGCCAAGGGAAGACGGGGCATTTATCGCCACCTCCGCCCGGTAAGGTGCAAACTGACCGCGAATCAGCTCAGCGGCGGCGCGAACGTAGAGGCGGGCGCGTCCTGATAAGACTAAGGGGCTATAGTGGCACTGAAGCCCGAACTCGTACTGTTGGCACCATCCGAGTTCTCTCCGGTCGTCGCGGCGGCTGCACTCGGATCGGAAGGAGAAGACATCATGAGGACTCTGTTCATCGCCACTCTGTTGCTTACGCTCTCGGTCGGAATAGTGCTCGCCGACAAGGCGACCGATGAGCGACTGGCGAATGCCGCGAAGGCGTTTGATGAGATCATGTCGGCGTCAGACAAAGGTATTCCCGGAAGCGTGCTCGACAAGGCTGCGTGTGTCGTGGTCGTGCCCGGCATGAAGAAGGGCGGGTTCATCATCGGCGGCTCGTTCGGGCGAGGCGCCATCAGTTGTCGTGGCGCAGGCAACAAGGGATGGGGCGCGCCGGCGATGGTCGAACTCGGCGGTGGCAGCGTCGGCTTCCAGATCGGCGCTGAGGCGACTGACGTGGTGATGCTCGTAATGAATCGCGAGGGCATCGAGAGCCTGCTGAAGAGCAAGTTCACCCTCGGTGGTGAGGCCTCGGTTGCAGGCGGACCTGTCGGCCGCTCGAGCACGGCCGAAACCGATGCGGCAATGAAGGCGAAGATCCTGAGCTATTCGCGCAGCCGTGGGGCGTTCGCCGGTGTCTCGCTGCAGGGTGTAACGCTTCACCAGGACGAAGACGCCAACAAAGGGGTCTACGGGAAGCCGCTGCAGTCAGAGGAGATCCTGAACGGAAAGGTGGCTGCGCCGGCGGCCGCGAAGCCGTTGACCTCTATCCTGATGAAGTATTCGCCGAAGGGCGTGTAGCCCGTTGCGCCCTAAGCGCTTCGAACGAGCCTCGGAGCCAGCTCCCCCTGACTCCGACGCTTCAGTTCGATCGCTTTCGCGACCGCCTCGAAGTACGGGATCGAGTCGCCAGCGGGGCAGACGAAGTACTGCGGATCCACTCGGCGAACGGTCATCGGACCGTATCGCTTGCGAAGCTCCGCGGCGCGACGGTCGGCATCCGCTTGCGTGGACTTCGCGTCAAGCACGACCCAATACCGCGGTTCGCGATAGACGACGCCGAGCTTCGCGGTCTGTCCTTTGTACTAAACCAACTCGTGGCTAGACCCGCCTTCGCGCTACCTCGCCGACTCCCCTACCCACGCGAAATATGCCTCGGACGCTGTCGCATCGAGGACGAGGAATTCGGGCAGCTCGTACGGATGAAGCTCACGAAGACGGGCCTGAAGCGCCCTGACTCGATCCTGGGCGGTCTTGATCACGATCTGCTGCTCGCGGTCCTGCTCGACTTTCCCCTGCCAGCGATAGACCGAGGTCATCGGAGTGAGGATGTTGACGCAGGCGGCGAGTCGCTCGTCGATGAGCGTGCGCGCGATGGCGGCGGCGTCGGCATCGGCGCCGAGCGTGGTGAGGACGATCGAGACCGTCGAGACAGGCATGTGGTTCACGACTTTTTCTTGTACTTTTTGATCTCGAGTGCTACTTAGGACGTGTACTCGCGATCGAAACGCGCTATTCTGCCACGACATCTCCATGAAGAAAGGAACGAAGCCTTCCAGCGCGAGCAGTTCCAACCTGCGCCGTCGCGGCCGCCGCGCCGTGCAGTACCTGCTCGTCTTCGTCGGCTGCGTGCTGGTACTCGACGCGCTGGTCGGCGAGAAGGGTCTGCTGGAGATGCTGAAGAAGCGTCAGGAATACCGGACGCTCGAGCAGTCGCTGACCGAGATTCGAGCCGACAACGCGCGTCTGCGCGAGGAAGCCCGGCGCCTGCAGGAAGACGCGGGCGCCATCGAAGATCTGGCCCGCCGCGAGCTTGGTCTCATCAAGCCGGGCGAAAAGCTCTTCATCCTCAAGGACGTTCCGCCCACCGATACGAGCCGCCCGAAGTAATTCATGCTCTTGACCCGCTCGTTGGGCGCCCAAAGGTCGGGGTTCCCCCCGCGGCTATCGATCCGGTGGCCGTTCGTGCTCTCCCTGCTATGCCTGGCCGTTCTGACTCCTTCAGTCGGTTTCGCGCAAGCGACACTTGCGGGAGTCGTCAAGGATTCCTCTGGCGGCGTGCTCCCCGGCGTCACCGTTGAAACGTCGAGCCCTGCGCTCATCGAAAAGACAAGAACGGCGACGACCGACGGGACTGGGCAGTATCAGATCGTCGATCTGAGGCCCGGCACGTATTCCATCGCCTTCTCGCTCTCGGGTTTTCGAAGCGTCACTCGGGAGGGCGTCGAGATCAGTGGTGCCGGCGTCATCACAATCAACGTGGACCTGAGCGTCGGTCCCCTCAACGAGACGCTCACCGTCCAGGGCGTAACCCCTGTTGTTGATGTGCACAGTGTGCGACGTCAGGCCGTGCTCGAAAACAGAGTCGTCACCACCCTTCCTGCAGCTCGGCTCTACGGCGCGGTCGTCGCAGCCATTCCGTCTCTGCAAGGGGCGGCAGGAAGCGCCCCGTTGTCGGTGGACAGCAATCTGTTTTTTACAGCACATGGCGGACCGAGCAATGAGGGGCGCGTGCAGCTCGACGGCCTGAGTGTCGGCGCCGCGTTCAACGGGGGCGGTCCTACTGGCAACGCCGTTGACACGGCAAACGCGCGCGAGCTGCAGGTCTCGATCTCGGGGGCGCTCGGAGAAGCGGAAGTCGGCGGACCGATTCTCAACATCGTGCCAGCCACCGGCGGCAACGCTTTCCATGGCTCGGCCTTCGGCAGCGGCGCGGGAGAATGGGCGCAAGCGAACAATCTGGACGAGGAGCTCAGAGCGTTCGGGATCGCGGAGCCGGCGGCACTGATCACGCTGTGGGATGTCAGCTTCGCGATGGGCGGTCCGATCAAGAAGGACAAGCTCTGGTTCTTCGGCAACATCCGCGACTTCGGCAATCACATTGGCATCCCGGGCCTCTATGCCAATAAGTACGCCGGCGATCCTGCACACTGGGACTACGCGCCCGATCCGAACGTGAAGGCTCGCACTGCCACCTCGAGGGCGGTCACGTCGATTCGCCTGACCGCGCAACCGACGCGGCGCAATACGCTCGGCTTCTACTTCGACTATCAGTGGGTCTGCGAGCAGGGATCGTTGAACACGACCGAAGGCTGTCGGCCGCGAGGCACGGACTGGGTGCCAGGTACCTTCTTCGGGACGTCATACTCCCCCGAGGCCGCAACCACCTACACCGACGCGCGCGATATCCTCTCGCAGGCGACCTGGTCGTCACCACTCACCAACAAGCTTCTCCTCGACGCGGGCTTTTCCACCTACGCCAGCCATTGGGGATGGATGCTGCAACCAGGCGCCATCACAAACCTCGTGCAGATGACGACGTTGGTACCGACGTTCAGGGTCTATCGCGGGGTCGACAACATCCTCGACAACTCGCAGCATCCGAATACATGGCGTGCAGCCGCGACGTACGTCACCGGCGCTCACAATATGAAGTTCGGTTATCAGGGCGCCTATCACATCGAGGAAACGACTGACTTCGCCAATGACCCTCGGTACACCCTGACCGACCTCGGCTTCGTCGCCCCCGGGCTGTACTCGGCGACCATCCGCATCGCACCGTGGCAAAAGAGCAACCGGACCGAGTATCACGCGGTCTATGCGCAGGATCAGTGGACCATCGGCCGGATGACGCTGCAGGGCGCCCTGCGCTTCGACCGCGCCTGGAGCTGGTTTCCCGCCGAGCACAACGGTGCGCCACAGACATCGGTATGGAACGCCCAGCCGATCACATTCCCGAAGTCGACAGGCGTCACCGGGTACAACGACATCACGCCTCGCATGGGATGGGCGTACGACCTGTTTGGCAATGGCAAGACGTCGCTGAAAGTGAACGTGGGCGAATATTTGCAGAGCGCAAGCAACCAGGAGAACTACACGGTCAGCAACCCGGCGCTCGACAATCGCAACGGCCGCCGCCCACCAAATTTCCAGACCACCGCGTCGCGAACGTTCCTCGATCTCAATGGCAATCACGTGCCCGACTGCAACATGCTGCAGCAGCAGCCAAACGGCGAGTGCATTACTCCGCTGGGGAACTTCGCCAATCCGAACGCGCTCACGATCGTCAACCCGGACGCACTGCATGGGTGGGGAGTGCGGCCTCGCGACTGGCAAGTGGGCGCGGCAGTTCAACAGGAGATCTTTCACCGCACGTCGCTCGAAGTGGGCTATGCCCGCCGGTGGTTCAAGAACTTCTTCGTCACGGACAACATCAATCTCAACCCGAGCGACTTTCAGCTGACGACGCTGACGGCGCCACTCAATCCGAAGCTGCCCGACGGAGGAGGCTATGCGGTGTCGTATTACTTCCCGAAGCCTGGCGTGAACACCGCCAACATCCAGGACCGGTATACGTTCGCGAGCGACTACGGCGACTGGACGAATTACTGGCATGGCGTCGATGTCACGGTGAACGCGCGGCCATGGCAAGGGTTGACGTTGCAGATCGGGTCGAGCACCGGCCGCGCTGTTGTCGACAACTGCGACATCGTCACGCAGGTGCCCGAAGTGCTCAATGGTGCGTTGACGAACCCGTCATCGTTCGTAGCCACCAGGTATCAACTCGCCGATTCGTGCCACAAAGTCGAGACGTGGCAGACGCAGGTGAAAGGATTTGCGGCGTACACGATTCCGAAGATCGACCTGCTGGTGAGCAGCATCATGCGTTCCCTCCCGAACGTCTTGTTCGGCGCAGCTGCAGGTCAAACAATGGCGGTGCCGGAAGGCAACAGCGCCGGCCTGTCCGCGCTGTATGCCACGCCGCAAGGACAAGTCAACCTGCTTCAGCCTGGGCAGGTCTACGGCGAGCGGATCAATCAGGTCGACGTGCGCTTCGGCAAGATCCTCAGGGTCGGCAACAAGCGGGCCAATATCGCAGTCGACCTGCTCAACCTGTTCAACGCCAATACTCCGACGTCGTACCAGCAGAACTATGGCGACGGCACGCAATACCTGCAGCCGCTCACGATCCTGAACCCGCGCTTCGTGCGGTTCAATGTGACGATGGACTTCTAACGGGCAAGCTGCCAGTAGAATGGCGCCTGATTCATGCTCGACCTCAGCGGCTACGAGATCCGCGGCTTGCTCGGTGCGGGTGGAATGGGCGAGGTCCATCGTGCCTACGACAAGCGATTGGGGCGAGAGGTCGCCATCAAGCGCTTACCGCAGGCCTTCACGACCGATCCGGACCGCCTGGCTCGCTTCGAGCGCGAAGCGCGAGTCCTCGCCTCGCTGAATCATCCCAACATCGCCGCGATCTATGGAATCGAAGACACGTCCTCCGATCCTGAGCACCGATCGAGTGCGCTGATCCTCGAGCTTGTCGAGGGGCCCACGCTCGCTGACAGGATCGAGCGTGGGCCGCTCAAGATCGCCGAGGCCACCGACGTGGCTATTCAGATCGCGCGCGCCCTCGAGGCCGCGCACGAAAGCGGGATCGTGCACCGCGATCTCAAGCCGGCGAACATCAAAATCACGCCACAGGGCACGGTCAAGGTTCTCGACTTCGGCCTCGCGACACCGGTGAGGGATGCCAGGGCCGAGCGCACCGGGCTTGCCAACGTCTCCACGGTGTCCGTCCAGCACACGCGACCAGGCGCGATTATGGGAACGCCGTCCTACATGAGCCCGGAGCAGGCGCGCGGGCTTGCGGTCGATCGGCGGACCGACGTCTGGGCATTCGGATGCGTGCTCTTTGAAATGCTGACCGGCAAGCCGTCGTTCTCCGGCGCAACGATGACCGATATCGTCGCGAAAGTGCTCGAGCGCGAACCCGATTGGGCGTCGTTGCCGCAGGGGCTGCCCGATGCGATGCATCGCGTGTTGCGATGGGCATTGGTGAAGGACGTTCACCGCCGCTTGCGTCATGTCGGCGATGCCATCCTCGAGCTCGAAGCGTCTGCGTCCAGCGCGTCGCGTCACGACGTGGAACCTTCTCGGCGCCGGTGGCCCATGGTCGCGGCGTTGGTTGGGGCGGCGACGATCGGCGTCATCATCGGCGCCGTCGGTACGCGATGGCTGGCATCAACCGTCAATCCAGTCCGCGCGAGTTCTCGTTTCGCGATTCCGGTGGCGCCGCTCGAAGTGCAAGCGCAGAACGTCGCGATTTCACCCGACGGCCGCTACGTCGCGTACCTTGCCGGCCCCCCCGCTCATCAGAAGACATATCTTCGCCGTGTCGATGACCGCCAATCACGGGTGATCTCGGAACTGCCGATGCAGGCGCCGCAACCATTCTTTTCCCCCGACTCGCAGTGGGTGGCATTCTTCGACGCCGGCAAGCTGAAGAAATTGTCGATCGAAGGCGGCGAGTCGGCCGTCACGCTTGCGGAAGCGCCAACACCCCGTGGCGGTACCTGGATCAGCGACGGGTCGATCGTCTTCGCGCCGAACTCACGCGCCGGGCTGATGTGGCTGCCTGCCAGCGGAGGCCCACCACAGGCTCTCACGTCGCTCGATGAGAAACGCGGTGAGTCGTCTCATCGCCAGCCTGAGTTCTTGCCTGGGTCCCAGACCGTCCTCTTTGTTGCTGAGAGTAGCGGTCCTGCCGCGCGCTCGTTGCAAGCTGTGTCGCTCGACACCAAGACGATCCGTGTCGTGAACACCGGCGATGGGCTCCTGCCCCGCTATGTCTCCACCGGCCACTTGGCGCAGGTGATCGCCGCCAAGCTCGTGATCACGCCTTTCGACATGCAGACGTTGCGGTTCACCGGGCCGCCAGCGACAGTGCTCGAGGATGTCAATTCGTTTTCGTTCTCGAACGATGGCACGCTTGTCTACAGCGACGCTCCCGTCTACAACACGCGCGAGTCGAGTGTGGTGTGGGCCAACCGCGACGGCTCCGTACAATCGCTGCCGCTGCCACCGGCGCTCTACGATCATCCGCGGTTGTCTGCCGATGGCCAGAAGATCGTGATCCACCGTGCCGACACTCGGCCCGTCGATGGCTCCGGTCTGCCCGCATCCGGCGGGTTGTGGATCTATGACAACGCACGCGAGACGCTCAGCAAATTGACGTCCGGTTCGTCCGATGACTGGCCTGTGTGGAGTGCCGACGGGACGAAGATCATCTACGGGTCGAACCGCCCCCGAACGACGTGGGACATCTTCGTCATACCGGTCGATGGCAGCGGTCCCGAACAGCCGCTGCTCCTCCCCCGCCCGCTCGTTCAGATTCCACGCGCGGCTTCACCGACCGGCGATGCGCTCATTTACGAAGAAATCTACGCCGACCGGCCAAGCACCTTGTGGCGCCTGCCACTGCACGGACCGGCCGAGCCGCGGCCCCTGTTCGGCGCGGGAGCGGGCGAGATGATGCCGACGTTCTCGCCCGACGGCCGATGGGTCGGCTACGTCTCCTTCACGCAATCGGGACGCAGCGAGATCTACGTGCGGGCGAGTACCGGGGAAGGCAGCATCTGGCAGATCTCGAACGCCGGCGGTGTCGAACCGGTGTGGTCCGCTGACGGACGTGAGCTCTTTTATCGAGCCGACGACAAGATGATGGCGGTCGATGTCGTGCCGGCCACCCCGATTTCCTTCGGCAAGCCCCACGTCCTATTCGAGGGCAGTTACCTGTTCGGATCGACTGAAGGCCAGGAGTTCGACGTCTCGCGAGATCGTCGTCGATTCTTGATGCTCAAGCCGCAGCGCCCCCTGGAGGCGATACCATTGAGCGTGATCGTGAACTGGTTTGACGATCTGCGGCGACGGGTGCCGGCCTCGCCGTAGCGGGAATCCGAGGAGATGTCACGCTCGAGCAGTCGCTGACCGTTACCAGGCGACCGAAATAGCCTGGTACGTAGGGCCAACTTCAGGTGGCGCGGGCTCTTGACCCCGCGACTCTCCTGAGCGTTAAATCCATAGCTCGGAGGGCGTCATGAAACGCCTCGCGACGACAGTCCTCTGTTTATTACCTCTCGCGGGATGCTCTGGCTGGGTGGTCGTGATCTCGCCGACCGGCGTCGGGTGCTCGACGAACGTGGCCGTCATCCAGTCGCCAACGAGACCTCCTCAACCGAGGACGATCACGAACGCGAACAGCATCCACACGGCCTGCGTTGTTGCGGATGAGTTCAACACTGTCGCGGTGCAAGGGTCCGGGCGGTCGGGGGTCTCGGTAGGCAGTCCATCCGAACCGGGCGAGAACGATCTGCACGAGCTGACGACACGCGTGGAGAACACGCTGGAATAGCGCAGTCGCTTGAACGCGCCTTGGCGCGCGTGTTACAGTTGAACGTTCTCTTAGCTTGCGTCGCCGAAGCCGTGAGGCGGAGGCGGGTTCAAACCGTCAGGTTCGTTCGCCGTTTCGGTCCGTTCCCGACACAACATGACGCGGGGTGGAGCAGTCCGGTAGCTCGTTGGGCTCATAACCCAAAGGTCGGGGGTTCAAATCCCCCCCCCGCAACCAAAGATTCGGCGGAGGACCGCGCGATCGCTGAGTCCTTCGCCTTCCCTCACGAGCCAGCTCGCAACCAACTGGGTCCCTGATCACGTGACGCAGCGTGAACAGGTTGTGCAGACGGTTTCCGAATTCTCTCCGTCGCCTGAGTCGGTGTGGTTGATGTAGAGCGGCGGTGTGCTTGTCGAACTTGAAGTCGATCGACGTGTGACATCCACTGCGCAGCAAGGGCCGCGACCGATTGAACTGACTCCATTCGATGGTGCAAAGAGTCTGTCACGTCACGATGTGCTGCGCTGTCTACGCCATTGAAACGCCGGCGCCGCGGCGCACCCGGCCGCACACGAAAGGTGCGGTGTGACGATCGTCGTTAACGGCGGTCGCAGCGGGCGCATCGGATCGGATAAGAGCGATGCGACCCGTGCTCGGTCTTAAGCAGTTGCGAGTCCCACCAACTAGCAGTTCGGCCGCAAGGCCCCGGCCCACGGCAGAGCTGCAAGTGAACGTCGCTCGCTATTCGGTCCGAGCGTGAATTCGCGTTCGAATAGTGGGCGAGGCGGTGTGAGCCATCTGCTGTTGGCAAGGTCTGCGCGTTGTATATATAGGCACGATGTCTCCCAGCTTGGTTGCAGTCAGTGGTCCACTAAGCGGTGGAGCATTTTCACTGCATCGACCAGAGACGAGCATAGGCTGTGATCGCAGCAACTGCATCGCGCTGGC